>Ga0310345_10000455_pt1 | contig 61594 bp, 51 predicted proteins | sample HC15DNA20500_MG_FD_204667 | JGI IMG/M metagenome (GOLD analysis project Ga0310345, IMG submission 204667) | Marine microbial communities from station ALOHA, North Pacific Subtropical Gyre - HC15-DNA-20-500_MG | ecosystem: Environmental > Aquatic > Marine > Oceanic | place: Pacific Ocean: North...
CCGCCAGCGCCGTCTCGGCCACGTCCATGAAGCGCATGTCGCCGACCCGCGCGCCCAGCGCCATCATCGCCGCCTCGGCCTTCGGGCCCTGCAGGGCGATCAGGGCGCGGTCGGTCAGCTCCTCCAGCTCGCAGGTCTCGGAGAGATGCGCGCGGAGGTGGCCGAAGTCATGCTCCCGCCGCGCCGCGTTGACCACGATGAAGAGGGCGCCGCCGAGGTTCGCGAACATGAAGTCGTCGAGGATGCCGCCGTTCTCGGAGGTGAACAGCCCGTAGCGCTGCCGCCCCTCCGCCAGCCCCGCGACCGAGACGGGGGCGAGCGTCTCCAGCGCCAGCATCGCGTCTTCCAGCCTGCCGGACTTCGCCCGCAGCATCGCCTGGCCCATGTGCGAGACGTCGAACAGCGCCGCCGCCTCGCGCGCCGCGGCATGCTCGCGCAAGATGCCCGAGGGATACTGGATCGGCAGGGCCCAGCCCGCGAAGGGCGCCATGCGCGCCTTCAGGCTCTCGTGCAGGGCGAAGAGCGGCGTGCGCTGCGCGTCGTGCGTTCCGTGATCGTCCGCCATGGAATCCCCCGTGACCGATGCGGCGTCGCCGCCGGCGAATGGCTTCGCCGGCCGTGGCGCCCCCGCTGTCCTTTCGCCTGAGATCGCTATCCCTTCGGCGAGCGCCTGTGCGGCGCTTCTCTCCAGCGTTTCGCGTCGACCCCGCCGGTCCTTTCGCCTGAGAGTTTCCGGGGCGGTTGCTCCTTCGGCCCCGGCGTCCTGATCTGCTGCTCAGGTCGCCGGCGTCTCCCAACGGGTCGATTTCAGGTTAGACGCGGGCGCGAAGCGACGCAAGCGGGAGATGTTGCACCGCGGGACGCACCCCCGCTCCCGCCCCCCGCCGCCGCGCCGAAGGCGGGCCCCCGGCCCGCCGTCGCCGAGGGCCGCGCGAAGGCGCGGACCGAGACGAAGGGAATGCCCGCGTCAGCGGGCGCCGCATGACAGGCGGTCGGGCCGGGTTCAGCCCTCGACCTCTTCGCGGAGCGCTTCGAGCTCCAGCCACTCGTCCTCGGCCGCCGCCAGCGCCGCCTGCCGCTGCTCCAGCGCCGCGGTCGCCTTGGCGAATTTCTCGGGGGCCTTGGAGAACAGCTCCGGGTCCGCCAGCAGCCCCTCCAGCTTGCCGATGTCGCCGGTCAGCCGGTCGATCTCCCCCGGCAGATCCTCCAGCCGCTTGGCCTGCTTGAAGGAGAGCTTCTTCGCAGAGCCCCCCGCGGGCTTCGGGGCCGCGGCCGCGGGCTTCGGGGCGGGCTTCGGGGCCGGCTCCGGCGCCTCCCCCGTCAGCCCGTGCACCGGGGCCCCGCCGCGCTGGGTCACCATGTCGGTCCAGCCGCCGGCATAGACGGTGGCGCGCCCGTCGCCCTCCATCACCACCGTGGTCCCCGCCACGCGATCGAGAAAATCGCGGTCGTGGCTGACCAGCAGCACGGTGCCGTCGTAGTCGTCCAGCAGCTCCTGCAGCAGGTCCAGCGTCTCGACGTCGAGGTCGTTGGTCGGCTCGTCGAGAATGAGCAGGTTCGACTCGCGCGCCATGATCCGCGCCAGCAGCAGCCGCGCCCGCTCGCCCCCCGACAGCGCTTTCACGGGGCCCCGAGCCTGCCGCTCGTCGAAGAGGAATTCCTTGAGATAGCCCACCACGTGCTTCGGCCGCCCCCGCACCATCACCTGGTCGGAGTTGCCCGAGACCGCCATCTCCGGATCGTGGGTCAGCGTCTCCCACAGGCTCCGCTCGGGGTCGAGCGCGCTGCGGGCCTGGTCGAAGACGGCCGGCAGCAGGTTCGTGCCCATCACGATCTTTCCGGAGTCCGGCGCGATCTCCCCGGTCAGCAGTTTGATCAGCGTCGTCTTGCCGGCCCCGTTGGGGCCCACGAAGGCCACCCGGTCGCCGCGCTGCACCTTGATCGAGAAATCCCGGATGATGGTGCGCTCGCCATAGGCCTTGGAGATCTCCTCGGCCTCCACCACCCGCTTGCCCGAGGGCGCGGCGCTCTCCAGCGCCATCGCGGCCGTGCCGGTGCGCATCCGCTGGCCGGCGCGCTCGGCCTTCATGTCGTGCAGGCGGCGCACGCGGCCCATGTTGCGCTTGCGGCGGGCCGAGATGCCCTCGACCGCCCAGACGCTCTCCTGCTTGATCAGCCGGTCGAGCTTGTGGCGCTGCTGCTCCTCTTCCTCGAAGATCTTGTCGCGCCAGTCCTCGAAGGCCTCGAAGCCGCGCTCGAGCCGCCGCACCTGGCCGCGGTCGACCCACAGGATCTGCCGGGTCAGCGCGCGCAGGAAGGCGCGGTCGTGGGAGACCAGCACGAAGGCCGCGCGGGTCTGCTTCATCCGCTCTTCCAGCCAGGCGATGGCGGCGATGTCGAGATGATTGGTCGGCTCGTCCAGCAGCAGCAGGTCCGGCTCCAGCGCCAGCACGCGGGCGAGCGCCGCCCGCCTGCGCTCCCCGCCCGAGGCGGCGGCGGGGTCCTGGGCTTCGGGGACCTTCAGCCCCTCCATCGCCATCTCGGCGCGCCAGCGCTCGGAGGCCTCCAGCGGCTCGGCCACGTAGTCGCCGAGCGTCGCGAAGCCCGAGAAATCCGGCTCCTGCGGCAGATACCCCACCGAGGCGCCGGGGCGCAGGAAGCGGTCGCCCGCATCCGGCTCCACCAGAGCCGCCATCACCTTCATCAGCGTCGACTTGCCCGAGCCGTTGCGCCCCACGAGGCAGATCCGGTCCCCCGGATGCACGGCGCAGGAGAGGCCCGAGAACAGCGGATCCCCCCCGAACCCGAGGGAGATGTCGGCGAGCGTGAGAATGGGAGGTTCTGCCATGCCCGCGCGGTATCGGGGCCGGCGCAACCCGTCAAGCGGGCGCGTGCGCCGGGGCGGCTCCCGGGCCGCCCGCAGCCCCGCCCGACCCTGCGGCAGGTTTGCGCAGGCCCGGAGGCGGTGCTAATCCCCGACCGTCGCCCCGCTGGGGTGCCGCGAACCACCGCCCCGCCGGGGCGCCGCGGACCACCGCCCCGCCGGGGCGCCGCGGACCACTGCGCCCTCCGGGGCGCCGCGGAGCGTGGCGCAGGCGGGGCGCGGGACGAGACTCAAGGGGTAGACCACGGCCGCCCGGACCGCGATCGGGAACCAGGGGCGGCGCCAGGGAGGACGACCATGAACACCACCGACACCTGGGCGGCGCTCAGCCGCCGCGGCTGGATGCGGCTCGCGGGCGCCGCGGCGATGGGCGCGGCCGCGATGGGCGCAGTCCTGCCGCAGGCCGCCTCGGCCGCCGACAAGGTCACCGTCGGCGCCCTGCGCTTCACCTCGCACGCCCCGAGCTTCATCGCGCTCGAGCGCGGCTACTTCGCCGACGAGGGGCTCGAGGTCGAGCTGAAGTTCTTCCAGGCCGCCCAGCCGGTCGCGGTCGCCATCGCCTCGGGCGACATCGACTTCGGGGTCACCGCGCTGACGGGCGGGTTCTTCAACCTCGCCGACAAGGGCGCGCTGAAGGTGATCGCGGGGCTCTATGCCGAGGATCCCTCGGCCAACGGCACCGCGCTGCTCGCCTCCAACCAGGCGTTCGAGGCGGGGCTGAAGACGCCCGCCGACCTGAAGGGCCACAGCTTCGGGATGACCCAGCAGGGCTCCTCCTTCCACTACCAGGCGGCCCTCTTCGCCGAGGCGAACGGGTTCTCGGTCGAGGATCTGGATCTCAAACCCCTGCAGAAGGTCGGCTCGATGATCGGCGCGCTGAAGTCGGGCCAGGTCGACGCCATCGCCATGGTGCCCCACATCGCCACCGCCCTCGACGCCGGCGGCGCCGCGCACATCATCGGCTGGCTGAAGGACATGGGCCCCTACCAGGTCACCACCGTCTTCACCTCGACCGAGAACGCCACCGAGAACCGCGACATGGTCGAGCGCTTCCTGCGCGCCTACCAGCGCGGGGTCGAGGACTATGCCGCGGCCTTCCTGGCCGAAGACCCCGACCCCGCCGCGACCGACGCCATGGTCGAGCTGATCCACGGCTACGTCTACGCCGACCAGCCGCTGGAGCAGGCGGCGAAGTCGATCAAGGCCGGCGCCGTCTACATGTCGACCGACCTCGACGTGGCCGACGTCGAGAAGCAGCTCGCCTGGTTCCAGGCCAACGGCCTCGCGCCCGAGAGCCTGACCGTCGAGGAGCTGGTCGACGCCAGCTACGTGCCCACCAACTGATCCCCAGGGCCGGCGCCTGCGCCGGCCTCGCCTCCTCTCGTGGCCGGCGCCCGCGCCGGCCACGCCCTATAATCGGGGCCGGCGACCGCGCCGGCCCCGGACCGTTCCGGGAGCCCGCCATGGACCTCGCCCTCGCCCACGTCTCGCATCGCTACAACGGGGTGGAGGTCCTGCGCGACATCTCCTTCGCGGCGCCGGCGGGGCGGATCGTGTGCCTCGTCGGCCCCTCGGGCTGCGGCAAGTCCACGCTGCTGCGCTTCATCGGCGGGCTGGAGCGGCCGGACGAGGGCCAGGTCACGATGACCGGCGCCCCGCCGGCCGGCAGCCTCAATCCGCTGACCTACATCTTCCAGGACTTCGCATTGCTCCCCTGGCGCACGGCGCGCGGGAACATCAGCCTGGCGCTGGAGGACCACAAGCTGTCCCGGCGCGAGCGGGGCGAGATCATCGCCGACGTGCTGGCGCGCACCGGGCTCTCGGACTTCGCCGACGCCCTGCCCCGCCAGCTCTCGGGGGGCATGAAGCAGCGGGTCGCCATCGCCCGCGCGCTCGCCGTGCGCCCCGCCTGCCTGCTGATGGACGAGCCGCTCTCGGCGCTGGACAGCCAGACGCGGGAGCTGCTCCTCGACGACCTCCAGGGCCTGTGGGAGCGGGAGCGCTTCGGCGCCGTCTACGTCACCCACAACCTCGCCGAGGCGGTGCGCCTGGGCCACCAGGTCGTGGTCCTCTCGCGCCGCCCCGGCCAGGTGCGCGAGATCGTCGAGATCGACATGCCGCTGAGCGAGCGCAAGGCCCGGGGCCCCGAGCTGGAGGCCCACCAGGCCCGCCTGTGGGAGCTGATGCGCGAGGAGGCGATGGCCGCCGACCAGGAGATCGCCGATGTCTGACGCCTCGATCCCCGCCCCGCGGACCTCGGAGGGGCCCCGGCCCGGCGCCCGCCCGGTTCCCTTCCGCGGCGGCGGCTTCCGCCCCACGCCGCGCCGCTGGGTCGGCCCGCTGGTCTTCGCGGCGCTCTTCGCGGTGTGGGAGGCGGGCTCGCGCACGGGCTGGATCAGCCCCATCGTGCTGCCCGCGCCCTCGGAGGCGCTGGAGGCGTTCCTCAACCTCGCCCGCTCCGGCCAGCTGGCGCTGCACCTGCAGGCCTCGCTGTCGCGGCTGGTGCAGGGGTGGATCCTGGGGACCCTGCTCGGCATCGCCTTCGGCTTCGCGGCCGGTCTGTTCAGCCTGGCGCGGGCGGGCATCGTGCCGCTGGTGGCGGCCTTCTTCCCGATCCCCAAGATCGCGCTCCTGCCGCTCTTCATCATCTGGTTCGGGATCGGCGAGGAATCCAAGGTCGCCACGATCCTGTTCGGCACCTTCTTCCCCACGGTGATCGCGGTCTACGGCGGCGTGGACGGGGTGGACCGGGGGCTGGTGCGCATGGGCCAGAGCTTCGGCCTCTCCCGCTGGTCGATCGTTCGAAAAATCATCCTGCCCGGCGCGATGCCGGCGATCCTGTCGGGGTTCCGGATCTCGGCCTCGATCGCGATCATCCTGCTGGTGGCGGCCGAGATGATCGGCGCCGAATACGGCATCGGCGCCTATGTGCTGCTGGCCGGCAACCTGATGGCGACGGACCAGCTGGTGGCCGGCGTCGCGATGCTCTCGATCCTCGGCCTGACGGTCAGCTGGCTGATCGGGCGGCTGGAGAAGCGGGTCCTGCGCTGGCGGTGAGGGGTGCGGCGCATTGAAATGCGCCCTACAGGGAGCGCCGGGCTGACCCGACCGCCCTGCGCGGCCGCAGGGGCTTGACCCCTGCCGGCCGGCCGGTCGACCCTCCTCCCCGGGCGCGCCCCCCGGCCCGCCCAGCGACGCGGCCGCGCGAGACGGCCGGATGGAGGATCCCCGTTGACCGACAGAACCGTGCGCGCCGCCGTCTGCACCGCGCTGACCGGCCCCGACGCCGTGCGCGTCCAGGACTGGACCAGCCGCGCACCCGGGCCCGGCGAGGTGCGCCTGAGGCTCGCCGCCTCCTCGGCCAACTACCCCGACCTGCTGATGACCCGCGGCCTCTACCAGCACCGGGCCGAGCCGCCCTTCGTCCCAGGCCTCGAGGCCGCCGGCACGATCCTCGACGTCGGCGAAGGGGTGGAGGGCTGGAAACCCGGCGACCGCGCCGTGGCCATGGTCGGCGCCGCCGGCGCGGGCTTCGCCGAGGAGACGACGGTCAAGGCCGCCTCCCTCCTGCCCACGCCCGAGGGGATGTCGGACGCCGCCGCCGCCTCCCTCTACGTCGGCCACTACACGGGCTATGTCGGCGTGGTGGACCGCGGCCGCCTGCAGCCGCACGAGACGCTGGTGGTCTTCGGCGCGGCGGGCGGCGTGGGGCTGGGGGCGGTGCAGATCGGGCTCGCGATGGGCGCCACGGTGATCGCCACCGCCTCCACCGAGGCCAAGCGCGAGATGCTGCGCGCCGAGGGGGTGCAGCATGTGCTCGACCCCGCCGACCCGCAGCTGCGCGAGAAGATCAAGGAGATCGGGGGCGGCGGCGTGGACCTGGTCTACGACCCCGTCAACGGCGCGATGTTCGACCTGGGCCTGCGGGTGCTGCGCCCCGAGGGGCGGCTCGCCGTCATCGGCTTCACCGGCGCGGGGTCGGAGAGCGACAAGTCCGCGATCCGCCCCGCCCCCTCCAACATCGTGCTGATCAAGGAGATCGAGATCGTGGGCGTGCGCGCCGGCCAGTTCGGCCGCCGCCACCCCGAGAAGCTGCTCGAGGCCTGGAAGCGGATGGGGGCCTGGCACGCGGAGGGCAAGCTGAACCCGCATGTCTCGCGCCTGTTCCCGCTCGACCAGGCCGCCGACGCGCTGCGGGCGCTGGAGGACCGCGGCGTGGTCGGCAAGATCGCGGTGACCATGGAGGGCTGAGGCCCCCCGACCCGCGGCCCCCGACAGTTCCTGACAGGGGGCCGCGGCGCGGGCGGCGGGAAGGACTCGACAGGCGGGCCTCGGCGGCCGAAAATTAGAACATAACAGGAACATTCAGGGGCGAGTCGCCCCTCCGCCGACGCCTGCCGCGGCCGGCCTGCGCAGGCGGCGCGCCCGCCCGCGGGCGGGCGGAGGCGTCGGCCGGAGCGGTCCGCCCCGCCGCAGACGCCGCCCGCCCGCCCGCTGCAGGCGACCCCGCCCGCCGCAGGCGACCCTGACCGCCCGCCGCAGGCGCCCCTGACCGCCCGCCGCCGAAGAGCCCGCACCATGTCCTTCGACGCCCCGCCCTCCGCCGTCTTCGCCTCCGCCCCCGTCTCCCCCCCCGTCTCCGCCGACGCCCGGCGGATCCTGTGCCTGTGGCTGCCCCGCCTGGCCGCGGAGCGGGAGCTGCGCCGCCCCGGCTCGGCCCACCTGGGCCTGGGCGAGGCCGAGCCCCCCTTCGCCGTGGCCGAGGAGGGGCCCGCGGGCCTGCGCCTGATCTCGTGCAACGCGGCCGCCGAGGCGGCGGGGCTCGCCCCCGGCATGGGGCTCGCCGACGCGCGGGCGATCCACCCCGGCCTCGCCACCCGGATGCGCGACCGGCTGGGCGAGGCGCGCTTCCGCGAGGGGCTGCTGCGCTGGGCCGGGCGCTTCTCGCCCTGGGTCGCGCCCGAGGCGCCGCCCGACACGCCGGAGCTGGCGGGCGAGGGGGGCCTCGCGCTCGACGTCAGCGGCTGCGCGCATCTCTTCGGGGGGGAGGCGGAGATGGCGGCGCGGATGGTGGCCGAGCTCGCGGCCCTGGGCCTGACCGCGCAGGCCGGCGTCGCCGACAGCCGCGGCGCCGCCTGGGCGCTGGCCCGCTGCGGCTCGTCCCCCGGGGCGGAGGATCCCGCCGACGCCCTCCTGCCCGGGCGGAACGGCGACGCGATCCGCCAGGACGCCCATGCCACGCGGGTGCGCTCGCCCTCCCGCGCCGGGCCGCGCGGCGGCTGGGCGCGGCCGCGCGGCGGACCCCGGGACGGACAACGGGGCGGACCGCGGGGCGAGGCGGCGACGCTGCAGCCCCTGCAGCGCGGGCCGGTGGCGATCGCGCCGCCCGGCGGCTCGCGCGCGGCGCTGGCGGGGCTGCCGGTGGCGGCGCTGCGGCTGGGGCCCCAGACCGCCGCGGCGCTGGCCCGGCTGGGGCTGCGGCGGATCGGCGACCTCTACGGCATCCCGCGGGCCACGCTCGCCCGCCGCTTCGGGATCGAGCTGCCCGCCCGCCTCGACCAGGCGCTGGCCCAGGCGCCCGAGCCGGTCTCGCCCGTGCGCCCGCCCCGCCCCCACGCCGTGCGCCTGACCCTGCCCGAGCCCATCGGCCTGCGCGAGGACGTGGAGGCGGCGCTGGCGCGCCTGCTCGCCCGGCTCTGCACGCGGCTCGAGGAGGAGGGGATGGGCGCGCGCCGCCTGCGCCTCGCGATCCGCCGGGTGGACGGGACGGAGCAGGCGCGCGAGCTGGGCCTCGCCCGCCCCGGGCGCGATCCGGAGCGGCTGGCGCGCCTGTTCGACCAGGCGCTCGACGCCTTCGACGCGGGCTATGGAATCGACGCCGTGCGCCTGCAGGCGACGACGGTCGAGCCGTTGCACATGGTTCAGCGCCGGGGCCATTTCGAGGCGCAGGCCGAGGCGGAGGCGCGCCAGAAGCCCGGCGGCGGCGACGATTTCGCCGATCTGATGGGGCGGCTCGGCTCGCGCATCGGGCTCGACCGGCTGCTGCGCTTCGAGGCGGCCGACACCCATATCCCCGAGAAGACCGCCCGCCTGGTCCCCGCCGCCTACGCCGCCCCCCGGCGCGAGCCCTGGCCGGCGCCGCCGGGTCCCCGGCCGGTGGTGATGCTGCGCCCCGAGCCGATCCGCATCCTCGACCCCGGCCGCCCGCCGCCGCGGTTCCTGTGGCGGCGGATGGAGCGGCGGGTGGTCTTCGCCGAGGGGCCGGAGCGGATCTCGCCCGAGTGGTGGCTCGACGATCCCGACTGGCGCGCGGGGCCCCGCGACCACTGGCGGATCGAGACCGAGCGGGGGGATCGCATCTGGTTGTTCCAGACCGCTTCCCGGGCCGCCGTGGCGCAGGGAGAACAGTGGACCTGGTTCGTGCAGGGGGTCTTCGCGTAAGGCGCGCGCTGCGCTGCGGAATGGCGTATGAAAACCGTCTCGGCGGCCGATTCGGGGGACGAATCGGCCCGGCCGGGACAAGGCGTGAGGAGTCGCCTGCCATGCCCCCCATCCGCGACGACGGTTCCCGGTCGACGCCGGCGCGCACGCGCGCCCGGCCCGGCCTGCGCCCCGCCGCGCCGGGGGTCCGGACGGAGCCGCCCGCAGCGGGCTTCGTCCTCCACCGTCTCCCCTCCAGGGCCTCCAGTCCGCCGCGCGCGCCTGCGCGCCGGGCCGCCCCTGCCGTCGTCTGAGAGGCCGCTCAAGGGCCATGACGATCGATGCGGGCGCCGCAATGCGGCAGGCCGTTGGAGGGAGCCATTTTTTCGCCGGATACGCGCCCCGTCGCGGCCGTTTCGGATGGCTTTGTTGGTCGTCATGACACGCAGCCGCCGAATCCTCAGCGTCGCGCTCGCCGTCCAGACGCCTGTTTCCGCACGACGCCCCGGCGTCCGCGCGGCGGCGGCGGCGTGCGGCCTGGCCGCCAGGGACCGTTCCGGCCCGTCCGACCTCCGAGGGGAAATCGCAAGCTCATGAACCGGGACGTGTTCCACGCCGCCACCTGGTCCCTGGACCGCCGCCGCTTCATCGCCGGCGCCGGCGCCGCCACGCTGATGGCCTCGGCGCCCGGCGTCGCCTCCGCCCCCGCCCGCGCGCAGGAGGCCCCGGCCGAGGGCTTCTCCTTCGAGACCGCGGTCGAGAAGGCCCGCGCGCTGGCCGCCGAAAGCCACGCCCCCCGCCGGCAGACCCCGGCCGGCCCCTTCGCCGACCTCGGCTACGACAAGTACCGCTCGATCCGCTACCGCCAGGAGGCGCGGATCTGGCGCGGCGAGAACCGCGGCTTCGAGCTCGACCTGATGCCGCCGGGCTCGATCTACACCGACCGGGTCGAGGTCTCGCTGGTCGAGAGCGGCGTCGAACGCCCCCTGCCCTTCGACGCCCAGGCCCTGCATTTCGACCCCGAGCGCTTCGGGATGCCCGACGGCCGCGCCCCCGAGGGCGCGGGCGAGGGGCTGAGCTGGACCGGCTTCCGCATCCGCTTCCCGCTCAACCGCCCCGAGGCGATGGACGAGGTGGCCGTGTTCCAGGGCGCCAGCTACTTCCGCGGCGTCGCGCGCAACCAGATCTTCGGCCTCTCCGCGCGGGCGCTGGCGATCAAGACCGGCGCGCCGGGGGGCGAGGAGTTCCCGGTCTTCACCCATTTCTGGATCCACCGCCCCGAGGAGAACGCGGCCGAGATCCTGGTGCACGCGCTGCTCGACAGCCCCTCGGTCGCCGGCGCCTACGAGTTCCTGGTGCGCCCGGGCGCCGAGACCACGATGGACATCCGCTCGGTCCTGATCCCGCGCGACGACATCGCCGAGATCGGCGTCGCGCCCCTGACCTCGATGTACTACTTCGGGGCGAAGGAGCGCGGCCGCGTGGACGACTACCGCGACGCGGTGCACGACAGCTCCGGCCTGCAGATGATGACCGGCGCGGGCGAGCGCCTGTGGCGCCCGGTGCAGAACCCCGCGACGCTGCAGATGTCGTTCTTCCAGGACGAGAACCCCAAGGGCTTCGGCCTGGTGCAGCGCCAGCGCGACTTCGCCTCCTATTCCGACGCCGAGGCGCGCTACGAGAAGCGCCCCTCGGCCTGGGTGACGCCTTCGCAGGGCTGGGGCAAGGGCGGCTCGATGCTGGTCGAGATCCCGACCCAGTCGGAGTTCAACGACAACATCGTCAGCTTCTGGCGCCCGCAGCAGTCGCTCGAGGCGGGGCAGACCTACGCCTTCGACTACCGGCTCTACTGGTGCAACCTGCCGCCGGACGACGCGCCGACCGCGCGCGTGGTCTCGACCCGCGGCGGGCGCTCGATCCACGACGAGAACAGCCGCCTGCTGGCGGTCGATTTCGACCTGGGCGACCGCGGCATGGCGGGGATCGAGCCGAAGGTCGAGGTCTCGGGCGCCACGCTCGAGAACCTGCACTTCTACGGGATCCCGGGCGGCAGCCGGGCCCGCGTTGTGATGCGCTTCGAGCCCCCGGTGGGGGCCGGCGCCGAGTTCCGTCTTCAACTATTCGAAACCTCGAGCAGCGACCCCGTTTCCGAGACCTGGCTTTATCGGTGGACCCCGTCATGAACGCCTCCACGACCTTCAAGACCGCCTCCGACGCCCGGCCCGAGCTCGCCTCGGCCGATCCCGCGCAATCGAACATCGCCTCGCTGGGCGCGCGCGTCTCCGGGCCGACGCCGCCGCGCGCGCCGCTGGAGATGCCGGCGCAGGACCTGCGCCGCTCGCCCCCCGCCCGCTTCCGCCAGCAGTCCTGGCGGACCGTGGGCGCGCGGATCCTGACCTTCGGCGGCGCGCTGGCGCTGACCATCCTGGGCGCCGACCAGATGCTGCGCGCCTTCGACCCCGAGGCGGTGAACGGCCTGCAGATCGCGCTGCGCGCGCTCTTCGTCGTCACCTTCGGGTGGATCGCGCTCTCGGCCTGCGCGGCGCTGGCGGGGCTGCTGTTCGCGCCCCGCGCGCCGAAGACCGACGCCTCGGTCCCCCTGCGCACCCGCACCGCCATCGTGATGCCGGTCTACAACGAGGACGCCGCCGCCTCCTGCGGGGCGCTGGCCGCCATGGCCCGCGGCCTCGACGAGCTGGGGCATGCGCGCAACTTCGAGATCTTCGTGATCTCCGACAGCCGCGACCCCGACGTCTGGGTCGAGGAGACCACCGCCGTCGAGGCGCTGCGCCGCGAGCTCGACGGGATCATGCCCGTCTGGTACCGTCGCCGCCCCCACAACACCGCGCGCAAGTCCGGCAACGTGCAGGACTTCGTCGAGAAATGGGGCGGGCGCTACGACTTCTTCCTGGCCCTGGACGCCGACAGCCTGATGGAGGGCGCCACCATCGCCGAGATGGTGCGCCGGATGGAGGCGCGCCCGCGCCTGGGCCTCCTGCAGTCCAACCCGGCGCTGGCCTTCGGCACGACCCCCTTCGCCCGCCTGCAGCAGTTCGCCGGCGCGCTCTACGGCCCCGTCGTCGCCCGCGGCGTCGCCGCCTGGCAGGGCACGGACGGCAACTTCTGGGGCCACAACGCCCTGATCCGCACCCGGGCCTTCGCGGCCTCCGCCGGCCTGCCGGAGCTGATCGGGCGCAAGCCCTTCGGCGGGCACGTGCTGTCCCACGACTTCGTCGAGGCGGCCCTCCTGCGCCGCGCGGGGTGGGAGGTGCGCATGGACCCCGACCTCGGCGGCAGCTGGGAGGGGTCTCCGCCCTCGCTGCTGGCGGCCTCGGTGCGCGACCGGCGCTGGGCGCAGGGCAACCTGCAGCACGCCAAGATCATCGGCGCGCGCGGCCTGCGCTGGCCCAACCGGGTGCATTTCGCCATCGGCATCGGTTCCTACCTGATGTCGCCGATCTGGCTGATCATGATCTGCGTGGGTCTGGCGCTGACCGCCCAGGCGATCTGGTTCCGGCCGGAGTATTTCGCCTCCGCCTTCCAGCTGTTCCCGACCTGGCCGCGCTTCGACGCCGAGCGGATGCTGGGCCTGTTCCTGGTCTCGATGGGCCTGCTGATGACGCCGAAGATCATCGGCATCGCCACCGCGATCGCCGACGGGGAGCGTCGCCGCTCGCTGGGCGGCGGCCTGCGGATCCTGTGGGGCGCGAGCGCGGAGATCCTGCTCTCGGCCCTGGTGGCGCCCGCGATGATGATGATGCAGAGCCGGCACGTCTTCGACATCCTGATGGGCCGCGACGCCGGCTGGACCCCGCAGGAGCGCGAGGGCGCGGCCCTGCCCTGGCGCATGGCCATCGCCGCGCACTGGGGGCATGTCTCGATCGGCGTGGTGCTGGCGGTGGCGCTGTGGTTCACCCAGCCCGAGGTGCTGATCTGGCTGTCGCCGGTGCTGGTGGGCCTGGCGCTGTCGCCGATCATCTCGCGGGTCAGCGGCGACCCGAAGGTCGGGGCCGCCCTGCGCCGGCTGCGCCTGCTCGACACCGCCGGCGACCTGCGCCCGTTCCCCGCGGCGCTGACCGCCGAGGCGGCCGAGACCCGGATCCGCGACGGCGTCGCCGCCGACCTGACCGCGCTGCTGTCGCGTCCCGACCGCTTCGCCGACCATGCCAGCGGCGTGGACGAGGCGCTGGAGGAGGAGGCCGACGACGAGCCCCGCCGCCTCGCCCGGGTGACGGCCGCGGCCAAGATCCAGGCCGCCTCCTGCCCCGCCGAGGCGCTGCGCTGGATGACCCGCGAGGAGCGCACCGCCCTCGCCGGCCGCCGCGACCTGCTCGAGGCCTGGCGCGCCTGCGGCGACGGCCCCGACCCGGCGGCCAAGGCCGCGGAATGAGCGAAGCGGGCCGACGCGCCGGCCCGCTGGAGAAGATCGAAAGGCCCGGCGGTTCGCCGGGCCTTTTTCGTTGCGGGGTCCGCGCGGCGTCTCCGTTGCGGGGTCCTCGTGGCGTCGAGGTCCGCCTCCGCGGCGCCGCGTCGTTCAGGGCAGGGCCGTCGGGAGAGGCCCCGGGTCGAGCCCGGGGCGCCCGCCTGTCGGGGCGGTCGGGCATGAAGGCGCGGCGGAGCGAGCGCCGGTGCGCCGGGAGATGAAAGCGAGGGGCCGGAATGCGAACGGGCCGCCCCTTGCGGGGCGGCCCGGCGTGATCCTCGGCCCGGGGGCCGGGGTCAGAAGTCGAGCGACAGGTCGTGGTGGTTCGCCTCGCAGGCGGCCACGGCGAGGGCCATCTCCTCGGGCATCCGCGGCAGGGCGCGCGCGCCGACCGAGCGGGTGATCCCGTCGACATAGGCCTGCAGGCCCGGCGCCAGCTCCGCCTGCGCACGGTCGCGCCAGGCGAGTTCGGCGTCGAGCGTGGCCAGCGCCTCGTCCATCGCCGCCAGCGCCGCCGCCTCGTCGGGGTTGTCGCCGCGCAGCGCGCTGCGGGCGTCGTTGACCGCCGAGCGGACGTCGCCGGCGCCCTCGATCTCGCCCACCCGGCTGCGCAGGTCGGAGACGGGATCCACCAGCTCCGCCGCAGGCTCCTGCCCGATGCGGGCGCGGAACGCCTCCAGCTCCGGCCGGATCTCGCGCAGCGCCTCGGTCGAGGCCAGCGTCGCCTCCAGCTCCAGCGCCGCCTCCGCGGCCCCGTCGCCGGCGCGGCGATAGTCGCGGCGCAGGTCGGTCTCGGCCTTGTTGAGCGCGGCGAAGCTCTTGTAGGCCTCCGGCCAGCTCTGCGGGATCTGGGCCGAGAGCGCGTCGATCCGGGCCTGGTGGGCGTCGATCTCGGCGCGGGCCTCGGCCTGCTCCTCCTCCGAGCCGGGGTAGAGGCGGAGCCGGGTCTGCAGCGCGTCGATCTCGGCCTGCTCGCGGCGGATGTCGCGCTCGATCCGGCGGACCTCGTCGTGCAGGGGCCGGTATTCGACCGCAGCCCGGTCGACCGCCTGGCCGGCCTCGTCGGCCTGCGGCAGGGTCGCGAGCGCCGTCTCGGCGTTGTCGAACCCTTCGCGCAGGTCGTCGGCGATCCGCTCGGGCAGGTAGCTGAGGTCCAGCGCCCGCCCGTCGGAGATCACCCGCCGGATCGCGTCGCCGTCCCGCTGCACCAGGTCGAGCGTGTACTCCTCGATGCAGGCCTGCAGGCGCGGGTTGCGCGGGGGCGGCGCGGTCTCGGCCGTCAGGTTCACCCGCAGCGGCAGGTAGTTCACCAGCGGCGGATAGAGGCCCACGATGGCCAGCGCCCCCAGCTGCAGGGCGATGAAGGCGACCACGCCCTTGTAGATCTCGGTGGTGCGCACCGAGCTCGGCGCCACGCCGCGCAGGTAGAACAGCGCGAAGCCGAAGGGCGGCGTGAGGAACGAGGTCTGGATGTTCAGGCCGATCATCACGCCCAGCCACACCGCGGTGACGTTGGCGGTCGGGTCGGCCAGCAGGATCGGGGCGACGATGGGCACCACCACCACGGCGATCTCGATGAAGTCGAGGAAGAAGCCGAGGATGAAGATCACCGCCATGACGATGACGAACTGCGACCAGAACCCGCCGGGCAGCCCCTGCAGGAAGTGGCGCACCAGCTCCTCGCCGCCGAAGGCGCGGAAGGCCGCGGTCAGCACCGCCGCGCCCATCAGGATGATGAACACCAGCGAGGTGGTCTTCGAGGTCTCGATCATCACGCTCTTGAGCGTGTCCTCGATGCGCATCACCCGCACGCCGGCCCAGCCCAGCGAGACCAGCAGCGCCCCCGCCGCGATCAGCGCGAGGTAGAGGCCGGTCTGGTCGTCCTCGGGCCCGATCGCCTTGATGTTCAGCGGCCAGATCGAGCCGACGACATAGAGCGCGATCAGCGAGGCGATGGCGATCAGCGCCGGCCAGTAGGCGCCCGGCTCGTCCTCCTTGAGGCGGTAGGAGGCCATGATCAGCGCGCCCGCGGCGCCGATGGCGCCGGCCTGGTTCACGGTCGCCACGCCCGCGATGATCGAGCCCAGCACCAGGAAGATCAGCGCCAGCGGCGGCACCAGGATCAGCAGCATCTTGCCCCAGAAGCGCATGTTGCGCTCGCCCTCGTAGGGGACGGCGGGGGCGAGCTTGGGCTTGAGCAGCGCGAAGACCAGGATGAAGGCCATGTAGAGGCCCACCAGCAGCATCCCCGGCACGAAGGCGCCGAGGAACATCTCGCCCGCCGAGGTGCCCGAGACGTCGAGCTCGGAGGGCATCGAGATCTCGCCCGTCGCGGCCTTGTGCAGCGCCTTGCGCGCGTTGGAGGCCTGGTCGGTGGCGGACGCCAGCTGGTCGGCGAGGATGATCAGCACGATCGAGGGCGGGATGATCTGCCCCAGCGTGCCGGAGGCCGCGATGGTCCCCGTCGCCAGCGGCTTGGAATAGCCGTTGCGCATCATCGCGGGCAGCGAGATCAGGCCCATGGCGACCACGGTCGCGCCGACGATGCCGGTGGTGGCGGCCAGCAGCGCGCCCACGAAGACGACCGAGATCCCCAGGCCCCCCGGGACCGGCCCGAACAGCTGCGCCATGGCGACCAGCAGATCCTCGGCGATCTTGGAGCGCTGGAGCATGATGCCCATGAAGATGAACAGCGGGATCGCGATCAGCGTGTCGCGTTCCACCTCCCAGTAGACCCCTCGGAGGTTGGTGACCCCGGCCGAGAGCCATTGCGAGGGCCCTCCGACCTCGAAATAGGCGTTGGCCGAGCCTTCGAGCACGTAGCCCGTCAGCGCCGCCAGGGCGATGGTCAGGATCGCGGAGCCGGGCAGCGCGAAGGCGACCGGAAAACCGGAGCCCAGCGCGATGGCCATCAGCGCGACCAGTACGCAGAGAAAGAAGATTTCCATGGTCTCGTCGGTCCCTCGTCGCGTCCCGTCAGGAGACGGCCGCCCCTTCGTGGTCCTTGTGGCCCGGATCGCCGCGCCGGTCGGCGACCGCGTCCAGCATCATCGCCGCGAACTGGATCATCATCGAGATCGCGAAGATCCCCAGGAACCCGGCCATCAGGTATTTGACGTACATGCCGAAATTGGTCTGGGTGACCTCGAAGTTCAGCAGCGGCGCCATGATGATCGAGGTGGGCGAGCCCATGCCCAGCACCAGGATCGTCCAGCACAGCGTGGCCCCCAGCACGATCGCGCCGACCGCGTTGACCAGCCCGCGCCGCTTCAGCCCGAAGGTGGCGTAGAACACGTCGACGCGCACATGCCCTTCCTCGAGCAGCGTGTAGGCGGAGGCGAACAGGAACAGCGCCGCGTACCAGAAGCGCACCAGGTCGCCCATGAACGACTGCTCGTAGGAGAAGACGAAGCGCGTCAGCACGATCAGCAGCTCCGCCAGCACGATCAGCAGCGCGAGCCAGGTGAAGCCCAGGGTGCGGGTGAAGAAGGCGGTGACGAAGCCCAGCGCGATCAGCGGCAGGTGGATGGTGGCGCCGCGGAACTGCGGCCGGCCCAGCTCGGTCTCGAGCGCGGCGCCCACCAGCTCGTCCAGCATCCCCTCGACCCGGAAGAAGGAGATCACCGCGTCGACGAGGCCGACGTAGAGCACCGCGAAGAACACCGCGCGGATCAGCCAGAAGTTGAAGGCGGTGATCCGGTCCGCGTCCTCGCGCAGGCCGATCACCGGCGAGCGCAGCACCCAGGCGCAGCCGACCAGGGCCGCGAGCGGATACATCAGCAGCAGGAGCCAGCTGCGCAGATCGCCGTCGCCCGACAGCGCCGCGCCCGGCCCCGGGATGCCGACGATCTGGACCAGCCAGACCTGGATCACGAAGGCGGCGAGCACCGCCAGGTTCGCCCAGGCGAGGCACCGGAACAGCCGGTCCACGCCATCGTTGCCGCCCGCGCGCCCGATGCGCCGGGTGGGATCGTCGGCCGCGATCATCCGCGCCTCCCTGGAATGAAAATCGCGGACGGGGGAAAACCCCCGTCCGCGTCCGAAGTCAAGCGCATGTCCTTGCCGGCGGTCGAGAAACCGCCCGGCAGGTGCAGATGGGTCAGAGACCCAGCACGCGGTTGCGCTGGTTCACGAAGGTCACCTCGAAGCCCTTCATGTAGCCCGCGAGGCTGCGAAGGTTCTCCTGGAAGCCGGCGTTGATCCGCGCGGCCAGGTCCGAGTGGTCCGCGGTCTCCTCGAAGACCGCCTCCGCCGCCTCGCCGAAGCCCTCCCAGGCGTCGTCCGAGAAGCTGCGCAGCTCCACCCCGTGCTCGTCGACCATGCGGTTGAGGTACTCGCCGTTCAGCGCCGTCGCCTCGTTGTAGGAGTTGGCGAACTCCTGCTCGCAGGCCACGGTGATGATGGCCTTCTCCTCCTCGGAGAGGTCGGCCCACCACTGGGCGTTGAAGCCCATGCACATGCCGCCGCCCGGCTCGTGCATGCCGCCGGTGTAGTAGTACTTCGCCGCGTCGAAGAACTTCATGAAGTAGTCGTTGTAGGGCCCGACCCACTCCGTCGCGTCGATCGCGCCCGAGACCAGGTTCTCGTAGATCTGGCCGCCGGGCAGCGAGACCACCGAGACGCCGAGCTGCGACATCACCGAGCCGCCGAGGCCGGGAATGCGCATCTTCAGCCCGCGCAGGTCGTCGACCGACTCGATCTCCTTGTTGAACCAGCCGCCGGCCTGGGCGCCGGTGGAGCCCGCCGGCAGCGCCTTGATGCCGAAGCCGCCCGAGAGCTCGTCCCACAGCTCCTGCCCGCCGCGGAACTTCAGCCAGGCGGCCCATTCCGGGTTGGTCATGCCGAAGGGCACGGAGGAGAAGTAGGAGAACGCCGGATGCTTGCCCGCCCAGTAGTACTCGGCCGCCGAATAGGCCTGGGCGTTGCCCGAGGCGACCTCGTCGAAGGCGTCGAAGGCGCCGACCCGCTCGCCCGCCGCGAAGTACTGGGTCTGGATCGCGCCGCCGGAGATCCGGGTGATGGTCTCGGCCAGGCGCTGCGCCGACATGCCCACGCCGGGGAAGTCGCGCGGCCAGGTGGAGACGATGATCATCTCCTTGCGCGACTGGGCGAGGGCGGGGGCGGCCAGAGCCGGAACGGCGGCGCCGCCCAGCGCGGCGCCCTTCAGGAACAGGCGACGGTCCATCGGGAACTCCTGCGGTCGTGGGACGGGTCGGGGAGAGGCCCCGATCCGAAGATCGCCGCGGAGTTACCGTCGCGCCCGTTGCGCCGCAATGCGCCCGGACGAAATTTTCTAAGGGAACCGCATGATTTTGCGAAATCTGTCGCAACGTCATGGGCCTGTCGGCGGGGCGACGCTGCGTCAGGCCGGAAGCGCCGGGCGCGCGCCCGTTCCGCGGGGCGCAGCCGGGGCCGCGGGGCGAGTCGCCGCCGCGGGGATCGTCGCGCTCCGAACTGGCCTGGCTTGTGCGCATCGCGCCCTTCGTCGTCCCGTGCCGCTGGGGTCGTCCGCGCCGGCCGCTCGCCGGCCCGCCGCAGGATCGGCGGACGGGGGAGCGGCCGGGTCCGACGCCGCGCGCCTCCGCTCCGGGGGGAGCGGCGGGCGACGCGGCATGAAACCGGAACGGCGGACGGGCCGGCCGCGGGCCGGAGACGTCCGCCGCGATCGGCGCCGCCCGCGGGGCGGCGCCGGAGGTCCGCGCCGGGATCAGATCCCGAGCACGCGGTTGCGCTGGTTGGTGAAGGCGATCTCGAAGTTCTTCATGAACCGGCCTTCCTCGCGGAGCGCGGCCTGGAAGTCGTCGTTGATCTTCTTGGCCAGCGGCGAGTGGTCGGCCGTCTCCTCGAACACCTCCGCGGAGGCTTCGCCGAAGGCGTCCCAGACCTCGTCCGAGAAGCTCTCGACCTGCACGCCGTGCTCGTTGACCAGGCGGTTGAGGTAGACGCCGTTGTTGGCGATCGCCTCCTCGGCCTGGTTGGCCAGCTCCTCGTAGCAGGCGGCGGTGATCAGCGCCTTCTCCCAGTCGGTCAGCCCGCCCCAGAAGCCGGCGTTCATGCCGAAGGAGAGACCGCCGCCCGGCTCGTGCATGCCGCCGGTGTAGTAGTACTTGGCGGCCTCGTAGAGCTTCATGAAGTAGTCGTTGTAGGGCCCCACCCACTCGGTCGCCTCGATGGCGCCGGAGACCAGGTTCTCGTAGATCTGGCCGCCGGGCAGCGACACGGTGGAGACGCCCAGCTTCGACATCACCGAGCCGCCGAGGCCCGGAATGCGCATCTTCAGGCCGCGCAGGTCGTCGGGCGTCTCGATCAGCTTGTTGAACCAGCCGCCGGCCTGGGTGCCGGTGGCGCCGCAGGGCAGGCACTTGAGGCCGAACTCGTTCCCCAGCTCGTCCCACAGGGCCTGGCCGTTCTTGAACTTGATCCAGGCGTTCCACTCGGTGTTGGTCATGCCGAAGGGCACCGAGGTGAAGTAGGCCCAGGCGGGATGCTTGCCGACCCAGTAGTAGTCCGCGCCGATATAGGCCTGGGCGTTGCCCGAGGCGACCTCGTCGAAGACGTCGAAGGCGCCCACGCGCTCGCCGGCGGCGAAATACTGCGTGACCAGGCGGCCCTCGGACAGTTCGGTGATGCGCTCGGAGAGGCGCTGGGCGGAGGTGCCGAGCCCCGGGAAGTCCCGGCCCCAGGTCGACACGATGATGATTTCCTTGCGCTCCTGCGCGATGGCCGGCGCGGCCAGGCCGGACGCGGCCACGCCGCCGAGCGCGGCGCCCTTAAGAAACTGGCGTCTCTCCATGAGATCCTCCCTGCGATGTCCGTCGCCGACGTACGGGGCTCCCTTCCCCTGGCCGGCGATGGGGGCGACTAAACCAGAGGGGAACCGCTCCGACAATCGCCATTCAGCCGCTTTTCAGCCATTTTCAGCACCTTCTTGCGGGTATGTGACCCTCCGGGAGCGCCTGCCGTATCGGAATCCGCCCCGCGGCCCGGATGACGCAGCGCCCTCCGCGGCGTCGCGCCCATGGCGCGCCCGGCCCGCGCGCGCTACCCATGCGGCGAGCGGAACGATCGGGGGACCGAGATGGGCGTGTGGCATATCATGCCGGACCACGAGCTGGGCGGCGGCGGGGTGATGATCGCCCGCCTGCTCCAGGCCTTCGCCGAAATCGGCGAGACGGAGGGCCACGAGGCGCTGCTGCCGGTCAACGCCGACCCCCGCATGCGCGAGGTCTTCGCGGGCCTGCCGCACCGCGTCGGAGCCTTCCCCGGGCGCGGATCGCCGGTGGCGATGGCCGCCGACATCCTGCGCCACGCGCATCCCGGCGACGTCGCCCACGCCCACGGCAGCCGGGCGGCGATGGCGGCGAGCCTCGCCAGGCTCCGCCGCCCCTCGCTGACGGTGATCTACACGGTGCACGGCTTCCACGGCCTCGCCCAGCCCGGCCCCCTGGGTCTGCGCCGGCGGATCGAGCGCCTGCTGGCCCGACGCGTCGACGGCACCGCCTTCGTCAGCCACGAGGACAAGGCCCTGGCCGCCGAGCATGGCCTGCGCCACCGCGGCCCGGCCGAGGTGATCGAGAACGGGATGAAGGTCCCCGCCCCCGCCCCCGGAGAGGCGCGGGACATCGACGTCCTGTTCGTGGGCCGGATGGTCTACCAGAAATGGCCCCAAGCCTTCGTCGAGACGGTCGCCGCCCTGCCCCGCCGCGACGGCCGGGCCCCGAAGGCGGCGATGATCGGCGCAGGCGAGATGGCCAGCGAGATCGACGCCCTGGCCGCGGGACTGGGGCTCGAGAACTTCACCCGCCACGACGGGCTCGCCTCGCCCGAGACGCTGGCGATGATGGGCCGCGCCCGGGTGCTGGCGATGACCTCCCGCTGGGAGGGCCTGCCGACGGTGGCGATCGAGGCCGCGATGGCCGGCGCCCTGGTGACGGGCTTCGACATCCCGCCCCTGCGCGGCGTGCTGGGGCCCGACGCCGACGCCCTGCTGACCCCCGCGGATCCCGCCGCGCTCGCCGCCCGGATCGGCGCCCTGCTGGCCGACGACGCGGCGCGCGAGGCGCTGGCGGCCCCGCTGCAGGCCCGCACGCTGGAGCGGTTCGCGCCCGAGCGGATGGCCCGGCGCTACCGCGCGCTCTACGACGCCGCCGCCTGAGCGGGCGCGTCCGCCTCCGCCTCGATCTCGTCGCGCAGGTCCTTGCGCGAGAGCTTGCCGACCGGGGTGCGGGGGAGCGTGTCGCGGAAGGCGAGGTGGCGGGGGACCTCGTGGCGGCCGAGCCGGTCGGCGAGGAAGGCCTGCAGGCTCTCCAGCGTGAAGGGCGCGTGGCCGGGCTTGAGGGTGACGAAGGCGGCCGCGCTCTCGCCCCGGTAGGGGTCGGGGCGGCCGATCACCAGGACCTCGGCGACGGAGGGATGCTCGTAGATCGCCTGCTCGATCATCTGCGGGTAGACGTTGAAGCCGCCCGACAGGATCAGGTCCTTCTTGCGGTCGACCAGCCAGAAGAACCCGTCCTCGTCCATCCGCCCCACGTCGCCGGTCAGGAACCAGCCGTCGGGGCCGCGGCTCTCGGCGGTGGCGTCGTGGCGGTTCCAGTAGCCGGCGGAGATGTTGGGGCCGCGCACCGCGATCTCGCCGATCTCGCCGGGGGCGAGGGCGCGGGCGGGGTCGTCGGCGTCGACCACCTTCAGCTCGATGTTGGGCAGCGGCACGCCGATGGTCCCGGGCTTCGAGTGCTGGGTTCCCTTGGGGATCGAGGTGCCGGCGGCCGCGGTCTCGGTCATCCCCCAGCCGCCCAGGATCGGCAGGCCGGTCGCGCGCTCGAAAGCCATCTGCACCTCGACCGGCAGCGGCGCGCCGCCCGAGCCGCAGTTCATCAGCGAGGAGATGTCGCGGGTCTGCATCTCGGGGTGGTTGGCCATGGCGATCCACATGGTCGGCACGCCGGGGAAGTAGGTGACGCGGTGATGCTCGATGTCGCGCAGCGTCTGGCCCGCGTCGAAGCGCATCCTCAGCACCACCGTCCCCCCCAGCCGGGTCGAGGACAGCAGGATCACGATCAGCGCATAGATGTGGAACAGCGGCAGCACGCAGAGCGTCACCTGCGGGTCGGGCCGGCCGTAGGTCCCGTCCGACCACTCCCGCACCGCGGCGACGGCGGCGAGCAGGTTGCGGTGGCTCAGCATCGCGCCCTTGGGCAGGCCGGTGGTGCCGCCGGTGTACTGCAGCAGCGCCACGTCGTCGGGATCGCCGTCGAGCGCGGGCTCGGTCGTCGGCGCCCCCGCGGTCCAGTCGGCGAAACGGATCACGTCCGCCCGCCCCGGCGTCTCGGCCAGCGGCGCGGGGAACGGGCCCCAGTCGTCCTCGTCGCACAGGATCACCCGCTCGCACGCGCCCTGGTCGAGCAGGCGCACCGCCATGTCGGTCATCTCGGGCAGGTTCAGGGTGATCAGCGTCTTCGCGCCCGAATCCTCGATCTTGTGGGCCAGCACCCGGACCGGATCGAGGGGGCTGAGCATCGTCACCCGCAGGTCCGCGGCCAGCGCCCCGAAGAAGGCCGCCGGGTGGAAGGGCGTGTTGGGCAGGTAGATCGCCACCGCGTCGCCCCGCCCCAGCCCGTCGCGCCGGAAGGCGTGGGCGACCTGCCAGGCCCGCCCGGCGAGCGCGTCCCAGGTCAGCGAGGTCTCCCGGTGGATCAGCGCCACGCGCCCGGCGTGGCGGAGGGCTGCGTCGCGCAGCATCTGCGGCACGGTCCGATCGTCCAGCGGCACGGACCAGCGGACGCCCTCGGGATAGTGCGCCTCCCACGGGCGGCGGGGTCGGGCGGCGTCGGCGTCGGTCATCTGGGATCTCCCGCAGCGGGGGGCGGCGACGGCGCCCGGCGCTCCGACGCTAGAAGCGCGCGGCGCGGTTTTCAATCGTGCGGTACGGGGCCCCGCCGCCGCCCGGCCGCGCGGGACGCGACCGCCCCGCCGCGCGCCTCGGGCCCCCGGTATGGCGCCCGGCGACGCCTGCCATGCTGCACCTGCGAGGCGACGTGCCGCGGCGCGGCCGGGTTGACCGGGGGCGGCGGGGGGCGGACTCTGGCCCCCGACCGGCTCGACCTGCCGCCCGGTCGGCAGGCGCGGGCTGCAGCCCCCTGAAGAACGGAGCATCGCCCGCATGAAGACCGCCGAGATCCTTGGCGAGCCGCCGCAGGACTACGACCCCATCGCCGCCGAGGCCGCGTACCCCTACCAGGAGCTGCTCGGCTACGAGATCGCCGCCTGGGAGCGGGACTTCTGCCGGGTGGAGATGCCGCTGGAGACGCGCCACCAGAACCGCCAGGGCCTGCCCCACGGCGGCGTGCACGCGACCCTGCTCGACACCGCCATGGGCTTCGCCGGCTCCTGGTGCCCCTACCCCGGCCGGGCGCGCAAGGTGATGACGCTGTCGCTGACGGTGAACTACATCGGCCGCCCGAGCGGCACGCGCCTGATCGCCGAGGGCCGGGTGACCGGCGGCGGCCGCAAGAGCTATTTCGCCGAGGCGCGGCTGACCGACGATCTCGGCAATCTGATCGCCACCGCCACCGCCTCGATGCGCTATCGCGGCAACTCCGGCGCGATCGAGGGCGACCCGGCCTGAGCGCCCTGCCCGCGGCCCGAACCCCGACTGGCGCCACGGGCGGCTATTTCCAGAACGGCTTCAGCGCCTCCAGCGCCTGCCAGCGGGCGAGCGCCCTGGTCCAGTCCGCCTCGGCCGTCATCTCCATCCGGCCCAGCATCCGCCCGATGGCGCGCTGCGCGGCCGGGTGGTCGGCGCAGGGGGCGTCCTCGCCGCTCAGGCGCGCCTCGGCCATGGCGATGTCGTTGAGCGAGCCGAACACGTTCTGCAGCTTGCGCAGGGCCTTGGCGTAGGGGGCCGCCGTCTCCTCCGGCCACATCGGGCCGAAGAAGTCGACGCCGTAGCGCAGCTTCTTCAACTGCTTGCGCAGCTCGTGCCGGGCCTCGACGTCGAGGTCCTCCAGATTCCGCGCCTGGCGGCGCACCTTCTTCCAGCGCTTGCCCAGCGCCGCGGCCGCGGTCTCGCCCACCGGGCGGGCGAGCTGGGCGGTCTGGTCGAGATCGGTGGGCCTGAGCCAGCCGCGCAGCTCGACGAAGGCCGAAAGGTCGATCAGCAGCCGGCGCGCCTGCGGGCCGGCCAGCGTCTCGCGCAGGCGCGCGCGGGCCGCGAGCCGCCGCGCGGCCACGGCCTCGGCCAGCGCCTCGAAGCCGGCGGCGTCGGCCGGGACGCGGGCGGCGGCGGGGCCCAGGATCTCGGTCGCCAGCACGTCGAGGTCGCGCAGGTCCGCGGCCGCGGCGGCGAGCTCGCGGGCGGCGGCCGACAGCGCCTCGGCCTTCGGCCCCGCCAGCGCCGGGCCGAACAGCGACAGGGCCGAGCGCGCCCGGCGCAGGCCGACGCGCAGCTGGTGCGGTCCGGCGGGATCGTCGCGCTCCAGCACCGCGGCCGCGTTCGCGTCGATCTGGGCCAGGCACTCGCGCAGGATCCGGGCGGCGGCGGCCTCGGTCGTCTCGGCGGGGTCCAGCGCCGGCTTGCGGGCGCGCCGCGGCTCGACCGGCGGCAGGGCCGGCAGGCCGGCGGTCAGGGCGTGGCCGCGGCCGGCCTTCGACATCTCCGAGAACCGCGCGGGCACCGTCTCGAACAGCGCGCGGGCCACGGCGTAGATCGCGCCGGGGGCGCCCGACTTCAGCTCCAGCTCCGCCTCGCGGAAGGCGGCCCGGCGCTCCCCCGCCACCACCTCGCCGACGTCGATGGCGAGCTCGACCTCCCCCTCGGGCGTGGCCAGCACCCGCTCGGTCCGGTCGATCCGCGTCTCGAAGATCGGGTTGAGCGGCGCGTCGCCCAGCGCCTCGCGCAGCGCCTCGCGCAGGCCCGCGTCGGGCACCAGGTCGAGGTCGAGCCGCCCGCCCGGGGCCGGCGTCTCCGCCTCGCGCATCGAGAACAGGCCCGCGCCCGAGGCATGGCCGCCCGCCTTCACCGTCTGCACCCAGCCGCGCCCAACCTTGCGCAGGCGCAGGGCGAAGCCGCGGGCGCGCAGGTCGCCCTCGGGCGTGTCGAAATAGATCGAGCGCAGCTTGCGCCGCCGCCCGGCCCCCTTGCCCAGGCGCTTCAGCGCCGGCGAGGCCCGCAGCGCCGCCTCCCCCGCCTCGTCCAGCAGGAACTTCAGCTCGATCTCGGTCATCTTCCGCCTTCGTCCAGCGCCGCCGTGGCGGAACCGTATCAGCCGCCGGCCATGGCGATCCAGTCGTCCTCGGAGATGACCTCGACCCCGAGCTCCTCGGCCTTCTTCAGCTTCGAGCCCGCGCCGGGCCCCGCGATCACCAGGTCGGTCTTGGCCGAGACCGAGCCCGCCACCTTGGCGCCCAGCGCCTCGGCCCGGGCCTTGGCCTCGGCGCGGGTCATCTTCTCGAGGCTGCCGGTGAACACCAGGGTCTTGCCGACCACGGGGCTGTCGGTGGCCTGCGCCTCGGGCGGGATCGGGGTCAGGTGGGCGGCGAGCCGGTCGATGGCCGCGCGCTCCTCCGCCCCCGCGAACCCGTCCGAGAGCGACAGGGCCAGCGTCGGGCCGACGCCGTCCGCGTCGACCAGGTGGCGCCAGGCGGCCTCCGCCTCGGGCGGGACCTCCGCCGCCTCCCATGCCGCCTTGCGGGCGCGGGCGAGCGCGGCGCGGCGGCCCTCCTCCTGGGCGGCGCGACGTTCCTCGGCCTCGGCCGCGTCGGCGGCGCGATGGGCCAGCGCGGCGGGGCGGGCGAGGTCCAGCGCCCGGGTCATCGCCGACCAGCCGCCGTAGAGCCGCGCGAGGTCCATGGCCGCCACCTCGCCGACATGGCGGATGCCCAGCCCGAAGATCAGGCGGTTGAGGTCGATCTCGCGCCGCTCGCGGATCGAGGCGAAGAGGTTGCGCGCCGAGGTCTCGCCGAAGCCCTTCACCTCCGCCAGCGGCGTTTTCGAGAGCGTCTTCAACGCCTCCGCAGCCGTGGCGAGCGCCGCGTCGGTCTCGCCCTGCGGGATCTCGACCCCCAGCGGCGCGAGGAGCACGCGGTAGTCCTCCGCCAGCCGGTCGCGCCGCTCCAGCCCCGCGAGCCGGTCGAGGAAGGGCTCCGGCGCGTCCGAGAGCAGCTTGCCGGCGGCGTCGCGACCCTCCAGCGTGAAGATGTCGGCGGGCTCGGCGATCCAGTTCAGGGCGTGGAACAGCTCCACCTGCTTCGCGCCCAGCCCCTCGATGTCGAGCGCGTTGCGCGACACGAAATGGCGCAGGCGCTCGACCTGCTGGGCGGGGCAGATCAGGCCGCCGGTGCAGCGGCGCACCGCCTCGCCGGGCTCGCGCACGGCGGGCGAGCCGCAGGCGGGGCAGGTCTCGGGCGGGGTCCAGGGCTGGGCGGAGGCGGGCCGGCGGTCGAGGTCCACGTCCAGCACCTTGGGGATCACGTCGCCGGCGCGGTAGACGGTGACCGTGTCGCCCACGCGCAGGTCGCTTTCGCGGATCGGCTCGCCATCCGCGCCGCGGCCGGCGATGTAGTCCTCGTTGTGCAAGGTGGCGTTGGAGACGACGACGCCCCCCACCGTCACGGGCTTGAGCCGCGCCACCGGCGACAGGGCCCCGGTGCGCCCGACCTGGATCTCGATGTCCTCGAGCACGGTGGTGGCGAGCTCGGCGGGGAACTTGTGCGCGATCGCCCAGCGGGGCGTGGCCGAGCGGAAGCCCAGCCGCTGCTGCCAGTCCAGCCGGTCGACCTTGTAGACCACGCCGTCGATGTCGTAGCCGAGCCCCGCCCGGTCGGCCTCGATGGCGCGGTAGTGGGCCAGCGCGTCCTCGATGGTCGCCACCCGCTTCGCCAGCGGGTTCACCTGGAAGCCGAGCGATTCCAGCCGCTTGAGCGCGCTCGCCTGGGTCTCGGCCAGCGGCGCCGAGAGCTCCCCCCAGGAATAGGCGAAGAAGCGCAGCGGCCGCGCGGCGGTGATCGAGCTGTCGAGCTGGCGCAGCGATCCCGCGGCGGCGTTGCGGGGGTTGGCGAAGGTCTTCGCGCCCTGCTCGGCCTGGCGCGCGTTCAGCGCGGCGAAGTCGGCGTGGGACATGTAGACCTCGCCGCGGACCTCCAGCACCTCGGGCGCGTCGGTCAGCGTCTGCGGGATGTCGTCGACGGTGCGGGCGTTGGCGGTGACGTTCTCGCCGGTCTCGCCGTCGCCGCGGGTGGCGGCCTCGACCAGCACGCCCTGTTCGTAGCGCAGGCTGAGCGAGAGGCCGTCGATCTTGGGCTCGGCGACCAGCGCCACCTCGGCCTCCGCGCCCAGGCCCAGAAATCGGCGCACCTGGTCGACGAAATCGGCCGCATCGGCGTCGTCGAAGGCGTTGGCGAGGCTCATCATCCGCACGCGGTGGCGGATCTTGCCGAACCCCTCCGCCGGGGCCGCGCCCACGCGCTCGGAGGGGGAATCGTCGCGCTTCAGCCCCGGGAACCGCGCCTCGATCTCCCGGTTCCGGCGCTTGAGCGCATCGTAGCCGGCGTCGTCGACCAGCGGCGCGTCGTCCTGGTGGTAGGCCGAATCGAGCCGACCCAGCAGGTCCGCGAGCCGCGCGAGCTCCGCCCGCGCCGCGGCCTCGTCCAGCGCCTCCACGGGCGTCTGCGCATGGGCGCCGTCGGCGAGGTCGAGCCCCTCGCCCCGCTCGCGCCCGGGGGCCGCGTCTTCGGCGCCTTCGGAGACGGGATCGGCGCCGGCCGCGGGGCCGGCGCCGTCATCTGCGCTCGCGTCGGTGCGGGGCTTCGGGTTGGGTTCGGCGTCCTGCACGTTCTCGGCCGACATGCGATCCTCCCGGTTACGGAACGCTCGTCATGTAGGCCCACCAACCGCCCGTCAAGCTCCGCCGGGCCGGAGGGCTTCTCCCCCGGGGGCCGACGCAGCGTCGCCCTCAGCCGACCTCGGCCGAGACCAGCGGCTCGGCCATCGGCGTCGGGTCGCGCAGCACGTAGCCGCGGCCCCAGACCGTCTCGATGTAGTTGTCGCCGCCGGTCGCGCCGGAGAGCTTCTTGCGCAGCTTGCAGATGAAGACGTCGATGATCTTCAGCTCCGGCTCGTCCATGCCGCCGTAGAGATGGTTGAGGAACATCTCCTTGGTCAGCGTGGTGCCCTTGCGCAGGCTCAGAAGCTCCAGGATCTGGTACTCCTTGCCGGTGAGATGGACGGGATGGCCGTCGACCTCCACCGTCTTGGCGTCGAGGTTCACCTTGATCTTGCCCGTCTCGATGATCGACTGGGCGTGACCCTTCGAGCGGCGCACGATCGCATGAATCCGCGCGATCAGCTCGTCCCGGTTGAAGGGCTTGGTGAGGTAGTCGTCGGCGCCGAAGCCGAAGCCCTTGATCTTGTGCTCGGTGTCGTCGAACCCCGTCAGGATCAGGATCGGCGTGTCGATCTTCGCCACGCGAAGCTTCTTCAACACGTCGTACCCGGTCATGTCCGGCAGGTTCAGATCCAGCAGGATCAGGTCGTAGTCGTAGAGCTTGGCGAGGTCGATGCCTTCCTCGCCAAGGTCCGTCGCATAGACGTTCAGGTTGGCGTTGCGGAGCATCAGCTCGATGCTCTGCGCCGTGGCCGGATCGTCTTCGATCAATAGGACGCGCATGTACGCTCCTCCGTGCAGGAATGAGTGCGTCCACCGACCCTGCGTTAGAAAGGTAAACGGTCTGTTACCACCTTAACGCGAGTTAAGCGGAATTGTCACGGTTCATTCACCCCCTGGTTGAACGGTAGCGCTGCAGCGCCGTGGTGCGCAGCGCGTTGATGCCGTGGCGGGACACCGCCTCCAGCCAGCCGTCGAGCTCTTCCTCCGACAGCTGCCAGGTCTCCCGCGCCTCCTGCGGCGTGATCAGCCCGCCCTTCACCGCGGCCACCACCGCCGCCTTGCGCCGCGCCACCCAGCGGCGGGTCGACGGGCTGGGAAGGTCGGCGCGCGTGATGCGCATGCCATCGGGGCCGACGACGGAATCCGGACGTCCGTTCGTTTCGGTACGCATTGTTTCGCTCCACAAGCAGTTCACTCACCCGAGGCCGAAGCTAGCCGGAGCCGATTTCACGAAGGTAAAAGGCCGAAACTCTATCGTTCGGGTTGTTCCTATCGGCCCCCGGGCGTATCTGCGGAGCCGTCACAGGAGGCCCCGCGATGACCGTTCACGCCCCCGTATCCGCCCCGACCCCGCTGGGATTCGACCGCCCGGCGGGCGACGTGCGCGTGGTCGCGGCGATGTCGGGGGGCGTCGACAGCTCGGTCGTCGCCGCGATGCTGGCGCGCGACGGCTACGACGTGGTGGGCGTGACCCTGCAGCTCTACGACCACGGCGCGGCGCTGGCGAAGAAGGGGGCCTGCTGCGCGGGCCGCGACATCCACGACGCCCGCCGCGTGGCCGAGGCGATGGGCTTCCCGCACTACGTCCTCGACTACGAATCGCGCTTCCGCGAGGCGGTGATCGACGACTTCGCCGACAGCTATCTCGCGGGCGCCACGCCGATTCCCTGCGTGCGCTGCAACGAGCGGGTGAAGTTCCGCGACCTGCTGGAGACGGCGTGCGAGCTCGACGCCGACTGCCTGGCCACCGGCCATTACGTGCAGCGGATCGAGGGGCCGAACGGGCCCGAGCTGCACCGCGGCGCCGATCCCGCGCGCGACCAGAGCTATTTCCTCTTCGCCACCACGCGCGAGCAGCTCGACTACCTGCGCTTCCCGCTGGGCGGCTTCGGCTCCAAGGCCCAGACCCGGGCGCTGGCCGCCGAGTTCGGGCTCGGCGTCGCCGACAAGCCCGATTCGCAGGACATCTGCTTCGTTCCGAACGGCGACTACGCCGCGGTGATCGAGAAACTGCGGCCGGGGGCGGCCGAGCCGGGCGAGATCGTACATCTCGACGGCCGGGTGCTGGGCGAGCATGCGGGCCTCCTGCGCTTCACCGTCGGCCAGCGCCGGGGCCTGGGCGTCGCCACCGGCGAGCCGCTGCACGTGATTCGCCTCGACCCCGAGACCCGCCGCGTGATCGTCGGCCCGCGCGAGGCGCTGGGCGTGCGCCGCATCCCGCTGCGCGAGGTCAACTGGCTGGGCGACGCGCCCCTCGACGCCGTGGACGACTGGGAGATCGAGGCCCGGGTCCGCTCCACCCGCCCGCCGGCGCCGGCCCGGCTGCGCGCTCTGCCCGGCGGCGGGGCGGAGGTGGAGCTCGCGGCCGCCGAACAGGGCGTCGCCCCCGGCCAGGCCTGCGTCTTCTACGCGCCCGAGGGCACGCGGGTGCTGGGCGGCGGCTGGATCGCCCGCAGCTGATCCCTGCGCCTCACGAAAAAGGCCGCGCCCGGGGTTCGGGCGCGGCCTTTCTCATCGGCGCGGCGCGCTCAGTGCGTCCAGGCGCCCCGCCGCTCGTAGGCGAAGTTCGAGCCGTAGCCCTTGGGGCGCACGTTGACCTTGCGGGCCTTGGGCTCCTGCACCTGGACGGGGATGCCATGGCGCTGGGCGTAGTCCAGCGCGGCCTCCTTGGTGGGGAACTCGATGCGCACCTGGTTGCGGGTGCTGCCGCCGCCGGTCCAGCCCATCAGCGGATCGATGCGCTGCGCCTGCTCCGGTGCGAAGTCCAGCACCCAGGCATGGGTGCGGGCCACGCCGGACTGCATGGCGGTCTTCGCCGGACGGTAGATTCGCGCGAGCATGTCGGTCGCCCTCCTGAAACCTTCCCGCCGGATATGCCGCGCGCGGGCGCGAAGGGCAAGCGGGCGCAGGCGCGCGGGGGCGGCGGAGGGGCCCTGCCGGGGCGCGACAGGTTCCGAAATGCAACGCGCCCAAGGCGTTGCGATGCATAAGATCCGCGTGAAACCGGGGTTGCGGCAAGGCTTGGGAAAGGGAATCACCTCATAAGCCCCCCTGGGTGACGGAGGCGCAGGCCTCCGAGGAGACGAGGATCCCCGACGCAGGAGCGTCGACGGACCGCGGGACGACCGGCCGACCAGGGGTGGACGGCCGCCTGTCCCGCGACCGCCGGGGACGAGAGGATGATGGCCGCGCCGAGGGCTGAAGGCTCCACGGTCGGCCGCCCGGATCGAAGTCCGGACGACGTCCGAGCATCGCACCGACCGCCGCGGCCGCAGCGCCGCGGGCGGCGGCTCTGCGCCGGCCCGCGGGTCGGCCGTCGGACCGGCTGCACGCCGGCCGCGACGGCGCGCCTGCGCGGCGCGGCCGAGGGGCGAGGATCGGACGGGAGGCGACGCCGGCGGGGGTCGGCGCCCTCGTCCGACCGGCTGCGGGAGCGCACCCCGCGGCGCGGTCGGGCCGCGAAGGACGCGCCCGGGCCGCGAGGCTCCGACATCGGCGAGACGGCCGGGCGCGCGCCGCCGCGGCGGACGACTGAACCCCGTCCCCGCGACGGACCCGCGGCGCCGCCGGCGCTCCGTTCGGAGCGTCCGGCGGCGCGCGGGACGCGATCTTCCGATGGACATCCCGGCGCCCTGCGCGGAACCGCCATCTGCGGACGCTGGGTCCGGCCCCGCCGCCATGCTGCAGAGGATGCGCCGAGGCCAGGACCGCCCGACCGGGAAACTTGCGCAGGGCCGTGCCGTCCGCAGCTTCGGCCCTCCGCCTCTCGCCCGCGATCGCCCGTGCGGCGAACCCAGGACAAAGGGGGCGCCCCCAGGGCGAGCGGGCGTCGGCGCAAAAAGAAAGGCCGGTCTCCCTTTCGGGCGACCGGCCGGGACCTCGGCGATGCGCCGCGTCCTTTCGCAAGGTCCACGGAGAGGATATCTCCGTGGTGTAGGGTGATCGCCGACCGAACGCTTGGGAGCGAGGGGTGGGGTGGGTGGTGCCGCGCCCGGCCGGCGATCCTTCTTGTTGATCCACTTGAACCATACGTCCCTTGCGGACGCGTGGACAACAAGAATTTCAACCTTTGCGTGTGTCGCCTGGGGTGTTCGCTTGACCCTCCGTTCTTCCGGCGGGCGCTTGATTAACCCCGCGACAAGGCCAATGTCCGGTAAAACGGTGAAGAGAGGGTTAAGGATGTCGGTGGATTCGTTGGTCACCATCCCCGAGCCGCGCAGGCGCGAGAAGCTCGAGGGCGGCGTGCGCCTGGAGATGGTCACCGACTACGCCCCCGCCGGCGACCAGCCCAACGCCATCGCCGAGATCGCCGAAGCCGTCGAAGCAGGCGAACGCGACCAGGTCCTGCTCGGCGCCACGGGCACCGGCAAGACCTTCACCATGGCCAAGGTGATCGAACAGACGCAGCGTCCCGCGCTCATCCTCGCGCCGAACAAGACGCTTGCCGCGCAACTTTATGGCGAGTTCAAGAGATTTTTCCCGAACAACGCCGTCGAGTATTTCGTCTCGTATTACGACTACTACCAGCCCGAGGCCTATGTTCCGCGCTCGGACACCTACATCGCCAAGGAATCCCAGATCAACGAGCAGATCGACCGGATGCGCCATGCCGCCACCCGGGCCCTGCTGGAGCGCGACGACGTGATCATCGTCGCCTCCGTCAGCTGCATCTACGGCATCGGCGCGGTCGAGACCTACGGCGCGATGACCCAGGATCTGATCGCGGGAAACGTCTACAATCTTAGAGACGTCATGCGCGAGCTGACCGCCCAGCAGTACCGCCGCAACGACGCCGCCTTCGCCCGCGGCACGTTCCGGGTGCGCGGCGATTCCCTCGAGGTCTGGCCCGCCCACCTCGAGGACCGCGCCTGGCGATTCTCCTTCTTCGGCGAGGAGCTCGAATCGATCGTCGAGTTCGACCCCCTGACCGGCGAGAAGATCGCGGGCCTGCAGAAGGTGCGCATCTACGCGAACTCCCACTACGTGACGCCGCGCCCGACGATGCAGCAGGCGGTGAAGGGGATCAAAGCCGAGCTCGCCGTCCGCCTCGACCAGCTGGTGAAGGAGGGCCGCCTGCTCGAGGCCCAGCGTCTGGAGCAGCGCACCAACCACGACGTCGAGATGCTGGAGGCCACGGGCGTGTGCAACGGCATCGAGAACTACTCGCGCTACCTCACCGGCCGCGCCCCGGGCGAGCCGCCGCCCACGCTCTTCGAATACATCCCCGACAACGCCCTGGTCTTCGCCGACGAGAGCCACGTGACGGTGCCCCAGCTCGGCGGCATGTATCGGGGCGACTACCGGCGCAAGTTCACGCTGGCCGAGCATGGCTTCCGCCTGCCCAGCTGCATGGACAACCGCCCCCTCAAGTTCGAGGAATGGGACGCGATGCGCCCCCAGTCGGTCTTCGTCTCCGCCACCCCCGCCGCGTGGGAACTGGAGCAGACGGGCGGCGTCTTCACCGAGCAGGTGATCCGCCCCACCGGCCTGCTGGACCCGCCCGTCGAGATCCGCCCCGTCGAGACCCAGGTCGACGACCTCCTCGACGAGGTGAAGAAGGTCGCGCTGGAGGGCGGCCGGGTGCTGTGCACCACGCTCACCAAGCGCATGGCCGAGGATCTGACCGAGTACCTCCACGAGCAGGGCGTGCGGGTGCGCTACATGCACTCCGACATCGACACGATCGAGCGGATCGAGATCATCCGCGACCTGCGGCTCGGCGCCTTCGACATCCTGATCGGCATCAACCTGCTGCGCGAGGGGCTCGACATCCCCGAGTGCCGGCTGGTGGCGATCCTGGACGCGGACAAGGAGGGGTTCCTGCGCTCCGAGACCTCGCTGATCCAGACCATCGGGCGCGCGGCGCGCAACGCCGACGGCCGGGTGATCATGTACGCCGACCGCATCACCGGCTCGATGGAGCGGGCGATGCGCGAGACGGACCGGCGGCGCGAGAAGCAGGCGGCCTACAACGCGGCCCACGGCATCACCCCCCAGACGATCCGCAAGAACGTCGAGGACGTGCTGGAGGGCGTGTGGAAGGGCGACACCGACGCCGCCCGGATCACCGCCAAGGTCGACAAGGGCCCGAAGCCCGGCGCGAACCTCCAGGCCCACCTGGAGGCGCTGCGCCGCGACATGCTCAAGGCCGCCGAGAACCTGGAGTTCGAGGAGGCCGCCCGCATGCGCGACGAGATCAAGCGCCTGGAGGCGGTCGAGCTCGCCATCGCCGACGACCCCCTCGCCCGCCAGTCCGCGGTGGACGCCGCCGCCGAGGAAGCGACGAAGGCCCGGGGCCGCTCCACCGCCGGCAAGCCCGGCACCCGCGCCTACCGGGGATCGAGCCAGAAGAAGCACTAAGCCCGCCCCGCTCCGCGCCCCAGGCGCCCCCGCACGCCCTGCGCGCCCCTGCCTGCAGGCCCGCCGGAAGCGCCTGTTCTCCGGAGCCGTCTCTCGCGGATGCCGTAAAGAGCGACTCGTCCGAAGGGGTCAAGGATCGCGCAGCGACCCGCCGAAGGCGGGCTTGTCCTTGACCCCTTCGGGCGAGTCGCTCAGGCATCCATCAGCGAGAGACGGGTCCGGAGAACAGGCGCGGGGCTTGTTCTTTGGTGAGTCAGGAGCCCGCCGGAGGCTCCGAACACAACAAGTCTCTCACCCCCTCGCCCAAGACGCGACGCAGCCAAGCTCGCCCGCAGGGCGCCTGTGGGCCGAAGAGCCCGCCCCTCAGCGGAACAGGAACACCGGCAGCCGGCAGCCGCGCAGCAGCTCCTCGGTGACCGAGCCGATGATCATCGAGCGGATGCGGGAGTGGCCGTAGGCCCCCATCACCAGCATGTCCGCCCCCCAGCGCTCCGCGTCCTCGACCACAGCGGCGGCGGGGGCGCCGGGGAGGATCGCGGTCTCCACGCTCAGCCCCGCGCCTTCCAGGATCGCCGCGGCTCCTTCCAGCGCCCGGCGGCTCTCGGCGGTCTCGGCGCCGGCGAAGACCAGGCGGAAGCTCAGCCCCTCGGCGGTGGGCGAGCGGGCCATGTGGTCCACCGCCTTCAGCGCCGAGGCGCCGGCGTCGAAGGCCACCAGCACCTTCGCGATCGGCTTGAACGCCCGCGAGGCCACGAACACCGGCCGGTCGGCGGCCCGCGCCACCCGCTCGAGGTTCGAGCCGAGGTGGCCCCTGGCGAAGTCCGCCGCCTCGCCGCGCTTGCCGATCACCACCATGTCGGCGTCGGCCGCGGCCTCCTGCACCTCGTCGAGCAGGTCGCCGATCCGCAGGCGGGAGGAGACCTCGATCCCCTGCCCCGTCAGGATCGCCTCGGCGTCCTCCAGGATCGCGCGGCCCCGGGTCTGGGCGAGGCGGGCCATGCGGGCGTCGAGCTCCGACAGCTCCTCCAGCAGCGCCGTGCGCGCGCCCAGCGCGATGGCGCCGGAGAAATCGCCCGTGGCGGCGTGCCGGCGGCCGATCACGTGCAGCAGCTCCACCGAGCGGCCGGTGCGCGCGGAGAGCCAGGCTGCATGCTCGCAGACGCTGCGCGAATATTCGGACCCGTCGACCAGGGCGACCAGCTTGCCGCTCATGTTCCCCTCCTCCGGCGCTTTGCGCTCAGTGTCCGGCCAGGCGGTCGAGCGCGCCCGGCTTGTCGTGCTCCGCCAGCCGGTCGACGATGGTCGAGCTGGCCTCGTTCAGGCCGAGGATCTCCACCTCGGCCCCCTCCCGCCGAAATTTTAGAACGATCATGTCCAGCGCGGCCACCGAGGAGATGTCCCAGATGTGCGCCGCGCCGACGTCGATCGTGACCTTCTCGAGCGCCTCGCGGAAGTCGAAGCTGGCGGCGAAGCGCTCGGCCGAGGCGAAGAACACCTGACCCTCGATGCGATAGGTGCGATGGCGCCCGTCGGCGGAGATCTCCGACGACACCCGGAAGATCTGCGCGATCTTGCCCGCGAAGAAGATCCCCGACAGCAGCACCCCGGTCAGCACCCCCAGCGCCAGATTGTGGGTGTAGACCACCACGGCGACGGTCGCGAGCATCACCACCGACGAGGACCGCGGATGGGTGCGCAGGTCCCGGATCGAGGACCAGGAGAAGGTGCCGATCGAGACCATGATCATGATCGCCACCAGCGCCGGCATCGGGATCAGCCCGACCCAGTCGCCCAGCACCACGCAGAAGATCAGCAGCATCACGCCGGCGAAGGCGCAGCTGAGCCGCCCGCGCCCGCCGGACTTCACGTTGATCATCGACTGGCCGATCATCGCGCAGCCCGCCATGCCGCCGATGAAGCCGGTGGCGAAGTTGGCGATCCCCTGGCCCACGCACTCCTGGGTGCGCGAGGAGGGCGTGTCGGTCAGCTCGTCCACCAGGTTGGCGGTCATCAGGCTTTCCAGCAGCCCCACCGCGGCGACGGCCAGCGAATAGGGCAGGATGATCTGCAGCGTCTCCAGCGTGAAGGGCACGTCGGGGAGCGCGAAGACCGGGAAGGCCGTCGGCAGCTCGCCCATGTCGGAGACGGAGCGCACGTCGAGGCCGAAGCTCAGCGACACCACGGTCAGCAGCACGATGCAGACCAGCGGCGAGGGGATCGCCCGGGTGATCCGCGGGAACAGGTAGATCACCGCCAGCCCCGCCGCGACCATCACGTAGGTGATCCAGGTGACCCCGGTCAGCTCCGGCAGCTGGGCCATGAAGATCAGGATCGCCAGCGCGTTGACGAAGCCCGTCATCACCGAGCGGGAGACGAAGGTCATCAGCCGCCCCAGCCGCGCCGCCCCCGCCAGCACCTGCAGCACCCCCGCCAGCACCGTGGCGGCGAGCAGGTATTCCAGCCCGTGATCCCGCACCAGCGTGACCATCAGCACCGCCGTGGCCGCCGTCGCCGCCGAGATCATCCCCGGCCGCCCCCCGGTGATGGCCGTCAGCAGCGCGATGGAGAAGGAGGCGTAGAGCCCGACCTTGGGGTCCACGCCCGCGATGATCGAGAAGGCGATCGCCTCGGGGATCAGCGCGAGCGCCACGACGAGGCCGGAGAGGAGGTCGGCGCGGGGATTGCCGATCCAGGACTCGCGATAGGCGGCGAAGGAGGTCATCGGGCGCTCCGGGTTTGGGGGCCTTGGGCGGCGGCCGCCCGGCGTCGCGCGGGCGCGGCGGGCGGCGCGGCGCCGGCCGGGGCCGGCGGGAGGCGGAGGCGGGGCGGCGGTCGCCGCGGAAAGGCGGAGCCGGGCGCGGAGCCCGGACCTCCGTTCGCTACCGAAACCGCTGCTGCGGCGCAACAGAGCCCTGCGCGGGTTTCCGTCGCATCAACCGGCCCGGCGGACATGAAAAAGCCCCGACCGGAGGGAGGACCGGTCGGGGCTCATGGACCCTCCGGGCGGGGCCGCAGGGAGGCGCGGCGCAGGCCCGGGGATCGCGGCAGGCGCGGCGGGAGGGAGGACCCGACCGCCCCTGACCGACCGCCGCGCCGGGAGGGAGGACCCGGTTCGGCGGAAGAAGGCGCCCCGACCGGAGGGAGGACCGGCCGGGGCGAAGGACCGCCCGGACCGGCCGCAGGGAGGAGAGCGGCGCAGGTCCGGAGGTCTCGCAGAGGCGGCGGGAGGGAGGACCCGCTCGCCCCTGTCTCGCCGCCGTCCCGGGCTGGGCCCGGAGCGGCGGAAGAAAATGCCCCGACCGGAGGGAGGACCGGCCGGGGCGAAGGACCGTCCGGGCCGGCCGCAGGGAGGAGAGCGGCGTGGGCCCGGAGGTCTCGCAGGGGCGGCGGGAGGGAGGACCCTTCGCCCCTGTCTCGCCGCCGCGCCGGGGGGAGGACCCGTCGCGGCGGAATTGGGCGCCCCGGACCGGAGGGAGGACCGGCCGGGGCGATGACCGTTCAGGCGGGCCGCAGGGAGGAGAGCGGCCGATGCCCTGGGGTCGCGCAGAGGCGTCGGGAGGGAGGACCCGATCGCCCCTGTTCCACCGCCGCCTCGGGAGGGAGGACCCTTGGCGGCGGCGATGTCCCGACGGCGTGCGCCTCGTGTGCGCGTCGTCGGCGTGTCTCGGGCGGTCCGGGGACCGCGTCCGGCCCGGGGGCCGGGGCCGCTCAGGCGCGGCGGGCGTCGGCGCCGGCGTGGCCGCCGACCAGGCCGCGCAGCCAGGCGCCGAGGCCGTGGACCATGTCGCGCATGGCGACGGCGCGCAGGCGGCGGGCGTCGGCTTCGATCTGGGCGATCTCGACGTGGGTCAGCTTCTTGGTCATCGGTCGTCTCCGGTCTGAGGTCGCCCCGGCGCTGGTCTCGCTTCCGTCCCGAGGTCCGCGTCGTGCGGGGCGTCGTTCGTCGTTTGCTTGGCTGTTATAATCGGCGCTCCTTACCGTTTTGTGCAGTGCGGTAATTTCGATACCCGATCTGCATTTCCTGCATGGCTGGGTCAGGAGCGTTGACCCTATCGGCGCCCTTGCAGGACCTTGACGCAAAGGTCAGGAGGCCGCCGGCAAGTGGTTGAACGACGGAAGGTTTTCGGATTCAGCCTCCGGTCATGCCGTTGCATCGGAAGGGGTTGGCGGCGGTTCTGAAGCCGCCGGGCGAAGCCCGCGCGTCAACCATGGAGGAGGTAGGCGGCCCCTCCCCCGGCCTGCAAGGGGCCGAGCCTCGCGCCTGTTGCAACGCAGCATGTCCGCAAATGCATGGCCCGCCGCGGGGCACGCGGCGGGCCGGATAGCGCGCGAAATCGTCGAGTCGCGGGCGGGCCTCAGACCACGCCCGGCAGGCTCCCCGGACGGCAGGAGACGTCGAGCCAGCGCTCGACATGGGCCGCGACCGAGCGGAAGCAGACCATCTCGAACACGTCCGGCGCCTCGCCGACCTGGCCGAAGGCCGCCGCCAGCTGCCCCAGCCGCGAGCGGCGGAAGTCGTGCAGGCCGAAGGCCGAGGGCGAAAGGTCCACCGGCGCGCCCTTGGCCAGCACCTCGCGGGCGCCGGGCCCCTCGATGCGGAACAGGGCGCGGGCGTCGGAGAGGTCGACGGCGAGGCTATGGCGGCCCTCCATCGCCTCGGCCACGGCGGCGAGGGCGGCGGGGACCTCCGCGTGCGGCAGCATCAGGAGCAGCTCGTCGGGGCTCATCCAGGCCAGCGCCCGGTCGCCCTCCACCGACAGGCGGCGCGTCTCGGGCACGGAGACGCCGCAGGCCTTCTGCAGGGCCTTGCGCGCCACGCCGACCGAGAGGTCGGCGCGCAGGCCGATCATGCCGCGGTCGCGGATGCGGGACCAGGAGACGTCGGGATCAGACATCGTTGCGCTCCCCCTCGGGGTCGAAGAAGACCGGCGAGACGATCTTCGCCCGGATCGGCTGGCCGTCGGGAACCGGGAAGGTCAGGACCTCGCCCATCCGCTCGGGCCCGTTCTCGACGAGGGCCATGGCGATCGAGCGGCCCAGCGTCGGCGACCAGTAGGTCGAGGTGACATGGCCCACGGTGCGCTCCCGCCCGTCCGCCAGCCGGCCCTCGACGGCATGGGCGCCGTCGGGGAGGACCACCTTGGGGTCCTCCGTCTCCAGCCCCACCAGGCGCAGGCGGTCGGGGCGGGTCAGGTCGGCGCGCATCATGCCCCGCTTGCCGATGAAGTCCGGCTTCTTCTTCGACACCGCCCAGCCGAGGTTCAGGTCGAGCGGCGTGACGGTCCCGTCCGTCTCGTCGCCGATCATGATGAACCCCTTCTCGGCGCGCAGCACGTGCAGCGCCTCGGTCCCGTAGGGCTGCACGTCGAACTCGCGCCCCGCCTCCAGCAGCGCGTCCCACAGGGCCTGCCCCTGGGAGGCGGGCACGGCGATCTCATACGACAGCTCGCCGGAGAAGGAGATCCGGTAAACCCGCGCGTCGAACCCGCCGAGCTTGCCCTCGGCCCAGGCGAGGAACGGCAGCGCGTCTTTCGAGACGTCCATGCCCCCGCCGCCCGCGGCGTTCACCTTCTCCAGCACCTTGCGGGCGTTGGGGCCGGCGACGGCGATCTGGGCCCATTGCTCGGTGACGTTGGCGACGTAGACCTTGAGGTCCCACCACTCGGTCTGCAGCCACTCCTCCATCCAGGCGTGGACGCGGTCCGCGCCGCCGGTGGTGGTGTGGACGAGGAAGCTGTCCTCGCTCAGCCGGGCGGCCACGCCGTCGTCGAACAGGAACCCCTGCTCGGTGCACATCAGCCCGTAGCGGCAGCGCCCCGGCTTCAGCGTCGACATCATGTTGGTGTAGAGCCGGTCGAGGAACTCCGCCGCGTCCGGCCCCTTCACCAGGATCTTGCCCAGCGTCGAGGCGTCGAGGATCCCGACCGAGCGGCGCACGCCCAGGATCTCGCGGTTGACCGCGTCATGGGTGGTCTCGCCGGTCCGGCGGATCGCGAAGGGGCGGCGCCAGTCGCCGACCGGCTCCCACTGGGCGCCGTGGCGGTCGAGCCAGGCGTCGATGGGGGTGCGACGGGTCGGCTTGAACAGCTCGTCCTTGGCCGAGCCCGTGATCGCCCCGAAGGTCAGGGGCGTGTAGGGCGGGCGGAAGGTGGTGGTCCCCACCTCCGGGATCGGGGCGCCGCGGGCCTCGGCCAGCACCGCGAGGCCGGGGATGTTCGAGAGCTTCCCCTGGTCGGTCGCCATGCCCAGCGTGGTGTAGCGCTTGGCATGTTCGACCGAGACGTAGCCCTCGCGGCTCGCGAGCTGCACGTCGGAGACCTTCACGTCGTTCTGGAAGTCGAGGAAGGCCTTAGCGGCGAGCTTCGGCGGCATCTTCGCGGGGCAGGTCCACAGCGGAACGATGGCCCCCTCCTCGGGCGCGGAGGCTTTCGGCGCCGCCGGGGCCTCGCCGGTCGCGCCCGCGGCCGCCGCGGCCTTGGCGCCGGCCTCCGCCGCATCCGCAAGCGAGGCCGTTGCGTGCAGTTCCCCGTTCGCCGTGCCGGCGCAGCTTACAAAACCTTCGCCGTCGACGCCGGTGGGGGGGCGCTTGGGGTCGGGGCGGAACTGGAGACGCTCGGCGTCCCAGGTCAGCTTGCCGCCGCAGTGGCTCCACAGATGCACCGCCGGCGACCAGCCGCCGGAGACGGCGACCGCGTCGCAGGGGATCGACTCGACCCCCACCCCGGCGCCGTCGACCCGGCCGACGGCGAGCGCCTTGATCCGCCCATGCCCCTCGGCCCGGATCGGGCCGAAGCCGCCGCGGATCTCGAGCCCGGCCTCCCGCGCCCGGTCGACCAGCGGGCCGGCCGGCGTCTCGCGCGCATCGAGGATCGCGGGCACGGCGATGCCGGCCGCATGCAGGGCGAGCGCGGTGCGATAGGCGTCGTCGTTGTTGGTGGCGACCACCACCCGGTCCCCCACGGCGACGCCGTAGAGGTCGAGGAAATCGCGCGCCGCCCCCGCCAGCATCACGCCGGGACGGTCGTTGCCGGCGAAGGCGACAGGCCGCTCGATGGCGCCGGAGGCCAGCACCACCTGCTTCGCCCGGATCCGCCACAGCCGCTCGCGCAGGGCGGGGCCGCCCTCGGGCGCCTCCTCCAGCCGTTCGGAGGCGAGCACGTAGCCGTGGTCGTAGACGCCGGCGGCTTGGGTGTTGAGGCGCATGACGACGCCCGCCTCGGCGAGCGCGGCCACCTGCGCCTCGATCCACTCGGCGGCGGGCCGCCCGTCGATCTCGATGCCGTCGGCCGGGGCCCGGCCGCCCCAGTGGGCGCCCTGCTCGACCAGCAGCACCTTCGCGCCCGCGCCCGCCGCGGCCCGCGCGGCGGCGAGGCCCGAGACCCCGCCCCCCACCACCAGCACGTCGGTGAAGTGGTGGAAGTGCTCGTAGCGGTAGGGGTCGGGCGCGCCCGGCGCCTTGCCCAGGCCCGCGGCCTGGCGGATGAAGGGCTCGAACACATGCTTCCACGCCCGGCGGGGGTGGATGAAGGTCTTGTAGTAGAAGCCCGCGGGGAAAAACGGGGCGGCGAGCGCGTTGAGCTCGCCCACGTCGGCCTCCAGCGAGGGCCAGTGGTTCTGGCTCTCGACCTGCATGCCGACCTTGAGCTGGGTGGTGGTGGCGCGCAGGTTCGGGGTGCGGCGGGCGCCGGCGCCCACGGCGACCAGCGCGTTGGGCTCCTCGGAGGACGCGCCCACCACCCCGCGGGGCCGGTGGTACTTGAACGAGCGGCCCATCAGGACCCGGTCGTTGGCGAGCAGCGCCGAGGCGAGGGTGTCGCCGGCGACGCCCTCCAGGCGCTTGCCGTTCCAGTCGAAGGGCAGCGGGCGGAAGCGGTCGACGAGGCGACCGCCCTGCGGCAGACGACGGGCCATCAGGCGTCCTCCCCTTCGGGCGTCCAGCCGGGGCGGCGGGCCTGGATTTTCTCGATGATCTCGGCGGGGGGCGCGGAGACGTCGGCGGGATAGGCGCCGAAGACCTCCAGCGTCACGGTGCAGCGGGCGACGTGAAACCACTTCCCGCAGCCGAAGGCATGGCGCCAACGCTCGAAGTGGACGCCCTTGGGGTTCTTCCGCTCGAACAGGTAGCCCATGAAGGCGGCGTCGTCGCCGTCCGGGCCGATGCGTTTGAGATGCGCCTCGCCGCCGGGATGGAACTCGGTCTCCTCGGCGGAGACGCCGCAGTGGGGGCAGGTCAGGAGGAGCATCAGCGGGCCCCTCCCGACGGCAGGATCGCGCGGGCGCGCCCGGAGGGACGCGCCGGCCGGCGATCAGTTCTTGTCGACGTCCACGTCGGGCAGCTTGAGGGTGACGGACGGGCCGTCGTCCGCGCCGGCGCCGGTCGGCAGGTTGCCGGTGTAGGCGAGGATGCCGCCCCCGACCGCGACCACGAGCAGGGCGCCGACGATGAAAGCCAGAATCGGGTTGGCGCCGTTGCGGTTGCCGTCAGCCATGACGAAGTCTCCTCGTGTCGGTTAAGGTTCCGACAGGAGACATAGGGGCCTTCGGCGAGGTTCCAACCACTGTTCATGGCGGTGTTGCACCCTTTACAACGGTTTTCGGGAACGAACCGGTAACTATTCTGGCCGCTTCTGGGCGAAGCGGACGCAAGACGGTCCGAAATCGAGGCGAAACCGCGGCGGCGCGCCGCGCGGGAGACGGAGACGAGACGATGGGCGACGAGACCGGGGCCACGGGCCTGATGCAATGGGCGCCCTTCGCGCTGATCGCGGCGGTGTTCCTGTGGATCCTGCTGCGCCGCCGGCGCCGGCCCGAGGGCCGCGCCGACCGGCGCACCGAGGCCGCGGCCCGCTCCGCCGTCGAGGCCGAGCTGCGACGGCGCCGCCGGCGCGGTCTCGACAACGCCGGCGGGCCAAACGACGGCGCGCCGGGCGAGGGACCGGGGGGCGACGGCGGACGCGACTGAGCGGGTCAATGCGCCACCGCGGCGGCGACCGACTCGTCGATCATCCGTCCCTCGCGGAAGCGCTCGAGGCCGAAGGGCCCCGCCACCGGGTCCTCGCCGTTGGCGATCATCGCGGCCGTCGCCCAGCCCGAGCCGGGGATCGCCTTGAAGCCGCCGGTGCCCCAGCCGCAGTTGATCCAGATCCCCGGCACCGGCGTCGGCCCGATGATCGGCGAGCGGTCGCCGGTCATGTCCACGATCCCCCCCCACTGCCGCAGCATCCGCAGGCGGGAGATGATCGGGAAGGTCTCGACCAGCGCGCGCACCGTCTCCTCGACATGCTGGAAGGAGCCGCGCTGGGTGTAATTGTTGAACCCGTCGGCGCCGCCGCCGATCACCAGTTCGCCCTTGTCGGACTGGCTCATGTAGCCGTGCACGGTGTTGGCCATCACCACGCAATCGATCACCGGCTTGATCGGCTCGGAGACCAGCGCCTGCAGGGCCACGGATTCGACCGGCAGGCGGAAGCCCGCCATCTCGGCCAGCACGCCGGAATGGCCCGCCACCACGATGCACAGTTTCCGGGTGCGGATCGCGCCGCGGGTGGTCTGCACGCCGGTCACGCCGGTCACGTCGCGGTCGATGCCCGTCACCTCGCAGCCCTGGATGATGTCGACGCCCAGATCCGAGGCCGCCCGCGCATAGCCCCAGGCCACCGCATCATGGCGCGCGGTGCCGCCGCGGGCCTGCCAGAGGCCGCCGAGCACCGGATAGCGCGGCCCCTCGACGTTGAGGATCGGCACGATCTCGCGGCAGCGGTCGGGCGAGACGATCTCGGTCTCGATCCCCTGGGCGCGGTTGGCGGATTCCGTGCGCTTGTAGGCGCGCAGCTCATGCTCCGTCTGGGCCAGCATCAGCACGCCGCGCGGGCTGAACATGATGTTGAAGTTCAGCTCCTGGCTCAGCGTCTCGTAGAGGCTGCGGGCCTTCTCGTAGATCGCGGCCGAGGGGTCGCGCAGGTAGTTGGAGCGGATGATGGTGGTGTTGCGCCCGGTGTTGCCGCCGCCCAGCCAGCTCTTCTCCAGCACCGCCACGTTCCGGATCCCGTGGTTCTTCGCGAGGTAATAGGCGGTGGCGAGCCCGTGGCCGCCGCCGCCGATCACGATCACGTCGTACTCCGACTTGGGCTCGGGCGAGCGCCAGGCTTTCTCCCAGCCCTGGTGCCAGGAGGCGGCGTGCCGGGCGATGGCGAAGACCGAATAGCGGGCCATGGGCGGGAAACCTCCGGGACTGCGCGGGCGCGGCGTGGACGGGACGCGCCGGCCCCCTTCTGCCGGAACCGCCCGGCGGCCGGGGGCGCGGAAACGCCGTCTCGACCAAGGAAAGCGACAGCGGCGGCCGGTCGCAACCCCCGCCGGGCCGGCGCAGGGTCGCGCCCCTCCCCGGGCGGCCTCCGCGGGCGGGTCTGCGGGGGCCATCGCGGGCTCGGGACATGACGCCGCGGCGCGTCCGCTCACGCGCGCGTCGGTGGACGGATCGCGCGCGCGAGGCTAGGGGAGCGCCATGGAGTTCTGGATCGCCGCCCTCGTCGCCGCCCTGCTCGCCGCCGCCTGGCTGGCGCGTCCCCTGCTGACCGCCGCCGCCCCGGCCGAGCCCGAGGCCGCGCATGACGTGCAGGTGTTCCGCGACCAGCTCCGCAGCCTCGACCGCGACGTGGAGCGCGGCGTGCTGGCCGAGACCGAGGCCGAGGGCAGCCGGGCCGAGATCTCCCGCCGCCTGCTCGCCGCCGCCGCGGAGGCCGAGCGTCAGGCCCCTGCCCGGCCGGCGCCGCGCGCCGCCTCCCGCGCGCTGGCGGCCGGGCTGGTCGCGGCGCTGCTGCTGGGGGGCGGCGGGCTCTACCTCTGGCTCGGCGCCGGCGGCGCCCCGGACCGGCCGCTGCAGGCGCGCCTCGACGAGGTCCGCTCCCGCCAGGCGCAGCGCCCCTCCCAGGCGGAGGCCGAGGCGCAGCTCGCCGCCGCCCAGGACCCCGCCCCCGCCGCGGAGCCCTCGCCCGAGGAGGCGCGGATGCGCGATCTCGTCGGCCAGCTCCGCACCGCCCTCGCCGAGCGTCCCGACGACGTGCGCGGCCGCCGCCTGCTCGCCGACAGCCTGATGCGGCTGGGCGACGTGCAGGCCGCCCAGGCCGCGATACGCGAGGCGATCGAGCTGCAGGGCGACGCGGCCCCCGCCGAGGACCGCGTGGCGCTGGCCGAGGCGATGATCCTCTCCGCCGGCGGCTATGTCTCGCCCGAGGCCGAGACCCAGCTCGGCCGCGCCCTGCAGGCCGATCCGACCAACGCCGTCGGGCGCTATTACGCGGGCCTCGCGCTGGCCCAGACCGGGCGCTACGGCCTCGCCCTGCGCTTCTGGCGCGCGCTGCTGCGCGAGGGGCCGCCCGACGCCCCCTGGATCGCCCCGATCCGCGCCCAGATCGCCGATCTCGAGCAGGCCGCCGCCCAGGCCGGCCAACTCGACGACGCCGGCCAGCTCGAGGAGGCCGGCCCCGGGGCCCCCGCCGCCCCCCTGCCCGGCCCCAGCCGCGAGCAGATGGAGGCCGCCGGCGAGATGACCGACCAGGACCGCGCCGCGATGATCGAGGGCATGGTCGCGGGCCTCGCCGAGCGGCTGCAGGCCGAGGGCGGCGCCCCCGCCGAATGGGCCCGCCTGATCCGCGCCTACGGCGTGCTGGGCCGCGCCGACGAGGCCGCCGACGCCTACGCCCGGGCGCGCGAGGCCCATGCCGGCGACGCCGCCGCCGAGGCCGAGATCGAGGCCGCCGCCCGGGCCGCGGGGCTCGCGCCATGACCGGGACCCCGCCCGCCTTCGCCCCGATCCTGGAATCCGCCCAGGCGGCGGAGCTGCGCCCGCTGCTCGCGCGCGACGCGCAGCTGGTGGGGCTGGATCTCGGCGACCGCACCATCGGCCTCGCCGTCTCCGACGGGCGGCGGCGCATCGCCTCGCCCCTGACCACGGTGCGCCGCAAGAAGTTCCGCGCCGATGTGGACCGGATGCTGGAGGCGCTGGAGGGCCGCACGGTCGCCGGCTGGGTGCTGGGCCTGCCGGTGAACATGGCCGGCGACGAGGGCCCGCGCTGCCAGTCGACCCGCGCCTTCGCGCGCAATTTCGCGCGCCTGACCCCGGCCCCGATCCTCCTGTGGGACGAGCGCCTCTCCACCGTCGCGGCCGAGCGGGCGCTGCTCGAGGCCGACGCCTCGCGCCGGCGCCGGGCGGAGGTGATCGACGCGGTGGCGGCGGCCTATATCCTCCAGGGCGCGCTGGACCGTCTGGCCGCGCTGGAGACGGAGGACGAATGACCGACCGCCCCGAGACCGAGCGCTCCGGCGCCCCCCAGGGCGCCGACGTCTGGCGCCGCGCCGAGATCGAGAGCCCCTGCGTGAACGTCTGCGTGCTGCACCCTGGCGCGAAGATCTGCGTGGGCTGCTTGCGCACCGGCGAGGAGATCGCCGGCTGGTCCCGGATGACGCCCGAGCGTCGCCGCGAGATCATGGACGGCCTCGCCGCCCGCGAGCCCGCCCTGCGCGCCCCCGGCGCCCGCCCCTCCGCCCGCCGCCGCGCCCGCCGGCCCTGAGCGCCCCACGACCGCCGCCCCTCCAGGCGCCCGTCCCGACGGCGCAGCCCCCCGCAACGGGGTCGGCGGGCGGGCGATGCGGACGCAAAGCGGACGCGAGAGCCGCCCCCGACCGCGGCTCCCGGATCAGGCGGCGGCGGGGATCACTTCCTGCAGGGCGTCCTCGATCAGCCGGGCGTCGGCGCCGGGGCGGTGGGCGGCCTCGGAGATCACGCGGCGGAAGCGCCGCGCGCCGGGCAGCCCGTGGAACAGGCCCAGCATGTGGCGGGCGATGCGGTGCAGCCGCTCGCCCCGCGCCATCTCGTCGTCGATGTAGTCCATCATCGCCCGCGCCACGGCGACCGGATCCGCATCCGGCCCCGCCGCGCCGAAGATCCGCCGGTCGGCCGCGGCCAGCACCCGCGCCGGCTCGTGATAGGCCGCCCGCCCGATCATCGCCCCGTCGAGCCCCGCCGCGATCCGCGCCTCGGCCGCGTCGAGATCCGCGATCCCCCCGTTCGCCACGATCTCCAGGTCCGGCCGCCGGGCCTTCTGGGCGGCGACGAGGTCGTGGTCGAGCGGCGGGATCTCCCGGTTCTCCTTCGGGCTCAGCCCCTGCAGCCAGGCCTTGCGGGCATGGACGGCGAAGCTCCTGACGCCCGCCTCCGCGATGCGGTCGAGGAAGGCCGGCAGGACCTCGCCCGGCTCCTGATCGTCCACCCCGATGCGGCACTTGACGGTGATCTCCGGCCCGCCCTCCGCCTCGCTCGCGCGGATCATGGCGGCGACGCAGGCCGCCACCGTCTCCGGCTCGCGCATCAGGCAGGCGCCGAAGGTCCCTGTCTGCACCTTGTCCGAGGGGCAGCCGACGTTGAGGTTGATCTCGACATAGGGCCAGGCGCAGGCCCGCCGCACCGCCTCGGCCAGCACCTGCGGGTCCGAGCCCCCCAGCTGCAGCGCCACCTCGCCCTCCAGCTCCGGCCGGAACCGCAGCAGCCGCTCCGCATCCCCGCGCACGATGGCCGAGCCGACCACCATCTCGGTATACAGCAGGGTCCGCGCCGACAGCTTGCGATGCAGGACCCGGCAATGCCGGTCGGTCCAGTCCATCATAGGCGCAACGGACAGGCGAGAAGCTCTTGATATGTCTTTCTTTGTATATTTTTCAGCCACTTACAGGCACCTACAGCTCGTCTCGTTTCCGCTTATCATGGACCAAACCCGTCGATTTTGACACTGGATTTGGTCCCGTGGACCAAATACAGTTTCGTGGACCAAATGGGGAGACCATCATGGGCTCGATCACCACACGCAAACGCAAGGATGGAAGTCACAGCTACAGGGCACGTGTACGAGTGATGCGCGAGGGTACCGTGTATCACGAGACGAAGACTTTTGACAGACGCCCAGCTGCGACGACCTGGATAAAGAAGCGCGAGAAAGAACTAGCAAAGCCTGGTGCCTTGGAGGAGCTGAACGTATCTGACCCTCCGCTATCCAAAGCGATCGAGCGCTACACTGAAGAAGCCGTAAAGGAAATCGGTCGCACGAAAGCGCAGGTCCTCAGGACCATCGCGACCTACCCAATCGCCGATCTGCCCTGCTCCACCATCAAGTCGAAGGATATCATCGAGCTCCTTCAGTCTCTGCCCGGACAACCGCAAACCGTCGGGAACTACGCGAGCCATCTCGCCTCGATATTCGCCATAGCTCGACCGATGTGGGATTTCCGACTGGATGACCGGGAGATGAGAGACGCGATCACCGTCGCGCGCCGTATGGGGATCATCTCCCGTTCCGCGCAGCGTAACCGCAGGCCCACCCTCGATGAACTCGACCGGCTGCTGGCCCATTTCATTGATCGGCGCCAGAGAGCACCTCAAGCCATGCCCATGCACAAGGTGATCGTTTTCGCTCTCTTCTCGACGCGCCGACAGGCAGAGATAACCCGGCTCACCTGGGATGACTTCCAGAACGAGCACAAGCGCATCCTGGTCCGTGACATGAAGCATCCCGGCGAAAAGCTCGGAAACAATACCTGGGTCGATTTGCCCGAGGAGGCCATTCGGATCATCGACAGCATGCGCAAGAGCAAAGCTGAGATCTTCCCCTACTCTCCGGACGCAATCACGGCCAACTTTACCCGCGCTTGCAAGCTGCTCGGGATCGACGATCTGCGTTTCCACGACCTACGGCATGAAGGCATCTCGCGCTTGTTTGAGATGGGTTGGAACATTCCCCACGTCGCAGCTGTCAGTGGGCACAGGTCATGGGTCAGCCTCAAACGCTATACACACATCCGCGAAACCGGCGACAAGTATGCAAGCTGGCCTGGAATGCAACTCGCCATCGGCAACGAATGATCCACCGACCAGTCCTTAGCTCTCGCCCAGAACTTCGCGATTACGGTCTATGACCTAGACACCGATCCGAGTTATCGGAACTGACGCCCAACGATCCCGACAAGCTTTCTAAGCCTTCATCACAAGCCGGATTCGAGCCAGTCAAAGACCAACTTCGTCGTGCTCGGTGAGGCATTCGGAGTGGTCACGCAACACCTCAAGGACACGGCAATCGGCGGTTCTTCCACCACTGCACTCATGAACCATTCGTTCCAGCTCGGTACGGAGCGCCTCTAGTCGGCTCAACCGTTGCTCCACTTGCTTAAGCTGCCGACGCGCAATGGCATCAGCTTCGGCGCAGGATGTCCCAGGATTGTCGCTCAAATTCAGAAGTTCACGAATAGCGTCAAGCGAGAAACCCAGTTGCCGAGCGTGTCGAACAAATGACAGCCTATCTAGTTCAGCATCTCCGTAGCGGCGTTGACCGCCTTCAGTTCTGCCTGGCTCGGGCATCAACCCGATCTGCTCGTAGTAGCGGATCGTCTGGACCTTTGTCCCGGTTTTTCTCGCCATCGCGCCAATTGTCAGCATATTACCCGACCTCATACCTACAGCGAGTGTAGCTTCGCGCCGGATCGATGACAAGTCTGAACCGTCATTCACAGTTCAGTGAAGCTGATCCTTGCGACGTCATCTTGGCTTGAAGCTATAGCTGCTAGAGGTCGTACACGAAGCCCGAGCAAACAATCGGAATCGGGCGAAGCAGTGTGAATCTTTCCAACTTGCAGAAAATACTGTGGGCGATGGCGGCCACGGCAGCACTATTGTACATCGGCTTGCTACTGCGGCCTGACTCTGTCTCCGAAAATGAGCGGACCGCAAACGATAACCCGTTTTTCGCGGAATTCGAGCTGACGGATCATCGTGGCATGGTCCAAACACAGCGTGACTTTTCCGGCCGCTGGATGCTGATTTTCTTCGGATTCACAAATTGCCCCGACATTTGTCCGACAACACTCTCCGAGGTCGCCGCCGTAATGGAGGGACTGGGCGGCGAGGCCGAAAAGGTCCAGCCCATTTTCATTACAATAGACCGCGAACGTGATAGTCCGATGGTACTCTCCCAATACGTGGAGCAATTCGAAGCAGGTATAATTGGTCTGACTGGCACGGCTAACCAGATGGCTGCGATATCTGAGAGCTTCCCCATATTTTTTGAAAGGAACGAGGAGGCATCCGCTCCGGGGGGCTACACAATGAGCCATACCTCGAACTTGTTCCTATTTGACACACAGGCGGGTTACTCAACCTCGTGGCCCTACGGCACATCCGCTGAAGAGATCCTTGCTGATCTGCAGGAAAGGATCTGACCGACATGAAACGTATTGCCGGAGACATGGCCATCGGGCTGGCATGGACTGTCGCCATGACCGCCTCACTGGCGGTCCTCTTCATCGGCGAAGTGCTCGGCCAAACGCCCTGTATGCTTTGCTGGTTCCAGCGCGCCTTCATGTTCCCGCTGGCGATCATCCTCGGGTTCGGGCTGTGGTGGAGTGACCATGGCGTCGGGCGCTACGGGATCGCGCTCGCCTTAGGCGGCGCGGCCGTGGCGGTCTGGCATTTGGGCCTCTATGCGGGCGTGGTCCCCGAGCAAATTCAGCCCTGCACCGCGACCGGCCCCTCCTGCACCGACGACAGCCAGCTGGTCTTCGGAATTCCGATTCCGCTGATGGCGTTGGTCGCCTTCACCGTGATTGGAGCACTCTCCGCCCTCTCCCTGAAGGAACCGCAAGAATGAACAGACGTGCCCTGATCCTCTCCGTGCTCACCTTTGGTCTAGCAGGGTTTGGCGCAGCATCCTGGTATGTGACCCGCCCTTCTCCGGCCCCCGTGGGAGAGGCCGTTCCGCCGGAACTGTCCGATGCGCTGATCCGGTCCTACTCGCCGATCCTCGGGTCGGAAACCGCACCTGTAACGATTGTCGAATTCTTCGACCCGGCCTGCGAGGCTTGTCGGGCCTTTTATCCGGTGGTCAAGAATATCATGTCCGAACACGGCAACGACGTGCGCGTGGTGATCCGTTACACGCCATTCCATGGTGAGGCGTCAGAAGAGGCCATCCGGGTGCTCGAGGCGGCTCGCATGCAAGACGTCTTCGAACCCGTGCTCGAAGCCGTCCTGCGCGAGCAGCCGCGTTGGGCCTCTCATGGGGCGCCTGAACCGGGTCTGATCCTCGATATTGCCGCCTCCGCCGGACTGGACGTCGAGGAGGCGCGTGAACAGTTGCTCTTTCCAGGGACGACGGCCGTTCTCAACCAGGATCGCGCGGATGTCGAAGCCATGGGCGTAGTCCAGACACCGACCTTTTTCGTGAACGGCCGCCCGCTAAACCCGTTCGGGGAGGACGAACTGCGACGCCTCGTGGCGGCCGAAGTGGCCGCGGCGCGGAGCTGAGCCATGCAAATTGGAAAGGCTGTTGTGAAGAAGAACCATCTCATCAAAGTACTTGTCTCGCTGCTGACATTCGTGGGCGCTCCAACATCAACTCTGGCAGGTTCGGAGGATTTGTTCGTCGAGGGCGCATGGGCCCGGGCATCTATCGGTACAAGCCGCCCCGGCGCCGCCTACATGACCATTCGCAATACCGGTGACACGCCTGTGACTATCGTCGGCCTGGCGACACCAATCGCACTGATGTCCGAGATACACGAAACCCGAACCAATGCCGAAGGCGTGAGCTCCATGTCCTCAGCCGGGGAGATTACGATCGAACCGGGCCAGAACGTGGCACTGGAGCCGGGCGGTCTGCATGCAATGCTGATGCGCCTGCAGGCGCCGATGCAGGAAGGAGAGAGCTTTCCGCTAACGCTGAAGTTCGACAATGGAAGCACGGTCGAAATCGTGGTTCCCATCCTAGGAATAGCGGCGCGCGGTCCGAGCGAGTGATGCGGCGACGGACAATCCTTGGATACGCCGTAGCCGGTGCCGGGGCGCTTGCTTCCGTGCTCTTATTCGGTTGGTGGCAGGTAGACGGCCCAGGTGCGCCGGAATCGACCGGCCTGCTTCCCCTTGACCTATCCGTCATGGATTTCAGCTTGACCGACCACGAGGGCAACGAGGTCGGGCCAGAATCTCTGATCGGGCGCCCGTCCATGGTGTTCTTCGGCTTCACCTACTGTCCGGACGTATGCCCGACCACACTGTCGGACATCTCTGGCTGGTTGGACGAGCTGGGCGACGACGCCACGGAGATGAATGTGGTCTTTATCACCGTCGATCCTGCGCGAGACACCGTCGAAACGATGGAAGAGTATGTCAGCTATTTCCATTCAGCTATCCGTGGATGGACCGGGGCCCAAGATCAGATCGCACAAGCCGTGCGCGGTTTCCGTGCAAGCTACGAGCGCGTACCGACCAAAAGCGGCGATTACACGATGAACCATACCGCGAGTGTCTTCCTGTTCGATCGTTCGGGCCGGTTCGTCTCCATGATTGACTATCACGAACCGAGAGAATTCGCCGTGCCTAAAATCCGGCGTGCACTTGAAGAAGAATCTTAGGGGGCCACCATGAAGTTTGGAATATTCGCGGCAAGTTTCACAGGCTTAGCGGCATTGTCAGCTGGGGGACTTGCATTATCCTGGGAATGGTCAAGCGATCCAGTTCCTCCGGAGCTCGCCGCAGCTAGCGCGTGGTCTCCGCCGGCGTTGCAAGCTCCCAGGGTTTTGGAAACCGCCTTTCCGGCACAGGGACAGCCAGGTATCGAAAGAATTCCCGAATTCAAACCCTTACCGCTCCTGCAGGAGATCGCGGCCAGCGACAATGCATTGCCGGAGATTGAACCCGTTCTGACGAGATGGTCGCGCGAAATCGCGCCTGGCGAAACCCTCGATGCAGTCCTGGCGGAGGCCGGCCTCGCGGCAAACACACGGGCAGAAGTCGCCTTGGCAATAGGTGCTGAATATGACCTGCGGCGCCTCCGGCCCGGACATTCTATCACCCTCATCTCGAACGCAGATGGTGCTGCGCGCTCGGTATCGCTTACCGTCGGAGACGGTGTTCGAATTGAGGCCACCTTCGGTGAAGAGCTGTCTACATCAGTCGTTTCACCTGAACCCGAACTCGTAACACTCGCGGGTGAGGCGGTGATCGGCAGTTCACTCTTCGCCGCCCTCGAAGAGGCCGAGATGCCCGCCCGGTTTGCCGTGGACCTTGCGCAAATGCTCGGCGGAACTGTGGATTTCCGTCGTGACATGTCGGGCGGCGAAAAACTGCAACTTCTTTGGAGAGAGGCCCGGCTTGGAAACGAAAGAATCGGGCAGCCTGACCTGGCATTCGCTGCTCTGGAGATCGGCGGAGCCCTCTACGAAATCGTCTGGCCGGATAACGGAAGCGGTCAGGCGACGATCTATGTGGACGGTGAGGTCTTGCGGGTCTTTGCACAACCGGTCGAAGGTGCGCGCCTCAGTTCTGTTTTTGGACGTCGCACACACCCGATCTATGGCAATGTTCGAATGCACACTGGAGTCGACTTCGCAGCAGCGGGTGGAACTCCGGTCCATGCGACAGCCCCCGGTCAAGTCAGCTTCATCGGCTGGCGGAATGGGTACGGCCGCGTCGTCGAACTCACTCACGGCTCGGACACCATGACGAGATACGCGCATCTAAGCTCGACCCCCGACGAGCTCGCTCAAGGCCAGCGCGTGGCGGCGGGGGACATGATTGGTCGCGTCGGCGCCACCGGTACGGCAACCGGGCCCAATCTTCACTACGAAGTTCTCGTCGAAGGTCGCCCAACCGATCCTCTCTCCGACGACCGTCTCGCCAATGCAATAGAGCGCCAGACGGATGATGATATCTCCGCGTTGTCACGCCTTGCTGAGGCACGCGCCCGTCTGGCCACCAGCCTTGATCGCGAGATCGCCCGGCAAGCAACTGAAAGTCTGTGACCCATGAATAGTCTGAAACATATACTTGTTTTCGCAATCTCACTGCTTCCGGCTGCCCAGGCGTTCGCAGAAGTTACAGCTATCGAGGTTCGCAAGACGAACGGCTGTGGCTGCTGCCTGTCGTGGATGAACCATCTCGAGGAAAACGGTTTTGTTCCCACCGGCGAAGACATGTTCGGCGGGCTGCTGGTTCGTTTCAAGCTGGAGAGAGGTGTGCCCCAACGCATGGTCTCCTGCCATACCGGTTTGGTGGAAGGATATGTGATCGAAGGGCATGTACCGGCTTCCGACATCCGCCGTCTTCTGGAAGAACGTCCTGACGCAATCGGCCTTGCGGTGCCCGGAATGCCTTACGGTTCGCCCGGCATGGGTCCCGAAGAAGACCGGGAAGCCTACGATGTCTTTCTAATCCGGCAGGACGGGTCGACCGAGATCTACTCGAGTTACCCGGAAGGGTGAACCAGCTCAGACATGGACACCCTGCCCCCGATACTGCTCGGTCTGATTGGAAGTCTCGCCGCCGGCACGCTGACGGCCGTCGGCGCGGTGCCCGTTTTGTTCGGTCACATTCCGTCGCGGGCAACTCGCGACCTGTCGCTCGGCTTCGCGGCCGGGGTGATGCTTGCCGCCTCCTTTTTCTCCTTGATTATCCCTGCACTCGATGCCGCCGAAACCTTGTTCGACAACGGAGCTACACCGGCCGCCATCGTCTGCGTTGCGATCCTTCTGGGAATGGGGGCGGTAGCGCTGATGAACGAGAAGCTGCCCCATGAACACTTCAGATCGGGTCGTGAAGGACCGGAGGCGGAGTCCTTGCGGCGGGTTTGGCTCTTCATCTTCGCGATTACGATTCACAACTTCCCAGAGGGCCTTGCAGTCGGCGTGGGATTTGGTTCGGGAGGCATGGAGGGCGGTCTGCCGATCGCGATCGGCATCGGTCTTCAGAACGCTCCTGAGGGGCTCGCCGTCGCGGTATCGCTCTTGGGTGAAGGGTATCCCAGGCTCCGCGCCTGGGCCATCGCGGCCCTCACCGGCATGGTCGAACCGATTGGTGGCTTGCTCGGAGCGGGCATCATCACACTGTCGGAACCGCTACTCCCATGGGGCCTCGCCTTTGCAGCAGGTGCGATGCTTTACGTAATCAGCCACGAAATAATTCCTGAGACTCATCGAAGCGGCCATCAGAACAAAGCGACCCTCGGACTATCAATTGGCCTTGTTCTCATGTTGTTTCTAGACGTTTGGCTGGGGTGACGACATGCCGCCCTCTCTAAAAGCGTCAGTTAGCGGCACTCTTGCCATTTTCATCGCTTTCTCCGTCGATCAAGTCACAAAAGCTATCGTGGTTGCGAATGCGGAATCCCTGCGCGCTAGCGTCCCGATCGCCCCTGGGTTCAATCTCACGTACTTGCGTAATGACGGCGTGACCTTCGGCCTTCTCAGCGGCACACCATGGTGGGTCCTGGCGGCGCTGGCCATTGCCGTCTGCGTCTGGTTGACGTTCATGATGTGTCAAGCTGCCAACAGAGTCGAAGCCGTCGCATACGGCGCGATCATAGGAGGCGCTTTCGGCAACGTAACGGATCGCCTGCGTTTTCAGGGGGTCACGGATTTCCTCGATTTCTATGTGAGCACCGCCCATTGGCCCGCCTTCAACATGGCCGATGTGTTTGTGGTATGTGGCGTCGGATTGCTCCTCATTGGGCCGAAGGTCCAGCAAGCACACCAGAGTGGTCCATGAGGTCGCCTTTGCCTTTTTGCAGAGGCTGGGTGACTTCCTTGCCGTCTCGCGCCATTGTCGCGACCGCAGCAGGAGCGATGACCGTTCTGTCGCTTCCGCCCTTCTCGATCATTCTGCTCGTGCCCGTATCCTTTTCAGTGCTGCTACTTCTGCTGCGCGCTGGTTCCGTCGGGGCGGCCGCACTGGTGGGGTGGGCCTTCGGCCTCGGTCAGTTCGGCTTCGGCCTCTCATGGATCTCCGAGAGCTTCTATGTGGACCCCGATAAATTCGGGGCGCTGGCCATCCCGGCCGTTGCCGCACTGGCCGCCGGTCTGGCCACCTTTCCGGCCTTGGCGGCGGCGCTGTTTTCCGGCACTATGTCCCGCCGTGCGGTCACCGGCGTAACGACCTGCCTGCTGTTCGCAACCTCGTGGACGGCGGCAGAGTGGCTGCGCGGGCACGTCCTCACGGGATTTCCCTGGAACCTCACCGCCTACGCCCTTGTCGACTACCCGACACTGAGGCAGCCGGCCGCATGGATTGGCAGCTATGGGCTGGGCTTTCTTTTAGTCCTGGCCGGAACGCTGCCGGCCGCGGCCCTGGTGACGGAGAGACGGCGGCGCTGGGTCCCCGCTAGTCTATTCGCGGCTGTGATCGCGACGATATGGACCGTAGGCCAAGGCCGACTCCGGTTAGAGCCGGGACCTGCGCCCGATGCCGATGTGCGTATAGTCCAAGGCAACGTGCCGCAAAGGGAGAAGTGGGCGCCCGAACAGCGAGACGAGACCTTAACGCGCTATCTGGACCTCTCGAGCGGTCCCGGCGAGGTGGATGTGCTCCTGTGGCCGGAAACCGCCTTTCCGGGCTTTCTCGATGAGGATCTGCGGGCGCGATCTCGCATTGCCGCCATCTTGCAGGACGGCGCTTTGCTTCTGACCGGCGTCCCGGACCGCACGCGAAAGGACCAAGAAACGCTCTATTTCAACACCGTCCAAGCTTACAATCAAACCGGAGACATTCTGACCGGCTATGCAAAACACCATCTCGTTCCATTCGGCGAGTATGTCCCCTTCCGCGGCTGGCTTAAGCTCGACCGGATCACCCAAGGCCTGGGAGACTTTACGCCCGGTGCAGGACCGCGAACGCTGACCCTGCCCGGCGCTCCCCCGCTGGCTGTGGCCATCTGCTACGAGATCATCTTTCCGGGCGACGTCATCGACGATCAGCATCGGCCCGACTGGATATTCAACGCAACAAACGATGCCTGGTTCGGCACCAGTATAGGACCCGAGCAGCACCTTGCTGCGGTCCGCATGCGTGCCGTCGAAGAAGGACTTCCGATTGTGAGGGCCGCGAACACCGGCATCTCAGCGGTAATCGACGCGAAGGGCGAGCTCATTGTGAAGCTTGGCATCGAAGAGACCGGTGTCATCGATGCCGAACTTCCCGGCGCCCTAAAACCCACGCCATATGCACGGTTCGGCGACTGGATGTTCCTGGCGTTAATCGCCGTTACTTGGATCGTGTTTCTTGGCTCAAGGCTGTCAGGCATGCATCGGGCAAGAAATCAAAAAGCATCAGCAGAGGCAAAGTCATGTTGACGATCGCGGGTATCCTCGCAGGAGCAATTTGGGGTGGGTATCTGGCGCGTCGCCGTAAAGGAAACCGGCTAGATATCATGCAATATGCGGTCAGCTCGGGTATCGCTTTTGGCCTCCTGACCTTCTTCGTATCGTTGGTCTTCCTGCGTTTGGCGCCTTAGAAAACCTTTGAGGTGCCATAAAATTGCGACGTCTTTTCAGAACCTTGCTGTACACCTTCGGGACTTTCGCCACTATGGCTCTGGCTGTATCGGCATTCACGTACGTGTTGCTGACCGCATCTGTTCCGGACTACGACGAAGACTTCACAGTCGCCGGCATAGAACAGACAGTCGATGTTCTGAGAGACTCCTTTGCAATCCCACACATTATAGGGAGTTCGGCTGCCGACATATACTTCGCGATTGGGTTTGCCCACGCGCAGGACAGGCTGAGCCAATTATTAAGCACACGACAGAAAGCGAACGCAGGACAACTTGCGAACCTGACGATCCCCCTCCCAAATACTGTCGAAGACGACCTTGCAGCCTATTCAGCCGGCGTCAACGCATGGCTGGACATTGTCTCTAAGGGTTGGCGAGGTCGTGGCGCCCCGGAATTGTTGATCTCCGGCCAAACTGAAATTACGCCTTGGAGGCCCGCGGATAGCCTCAACATCGCGAAGTATTTCCTGGCCAGCCTTCGTCTGACACCCGATGAGTTAGCCAAGCCTGGCCTCGTTGAAGACAAGCCCTCAGAAAATCCACCATTTCTCCAAGATATGATCACGTATGACCCTAGAGTGAGCCTTGATGCGTGGGCGGTGAAAAGTGCCCAAACCGTGACTGGAGTTCCTATTCTTGTCGCGGATAGTATTGGTCCTCTATCCTTACCTTCAGAATGGTACTTGGCTGATCTTCAGTTCCCGACAGGGGCAGTCATGGGGAGTACCCTGCCGGGAATACCGTTCGTATTTGTGGGGCGCAATGACCGTATCGCATGGGCATTCCGTTCAAGTGACTTTCCTCGTGACGAAGCACTGGAACCACTTCAGGTTGCGAGCGCGGTCAGCTTCATAACCATATTAGAAAAACTTCCCGGATCAACGGACGCAGGCGACGCGGTTGAAGAGGCATCGGACAATTTGCCTGCAGGATTGGAAATATTGGTTATTGATCGGAACACCTCGGCTTCAAGTCCACAAGACGATCGTTCTCGAAAACCATCGCTGCGAGCCTTGCGCCGGTCCACACTTCAGGACCGGCAGACAGTATTCTCCATGGAGGTTGTGAAAGCAGTCCAGCGCGATACCGTGAGCGAAGCTTCGCGGGCCTTGCTCCCACTGATGGCCCGCGAGCTCTGGTTTCAAAACCCCGTTCTTTCCAGCGAAGATCGGAACCTCGTCCAACTTCGGAGCCAGGTTCTGGATCGTCTCGCTGCATGGAACGGAAATATGGATCGCTATTCGCCTGAGCCTCTGGCTTTCTGGGCTTGGTCACTCGCTCTTCAACGACGCATCCTCAAAGACGAGTTCCCCATACAAGAGCAGCTGTGGAGACTTCCAAATCCTGAATTCCTTATCTCGGCTCTTAGCGCACGAGGCGAGAGTGCCGACTGGTGCGATATCCGGACGTCATCACGGGTGGAAACCTGCCAAGATCAGATTGAAGCAGCACTGGACGATGCGGTTGACTGGTTAAACCAGCGCCATGGCTCCGACCCCTCCAGCTGGATGTGGGGAAGTGAGCATTACGTGGAAATGAACTCGTCGACGATATCATCAGAAGGTCTGCTGAAGGAATTCCTGTCGCTTCGGAAAGAAATCTCCGGGGATCCATATACGCAGTTCTCCACATCCTTCGATCCTACAAATGATCGCCCATTTGTCAGCAGTACCGGCAGCAACTTTCAGGCGATCATGAGTATGTCGGAAGACATGGCCTCCTACTTCCTGCTGCCTGCCGGACAGTCGGGGCATCCAATGTCACCATTCTTCGACAACTTTTTTCAAATCTGGAGCCAGAATGAGTATCTGACGATGACCTCAGACCTGGCGGCGGCGAGAAGTGGCTCCGTTGGATTGTCGCGTCTATCGCCCGACCGGTAAGGCATACGCCGGACTTCAACAGAATAAGTCGCGGGCATGAACATGGAAGCTCGCCGAATGGTTCGGAAAACCAGATTGACCTCAGGATGAGTTGCCCTCAAACTCACCAAGACCCTATAGCTCCTAAAGCTATAGGTAACACCGCAAGATGGATCGGATTGATCCAAGTGCGTTGGACAGCGACCTGGAGTGGCAACATGACAGGAAAGCAATAGACGCCCCAATGGAGGCAGCCATGCAAACAAAGTACAGAAACTGTTCCCTAGTGATTATCGCCTCCGCTCTGCTTGCCAGCTGCGGGATCACAAACACGGAAGGCCAGAACGATCGATATGAAATCGGCAATATTCCAGAGAATGTTGTTGCCATGGCCGCTCCCAATCAGGATTTGTCGACGGCTCGACTGCTAAGCGAAGACGATTGTTACTGGTATATGCATGCCGGCCCAGTGGAAACCACTCTCGTGCCGCTTCGCGCAACAGGAGGCCGCCCAATATGCGTGGTGCAGCAGCCGGTATCATGAGCGATTTCTGGCCTTCCACGCCTCAGGTGGAAGGCCAGAGTTCATCCCGGCATCACGAGGCTTTCCTCGGCTGAGTAAAGGTAGACTGTCGAACCGATTTCAACATTCTCGAACAGATCAATTATATGCGCCATCACCATTCGGACGCAGCCCGAGCTTGCCCGCCCGCCAATGCTTTCTGGATACGGGGTGCCATGAATGCGGAGATATGTGTCCCTGTCGCCGACATACAGATAGATGGCTCTTGAACCGAGTGCATTTTCGGGGCCGGGCTCCACACCACCTGCATACTGAGCATTCTCGGGGTTCCGCTCGATCATGTTTCGTGTAGGCCGCCAGTGCGGCCACCTAACCATGCGTTTGACGGTGTACGTACCTGGCTCGTAGAGATCCCCTTGGGCAATGGCCACACCATAGCGCACGGCGGTACCGCCTTCTTCTATGTGGTAAAGGTACCTTGCCACGGCATCGACATGGATATCTCCGGGACGCAGTTCGTCGTTCGCCAATACTCTTTGAGGGAGGAACCTGGGATGCAGCCCCCAAGGGTTTGTGGTCGCGGGATCATAGCCAAGCGGAGTGACCTCCGCGTCCCAAGCGGCTTTCTGTTCTTCGCTGGGCCAGTTATTGGCAAACGAAAGCGTCGGGATCGACGACGGGAGCAGCGCCGCAGTTGTCTGTATGAAGTGTCGTCTCGTCAGCATCTCAAGTTTCCCAAGTACATAGTGAACCGGTTCGATCGCTTGTACGCGATAGATGCGGTATAAAACCTCCAGCCCCTGTAGCATCAAGGGTCTTCGCGGTTTTTGTAGTGGAAAGCATCACATCCGTCGAAAAGTGAATCTCCTGCAGTTCT
>Ga0310345_10000456_pt1 | contig 61423 bp, 57 predicted proteins | sample HC15DNA20500_MG_FD_204667 | JGI IMG/M metagenome (GOLD analysis project Ga0310345, IMG submission 204667) | Marine microbial communities from station ALOHA, North Pacific Subtropical Gyre - HC15-DNA-20-500_MG | ecosystem: Environmental > Aquatic > Marine > Oceanic | place: Pacific Ocean: North...
CTTTGCCCAATGGGGGGAGGGTTTGCACCAAACCCTCCAGCAAGAAGCAGCGGGAGGGGGGCCCCATTGGCGCTTTGCCCAATGGGGGGAGGGTTTGCACCAAACCCTCCAAGAAACTCAGCGCTCGACGACTTCGGCTTCTGCGACGTCCTCGTCGGCGACGCGCTTGGCGCTCGACTTGGACTCGACCTGCTTGTCCTTCGAGGTGACCTCGATGTCGTCGTCGGACTTCAGCGCGCGCTTGAGGTTGCGGATGCCCTTGCCGAGGCCTTCGCCGATCTGAGGCAGCCGCCCCGCGCCGAAGACGACCAGGACGATCAGCAGCACGATCAGAAGCTCTTGCCAGCCAATGCCACCCACGTGTTCCTCCTGCGCCGCGAGCGCGACGCGCGCCCGAAAGGTACGGCTACGCCCGAGAACGGGCAAGCGGGCAGGACGTAGCGCGAAGCCCGGCCAGAAGCACGCGACCGCGCTACAGTCGCGCCGCCATGGCGCGCGTCACCCTCCGCAAAGGTCGCGTCCGGCCGGTCTGGGCCGGTCACCCCTGGGTCTTCGCGCAGGCGATCGCCCGCGTGGACGGGGCCCCGGCCCCGGGCGACGCGGTCGAGGTGCGCGACCCGGAGGGGAACTTCCTCGGGCGCGGCTTCTGGTCGCCGAAGTCCGCCATCCCCGTGCGCCTCGTCACGCGCGACCCGGCGGAGGCGCTCGACGAGGGCGCGATCGTGCGGCGCATCGAGGCGGCCGGCGCGCTCCGGCAGCAGCTCGGGCTGCCGCGCGAGGGGACCGACGGCTACCGGCTCGTGCACGCCGAGGGCGACGGCCTGCCCGGGCTGATCGCGGACGTCTACCGGGACGTCGCGGTCATGCAGCTGGGCACCCACGGCGTGAAGCGCTTCGAGGACGTCATCGCCCACGCGGTCGGGCGGGTCTCGGGGGCGCGCACCGTCATCGAGGTGCCGTCGCGTCGCGCGCAGGAGCGGGAGGGGCTCGACGTCGAGCCGCGCACGCTCCGGGGGCCTGCGGCCAAGCGCCTCGCGTTCTCGGAGCGCGGCTTCGAGTACGGGGTCGAGATCGAGCTGGCCCAGAAGACGGGCTTCTACTTCGACCAGCGCGAGAACCGGGCGCGGGTGGAGGGCCTGGCGCGGGGCCGGCGCGTCCTCGACCTCTACAGCTACGTCGGCGCCTTCGGGCTCGCGGCCGCGCGGGGCGGCGCCGAGTTCGTCGACGCCTGGGACAGCAGCGCGGCGGTGGTGGCGGAGGGCGCCGCGATCGCGCACGCGAACGGCCTCGGCGAGAAGGTCCGCTTCGCCAAGGGCGACGTGCGGCGCGTGATCCAGAAGCTCGCGCAGGACGGAGAGCGCTACGACATGGTCATCCTCGACCCGCCGAAGCTGGCCCCCACCGCGAAGCACCTCGCGAAGGCGAAGAAGGCGTATCGCCGGCTGAACGCGAACGCGATGGCGCTGGTGACGCGCGGAGGCATCCTCGCCACCTGCAGTTGCTCGGCGGCGATGACGGAGCCGGACCTGCTGCGCGCGGTGGCGCTGGCCGCCAAGGACGCCCGCCGCGAGGTGAGCCTGCTCGCCGTCGGCCACCAGGGCATGGACCACCCCACCCCGGTGGCCTTCCCGGAAGGCCGGTACCTCGACTGCGCGTTCGTGAGGGTGTCATGAGGCCGCTCTCGGAGCTGACCACGGAGACCGCGGCGTCGCTGCGCGGCGTGATCTTCGACGTGGACGACACGCTGACCACCCGCGGGCTCCTGACCGAGGCGGCCTACGCGGCGCTCTTCTCCCTTCACCGGGCCGGGCTGAGCCTGATCGCGGTGACCGGGCGCCCGCTCGGGTGGACCGACGCGTTCGCCGCGAGCTGGCCGGTGGATCTCGCCATCGGCGAGAACGGCGCGGGCTGGGCCCACCGCCGCGGCGGCGCGATCTCGGTCGGCTACTACCACGACGCCTCGAGCCGGCGCGCCCACGCGGCGACCCTCGAGGCGCTCGTGCAGCACGTCCGCGCGAAACACCCCGACGTGCGGGACGCCACCGATCAGCCCGCGCGGCGGTGTGATCACGCGTGGGACGTCGGAGAGCACGACGAGCTCGCGCCCGAGGCGGTGGAGGCGCTGCGCGAGACCATCGAGGCGGAGGGCGCGCGCTGTCTCGTGAGCTCGGTGCACGCGCACGCGCTCGTGGGCGGCTGGGACAAGGCGCGCGGCGTCGCCCGGGCCGCCGACCACGTGCTCGGCGCCGACGTGCACGCGGAGCCCTGGCTGTTCGTGGGCGACTCCGGCAACGACGCCGCCGCGTTCGACGCGTTCGAGATCTCGGTCGGCGTGGCCAACGTGCGCGCTCACCTGCCGGCGCTGACCACGCCGCCCGCGTTCGTCACCGACGCGGAGCGAGGCGAGGGGTTCGCGGAGCTCGCCGCGAAGATCGTTCGCGCGAGGCGCGCCGATGGCTGAGCGACGCATCCCCGCGCCCCTCGTGCTCGCCGCCGCCAGCGCCATGCTCGCGGTCGCGGCGGTCGTGTTCTTCGGCCTGCCCGAGGGCGACGCGGCGCCCGAGGAGGTCTCGACCGACGCGAACGCGCTGCGCCTCGACGACTCGTCGCCCGAGCTCGTCTCGCAGAGCTTCTACGACGCCTGGCGCCGCCGGCGCTGGAACGAGGCGCTCACGATCAGCACCGGGGCCGCGCGCCGCGCCGCGCTCGAGAAGAAGGAGCGCGACGACGCGATGCCCCGCGAGGAGCGCATCGTCGCCGAGCGCACCTGGGACGCGCTGTCGCGGGCCCCGCTGTCGCTCCTGCTCGACGAGGTCGAGATGCTCGAGGGCGATCGCTACCGCCTCGAGGGCGTCGCCGAGTACCAGCTGGTCGGCCAGCCCTACCGTCGACGGGTGACGTTCCACGTCGCGCCCGAAGGCGACGCCTACCGCGTGTCCGAGATGGAGCTGGGCGAGGTGTTGACGGATCTGCCGGCGATCTTCCGCGGCGCGGACGGGCCATGAGCGACTCCGACTTCCCCGAGGCCGACGCGCACTACCGCGACGCCGCGTACTACGACCACGCCTACAGCCGATACAAGCCGGACGTCGCCTTCTACGTCGAGCTGGCGGTGGGGAGCGGGGGCCCGGTGCTGGAGCTCGGGGTCGGCACCGGCCGGGTGGCGCTCGCCGTCGCCAAGGCCGGCATCGAGCTGGTGGGCGTCGACAAGATGACGAGCATGCTGGAGCGGGCCCAGCGGCGCCTGGATCGGGCGCCGCGGCGCCTGAGAGAGCGCGTCTCGCTGGTGGAGGGCGACCTGCGCGACGTGCGGCTCGAGCGTCGCTTCCCGTTCGTGGCCGCGCCCTTCAACGTCTTCCAGCACCTCTACACCCGCCGCGACGTGGAGCGCGCGCTCGCGACCTGCGCGGCCCACCTCACCCCGAACGGGCGGCTGGCCTTCGACGTGCTGATGCCGGACCCGATCAGCCTCGCGCGGGATCCCCACCGCTACTACAAGAGCCGGCCCGTCCGGCACCCCCGCGACGGTCAGCGCTACGCCTACGACGAGGCGTTCGACTACGACGCCGAGCGGCAGGTGCAGACGACGACCATGCGCTTCTCGGACCTCGAGACCGGCGAGCCCCGCTTCAGCGAGAAGCTGCCCCAGCGGCAATTCTTCCCCCAGGAGCTCGAGGCGCTGCTCCACTACAACGGCTTCGAGGTCCTCCGGCTGGACGGAGGCTTCGAAGGCGAGCCGATCGACGCCTACTGCGAGTCGCAGGTGGTCATCGCCCGCCTGCGGCGCTGACGGATCCAGGCGGCGAGCCCGAGCGCGCCGAGCCAGAGCCATGGCGCGCCGCCCGAGCCCGAGGCCCGACACGCGCAGCCCTCCACGCCCGGGTCGCGCCCGGGGCCGGTGGGCCCGGTGGAGCCGGCGTCGACCCTCGCCGCGGCGGCGTCCCGCGCCGGAGGGGTCACTCCCCCGTCGGCGGGCGGGGGCGGGGGCGGCGGCTCTCCGCTGACCTCGACGCAGACCTGGAGCTGGTCGTCGGGCGGGCCGCCCTGCCCGGGGTCCGAGAACCAGGTGACGCCCTCCTGGACGAGCCCGAACGTCTGACAGTGGCGCCCCGGCGTCTCGGGCCCGCGGAGGTGGAAGGTGAACGGGAAGGTCTCCCCCGGCGGCACGGTGCCGTCGACCGCCTGCACGCGGGTGGGCGACAGCCAGTCGGAGGCGGCGAGCGGGCTCGCGCCGTCGCGCGGGGTGGGCGCGAGCCGGGTGTCGCCGGTCCAGTCCTCGGTGCCGCTGTTCTCCAGCTCCAGGGTGCCGATGACCTCCTCGCCCGGATACAGCGGGATCGGCGCCGCCGACGCCACCGGGAAGGTCTGCATGACGAACGACGCGCCGTAGCGGCCGGTGGCGACGCAGAGATCCGATCCGAAGCCGCGCGCCGGGCTCCGGCCGAGGCGCGCCTCGGTCTGGGGCCCGTACGCCCCGTCCTCGTCGATGCGGTCGCCGGGGTTGTTCGCGTTCCACAGCCGCTGGAAGACCAGGACCGACGCATCGCGCATGTCGGGCCCCGGGCAGTCGTAGTGCACCGGGTCGCTCGAGGGATACGTCTGGGTGCAGCCCTGACCGGTCATGGCCGAGCGCGCCGCGCCGTAGTTCGAGAGGTCGACCGCCCTCCCCGTCTGATGGTTGCTCCGCCCCGGGCGCGCCGCGAGACCGCAGCCTCCTTCGTGATACAGGAGGTACTGCTGCACCAGGGTCCGGAACGCGCTGGTGACCCGCAGGGACTGCCGATCGGCGGCGGCGCGGATGGCGCGGACCGTCTCGGCGGTCCCGAGGGGGTGCACCCGCCCGGACGTGAGCTCGATGTTCGGGTGGGGCGTGAACTCGGAGACCGCGCCGGGGAAGGCGCAGAGGTGAGACCGCACGAGCTGCTCGCTCAGGCCCTCGACGCCCGCCGTCGTGCAGCCGCCGCGGTGCGAGTCCACCACCTGGTCCACCGTCTGGGCGTGGGCGAGTGAGGTACAGAGCCAGAGGACGATCACCGGGAGACTGCGTGAGACCACGACCGTCGGGTCAGCAATCCCCGTTCCCGGGCGGGAAGCTCGGAAACGGGGCTCCGCGCGGTCTCCAGACCTCACCGATCGCGCCCGGCTGGCGCATCGACCGCTCCGGTGCTGGACACCGGAGCCGCCATCAGCGCGAGCGCGCCTGGGCCTTGTCGAGCGCCTCCTGCACGATCTTGTTGTGCTCGGCCTCGTCCTTCCAGCGCACCTGCCCCGCCTCGGGCAGGAGGTGGATGGGGTCGAAGTAGAGGAAGTAGCGGCCGCTCTTCACGCTCGGCGCGGTGTACACGCTGACCCCGGTGGTCCGATCGTAGTACTCGAAGGAGTGCGCGTCGCGCTTGCCGCCGCCCCCGGGGGCGTCGACCACGAAGACCGGGGTGTTGAAGCCAGCGGTCACGCCGCGCACGTTCTTCTCGAGCGCGATGGCCGTATCGACCGTGGTCCGGAGCTCCTCGACGCCCTTCACCATGTCGTGCTGGTAGACGTAGTAGGGCTGCACGTTGCAGTAGCCGAGGCGCTTCACCAGCAGCTGCATCGTCTCGACGTCGTCGTTGACGCCGCGCTGGAGGACCGCCTGGTTCCGCACCGTCACGCCGGCGCTGAAGAGCCGATCCATCGCCCGCTTCGTGATGCCGGTGAGCTCGTTCGGGTGGTTGAAGTGGGTGTGCAGCACCACGTCCTTGGCCATGGTGCGCCCGCGGGCCACGATCTCGGAGAGCGCGGCGAACCAGTCGTCGTCCGAGAGGACCTTCTGCGGCATGACCGCGGGCCCCTTGGTGGCGAAGCGCATGCGCCGGACGTTGTCGATGTCGAGCAGACGGTTGCCGATCTCGCGGATCTGGTCGGCGCGGAGGTTGAACGAGTCGCCACCGCTGATGACGATGTCCTCGAGCTCCGGGCGGGTCGCGATGTAGGCGAAGATGTCGTCCCAGCGCTTCTTGTTCGCCTTGAGGCTGACCTTCTCGAGCTCCTCCTGCTCGACGTTCGGCCCGACCGCGTAGCTGCGGGTGCAGAAGCGGCAGTAGACGGGGCAGGTGTCGAGGGCGAGGAAGAGCGCCTTGTCCGGGTAGCGGTGCGTGAGCCCGGGGACCGGGGAGTCGGCCTGCTCGGCGAGGGAGTCGAAGCGGAGCTTCGGGTGGTCGGGGAGCCGGGTCGATCCGAGCGGGATGAACTGCCGGCGCAGCGGATCCTCGTAGGGGTTCTCCCAGTCGATCAGGCTCAGCAGGTACGGAGACACCCGGACCGCCATGGGGGCGCGCGCGAAGCCCTCGGTCGCGTCGTCGAGGAAGGTCGGGCTGGCCAGCTTCTCGAGGGCCGCGAGCAGCTTGTCGACCTTGGTGATCGACTTCTTCATCTGCCAGCGGTGGTCGAGGAAGGTCGCCTCGTCCACGTCGGCGTAGGCCGGGATGCGGCGCCAGAAGTCGCCCTCGAGCAGGTCACGGTGGGCGAGCGTCGTGGGATCCACCGGGGGCCGCTTGGCCCTCGCCGAGTCCTGTCCTTCGATGACCTTCAGCTCCATCGCGTTCCTCTTCTTCGGGTGGCTCGACGCGCAGGGGCGGAGCCACGCAGGGGAAAGCGGCGCCATACCACAGCGGCTGGCCTTCCGCACGGGGGCGTCGGCGCCCCTCCGTGACGAAAGTTTGACATGGATCTCGGGGTGTTCCACCAACGAGGCAGCCGCGAAGGGAGCCGAATCGTGTTGAGCCAGCCCGTTGTCGATGCCATGCAGAGCCCTGCCCCGCGGCAGGAGAACGCGACGATGAAGGACCGCCTGCTCTTCCTGATCTCGACCCCGCGCAGCGGCTCGACCTTGATGCAGCGGATGCTGAGCTCGCACAGCGAGATCTTCACGCACCCCGAGCCGCATCTGATGACGCCGCTCGCGCACCTCGGCTACTACGACAAGGTCGACAAGGCGCCCTACGACCACATCAACAGCGCCGAGGCGATGCGCCTCTTCGTCGAGCACCTCCCGGGCGGCGAGGGCGACTACCTCGACGCCCTGCGCGCCTACGCCGACACGCTCTACGGGCGCATGCTGGAGCCGAGCGGGCAGCGCTACTTCCTCGACAAGACGCCCGCCTACGCGCTGGTGCTCGACTTCGTCGCCAAGGTCTACCCCGAGGCGAAGTACGTGGTCCTCACCCGCCACCCGCTCGCGATCTTCAGCTCCTACGCGAACTCGTTCTTCGACGGGGACTGGCGCGCGGCCCACGACTACAACCCGATCGTCGAGCGCTACGTGCCGGCCATCGCGCGCTTCCTGCGGGAGCGCCCCGTGCCCCTCACCCACGTGCGCTACGAGGAGCTGGTCGAGACCCCGGAGGCGCACCTCGAGCGGGTGTTCGCGTTCCTCGGCATCGAGCACGAGCCGGAGGCGGTGGACTACGGCGAGCGGTCCGAGCAGGCGAAGGGGCCGGGAGACCCCATCGGCGTGCACCAGCACAAGCGCCCGGTGACCGACTCGCTGCACAAGTGGGCGGCGGAGCTGGCCGCGGACGACCGCAAGCTCGCCCTCGCCCGGCAGATGATCGACCGCGTCGATCCCGACGATCTCGAGCTCTGGGGCTGGCCGCGGGAGCGCGTGTTCGACGCCCTCGAGGAGGCGGGCGGGCAGGCGCCGCCGGAGCCGGTGCTCAACAGCTACACCTTCCAGCGCAAGGTCATGCTCGCGCTCAAGAAGGACATCCACCGGCGGCCCCACGGCAAGGTCATCCGAAAGCTCCGCTACTACTGCGACGTCCTCCTTCGGGAGTGATGGAGCACGAAATGCTCCGCGCGGAGCCCGGAGCGCTCCACGCTCCCGCGAGCCGCACGATCGGTGCCCAGCCGGGGTCGGCCCACCTCGTGCTGTACCGGCGGCCATGCGGAGGTCCACCCCCCTCTGTTCGCTCGCCCTCGCCTGCCTGGTGGGTTGCCAAGGTTTCGTTGGTGACACTCCGTCCAGGCCGGGCGACGGCGAGCGGCGCATCCCCGAAGGCGTGGTCGTGCCCGCGCCCCAGACCCGCCTCGCCCGCCTGACCCACACCCAGTGGGAGAACACGGTCATCGACCTGTTCGGCTTCGACGGGCCCACCGGCCTGTCGGAGGCGCTGCGGGCGGACTCGCTGCCCGGCGAGGCCATCTTCGACAACCCGGGCGGCGCGCTCGACGTCGACGAGGTGCTCTGGAGCGGCTACCAGCGGGCGGCCGGCGTGCTCGCCGAGCGGGCCACCACCGACGAGGCGATCTTCGCCCGGATCGCGCCCGAGACCGGCGGCGACGACCGCGATCGGGCGACCCGCTTCGTGCGGGCGTTCGGAGAGCGCGCGCACCGGCGGCCGCTCACCGACGACGAGGTGTCGGAGTACGTGATGCTCTACGACTCCGCGTCGGGCCTCTACGGCGCCACCGACGACCTGCACTCCGGGGTGCGCCTGGTGCTCGAGGCGATGCTCCAGTCGCCCTTCCTCCTCTACCGGGTCGAGCTGTCGAGCGCGCGAGAGAGCGGCACCATCCCGCTCGACGACCACGAGATCGCCAGCCGCCTCTCCTACGCGCTCTGGGACAGCATGCCCGACGAGGAGCTCTTCGCGGCGGCGCGCGCCGGCATGCTGAGCGACCCGGAGAGCGTGGCCGTGCAGGCGCGGCGCATGGTCGACGATCCCCGCGCCGAGGCGGTCTTCGTGCGCTTCCACCGCCAGCTCTTCGACGTGGACGACTTCGAGGGCATCGCGCCCTCCCCCGACCGCTTCCCGGACGCGCCGCGCGATCTGGGCGCGCTGGCGGCCGAGGAGCACGACCGCTTCGTGCGGGAGATCGTGTTCGGCCGGGACGGCGGCTACCGGGACCTGCTGACGTCGCCCGACACCTTCGTGAACGCCGAGCTCGCCGCGATCTATGGGGTGCCGGGGAGCTTCGGCGAGGCCATGGAGCTGGTGACGCTCGATCCCGCCCAGCGGCGCGGCGTCTTCACCCAGATCGGCTTCCTCGCCTCGAACGCGACCCAGACGAGCCCGGATCCGATCCACCGCGGCGTGTTCCTCGCCGAGCGCATCGCCTGCGTGCACATCGACGCGCCGCCGGACGACATCACGCCGCCTCCGGTCATCGAGGGCGCGACCAACCGCGAGACGGTCGCGAACCACACGGAGCAGCCGGGCTCGCGCTGCGCCGGCTGCCACGCGCAGATCATCAACCCGTTCGGCTTCCCCTTCGAGAGCTACGACGCCACCGGCGCGTGGCGGGAGATCGACAACGGGCAGCCGGTGGACACGACGGGGAGCCCGCCGATCGACGGGGTGCCGACCCCGGTGGGCGGCGCGGTGGAGCTCGCCGACGCGATGGCGGAGAGCACCTGGGTGCACGAGTGCTACGTGCGCCACTGGGTGGAGCGCACGATGGGACGCCACGCCGAGCCCGAGGATCAGGCGCTCGTGAGCCAGCTCGCGGAGGGCTCGCGGGACGGCTCGTTGAGCATCCGCGAGCTCGTGGTCCAGATCGTGACGTCGCGCGCGTTCCTGCACCGGAGCACCCGGGAGGTGAGCGAATGAGCAAGCTCGGACGACGGCTGGTGCTGCGCGGCGCGTTCGGCGCGACCCTGGCCCTGCCCTTCCTGGAGAGCGTGGGCCGCCCGGCCGCGCGGGCCGAGGGAGAGGACGCCTCGTACGCGATCTTCTTCCGCCAGGCGAACGGGGTCGCGACCGCGCGCAGCTCGGTGCTCGGGGACGAGCCGGAGCGCTTCTGGCCGCGCTCGCTCGGCCCGCTGACCCTCGACTCGGTGCGCGACCGGGCGCTCGACGAGCTGTCGCCCCACCTGTCGAAGCTGCTCGTGGTCGGCAACGTCAACACGCAGGCCTTCGACTACGGCGACGGACACGCGCGGGGCGCCCTGCAGTGCCTCACGGCGCGGGGCCCCGTGGTGGCCGGCGCGGGCGGCGGCAGCGAGGCGGCGGGCGAGTCGATCGACCATCGCATCGGTCGCCAGCTCAACCCGGACGGCCGCGACAGCTGGTTCATGTACGCGGGTCGCGGCAGCGGCTGGCTCGGCGGCCCGTGCATCTCCTACCGGGGCCCCGGCGACCGACGCAGCCCCTTCCACGATCCGAACGAGGCCTACCGCAACCTGGTCGGCGGCGACGCCGGGCTGAGCGCGGAGGCGCAGCGCCAGATCGCGGAGCGAGGGCGCAGCGTCAACGACCTGGTGCGCACGCAGCTCTCTCGCCTGATGAGCCGCCCCGAGCTCTCGCGCGCCGACAAGGATCGCGTCGACCTCCACCAGTCCGCCATCCGCGACCTCGAGGTGCGGCTGAGCTGCCAGCTGGACGACGACCGGGTCCGGGCGCTCGAGGGTCTGGGCGCGGCCCACGAGTCGACGGACGGCGACGAGGTGCTCGCGGCCGCGCGGCTCCACATGGACGTCGCCGCCCTCGCGGTCGCCTGCGGCGTCACCCGCTCGGTCGCCATCCAGATCGGCAGCGGCAACGACGGCAGCACCCGCTACCGCGACGCGAGCGGCGGCTTGATGGAGAACTTCCACTTCCTCTCGCACCGCCGCCTCAGCCACGGGAGCGACGGCGCGGTCATCGCGGACTCCGACCGCCTCCACCACCAGGTGGATCGCCACTTCGCGGCCACCTTCCGGCACCTGCTCGACCGGCTGAGCGAGTACGCGATGCCGTCGGGCGCCACGCTGCTCGACTGCGGGGTCTCCTGCTGGCTCAACGACCTCGGCAGCGGCCCGGCGCACGCCCGCAGCGACATCCCCTGGGTGCTGGCGGGGAGCGCGGGGGGCGCGCTGCGGACCGGAGAGCACGTGGAGCTCGGGGGCGGCAACGACGTCAACCACAACCGCCTGCTCAGCACCATCGCGTCGGCGGTCGGCTGCACCAAGGACGGCGGCGAGCCGCTGGACGACTTCGGCGACCCGTCCCTCCCGCGCGGGCTGCTCGGCGAGCTGCTCGCGTGAGGCGCGCCCTCCTCCTGACGCTGCTCCTCGCCGCCTGCGACGGGGAGACGCCGCCGGAAGACGCCGGGGCCGACGCGGGCGCGACGCTGGACGCGGCGGCCGGCGACGACGCGGGGCACGACGCGAGCCCGGGCCGCGACGCCGGGACCGACGCGGGGGCGCCGACCGATCCTCTCGAGGGCGCCTCCGGCGCCCGCCTGATCCAGGGCGGCTTCGCCTTCCTCGAGGGACCGCACTGGACCGACGGCGCGCTCCTGTTCACCGACATCCCGCGCTCGACCATTCACCGCCTCACGCTGCCCGACACCGTCGAGGAGCTCCGCAACCCGAGCGGCGCCGCGAACGGCCTGGCCACCCTCCCCGACGGACGCCTGCTCGCCGCCGAGCACGAGAACCGCCGGGTGAGCGTCACCGAGGCCGACGGTTCGGTGGTGGGCTTCGCGACCGACTTCGAGGGGAGCGCGTTCCACAGCCCGAACGACCTGGCGGTCCGCGCCGACGGCACCGTCTACTTCAGCGACCCGCCCTACGGGCTCGACGGGCGCCCGCGCGAGCTCGACTTCAACGGCGTCTTCCGGCGTGCGCCCGACGGCGCCCTCGAGACGGTGTGGCGCGGGGACGCGAGCAGCCGCCCGAACGGCGTGGCGCTCTCGCCCGACGCGTCCGTGCTCTTCGTCGCCTACACGGCGGCCGGGCTGGTGCGCGCCTTCGACGTGGCCGCCGACGGGAGCACGAGCGGCGAGCGCATCTTCGCCGAGGGCACGCCGAACGCCGACGGCATGGCGGTCGACGCGGACGGGAACCTCTTCGTCGCCACCGCCGACGGCGTCGTCGCGCTCGCGCCGGACGGCTCGCGGTGGGGCACCCTCGAGGTGCCGGAGACGCCGTCGAACTGCGCGTTCGGCGGACCGGACGGCCGCACCCTCTTCGTCACCGCCCGCAGCGGGCTCTACGCCTTCGACCTCCGCGTCCCCGGGGCGTGACCCGGAGCGCGGCGCGCTCCGACCGGGGGCCCGGATCGCCCGCTCGAACCGGGGGCACGGTTCTGGCGTACCGTTCGGACATGTACAGTCGGGGAATGCGGCTCACACTCTTGCTCGGCGCGCTCGCGCTCGTCGCCTGTGACGGCGGCGGCGGGGACGGACCTCTCCGGCCCGACGCGGGCCCCGGCACAGGCAGCGGGCGGCGCGACGTCGGCGAGGCGACCCTGGTCGAGGGCGGGCCGACGAGCGGGGAGCTCTGCGGCGCGCTCCGCGTGGTCGGCGACCTCGAGGTCCCGGAGGGCGAGACGCTGACGATCTGCGCCGGCTCGACGGTGGCGCTCGAGGGCGTCTCGATCACGGTCGCGGGCACCCTCCGCCTCGCCGGCACGGCCGACGCGCCGGTGCAGCTCAACGGCGATCGGCGCTGGGGCGGGATCGCGGTCCGCGGCGCGCTCGAGGCGGACTTCGCCGAGATCTACGACGCCGAGGACGGCGTCCGCGGCGAGGCGGGCTCGTCCATCCGCCTCGACGACTCGCTCCTCTACGCCCGAGGGCTGAGCAACCTGCGCCTCGCGAACGGCGCCGTCCTCCACCGCACCCGGGTGTTCGGCGGCGGCACGGTCCGGGTGAGCGGCGGCGTGCTCTCGATGGTCGACGCCGAGCTCGATCTCGATCACCCGGGCGAGTCCCCCGACTGCACGGCGGTGAGCGGCGGCACCCTGGAGATCGACCACAGCCGCCTCACCAACTGCCACTGCCCGATTCACATCAACGCGGCCGACGCGCCGGTGTCGGTGACGAACAGCGTGCTCGACGGCGCCGCCTACCCCGTGATGATCGCGCGCGCGAGCGGCGTGTTTCGGGGCAACGTGCTCGAAGGATCCCGCGCGCACTTCCAGGACATCGGCGGCGAGATCGACGTCGACGTCGCCGGCAACTTCTACCTGGGCGACGCCATGCGGCTCGACACGGACGCGCCCGGGCAGTTCCGCGGCGCGGACGACGCGCTGACCGAGCGCCCCGCGGACGCCGGGCCGCGATGAGCGACGACGAGGCCTTCATGCAGGAGGCGCTCGCCGAGGGGCGCCGCGCGATGCCGGCCTGCCGGCCCAATCCGCCGGTGGGCTGCGTGCTCGTGCGGGCCGGCGAGATCGTCGCGCGCGGGCACACCCAGCCGCCCTACCAGCCGCACGCCGAGCCGATGGCGCTGCGCCAGCTCGAGGGGCCGCTCGGCGACGTGACCGCCTACGTGACCCTGGAGCCGTGCGCGTTTCACCAGCGCACCCCGAGCTGCGCCAAGGAGCTGGTGCGGCGCGGCGTGGGGCGCGTGGTGGTCGCGATGCTCGACCCGCACCCGAAGAACCGGGGGCGCGGCCTCCAGATGCTCGAAGACGCCGGGATCGAGGTGATCACCGGCGTCTGCGAGGCGGAGGCGAGGCGAGACCTCGCCATGCTGGTCTGGCAAGAGGGGGACCCAGCCGAGCTGGATCCCGAGTAGCACCTAGTTCTTCGCGGCCATCTGGCGCAGCACGTACTGCAGGATGCCGCCGTGCAGGTAGTACTCGACCTCCTGCGGGGTGTCGAGGCGGACCTTCACCTCGAACTCCTTGTCGTCGGCCTTCACCTTCAGGCGCGCGCCCGGCGCGAGGCCGTCCGCGATGCCGGCGATGTCGAAGACCTCCTCGCCGGTGAGGCCGAGGCTCTGGTGGGACTGCCCGTCCACGAACTCCAGCGGCAGGACGCCCATGCCGATGAGGTTGCTGCGGTGGATGCGCTCGTAGCTCGCCGTGATGACCGCCTTGACGCCGAGGAGGTAGGTGCCCTTGGCCGCCCAGTCGCGGCTCGAGCCGGTGCCGTACTCCTTGCCCGCGAGCACCACGAGCGGCACGCCGTCCGCCTGGTACTTCATGGACGCGTCGTAGATGCTCATCTGCGCGCCGTCCGGGAGGTGACGGGTCACGCCGCCCTCCGTGCCGGGCGCCAGCAGGTTGCGCAGCCGGATGTTGGCGAAGGTGCCGCGCATCATGACCTCGTGGTTGCCGCGGCGGCTGCCGTAGCTGTTGAAGTCGCGCGGCTCGACGCCGTTCTCCTGCAGGTACTTCCCGGCCGGGCTGTCGGCCTTGATGCTGCCCGCCGGCGAGATGTGGTCGGTCGTGACCGTGTCGCCGAGGAGCGCGAGCACCCGGGCGCCGCGGATGTCCTGCGCGGGGGGCGGGTCACCCGCCTCGATGCCGTCGAAGAACGGGGGCTTGCGGATGTAGGTGGAGTCACCCTCCCACGCGAAGGTGTCGCCGGTGGGCGCGTCGGTCTGCTGCCACTGCTCGGGCCCGAGGAAGACCTCGGCGTAGCGGTCGGCGAACTGCTCCTTCTTGACCGCCTGGCGCACCGTCTCGGTGATCTCCTCGTTGGTCGGCCAGATGTCCTTCAGGAAGACGTCCTTGCCGTCCTGGTCCTTGCCGATCGGCTCCTTGGCGAAGTCGATGTCGAGGGTGCCGGCGATGCCGTAGGCGACGACGAGGGGCGGCGACGCGAGGTAGTTCGCGCGGGTGTGCGGGCTGACGCGGCCCTCGAAGTTGCGGTTGCCGCTGAGCACCGAGGTGACCACCAGGTTCTGCTTGGTCACGGCGTCGGCGACCGGCCCCTCGAGCGGGCCCGAGTTGCCGATGCAGGTGGTGCAGCCGTAGCCGACGAGGAAGAAGCCGAGCTTCTCGAGGTCGTCCATGAGGCCGGCGGCGTTCATGTACTCGGTGACCACCTGCGAGCCGGGCGCGAAGCTGGTCTTCACCCAGGGCTTCACGTTCAGGCCGCGCTTCGCCGCGTTCCGCGCGAGCAGGCCCGCGCCGACCATGACCGACGGGTTGCTCGTGTTGGTGCAGCTGGTGATGGCGGCGATGACGACCGCGCCGTGCGGCAGGTCGAACTCACCGCGGTCCAGCTTCACGTGGCCGGTGCGCTCGAGCGCCGCCTTGGCGTCCGCGTCGGCCACCGCGCTCGTGGGCTCGCCGGCGAGGAAGCCCGCGGCCTGGTCCTCGATGCCCTCCTGCTCGCGGGCGAGGTTGCCCACGAGGGTGCGGCGCCAGCTGCGCTTGGCGTCGGTGAGCGCGATGCGGTCCTGCGGGCGCTTCGGGCCGGCGATGGAGGGCACCACGGTGCCGAGGTCGAGCTCGAGCGACGCGGTGAAGCGCGGGTCCGGGCTCTCCTTGGTGTGAAAGAGGCCCTGCTCCTTGAGGTAGCGCTCGACGAGCTCGACCTCCGCCTCGTCGCGGTTGGTGAAGCGCAGGTAGTTGAGCGTCTCCTCGTCGACCGGGAAGAAGCCCATGGTCGCGCCGTACTCGGGGCCCATGTTCGCGATCGTCGCGCGGTCGGCGAGCGACAGCGAGCTCATGCCCTCGCCGAAGAACTCGACGAACTTCCCGACCACGCCGTGCTCACGCAGCATCTCGACGACGCGGAGCACGAGGTCGGTCGCGGTCGCCCCGGCGGGGAGCTTGCCGTTGAGCTTGAAGCCCACGACCTGCGGAAGGAGCATCGCGATCGGCTGGCCGAGCATGGCCGCCTCCGCCTCGATGCCGCCGACGCCCCAGCCGAGCACGCCCAGGCCGTTGATCATCGTGGTGTGGCTGTCGGTGCCGACGAGCGTGTCCGGGTAGGCGACCGTGCGGCCGTCGACCTCGCGGGTGAAGACCACGGGGGCGAGGTACTCGAGGTTCACCTGGTGCACGATGCCGGTGCCGGGCGGCACGACCCGCATGCCCTCGAAGGCGCTCTGACCCCACTTGAGGAAGCGGTAGCGCTCGCGGTTGCGCTCGAACTCGATCCGGACGTTCTCCTCGAAGGAGCGGAGGTTGCCGAACGAGTCGACCTGCACCGAGTGATCGATGACCAGATCGGCGGGCTGCAGCGGGTTCACCCGGTTCGGGTCGCCGCCCATGTCGGCGAACGCCTCGCGCATCGCCGCCAGGTCGACCACCGCGGGGACGCCGGTGAAGTCCTGCAGGAGCACGCGCGCCGGCCGGTATGCGATCTCGGTGGACGGCTCGGCGGCCGGATCCCACTTGGCGACGGCCTCGATGTCGCTCTTGGTGACCGTCTTGCCGTCCTCGTTGCGCAGGAGGTTCTCGAGGAGAACCCGGATCGAGAACGGCAGCGTGGAGACGTCCCCGATGCCCGCCTTCTGCAGGGCGTCGAGACGGTAGATGTCGATGGAGCGCCCCCCGATCTCGAGGGTGGCGCGGGACCCGAAGCTGTCTTGGCTCGTCATGGCGTCGGCGATGTACCACGAGCCAGGGGCCGGATCGACCACCACGAAAAACGCCGCCCGGGGGTCCCCGAGCGGCGTCCCTCAACGGGCTGACCGAGCCCTCAGACCTCGCACCAGCGGAGCTTCAGCTGGACGTCGCTGGACCAGTGGGCGTCGAACGCGCGCACGCAGGTGTCGAGGTAGCGCTCGTAGTCGTCGTAGACCTTGTCGCCCCACTGCTCGCGGATCTTGGCCTCGTTCGCCTGGAGGCGACGCAGCCACTCGCCGGTGGTCTTGCCGTAGCTCTCACGCTGGGTGCGCATCTCGACGACCTCCCAGTAGGGACGGATCGCCATGATGAGCTCTTCCAGCCGCGGGTTGAGGCCGCCGGGGAAGATCACGTCGGCGGTGAACGCCAGGTCCTCGAGGTCCTTGCGGGTGCGCGGCACGCGATCGCGGAGGATCGCCTGGCAAGCGAACCAGGCGCCGGGCTTCACGAAGGAGTGACAACGCTTGAAGTACTCCCGGTAGAGATCGACCGCCTTGCCCTGACGGGCCTGCTCGGGAGAGCAGATGTGGTCGATCATCTCGATCGACACGAGCGCGTCGTACTTCTCCTCCGGCTCGTAGTCGTGGAAGTCCATCAGCTTCGCGGTCACGCCGGGGAGCTTCCGGTCGTTGATCCACTCCGCCTGCGCGGTCGAGAGCGTGATGCCGTGGGACCGCTTCACCCCGCGTGAAGCCAGGTACTCCAGGTTCGATCCCCAGCCACAGCCGATGTCGAGGATCAGCTTGTCCTCGTTCATCTCGGCGTAGTCGTAGAGGATGCGGCACTTGTTGAGCTGCGCCTCCTCCAGGGTCTCCTCCCCAGTGAAGTAGCTCGCCGAGGTGTAGTGCATGCCCTCGTCGAGCCACAGCCGGAAGAAGTCGTTGGAGACGCTGTAGGACTCGTCGATCTCGCTCTGCGTGGACGTCATGGGCGGGCAGCATGTACCGATCGCCCCGCGCCTTCCACCCCAAAAACGCCCCGGACGTCCCCATCCGAGGACAGCGATCGGCGGTTGCTTTCGCGGGCGTCGGCTTCGTGGTAGAGCGGTCTTCGACGTTTCGGAGCCGGATTCAAACGTACTTTCAGTGGGAGGACGCGCGTGGCGAGAAGTCGAAAGACGAGCAAGACCAAGAGCGGCGGACGCGGCAGCAAAGAGGCGATCGCCAAGCGACGCGCGGCGCGGCAGCTCAATCAGCTCTTCAGCGAGGGTGGCAACCGCGGACGTGGCCTCGACGGCCGCACCGAGAAGCGCCGCCAGCGGCTCCTCAAGGAGCTGAAAGAAGGCAAGAAGGGCAAGCCCCTGAAGGCCATCGAGGTCCTCACTCACACCCACGAGCTGCTGGAGCTCGGTGAGACGATCACCTCGATCAAGAAGACCGGCGCCAAGCCGGTGAAGGCGGAGCTGAACGCCGAGGACATGGAGATCGTCGAGGCGACCCAGAAGGAGTACGGCTTCCGCGAGGACGCGTGGAAGATGCTCGGGGTGAGCCTCGGGAGCGCGGGCCGCGGCGCCAAGAAGAAGACCGCCAAGAAGACGCGTCGCAAGAAGACGTCGTAGCTTCGATCGGGCTGGACAGCCCCGCCGAGTCTGGTATAGCTCCCAGCCTCCCTCAGGGGAGTGGCGCCGTAGCCAAGTGGTAAGGCAGAGGTTTGCAAAACCTCCATTCACCGGTTCGAATCCGGTCGGCGCCTGTTCCTTGCTGGGAGGGGCTTTCAGCCCCTCCCCCCGCTGCGCCGTCAGACCCGTCACCGCTCCGGGTGCTCCGCACCCTCCGCAGTGACGGGTCAGTCGGCTTCACGGGGCCCCCCCACCCAATTCCGCGCCCCTCGCTTCGCTCGGGCGCGACCCCAGCGCGGGGCGCTGGGGGCCCTGCGGCTCGCGCTCGCGCTGCGCGCGAGCTGGCCGCCCGCTGCCGCGGGATCGAACCGGGCGAAGTGGTTCGTGCGGCGACTTCGCTGCGCTCGTCACCTGCCGTTGGCGGAGGGCGACCTCGCTCCGCTCGTCGCCTGCCGGGGTCGTGCGGCGACTTCGCTGCGCTCGTCGCCTGCCGTTGGCGGAGGGCGACCTCGCTCCGCTCGTCGCCTCGTGCGCCGCCTTACGCCATCCCCGTCGGTGCTGCGCCTTCGCCGGGCTCCGGGGCTCGGTGTCAGACTCGGGTTCGGACCCGGACTCGGACTCGGACTCGGGTTCGGTGTCGGACTCGGGTTCGGTGTCGGACTCGGGTTCGGTGTCGGACTCGGGTTCGGTGTCGGACTCGGGTGGGTCGCCGGCTCGGCCTGCCCGAAGGGCACGCTCGGCTCTTGGCTGCTAACTACAGAGCATGCGCTTGGCTTTGGTGGTCGTTCTCGCCTTCTCCTTCGGCTTGGGCTGTGATGGCGAGGGGGGCGAGGACGCGGGGGCGGACTCGGGGATCGATGCGGGGATCCGGGACGCGGAGGCTCCGGATGCGCCGCCGCCGATGTGTGAGCCGGGGTGTGAGGACGCGGAGACTTGCTGCGCGGACCCCGGGGGCGGGGAGAACGCTTGCTACGCGCTCCGCACCGATCCGGAGCACTGCGGGACGTGCGGGACGAACTGCGTCGCCTCGAACCGCGGCGACGGGTGCCGGTCGAGTCAGTGCACCTGCGGCGACGACTCGCTGGGGTGCCGCGGGACCCTCGAGGACTTCTGCTGCCCGCCGCGCGAGGACGGGGGGCAGGCCTACTGCGCCAACCTCGCGCTGTCGGCGACCGACTGCGGGGGGTGCGACTCGGCGTGCGATCTGCGGCGGTCGGACCGCTGCGACGGGGGGCGCTGCGTGTGCGGGCTGGCCCGGGAGCCCTGCGAGGGGACGCCGGAGTCGACGTGCTGCGTGGACGAGCCCGACATCGGCTGCGTGGACACCACGTCCGATCGCTTCCATTGCGGGGAGTGCAACAACCTCTGCCAGGGGGGCGAGCGCTGCGAGGACGGGACCTGCACGCGCGGGGGCGCCTCCTGCGGGGGCTGCGCGCTCGGAGAGGTGTGCTGCGATGGCGCCTGCTGCTCGCGCCGGGAGTGCCTCGCGGGGACGTGCGGCGCGACGCCCGACGCCGGGGCCCCGGACGCGGGCGCGCCCGACGCAGGCGCGCCGGACGCCGGTTGACGGGGCGACCCGGCGCTTTGCTCACGTTCGTCGTCAGAGCCGGACGCCGCGGACGACGCGGAGCGCTCCGCCGGCGCGCTTGCCGACCGCGCACAGCTGCCCGGACGGGGCCAGCAGCGCGACCGGCTCGCAGCCGTCGGGGACCGCCTCGGCGCCGCTCGCGTGACGCAGCGCGATGGCCCGACCGTGCGCGGCGTCGGTCTCCCCGCGCTCGTCGAGGGTCACCCGCGGCATGCCGCGGCAGGCGGCGGCGAGCTCCAGCAGCCGGGCCCGCGCCTCGGCCCTCGCGGCCTCGTCGGGCGCTTCCCGGTCCGCGGCGCGCGCGAGCGCCTCTCCGTCGAACGCCTCGTCCAGCCCGAAGGGACCGCTCTGGACGCGACGCAGCGCCACCAGGTGACCGCGGGTGCCCATCGCGCGAGCGAGATCGCTGCCGAGCGAGCGCACGTAGAAGCCCTTGGACGCCTCGACCTCGAGGTCGATCGCGTCGGGCCGCACCGCGAGGATCTCGAGCCGACGCACCGTCACCTGGCGCTCGGGCGCCTCGACCGCCTCGCCGCGCCGGGCGCGCGCGTGGAGCGGCTCGCCGTCCACCTTGATGGCGCTGAAGATCGGCGGGCGCTGGGTGATCGTGCCGACGAAGGCCTCGGCCGCCCGGCGCGCGTCCTCGAGCGTGAAGGGCGGGACCTCGGCGCGCTCGACGACCTCGCCTTCGGCGTCGAGGCTGTCGGTCTCCGCGCCGAGCGACACGGTCGCCCGGTAGATCTTGTCGTCGTCGGTGAGCCAGCGGACGAGCTTGGTGCCCTCCCCGACCGCGAGGACCAGGACGCCGGTGGCCATCGGATCCAGCGTGCCCGCGTGCCCGACCGCGCGGGTCCCGAGCGCGCGCCGCGCCCAGGCCACGACGTCGTGCGAGGTCGGCCCTTTCGGCTTGTCGACCACGAGCACGCCGTGGACGTCGCCCTTCTTCTTGCGCGCCATCAGTCGCCGTCGAGGAGGCGCGCGGCGAGGTCGACGACCTTCACCTCGGTGGCCTTCAGGTCGTCGGGCACGTTCGCGCCCGCCGCCGAGCGATGCCCGCCGCCGTCGAGCGCCGCGGCGATCCGGGAGACGTCGGCGTCGCCGCTCGAGCGCAGGCTCACCTTCGTCTCGCGCTTGCCGTCCTTCTCCATCTCCCAGAGGAGCGCGGCGATCTCGACGCCCTCGAGCATGCGACCGTAGTTGACCATGCCCTCGACCATCTCGTCGTCGGCCTCGAGCCGGGCGAGCATCTCGCGGGTGACCCGCTGGAGCGCGAGGCGCCCGTCGAGGAGGACCTCCATGTCGTCCAGGATGGCGCCGAGCAGCTTCATCCGCGCCGGCTCCCAGCCCTCGAAGAGGTGATAGGCGGTGTCCCACGGCACCGCCCCCGCCTCCACCAGCTCGGCCGCGAGCCGGAGCGTCTCGGGGCTGGTGGCCGGGTAGCGGAAGCCCCCGGTGTCGGCGACGATCGCGGCGTAGAGCGGCGCGGCCACGCCGGGCGGGAAGCCCTCGATGCCGAGCTCCCGCATCACCCGGACGACGACCACCCCGGTCGCCGCCGCGTCGGGCTCGCGGAGGATCACGTCGCCGAAGTCGTCGTGCGCCGCGTGGTGGTCGAACATCACGACCGGCCCCTCGAGGCCGTCGGGCATCGCCGGCACGAGCGCGCGCGCGGCCGCGTCCATCACGAAGCAGGCGTCGAAGCTCCCGGTCGGCGGAACGCGCTCGACCTCCCCGATCGCCAGGAACCGCAGCATGCGCGGCGGCGGATCCACGCTGTAGACCACGGCCTCCTTGCCGATGGAGCGCAGCGCCGCCGCCCACCCGAGCGCGGAGCCGAGCGCGTCCGCGTCGGGCCGGCGATGACACGTCACCGCGAAGCGCCGTCCCTCCCGCACCACCCGCAGCGCGTCCTCGCGGCTCACGCGTCGTCCTCCTGCCGGATCTCCTCGAGCAGCTCCTCGACCCGCTGCGCGCGCTCGGTCGTCTCGTCCCAGAAGAACTTCAGCTCCGGCGTGTACCGGATCTGCAGCCGCTGGCCGAGCTCGCGCCGGAGGAACCCCGAGGCCCGCTCCAGCCCGCGCATCAGCCGCTTCACCCGCGACGCCCCCGGCTCGAGCTCGCCGAGCCGGACGTAGATCTTCGCGTGCCGGAGATCCTTCGAGACGATCACCTCGTGCACCACCGCCCCGGACACCCCGGGGTCCTTCACCGCGCCGGTGAGCAGCAGCTCCATCAGCTCTGCCCGGATCCGCTCGCCGACCCGCCCGGGTCGTCCGCCGTCAGTCTTCGCCATCGTCCTCACCAGCTTCCAGCCAAGCCTCTTCCGCGTCGAGGTCCCAGTCCGCCGCCATGCCCCCGAGGGGCGAACCGCCGACCGAGCTCATGTGCTCCCCGTCCCCGAGGTGAACGATCTCGAGCGATCGCTCCACCAGGGGCGCGTCCGTCGAGCCCTGCACCTGCCCGATCACCGCGTCGATCATCGAAGACGCGTGGCTCGCCGAGTTGCTCACCACCGCCATCCCGAGCACCGCCCGGCGATGCACGTCCATGTCGGCCACCTCCGCGATGGCCACGTTGAACCGGTGCCGCACCCGATCGATCACCCGGCGCACCACCTTGCGTTTCCCCTTCAGGGAGTCGTTCCCGTGCAGAGCCAGGACGATTCGAGCCACCGCGATCACCATGGAGCCACCCAGAGCGCAGAGCGCCCCCTCCGAAGGATGAGGCGCGAAGCCGAGCCCGACACCGAGCCCGACGCCGAAACCGAATCCGAAGCCAAGCCCGACGCCGAAACCGGGCCCGAAACCGACACCGACACCGAGTCCGAAACCGAAACCGAGTCCGAAACCGAAACCGAGTCCGAAACCGAAACCGAAACCGAGTCCGAAACCGAAACCGAGTCCGACACCGAGTCCGACACCGAGCCCGAGTCCGACACCGAGCCCGAGTCCGACACCGAGCCCGAGTCCGAGCCCGAGCCCGAGTCCGAGCCCGAGTCCGACACCGAGCCCGACACCGAGCCCGAGTCCGAGCCCGAGTCCGACACCGAGCCCGACGCCGACACCAAACCCGAACGCCGAGCTCCGTCGCAGCCCAAACACCGACGGGAGATGGCGTGAGGCGACGAGCGAAGCGAAGTCGCCCACCGCCAACGGCAGGCGACGAGCGAAGCAAAGTCGCCGCACGAAGCCGAGAGGCGACGAGCGAAGCGAAGTCGCCGGGAAGCGCCACCGCGGGCGACGAGCGAAGCGAGGTCGCCCGACGCACGAACACGGAAGGCGACGAGCGAAGCGACGTCGCCGCACCGACCACCCTGCCCGGTTCGATCCCGCGGCAGCGGGCGGCCAGCTCGCGCGAAGCGCGAGCGCGAGCCGCGTGGCTCACGCGCCCTGTTCGAGGGTGAGGAGCGCGGGACCCGCGGAGTCGAGCGAAGCGAGAATCCGCGCAATTGGGTGGGGGGGCCCCACGGAGCCGGCTGACCCGTCACTGCGGAGGGTGCGGAGCACCCGGAGCGGGGACGGGTCTGACGGCGCAGTGGGGGGGAGGGGCTGAAAGCCCCTCCCTGGCCAACTACAGCGTCGCCTCGATCTCCTCCATCTCGAAGCACTCGATGATGTCGCCTTCCTTGATGTCGTTGAAGCCGGCCAGGCCGATGCCGCACTCGTAGCCGGACGCGACCTCGCGGACGTCGTCCTTCACGCGGCGGAGCGAGCCGATGTCGCCCTCCCACACCACGACCGCGTCGCGGACGAGGCGCGCCTTGCCGTTGCGGAGGATCTTGCCCTCCGTGACGTAGCAGCCCGCGATGGTGCCCACCTTCGGGATGCCGAAGGTCGCGCGGACCTCCGCCTTGCCGAGGTCCTTCTCGCGGAACTCGGGGGCGAGGAGGCCGGCCATGGCCTTCTTCACCTCGTCGACGGCCTCGTAGATGACCTTGTAGAAGCGCATCTCGACGTTCTCGGCCTTCGCCACCTGACCCGCCTTGCCGGCCGGTCGGACGTTGAAGCCGATGATGAGGCCCTCGGAGGCGCTGGCGAGCATCACGTCCTGCTCGGTGATGCCACCGACGCCGGTGTGGATGACGCTGACCTTCACCTTCTCGGTGGTCAGCTCGGTGAGCGCCTTGGTGAGCGCCTCGAGCGAGCCGTGCACGTCCGACTTGATGACGAGGTTGAGCTCCTGCTGCTCGCCCGCGCGCACCATGTCCTGCAGGCGCTCCATCGCCGACTTCGCGACGGTCTTCGCCTTGATGGACGCCTCCTTCTGGCGCTGGTCGACCAGCTCCCGGGCGCGCTCCTCGTTCTCGACGACGTAGAGCATGTCGCCGGCGGAGGGGACCTCGCCGAGGCCGAGCACCTCGACCGGGGTCGCCGGGCCCGCCTCCTGGAGGCGCTCGCCGTGCTCGTCGGTCAGGGCGCGGACCTTGCCCATCGCCGGGCCGGCCACGACCGTGTCGCCCTGACGGAGGGTGCCGTTCCGGACGAGGACGTTCGCCACCGCGCCGCGACCGCGGTCGAGGTACGCCTCGAGCACCACCGCCTCGGCGGGGATGTTCGGGTTGGCCTCGAGCTCGAGCAGCTCGGCCTGGAGCGACAGGCTCTCGAGGAGCACGTCGACGCCCTGACCGCTGATCGCGCTGACGTCGACGAAGAGCGTCGTGCCGCCCCACTCCTCCGGCTGGAGGCCGTAGCCGACCAGCTCCTGGCGGATCTGCTGCGGCTGCGCGTCGGGCTTGTCGATCTTGTTCACCGCCACGACGATCGGCACGTCGGCCGCCTTCGCGTGGTTGATGGCTTCCTTCGTCTGCGGCATCACGCCGTCGTCGGCCGCGACCACCAGGACGACCACGTCGGTCGCCTGAGCGCCGCGGGCGCGCATCGCCGTGAAGGCCTCGTGGCCCGGCGTGTCGAGGAAGACGATCGGGCCCTTCTCGGTCTCGACGCGGTAGGCGCCGATGTGCTGGGTGATGCCACCCGCCTCGCCGCCGGCCACGTCGGCCTGACGGATCTTGTCGAGCAGCGACGTCTTGCCGTGGTCGACGTGACCCATGACCGTGATGATCGGGGCGCGCGAGAGACGATCCGAGGCCTCGTCCGCGAAGGCGCCGCGCATCTCGTTGATGAGCTCGTCCTCGCTCTTCGCGACGTTCTCGACCTCGTAGTTGAACTCCGACGCGATGATCTTCGCGGTGTCGGAGTCGAGGGTCGAGTTGATGGTGACGCTCGTCATGCCCATCTGCATGAGCTTCATCAGGACGTCGGTCGCCTTCAGGCTCATGCGACCCGCGAGGGTCTGGAGCGCGATGTTGTCCTCGATCTTGATGATCCGCTTCTGGGCGCTCGGGACCGTGATCTCGGTCTTCATGCCCTTGCGGTTGCTGCTGATGCGCTGCTTGCGGCGACCGCCGGTCGGGCGACCGGGCTGACCGAGCTCGCGGCGGCCGACCTCGCGACGACGCGGGCCACGGCTCTGGGCGTGCTGCGAGACGATCCGGTTACGGGCCGCCTCGGAGATCCCACCGGCCGACGGCGCGGTCTGGTTGCCACGGGACAGGACGCCCGGCGGCAGGTTGGCGTGACCGAGACGCTGCGCGGCCGGGGCCGGCTGCGACGGACGATGCGGGGGCACCGCCGGACCGGTCGCGGTCGCCGGGGGCTGCGCGGGGATGCGCGTCGGCTCCGGCCCACCCGTGGCGGGCGGGGGCGGCGGCTGGATGCGCTCCGGCTCCGGCGCCTTCACCGGCTCCGGCTTCGGCTCGGGCTCGGCCTTCGCCGCCGGCTTCTCGGCCACGGGCTCGGGCTTGGGCTCCGGCTTCGGCTCGGGGGCCGCCTTCGGCTCCTCCGCCTTCGGCGCGGGCTGCTCCTCCGCCTTGGCCACGGCCGGCTCGGCCGCCGGCTTCGGCGGCTCGGGCGCGGGCTTCGGCGGCTCGGGCGCGCGCACCTCGGGCCGGGGCTCCGGCTCGGGGGGCGGGCTCGCCTCCGAAGAGGGCGCCTTCGCCTCGGCCGCGGGCGCCTCGGCGACCTCCGGCTTCGGCTTCTTCTTCGTGCGACGGCGGATCACCGTCTTGCGAATCCGCGTCTCCACGGTGTTCTCCGCCTTGTCCTTGTCCAGCGCGCGCCTGACGCGCTCGACCTCAGCGGGCTCGAGCGCGCTCATGTGATTGCGCACCTGGATCCCGAGGGACTGGATCCGCCCGAGCAACTCGCGGTTGTTCATGCCGAGCTCGCGAGCGACCTCGTACACGCGCACCTTGCTCATTCAGCCTCCGACTCTTCGTACCTGGAGCGGGCGGGGTCGTCCTTCTCCAGCTGCGCAGCACATGCGGCCGTAGCCGCCAGTTCTTTACCGATCCTCGAGTCGAGGATCGCAATGACGCCGACCTCGGGCCGACCGAAGAGGCGGCCGAGCTCGGACTTCGTTCCAAACACCACGGCGCGGCTCCCGATCCGCGTCGCTTGCGCGACGATCTCGTCGCGGCGGCCGGCGGCGTCCTGCGCCACCAGCAGCGTGTGCACCTGTCCCGCCCCCAGCGCGCGCCGGACCGCGTCGGTGCCGACGACGGCGACCTTGGTCCGGGACGCGGCCATGAGGAGACCCTGCACCCTGCGCTCGTACTGGCCGATGGCCATCGCGCAGAGCGTGTCGGTGTCGAGGGCGAGCTTGGACTTCAGGGCGCGCGCGAAGCCGCCCTTCTCCACCGCCTTCGTCACGCACGCTCGCGTCGGGTGCACGCTCACCCCCCGCCCCGGCAGCCGCCGGCGCGGATCGGGCACGAGGCGCGGGTCCACGTCGCGCACCGCGAACCGCAGCAGGGCGCTCCGGGCGTCCCGCCGACGGCACCCGGCGCACGTGCGCTCCGGCGTCGTCTCCGACTCTGTCTCACGAGGGGCGAGCATGGTCTCTCCGTTCAGGCCTCCTGGCGCTCCTGCGCCGAAGCATCGTCGGTGGGGGTCTCGGGCGTCTCCTCGGAGGCAGCCTCGGCCTCGGCGGCGGCGGCCGCCGCCATCTCGGCCTCGTGCTTCTCGCGAGCCGCGCGCTGAGCGGCGACCACGCCCTCCATCTCGTTGTCGACGTAGTGGGCGACGCCCTCTTTGACCTCCTGGGCCTTCTGAATACCCAGTCCGGTGCGGATCGCCAGTCGATCGACGTCGGCCTCGTTCAACACGTCCTGCGGGCTGCGATAGCCCGAGGACTCGAGCGCGTCCACGATGCGCTCGGTGAGGTTCGGCGCGAGCAGCAGGTGGTCGCGATCGGTGAGGTTCTCGACGCTCTGCTTGGCGTCGGCCACGCGCTCGAGGCGGTGGCCCTCCATCGCCTTGGCGGCCTGCGCGCGGATCTTCGCCGCCTCTTCGGGCGTGGCGATTCCGTCGATGGTCTGCAGCTCCGCGTCGGGCGCCTCGGCGATCTCGTCGAGGCTGCGGAAGCCCATCCGGTAGAAGCTCTTGACCATCTCCTCGTCGGTCCCGCTGATGCGACCGATCTCGGAGAGGGCCTGCTCCTCCATCTGGCGGAAGCGCGACTCGCTGACGATGTCGAGCTTCCAGCCGCTGAGCTGCGACGCGAGGCGGACGTTCTGGCCGCGCCGGCCGATCGCGAGCGAGAGCTTCGCGTCGGGGACGACGAGCTCCATGCCGCCGTGCGCCTCGTCGATGATGACGCGGCTGACCTCGGCGGGGGCGATCGCGTTGCACACGAAGCGCGCCGGATCGCGGTCCCACGGCACGATGTCGATCTTCTCGCCGCGCAGCTCCTGCACGACCGCCTGCACGCGCGAGCCCTTCATGCCCACGCACGCGCCCACGGGATCGACGTCGCTGTCGCGGCTGGTGACCGCGATCTTGCTGCGGGCGCCCGGCTCGCGGGCCGCGGCGACGATGCGCACGATGCCCTCGTAGATCTCCGGGACCTCCATCTCGAAGAGCTTCACCAGGAGGCCGACGTCGGTGCGGCTCAGGATGATCTGCGGGCCGCGGGCCTCACGATCGATGTCCTTGAGGAACGCCACGATCCGGTCGCCCGGGCGGTAGCTCTCGCGCGGCGTCTGCTCGCGCGTCGGGAGGATCGCCTCGGTGTGCCCGAGGTCGACGATGATGTTGGAGCCGCGCTCGAAGCGGCGGACGATGCCGGTGATCAGCTCGCCCTTGCGGTCCTTGTACTCGTTGAAGATGAGCTCGCGCTCGGCGTCGCGGACGCGCTGGATGATGACCTGCTTGGCGGTCTGCGCGGCGATCCGGCCGAACCCGCGGCGGTGCTGCTGCAGCTGGAGGAGATCGCCGTACTGGCGGTCCTGCTGCTTCGCGGCCTCCGCGTCCTCCTGGAGGTAGAAGATCTGGAAGCCCAGATCCTCGCCGACCTCCGCGTCCTCGAACTCGTAGCGGCGGGCGTCGACGATCGAGATCTCGCGCTCGTCGTCCTCGACCTCCTCGACGACGGTCATGAACTGGTAGAGGTCGACGTTGCCCGTCTCATCGTTGAAACGCGCTTCGAGCTCCCGGTTCACCCCGAAGGTCCGCTTGGCGGCGGTCAGGATGGCCTGTTCCATCGTCTCGATCAGCACCTGAGGGTCGATACCCTTCTCCTTGCTGACCTGCTCGATGATGTTCTGCAGCGACATGCCCTGCTGCATGATCGACACCTCCGCTTCCTCGGGGCCGCTCCAGACCCCTCGGAACGCTCAATCGAATTCGTAGACGACGTTGGCCTTCGCGATGTCCGCGTGCGGGAGCTGGAGCTCGCTCCCGTCGACCTCGAGTCGAACCAGCTCGCCGTCGACCCCCATCAGAGTACCCGTCAGCTTTCGTCGCCCCTCGTCGAGAGGCCTCTCCAGCTGAACCTTCACAGTGCGGCCCGCGAACCGCTCGAAATCCTTCAACTTCACCAGCGGCCGATCGACCCCCGGCGAGCTCACCTCGAGGCGGTAGGCGCCGCCCACCGGCTCGTCCGCCTCCAGCGCGGGGCCGAGATCTCGGCTCACCGCCTGGCAGTCCGTGAGGGACACGCCGGCGCCCGCGCCTTCTTCGCTGCCCTGCCGATCGATCATGATCCGCAGCACCGCCTGCCCGTGCTCGGTGACCCTCTGGATCTGCACGAGCTCGAGCCCATGGGCCCGACATACGGGCTCCACGATGGCTTCCAGCTGGGGGTCTACGGTCTTGGGCATGAGATCGGTGAAATCGCGCTCGGTGACGTCCGGTCCTCTCGGACCACGAGCGTCCCGGCCGGCCTGCTGTCCCTCCCCTCGTCGAACGAACGTCGATCGAAGTGGCAGGGACGAAAAAAGGCGGACCCCGTAGCGGAGGCCCACCCAGGCAACGCCCAGTCAGCTCGCGAGGCGCGGTGTACCACGTGCCCAGACCTCGGGCAAGCGGCGCTTGCGGTCAGTCGTCTCGTCAGGCGATGAGCGCCCGCAGCTCGTCGTAGTGGCGGTCCGCGTAGTACGAGAGGACGTCGAGCGCGTCGTCGAACTCGCTGCGATCCAGCTCCTCGGACGGATATTCGACCGACAGGACGACGTCGAGGTCGTCGTCGATCGAGAACTTGGCCATGAGGAGCGTCTGATTCAGCTCCAGCAGGCGCTGATAGAGGCGCCCCGACTTGTCCTGCGCCTCGGGGCTCTTCACGAACGGGACGATCGCGAAGCAGACGTAGCCCGCCGGATCGAGCCGGACGAAGAAGGGGAACGACGCCTGCCGACCACGGAAGTGGCTCCGCCACGTGTCGTCGGAGATCTGGTCGCAAGGCCAGCCGCCCTCCTCGAGCAACGCCCGGAGGGACTGGCCGTCGAGCTGAAGCTTGCTGCCCACGGAGCGCCCATCCTACCCGAAAACCCGGCCGGGCGGCGCCGGATTCAACGCTGGCTCGGCTGCGGGCGGCCCCGTGGGCCCCGCGGCCCTTGTGGCCGGGTCTGGAAGGTCGGTCGGTAGACGGGCGGGCGGCTCGGCGCCGCGCTCGGGGCCCGATCCGCCGCGCGCCCGCGCCCTCGCCCCACGCGCGGGACGCAGCCGTGGAGCGGCACCGGGACCGGGCCGTCGGCGCCCCACACCAGGCGATGCATGCAGCCGGCGAACCAGTAGGGCGCGACCCCGGGCGTGGTGGAGACGCCGGGCGGCGGCCCCTCCGGCGCGACGACGACCGGCGAGCGCGGCTGCACCCGGCGCGGCCGGACCATCGGCAGCCCGCCGCGGAGGCCGCCCACGTAGGCGTAGACTCCGTCGTCGACGCGGAAGGCGCCCTCGGGCGCGAACACGTGGCGATGCTCGCCGCCGATGCCGCAGTAGCCCGGCAGCGCGCCGGGGAGCGGGTGCACGCCCGCGTAGGTCCAGACGTCCCCCGTCCAGCCGAAGGCGATGGGATCACCGAGGAAGACGTGCACGCCGTCCACCTCTCCGAAGGCGCCGGCGACGCTCGACAGGGCGCCGTGCACGTGGTCGGTCTCCTCGAGGTGCCAGTGCCCCTCGAGATCGATCGGGTGCGGGCCCCGGAAGGTGTGGCCCTGCGCCGCGACCGGGGACGTCGGCCCCGGGAGGATCGACGCGAGCGCGCAGAGGAGAGCGAGAGAGAAGTGGCGCACGAGGCCAGGGTACGCGCGACCGCCGCACCTCACAACCACGGGGCGGGCACCTCACGGCCCTGAGGCGGGCCCCGTTGACACCCTGGAAACGGCTCTGCTACTTCGCAGCAATCGGCCCGTGTGGGGCAGGAGGGACAGACGATGAAGCGATCGATCGCGCTGGCGGCCGCGCTGGCACTGGTGGGCTGCGGTGGCAGCTACGAGTCCGCGTGGGAAGACGACGACACCACGACCACGGGCACCGGCGGCGGCGAGCAGACGGGAGACGCGAACGCGCGCGCCGAGCTCATCGCGCAGGGTGACGCGGCCTGGGAGAACCGGGGCGACGTCGAGCAGCTGCGCGCCGCGATCGCGGCGTGGGAGCAGGCGCTCGAGATGGACGGCGGCGACGCCGATCTCTGGGTGAAGGTCTCCCGAGCCCGCTACTTCCTCGCCGACGGCCACCTCTCGTTCGACGACATGGCCGCCGCGGGTGAGGAGTGGCAGCAGGGCATCCGCGCCGCCGAGCGCGCGCTCCGCATCATCAGCCCCGAGTTCGCGCAGCGCATGCAGGCCGGCGACCGAGTCGAGGACGCGGTCTCGGTGCTCGGGGCCGACGCGGTCCCGGCGCTCTACTGGCGCGCCTCCAACCTCGGCAAGTGGGCCCGCGCCGACGGCTTCGCGACGGTGCTCTCCTTCAAGGACGAGATCCGCGCGGTCATGACGCACTGCCTCGAGAACGGCCGCGACTACTTCTTCAGCGGCCCCGACCGCTACTTCGGCGCGTTCTTCGCCATCGCGCCCGCCTACGCCGGCGGCGACCTCGACCGCTCGCGCCAGCACTTCGAGTACTCGATCTCGCAGCAGCCGAACTACTTCGGGACCCGCGTCCTGATGGCCGAGAACCTCGCGGTGAAGCTGCAGGACCGGGAGATGTTCCAGACCCAGCTCCAGCTCGTCATCGACGGCGACCCGGACGCCCTGGAGGGCGCGGCGCCGGAGAACCGGATCGAGCAGCGGAAGGCCCGCGACCTCCTCGCTCGGATCGACGAGTTCTTTGAATAGGGCGCGTCGCCGCACGTCGCTGGATCACCCAACCCCCGAGCTCATCTCCGAGGACCCATGTCGAGAAACCGACTCCTACTCTCCCTGACCTTCGTGTCGGGCCTCGTCTCCGCGCTCGTGCTGACCCTGCCCTCGCAGGAGCCGGCCGCCGCGCAGGAACAGATCCGGATGCGCCTCGCCACCGTCGCCCCCGAGGGGACGCCGTGGGAGAAGCAGCTCCGCAGCCTCAAGCGGCACATCGAAGAAGAGAGCGGCGGGCGCATCCGCGTCCAGTCGTTCATGGGCGGCTCGCTCGGCGGTGAGAAGGCGCTCGTGCGCCGCACCGCGCAGGGCAGCATCCAGGCGTTCGCGGGCTCGACCGCGGCGCTCGGCACGCTCGTCCGCGAGCTCAACGTCATCGAGGCGCCCTACCTCTTCGACAGCGCGCAGCAGGCGGATCGCGCGCTCGACGGCAGCGCCAAGGGCATCGTCGCCGGCGCGCTCCAGCGCCGCGGCTTCGTGTTCGGGCTTTGGGCCGAGAACGGCTTCCGCTCCTGGTTCACCAAGGAGCGGCCCATCCGGAACCCCGGTGACCTCCAGGGCCTGCGCATGCGCTCCCAGGAGTCCGAGGTCCACCTCGCCACCTACCGCGCCTTCGGCGCCAGCCCCCAGGCGATCGACGTCACCAACGTCCTGACCAGCCTGCAGACCGGCGTCGTCGACGGGTTCGACAACACCCCGCTGTTCGCCTTCGCCACCAGCTGGTACCAGGCGGCGCGCCACCTGAACCTGAGCGAGCACAGCTACCAGCCCGGCATCGTCGTCTACTCCAAGAGCTGGTTCGACGATCTCCCCGACGACCTGCAGGCGGTGCTCACCAGCATCCCGCAGGACATCACCACCGACGGCCGCACCCAGGTGCGCCGCATGGACCCGATCCTCGTCCGCAACCTCGAGCGCTACGGCATCACCGTGCACCGCCCGAGCGCGTCCGAGCGGGCCGCCTTCGCCAAGATCGGTCGCCCCGTGCAGGACGCGGCCGCCCGCCGCGCCGGCGCCCAGGGCCGGGCCCTCCTGAAGGCCCTTCGCTGACCCCTCGACCGACCCTCCTTGGTTCGGTTCGAGAGCCCGCTCGCTTCGGTGAGCGGGCTCTCTTCGTTTTCCCCTCCCCCCTCCCCCCTCAGTCCCTCCCCCTCAGCCCCTTGGATGGCTCCCTACTCCCGGGAAGGGAGGAAGGTCGGAAGGGAGGAGGAAGAGAAATGGGGCACGGCTCGGCGGCTCGCCGGCTCTTGGCTATCGCGACGCGCTCGGCCGCTCCCCTATCAGGGAGATGGGAGGGGGGAGGCGAGGAGGAACAGGGGCGGGCCATGCGGCCCCGGCGCGCGCAGCGCGGGTACCCGGCGGCCAGCCGCCATCCCGCAGCCCACCACCCCGTCGCGCAGCGACACTCTCCTCGCCTCCTGCCTCCCCTCTCCCTCTACTGCCTCTCTCCTGCTCTCCTGCGGGCTTTTGCGATCGCGACGCGCTCGGCCGCTCCCTACTCCCGGGAAGCGAGGAAGGTCGGAAGGGAGGAAGAAGAGAAATGGGGCGCCGCTCGGCAGCTCGCCGCCCCTTGGCTATCGCGACGCGCTCGGCCGCTCCCCTATCAGGGAGATGGGAGGGGGGAGGCGAGGAGGAACAGGGGCGGGCCAAGCGCCCCCGCCGGCGCGCGCAGCGCGCGGACCCGGCGGCCAGCCGCCATCCCGCAGCCCACTACCCCGTCGCGCAGCGACACTCTCCTCGCCTCCTGTCTCCCCTCTCCCTCTACTGCCTCTCTCCTGCTCTCCTGCGGGCTTTGGCGATCGCGACGCGCTCGGCCGCTCCCTACTCCCGGGAAGCGAGGAAGGTTGGAAGGGAGGAAGAAGAAGAGGAAATGGGGCACGGCTCGGCGGCTCGCCGGCTCTTGCCTATCGCGACGCGCTCGGCTCCCCTATCAGGGAGATGGGAGGGGGGAGGCGAGGAGGAACAGGGCGGGCCAAGCGGCCCCGGCGCGCGCAGCGCGCGGACCCGGCGGCCAGCCGCCATCCCGCAGCCCACTACCCCGTCGCGCAGCGACACTCTCCTCGCCTCCCATCTCCCCTCTCCCTGCTTTGCCGACATTCGGCGATCGCTCGCCCTAGCTCCTCGCTTCCGTCCTTCCTCGCTTCCGGCGAGTAGGAGGGGACGAAAGGGTGGCTGGCCGGGATTGGCGATCGCGACGCGCTCGGCCGCTCCCATTCAGGGAGATGGGAGGGGGGAGGCGAGGAGGGAAATAGGGGCGGGCCAAGCGGCCGCGACGGCGCGCGCAGCGCGGGCACCCGGCGGCCAGCCGCCATCCCGCAGCCCACCACCCCGTCGCGCAGCGACACTCTCCTCGCCTCCCATCTCCCCTCTCCCTGCTTTGCCGACATTCGGCGATCGCTCGCCCTAGCTCCTCGCTTCCGTCCTTCCTCGCTTCCTGCGAGTAGGAGCGGACGAAAGGGTGGCAGCCGGGACGGGATTGGCGTTCGCTCGCCCCAGCTCCTCGCTTCCGTCCTTCCTCGCTTCCCGCGAGTGGGGGGACGAGAAGGTGGCAGCCGGGACGAGATCAGTGGGCGCGGGAGCCGGGGGTCTCGCCGTGGATGTAGAGCCAGGTGCCGGGCTCTTCTTCGGTCGGGTAGGAGCCGTGCCAGCCCTCGGGGACCTGCGGGTCGCTCCAGTTGAAGACCCACTGGGCGTCGCGGGGCGCGAGGTTCACGCAGCCGTGGCTGCGGGGGAAGCCGAAGGCGCGGTGCCAGAAGGCGCCGTGCAGGGCGTAGGCGAGCTGGAAGTACATGACCCACGGCACGTCGTCGATGGAGTACGGGCCGTCGGCGGCGGTGTCGCCGTCCATGGTGGCGGCGAGGTGCTTGGCCCGGATCCGGAACATGCCGGTCGGGGTGAGGAAGTCCGCCTCGGGGTCGTCGGGGTGGAAGGCGCGGCCGCTCGAGATGAGGGTGACGTAGACCGGGATCTCACCCTCGTAGGCGATGAGGTACTGGTCGGTCAGGTTGACCTCGATCCACTTCTCGCCCGGCTCGACCTGCTCCGGGGGCTCGCGCGGCTCGATGCGGCGCACGTCCTGCTCGCGGAACATGCGGTCGTCGGCGGTGAGGAAGTAGCGCGTGTTGCCGACGTTGGACTCGCCGACGATGTGGATGCGCTCCTGGAAGTCGGCGGTGCCGGCGCGGCGCGGGCGGCCGCTGTCGGTGGCGACGTAGTAGGCCTCGTTCCGGCCCATGATGTAGCCGATCGGCGCCTGGGCGACGTCGTCGATGCGGGTGCCGCGGAACTCGGGGTAGCTCACCGAGGCCACCGAGCGGTAGGGCACGAAGCCGTTGTTGATGGTGCGCCAGTAGCGGCGGTTGTACTGGCCGGCCCGGAAGTCGCGGTCGAGCGACACGATGAAGCCGTTGACGAGGCGGCGGAGCAGCGCCGAGTCGGCCTCTCCCTGCAGCGAGGCGAGCGTGACCGGCTCCTCCTCCTCCTCTTCCTCTCCCTCGGCGGCCTCGCCGGCTCCGGCGGCCGGCTGGGCGGCGGCGGGCTCCGCGGCCGCCTGGGTGGCCGTCGCGGCGGGCTGGGCGGGCTGGGCGGCCGGCGAAGGGGCGCCCTCACCCGCCGGTGCGGCCGCGGCCGTCGCCTCGGCGCCCTCCCCGGCCGGCGCCGGCGGCGGCTCCTGACCCGGGATGCGGAATCCTTCGAACTGCTGGGCGTCCTCGTCCGTCGGGAGGCGACGATACATGGGCGTGTTGTTCCCGCGCGTGCGGCCATATCGGTAAGGCAGCGGGGCCGTGCGGTCCGGCTGCTCACCGCGCACCTCCGGGAGCCGGCGCCCCCAGAACGCGATCACGTCACGACCATTGCAGACGAAGCCTCCCGTCGTAAGCTCGTACCAGCCGCCCCGGCAGCGCGGATCGTCCGTGCGCACGGGCTCCGCGGTCGTCGCCATGAGCACCGCACCCGCGCGCAGGTATCCGACTCGGAAGGCATCGCGGTCCGGACGCACGCGGACCTTGCTGACGAACCGCTTGGCGAAGATCCGGGCCGGCGGTCGGGGCGGGCCGGCGTCGTGACCCGAGTCGACCCCCGAGTCCTCCGGCTCCTCCTCCGCGGGCGGCTGCGCCTCGATGGCCGGCGTGGCCGTCGTCTCCTCTTCGGGCTCCTCCTCGCCGCAGCCGACGGCGGCGATCGCCGCGAGGGCGAGGACGAAGGAGAGGTTCGGGGTTCGAGAACTGCCGCGCATCGCATCCGCTCCAGCCACGGGGGGGTTGCCTGGGATGACGCGTGGGTCCGGGTCCGTCAACCCGTGAGGGCCGCGTGAATCGCGAGACGCGGGCGCTGATCTTCGGCTGGGTGCTGTCGGTGGGGCTCCACGCCTCGCTCATCGGCTACGTCTACTGGGCCACCACCGCGCCGGAGCTCGGCTTCGAGTTCACGCTCCCGATGGAGGTCGAGCTCGGCATGACCGACGCCGTGTCGGTCACCGAAGGCGCGAGCGGCGCCGCCGCCGAGGCCGAGGCCGCCGCGGCGGAGGGCGGCGAAGGGGAAGGCGTCGGCGCCGACGGCGGGGTGCCGGACGCGGGCGCGCCGGACGCCGGGCCGCCCGACGCCGGCCGCAGGCGGCGCAGGGACGCCGGACCGCCCCAGGTCGCCGAGGCGGACGACGAGGGCGAGGGCGCCGGCGACGAGGGCGAAGGCGCGGGCGACACCGACGGCGAGGGTCGCGGCGTGGCGTTCCTGCCCGCCGGCTCCCAGATCGCGCTGCGGATGGACGTCGGGCGGATCCGCCGCTCGCCGCTCGCCGGGGACGTCCGGGCCCTGATCGCCGCCATCCCGGACTGGACGGCGATGCTCGACGGCAGCGGCATCGACCCGCTCGACGATCTCGATCGCGTGCTGATCGCGACGCCCAACCTGCAGCGCTCGCGCCTGATCATCGCCGGGCGCGCCACCGCGGACGCCGACGCGATCCGCGCGGCCGCCACCCGCCTCGCGAGCGCGGCCGGGACCCCGATCGCCTGGGAGCAGCGGCACGGCGTGGAGGTCGCGCCCTGGCGCTCGCGGGACGACACCGAGCGCGTGATCGCCATCATCGGCCCTCGACACTTCATCATCTCGCGGCCCCAGGACCTGCCGCGGGTGCTCGCGGTGGCCCGGAACCGCTCGGCCGAGACCGAGGAGGAGGAGCACTTCGCCGACGCCCTCCTGTCGATGGAGGAGGGCGAGGGCCTGAGCCTCGAGGTCGAGGGGGCCCGCAACTTCGCGCGCAACAGCCCGCGCCGGCAGGGGCCGATCGAGATGGTCCCGCTCGCGCTCCGGCTCGCGCTCAGCGAGGAGGCCGACCAGCGGGTCGCCGCCCGCAGCCGCTGGCGGTACGAGGGCGAGACGCAGGCCGAAGAGGCCGCCGGTTACTGGGACCGCATGCGCGAGGGCTACGGGCGCAACCCGGTGGTCGCGTTCATGGGCATCGGCGGCATCCTCCAGCGCGCGACGATCGAGCCGGAGGGCGATCACTTCGAGGGCAACGTCGACATGCAGATGACCGAGCTCGGTCGGCTGCTCGGCCTGGCCCGCGGCATCTTCCAGGACCGCGCCCGCGCGCGGCAGGGCACCTCGGCGCCGCCCGCGCCGCCCTCTCCGGGGCCTTCGGGCCCGCGCCCTCCCCCGTCGCCGTTCGAATAGAAAACGCCGCCTCCGAGCGGGTCGAAGGCGGCGCCATCTGGAACGAGCGTTCGGAGGCTAGAGGACGAGGTCCTTGAGCTTCTTCAGGGGCGTCGCGCGCAGCTTCTTGGTGGCCGGCTTGTCGACGTACTTGATCTCGCCCGTGTTCGGGATGCGGACCTTCTTGTTCTTCTGCGCCGGGACCTTGCGGACCTTGAGCTTCAGCATGTCCGGGATCACGAACTCGCCCGGGCCGCGGCGGCCCAGCTCGCGCTTGATGATCGCCTGCAGCGCCTCGAAGACGCCGCCGACCTGCTTCTTGGTCAGGTCGGTGCGCTCGGCGAGCTCACTCATGATGGCCGCCTTGGTCATCCGCTTGCCAGTGGTCATGAATCTTCCTCCCTGGAATGGACTTGTTGCGTCCTGCCCCCATCGTCCGCGAAGCAACAGCGCCTCGGGACAGATCGCAGAAAGCCCCACTACACAGGGCTCTGCACACACTGACGGCGCTTATGCCCCGCGAATTTCGGGCTGACAAGCCCCTACTGGCCAAAAACGCCCGAATTCGTACGTCGGAACGCCCCCCGGAGCGCTCCGGGAGAGGCCCCTCCCCGATCGCGATCGGATCACGACGCGGCGGCGACCAGGGCGTCGGTCCGGGCGCTCATGCGCCGCTCTTCGTCGTCGGTCTGGTGGTCGTAGCCGAGCAGATGCAGCAGCCCGTGCGCGAGCAGGAAGGTCACCTCGTACACGATCGTGCGCCCGCGCTCGGCCGCCTGGCGCCGCGCCGTGTCGAGCGAGATCACCACGTCGCCGAGCAATTCCTGGTGGAGCGCCGGGCCCTCCCCCTCGCGCATCGCGAACGCGAGCACGTCGGTCGGCCGGTCCTTGCCGCGGTAGTCGCGGTTGAGCGCCCAGATCGTCTCGTCGTCGCAGAGCAGGATCGACAGCTCCGCGTCGGGCATGCGGAGGGCCGCCAGCATGCGCTCGGCGCGCTCGCGGACCTTGGGCCCGCGGACCGGCGGGTTCTTCAGCCCCCGCGTCTGTACATGCACGGCCACGTGAGCCGCACCATGCCGCCCCTTTGCGCCGGGTCAAGCTGCGCTATGGTTGCGGCCTTTCCGCGGGAGCCCGAGTGTTCGAACGCATCCTGATCGCGAACCGTGGCGAGGTCGCCACCCGCGTGGCGCGCACCTGCCGCCGCCTCGGCATCGAGACCGTCGGCGTGAGCGTCGCGTCCGAGGAGGGCGCCCTCCACGTCGAGGCGTGCGACGAGCACGTCACCGTCGGCGAGGACGCCTCGGGCTACCGCGACGTCGCGGCCATGGTGAAGGCGGCCAAGGAGGCGGGCGTGCACGCCGTGCACCCGGGCTACGGCCTGCTCGCCGACGAGCCGGAGTTCGCTCAGGCGGTCGAGTCCGAGGGGCTCGTCTTCGTCGGCCCGGCGGCGGAGCGCTTCGAGGCGGCGCGCGATCGCCTCGCGGTGCGCTCGGTCGCCCGGGAGTGCGGCGTGCGCCTGCTCGACGGCAGCGAGCGCCCCATCCTCGAGCCGAACGAGGCCCTGCCCGACGTGGATCGGCTGGGATACGCGGTCGTGGTCAAGCCGGTCCGCGGGGTCGGCGAGCCGCCGGATCTGCCGATCGCGCCCGACGTCGCCGGGCTGCACGAGGCGCTCCAGTCGCTCGAGCCGCTCGCCGAGCACCGCGGCGCCTACCTCGAGCGCTACGTGGATCGCGCGCGACACATCGAGGTGCAGGTCATCTTCGACGGCGAGGAGGCCCTGGTGCTCTGCGACCGCGAGGTCAGCCTGCGGCGCGGCACCCACCGGCTGCTCTCGGAGTCGCCTGCCCCCGCCCTGAACCAGCTGCACCACCGGGACGCGGTGCGCGGCGCCATCTGGGACGCGGCGGCGGAGATCACCACCCGGCTGGGCTGCCGGGGGCTCGCGAGCTGCCACTTCGTGCTCGACTCGGACGACGTCTTCTACTTCGTCGGCTTCACCCCGGGCCTGCAGCTCGAGCACCCGACGGCCGAGATGTGCACCGGCCTCGACCTCGTCGAGATGCAGCTGCGGCTCGCGGTCGGCGAGAGCATGCCGCCCGAGGTCACCCGGGCCGAGGCCACCGGCGCCTCGCTCCAGGCGCGCATCGAGGCGTCCTCGGACCCGAGCACGGGCCGGCCGTTCGAGAGCCGCGTCGAGTCGGCTCGCTGGCCTCCGGCGCCCCAGGGCAAGGTCCGGATCGAGACCGGCGTGCGGCACGGCACCCGGGTCTCGCCCGAGCACGCGCCGACCGTGGCGACCGTCACCACCTACGCGCCGAACCGCCACGACGCCCTGCTGATGCTCGACCGCATCCTGGCCGAGATCCACCTCGCGCCCCTGGTCACCAACCTCCGTCTGCTGCGCAAGGCGTTGAACCACGAGTCGCTCCGCGCCGGTCAGTACGACGAAGGGTTCCTCGACCGCATCTGACGCGTGGTACGTTCGGGCGGACGCGCATGGGGAGAGAGGCGCCCGAGATCCGGCTGATCCGCGAGACGCTCGAGGGGGTTCTGCACCCCTCGACCGCGTCGACGGTCTTCTTCGAGGCCCTGCAGGACGCGGGCGGCACCCTCCCCACCGAGCACCGCGACGTGCTGGCGCTGGTGCGCGGGCCCCTGAAGACCCGGCTGACCGAGCGGGTCGGCCAGGCGGACGCGAGCGCGATGCTCGGGCAGCTCGAGGCGATGCTGGCGACGATCGCGCCGGAGCGAGCGCCGCGGAAGCGGCCGAGCCGCCACGACGAGCAGACCCGCAACCTGGTCATCAGCGACGAGGTCCTGCCCATCTTCGTGCTCTCGAGCGGGCGGGAGCTGTCCGAGCAGCTCAAGGCCGCGCTCGGCCCGGCGGTGATGAGCGCGGTCCCGGCCGAGGATCAGGGCCAGCTCGAGACGCGCCTCTCCCAGATCGCGCCGGCGATGGTGCTGATCGACGCCGCGAGCTTCCCGGCCATCGAGCCCGAGATCCTGGTCGACCTGCTCGCGCCGCTGAGCCCCGACGTCGTCAAGGCGCTGTGGGGCGCGGACCTGCCGTACGGGCAGGGGGTGATGGAGGCGGCCCAGCGACGCGGCGTGGGCGTGACGCCCTTCGACCGCGCGGAGGGCGCCGCGCCCATCATCGACGTGATCCGCTCACGCCGCGCCTAGCGACTTCAGGCGCGCAGCGTCGAGCGCTTCGCGTAGCGAGCCCCGCTCCCGAGCGCCTCTTCGATGCGCAGGAGCTGGTTGTACTTCGCCACCCGATCGGAGCGCGACGCGCTGCCGGTCTTGATCTGCCCGGCCCCGGTCGAGACCGCGAGGTCGGCGATGAAGGTGTCGGCGGTCTCGCCGCTGCGGTGGCTGATGATCGAGCTGTAGCCGTAGTCGGCGCCCAGGCGGATGGCGTCGAGCGTCTCGCTGACGGTGCCGATCTGGTTGACCTTGATCAGGATGGCGTTGCCCACGCCCTCGTCGATGCCGCGCTGGAGGCGGGTCACGTTGGTGACGAAGAGGTCGTCGCCGACGAGCTGCACCCGGTCGCCGATCGCGTCGGTGAGCTTCTTCCAGGTGCCCCAGTCGTCCTCGGCGAGGCCGTCCTCGATGCTGACGATCGGGAAGCGGTCGCAGTAGCCGGCGTAGATCTCGACCAGGCCTTCGGGGCTGACGGTCTCGCCGTCGAAGGTGTAGCCGCCCTCGCCGTGGAACTCGCTGGCCGCGCAGTCGAGCGCGATGGAGATCTGCTCACCCGGGGCGTAGCCGGCCTTCTCGATCGCCTCGAGCACCACGCTCAGCGCGGCCTCGTTGTTCTCGAGCCGCGGCGCGAAGCCGCCCTCGTCGCCGACGCTGGTCGCGAGGCCCCGGCTCGAGAGGATCTTCTTGAGGTGATGGAAGGTCTCGACCCCGGCGCGCAGCCCCTCGCGGAAGTGCTCGAAGCCGTGCGGGACGATCATGAACTCCTGGATCTCGAGCCCGTTGTCCGCGTGCGCGCCGCCGTTGAGGATGTTCATCAGGGGCGTCGGCAGCACGCAGGCCTGGGCGCCGCCGAGGTAGCGCCAGAGGGGCAGCTCGAGCGCGCTCGCCGCGGCGCGCGCGGTGGCCATCGACACGCCGAGCACCGCGTTGGCCCCGAGCTTCGACTTCGCGGGGGTGCCGTCGAGCTCGATCATCGCCCGGTCGATCGCGTGCTGGTCGAGCGCGTCGCGCCCGAGGATCTCCGGCGCGATGGAGGCGACCACGTTCTCGACCGCCTTGCGCACGCCCTTGCCGAGGAAGCGCTGCGCGTCGCCGTCGCGGAGCTCGAGGGCCTCGTGCTCGCCGGTGGAGGCGCCCGAGGGGACGGCGGCGCGTCCGACCGCGCCGGTCTCGACCTCGACCTCCACCTCCACGGTCGGGTTTCCACGGGAATCCAGGATCTCGCGCGCCACGATGCCGGTGATCTCGAGCATGTCCGCCTCCTACGGGGTGGGTCGTCTGGCGCCTAGGTAGTGGCCACCGCAGGGGGTGTCAACGCAGCCCGAGACGGGCTCAATGACCGAGGCCGTCCACCACCGGATCGACGCCCGCGACCGCGTGGCCGAGGTACATGGAGCCCTCGCTCATGTCGACGTGGAAGTGGTTCCGGTGGGCGTCGTTGTAGTTGGGCGTCAGCACGATCTGGAAGATGCGCTCCGCCCACATGGTGCAGGCGATCTCCTTGAGGATCCGGTCCTTGTCGCCCGACGCGTCGATGGGGCACTCGTCGCCGCGCGCGGTGATGATCCAGTCGGTCTCGGTGCTGTAGGTGTCGTCCGAGCCGGCGAGGCCGAAGGCGTGGATGTCGATGGCGCGCGCGTAGGCGTGCTGGCTCGGGGTGCAGCTGCCGCTGTCGGGATCGCCGCCGCCGATGCAGCGGTAGTTGTAGATGCCGATGTGGATCAGCTCGTCGATGCCGTAGGGGAGGATCACCTCGGTCAGCCGCGAGAGCCGGATGGCCAGCTCGCAGTCCATCAGCATCGCGGTCGGCTCGCTGCGGCTCACGTAGCGGAAGGCGACGCCGTTGATGTACGGCTGCACGCGCACCGGGTCGGAGATGCCGCGGGTCGGGCCGGCCGCCTCCCAGTCGACGCCGAGCGCGTCGAGCATCGCGTGGCAGGAGGTGTCGGCCGGCGGCTGCACGGTGAGGGTGATCGTGTCCCGCGCCAGCTCGGCGCCCGCGGCGTCGTAGCCGATGGCCGCGATCTCTCGCGCGCCCTCCCCCCGGAACGCGTAGGTGAGCGCTCCGTCGACCACGTCGCCGAGCAGGAAGTCCCCGTCCGCCCAGACGTCCACCCGCGCCACGTCGGTCGCGGCCACCTCGAAGGTCACCCGCGCGGCCCAGTCGCCCTCGACGATCTCGTCCTGCACGAAGACCGCGCCGTCGGCCGGCGCCTCGATGCGCACGGTGGGCTCGGCCGCGGGCGGGATCCGGGCGTCGGTGACCGGCACGCTCGCGTCGTCGCCACCCGGGGCCTCGCGCACCCGCACCGCGCCCTCCGGCGGCGGCTCCGTCGAAGGCGAGAGATCGACCGATCGACACCCGACCGACGCAGAGAGGAGACCGGAGCAGAGCAGCACGAGGCGGATGGAGCGGAACACGATCTCCTGGATCTGCCGGAAGCGCGCCGCGCCTGCAAGGCGTTGCCCCGGGCGGCGGCCTCGGCGACCCTTCGCGCCGATGCGACCCCGCGAGGCCCTCACCTTCCTCACGCTCGCCGCGCTCGCGGCCGGCGCCTGCGACGACCGACCGGCCGCCCGGACCCCTCGCGGCTCCGTCGAGGCGCCGGACGGGCCCGACGAGACCGAGCCCCGGTCTCCCCTGGACGCCCCGTCTCCCCTGGACGCCCTCGCCTCGCCGCCACCGTTCGACGGCGAGCTGGTCGAGGAGCTCCGCCGCGCGCTCGTGCGCTCGGCCGATCCCAGCGGCTTCGAGGGCGCGCCCGACTACGGGGCCGAGCCCGAGGAGCTGGCCGACGAGACGCCGACCGGGCCGCAGGTCACGCCGGACGAGATGGACACCCGGGCGCTGGCGGAGGAGCCGGAGCCCGGCGAGGTCGGCCCGCGCGCGACGGTGAACCCGCGCCTCTTCCGCCGCGCCCCGCGCGCCACCCTCGCCCCCGACGGCGAGGTCACGGTGCGCTTCGCGGTGACCCGCGCGGTGCCCGCGGCGAGCCTCTACTACGGCACCGAGGTGCCCGAGGACCCCTTCGCGCTCGCGCGCCTCCGGCGGGTCTCGTCCGAGCTGTCGATCGAAGACGGCGCCCACACCCTGCGCTTCGATCTGCGGCGGCTGCTCCGCGCCAAGTACGACGTCGGGCGCGTGCTCGAGCGCGGCGTCGGCGTCCTGCGCTGGCGGGTCGAGGCGCTCGATCCGACGCACGGCACGACCCGGGTGCACGACGGCCGCACCGCGTTCTCCTGCACGCCGACGCCCTGCACCGAGGACTCGGAGCTCGTGCAGCTGCCGACGGTGGTGCTCGGGCCCTTCGTCGATCGCGTCGACCACGAGAGCGCCACCCTCAGCTTCGAGACCGACGTGCCGACCGCCGCGCTGGTGGCCGCGCGGAGCGAAGGAGGTCGAGTGCGTCAGGGCCGCTCGCCGATCGGGACCTGGCACGAGATCCGGCTGACCGGCCTGCGGCCGGGCGTGCGCTACCGCTACCTCCCGCTGGTGGTCGACGGCCGCGGCCGGATCGCCGAGGGCCGGAGCGCGACGTTCTCGACCTGGCCGGCGCCGGACGAGGACACGCGGCTGACCTTCGCCGTCCTGAGCGACAGCCGGAGCGGGCTCGGCACGGCCGACGAGCAGTACGCCGGCACGAACCGCCAGGTGCTCGGGGACCTCATGCTCGGCGCGCTGCGCGAGGGGGCGCGCTTCACCGTCTTCGTCGGCGACCTGATCGACGGCTATCGCACCCACGCCGGCGCGGTGCGCTACGAGCTGCGCGCCTGGCAGAAGGCCATCGAGCCGGTGGGCGCCTCGATGCCGATCTACGAGGCGATGGGCAACCACGAGGCGCTCATCGAGTACTGGACGCCGGGCTGGGCGATCGGCGCGGTCTCGCCCACCAGCATGGAGGCGCTCTTCGCCGAGCGCTTCGTCAACCCGGACAACGGCCCCGCGGCCGCCGACGGCGCCCCGCCCTACGACGAAAACGTCTACTCGTTCGACGCCGGGCCCGCGCACCTCGCGGTGATCAACTCCAACTACTTCTGGCGCTCGCACTTCTGGCGCGACGATCACCCGGCCGCCGACCGCGGCTTCGGCGAGGGCTGGGTCGACGACGCGCAGCTCGAGTGGCTCGACGCCGACCTCGCCGCCGCGCGCGAGCGAGGCCAGCGGCACCTCTTCGTCTTCACCCACGAGCCCGGCTTCCCGAACGGCGGCCACGTGTCCGACGGCATGTGGTGGGAGGGACGCCACCCCGAGATGCTCGCCCAGCGGGACCGCCTCTTCCGCCTCCTCGCCCGCCACGGCGTGGCCGCCATCTTCCACGGCGACGAGCACAACTACAGCCGCACCCGGGTGCACGACGGCCTCGTCGGCGGGCTCGAGCGTCCGCTCTGGCAGGTGATCAGCGGCGGCGCCGGCGCCCCCTACTACGCCCAGGAGCGGGGGGTGCCGTGGGCCGCGGACGTGCGCGCCTTCGACGCCCGGCAGCACTTCGTGCTCGTCGAGATCGACGGCGACGACGCCCGGGCCCGCGTGGTCTCGCGGACCGGGGAGACCCTCGATCGCTTCGACCTCACCGACGCGCGGTAGCGGTCACCGCCGGCAGCCGATGCGCTCGGTGGCCACGACGACGTCGTCGTAGAGGATGGTCTGCTCGTCCGAGACGGTGAGCCCGCGCGCCTCCATGTTCATGCGCCGACGCGCGCTCGAGTTGCGCTCGTAGTAAGCGTCGAGGAAGAGCTCGCGGAACTGCACGTCCTCGCTCGAGCGGAAGTCGAAGCCCTCGAACGGCTCCGGCGGGGTGCAGGCGCTGAACTCGCAGCCGCCGGTGTGGAACTGGTCCCGCAGCCAGGTGCCGTCGGGGTGCCCGGGCCGGAAGTCGCCGACCGGCGCGTCGTCGATCCAGAAGCTCAGCTCGCCGTCCTGGGCGCCGACCGTGTTCGCCTTCGCGTGGATCTCGATGCAGAACCAGCGGTCCCGGGGGAACGGGTCCTGCCCCGGCGGCCGGAAGACGTTGCCGTAGTGGTAGGTCGTGCCCTGGTCGCCCGCGCAGCCCGGCGTCGTGCTGCCGTCGTTGCAGCGCCCCGAGCGCATCCGATACCAGTACGCGTAGAAGTTGAAGACGTCGTCGATGTTGGCGTCGAAGTCGAACCAGAAGCCGCGGTCGCCGGGCGGCACCGTGTTGGCGCGCCCGCTCGAGCCCCAGGTCTCGTCCCCGGCGGAGAAGCGCACCCAGTGATGTGGGTTGGGCGCCACGTTCGGGAAGCGCGCGTGGAACCGCCACCACACCTCGTCGGCCGGCGCGTGCTGCACCCGGGTCGACGACGAGATGTACATGTCCTCGGCGAGGTCGGCGGTGGTGACCGTCGAGCGCAGGTAGCGCTCGCCAGCGTGGGCCTCGGGGCCGGACTCGAGGTGGAGGTAGCGCGTGTCGGCCGTCGGTCGGTCCCAGCGCCCCCACCCGGACTCGAAGTCGTCGTGGAACAGCACCGCCGGATCGTCGGCGATGCCCACGTCGCCCGGGTAGCGATCGCGCAGCCAGCCCTCGCCTCCGCTGCCCGCGTCGGCCTCGGTCGACGCGTCCTCGCCCGGCGCGGCGTCCGGCGTCGGCGCGCGAGCGTCCCGGGGATCGTCCCCTCCATCCCGCGCGGCGACGCGCGCGTCGGAGCCGCCTCCGTCCGTTTCGCCGTCACCTCCGTCACAACCGAGGAGACCGAGAGCGAGCGCGAGGGCGAGGCGAGTAGGCATGAGGCCCATTGTGATCGAGCCGCGGCGCGCCGACCGCTAATTCTCGCTGAGCCGCTCTCATGAGCGCGCCCCGCGAACGTGCTATAGGCGCCTTCCCGCTCCCGTAGCTCAGCTGGATAGAGCAGCGGCTTCCTAAGCCGAAGGTCGCGCGTTCGAATCGCGCCGGGAGTGCTCGTGATTCCGTGGGTTTGACAGCGGAGGCATCGTCCCACCGGCAACCTGGCCCCCGGAATGGCCCCCCGCGGTCCCTTCCACGTCGCGACCGGGTCAAAGTCGGGGGCTGTCGACGCCCTCCACGCCTTTCGTCGAGCGCAGGGCGGAGAGGCCCGAACATGACCGACGCTGAGCCTGCCACCATTCCCGTCGCGGATTTCGTCGACTGGTTGCGAGAGCGCTCCGAATGGCGTGCGGGCCGACGTACTCGTCTAGGACGTCGACTACAACTAGGGCCTCGGCAGGCGACGGCTTGCCGAGAACGGCATCACCATTGCCGCGTCTGACACCCCGCCGGACCCAATTGACACAGGCTCCCGACGTCGCTTGACACATCCGTGCTGCGATCCTACCCTGGGTACGGCTCCTTGAAGCGCTCATCCAGCTCTCGCGAAACCGGCAGCAACCGCTCCGGAATCCGCCTTGGCCGCTAGGTTACTAGCCGCCTTGACGTACGACGCATCGCGCGCGCGGTGCCCCCACGGCCGACAAAGAGTCCGCCCTGGGTGAATGTAGACCGTACCGACAGAGCAGGAACCGCGACAAGTCGAGCCTATCACAAAAGGACCGTGCTCAAGCACGGTCCTTTTCTATTTGGGCACTCTCAACTTGTCGTTGGGATAGATGTTCACGTAGTCGGCAGTCACGACCTGATCGCCGTCATCACAACAGTAAAAGGGCTCACGCACGAACCCGTGCCGCGTCGGAGCTTGGACATCGAAGTGCAACCCGGGAGGGAGCGGGCACCCCAGACGGTAGACGGAGTTGAGCGCACGGCGCGCCACGGACGCATCGGCTGCCTCGCGCGCCAGGCCGTGCCTTCCTTTGTCCGGCTGGAAGGTCCGACCTCGATCGTCCACCAGTCCATGTCGTCCAATCCTGCTCATCTCGTCGAAGCTCAACTGTCTACGAGCGACCTGTCCGAGAACCGAAGCCATTGCGAGCTCGGGACTTGGGAGATGGAAATTTCGGGGTGGAAGCTGAGCAGGATTGGCCTTTGCTCGCGATATCGAAGTGACCATACTGCCGAGTGCCCGGTGGCAGTCAGCTACCGACTCAAGCACGGAACCGCTCACATCAGCCCATTGGGCCTCCCGACGAGCGAAGCGCCACTTCTCTGCGCCGATCCGTTGTGACCAAGCGAAGTAGTCGAGAGCGCTGAGAAGGACGGCTTCCGATCGGCAGGGGACGTAGACAGCGGAGATGTCGCGTGGAGCCTGCGGCTGGCTTGGGTTTCGCTGGTGCTGCTGCACCTGGCCGAGTGTGTATTGAGCGATCCGGACAACAAGTTCATCGACGACCTTGGCGTCATACAGCTCACCGCTTTGGCGGCCGACATGCACGTAGACCTTCGTCCCTTCGAAGGCCTTCTCCACGCCGGCCTTAGCTGCGCCCGCGAGAGAGGCCGGGAACCCTGCGAGAACGACGAGTCTTAGTCTCCGGCTTCTCGCGCCGACGACCCGTGTACGTCGTTGTCTGCGGCGTCGCGACATGCACTCCGCCTAGGGGCGCTTCATCAGAAGTAGCGCGATGTCCGCAGGGACGACGATCTGACGCTGCAGCTCCTTCGGTTGAGCAGAGATAAGGCGTTCAAGTGCCGAGACTGTGGGCGGTGTGGATTGAGGCTCTTCCTTCCACCTCCGTGCGCGAGAGAGGTCGCTCTCATCGAGCTCGACCTCAGCCATCCATGACAACACACGCTGGCGTAGGCCCCTTCGTTCCTCGGGAGATAGGCGCCCCACTGACGTGAAGAACACCTGCTCGTTGGGCCGGTACTTGGCCTCGATCTCATGCCAGCCAACGCCGGGAGGCTCGTACGCTACCTGGTAGCGGGCCGGGCTCATCTGAACATACACGCGCTTGTCGGGATCCTCCGGCCGCACGTGGAAGGCGACGAGAATGGCACGTGGAAAACGACGGAGTATGTCCTCGGACTCACTGCGGTCGTCCGCCCACTCACGCAGCACGTTCTCCTTCTTGTCGTGGGGAACCACCGCACGCCGGGCCGGTTCTGCCGGATCCGCTACGACGACGAACTCCGGCTTTAGCGCCGATGATGCCCACTCGGAGAGGGGTGTCCCATCATTCTGAGCGATTCCCTCCCTGGACAGCCACTGTCCGAGGCGTGCTAGCCAGTACGGGGCGGCGTCGGCAGCGGAATAGTGTTCGCGCAGCATCTCAAGAACCTGTTCGCGCATCGCTTTCCTCTTCACAGCGGCCCGACCCACATGCCGGAGGCGGCAAGGGTAGCACCGACCGCACGCGTTCGCGTCGGCACTCAAGCGGTTGGCGTCCGGACAGGCTGTGTACGCCCCCTCGACAGGGAGCGGTTTCAACTCGGCTGCCGGAGAAGGCCTCCGCCACCCCATCATCTTCGAAGTGCAAGGAACGGAGGAGACGCCACCCACTGACCGAGATCACGAGGATGGAGGTTGGCGAGATCCCTGCGCAGCCCGGTTGGAGAAGGGGGGAGCCGCTAATCTGCGCGAGATTGCGCAGACGTTCGCGGAGGCGCTTATGGCGTCGCAGCTCAGCAGGCGACCAAGTTCGCGGCGCGGAACCAGTCGTCGCCGAAGTACCGCGGCGCCCCCTGCCCCTTCCTCGCAACCGTCACGAGGGCGGCGGATTCGCCGGGATCACTTCCCGCCGGGCGCTATCGTCGAGTCGGAAGCGCAGCGGGCGGAGCAGGTGCTGCTGGGTCCGCCGTGACATCGCTTTCCCGTTGGCCGACCATCGTATCGACCATTTCGTGCGCTCATGAGCAGGTGCGATATCTTGTCGCCGTGAGCAAGAGATCGGCACAGCGGCGTCGGCAGAGGCGGGAGCATGAACGCCAGGCCTCTCCCCGCGATGGGGAAACGTTTCGCTTCTCGCGGAGGCTACTCGCCGCGGAGCAGTCGGTGGGCGAGTGGCTCGACGCGCGCACCAGTCTCCCTGCGATCGTGCGAGCGTACGTCCGGCTGATGCTAGTGCTCGACGAGAAGCGTGTGGACATCGGCGTCGCGGGAAACAAGAGCGGAGCCGCGAGCGCGCTCCTGGCGAAGCTCGCTCAGGAGTACGGCGCGTTCGTATCGAGTCTCAGGGCCGGCTCAGCCACCGGAGCCGTCCATCATGTGCGGGCGGTCTTCGAGGTCGCGGGCGCAGCAAACTACCTCGACAAGAAGCCGAAGTATGTGGAGAAGTTCAACGCGTACCCCGCGTTCGCCCGAGCGGCTTACATCCTCACCAGCGATGACCCGGAGCGAGCCAGACGGATCGCGGGGGGCGGGGCCTCGGACGCGGTTCTGTTCGCCAGCATCGAACAGTGGCGCAAGCTATGGAAGCCCGACGGCGGCGACCTCTCGAAGGTCCAGAACTGGCACTACAATGCGAGAATCTCGGACATCATCAGGAAGATGGGCGAGGGCCACTGGCTCATCTACGAGTTGATCTGCCACGGCGTACACGTGAGTCCGCTCGGCAGTCGAATCGTGGGGGGCGGCAGGCCACGCATATTTGGTTTCGACCAGAACGAACACCACATCTTCTTCATCCTGCACGCCTTCGCGGCCGGCGCTCTCCTCGCGGCGAGCGCGATTGATCAGCTGCTCGAAGGAGAGCTGTGGGAACACGTTGGCGAGGAACTGGTGACTGCAGAGCGCGAGGCCTCGCACCAGTACGCGCAGGCGCGGAAAGAGTCCTGAGCCCGGCCGCCGCCCCCGCCGGGTCCTTCGTGCTGGCCGCGAGCGGGCGGTGCTAGGCTTGCGTGCCATGCGAGTGGGGATCTTCCTGCTTGTGCTCCTCGGGTCGGTCGGATGCTCAGAGGAACGCGAGACCTGGATGGGCTTCGTCTACCCCGACCCTCACGACCTCACCCGGCACGATGTGGTCGGTTCGTTCACCGACCTGAACCGCTGCCTCGACGTGGTGCGTGAAGAGGCGGGCCCGGACGGCGCCTACGAATGCGGTCTGAACTGCCGCGCCGAGGGCGCGATCAACATCTGCGAACGGACCGTCGGCAACGAACGATAGCTCGGCCTTGCTGCTCGCCGTCCCCCACCCCTGACTACTCAGGTCGCGCCAATGTCGCCCCTCTCGATTGACGCGGTCCCCGTTTTTCCTCGACGGAAGCGTTCGAAGCGCGCCCACGCCCGCGAAACTCGGAAGAGAGCGTTCTAGACGGGCGCCTTGACAGAATGTCCGCCCAGCGAGCGTTTTTCCTGACCAGCCCCCCGCGGATCGAGAACAGCTCTCATCTGGGACGGAAAAACTGACAGAATGTCAAACGATCGAACCTCTCCGCGGAAAAACTCACGCCGAACGATAACTTTCGAGCTCTGGACACGGAGACTGACAAAAAGGCGAACCGTCAGACTTCCACGGGCGTGAACCCACGGAGATCGTTGCGAGCTGACTTCTGGGGCATCGGCCCGCGCCCGTTGCGGTACGCTCGGCCCCGGGAGGACGCATGCGACGACTTGGAATCGTGCTCGCGCTCGGGCTCGCGGGCTGCTCGACCGGCGTGGTGCTGACCGACGAGGGCACCCAGGTCCAGAACGTGTCGGACGTGGACATGCCGACCGGCTGCAACCTGCTCGGCGACGTGCGCATCGGCATCCCGCCGGACGCGGCGATGCCGAGCACCCGGGACGAGCTCGCCATCCTCATGCGCAACAAGGCGGGCGCCATGGGCGGCACCCACGTCGTGCTCGAGCAGGCGGAGGAGCGGCAGCGCGCCAACGGCGAGCCCTACTTCCGCGGGCGAGGGCGCGCCTACGCGTGCCCCGACGAGGTGCGCGGCCCGCCCGAGGAGACGAGCGGCGGCGAGGCCGCCGCCGAGGAGGACGAGGGCGGCGGCAGCCTGATGACCGACGAAGACGCCGAGCTTCTATGAGCGCTTCAATAAGTGAGCAGCGAGTAGACGTCGGTGCCGTCGAGCTTGGACTTCCCGTTCAGGAAGCCGAGCTCGATCACGAAGCCGACGCCTAGCACCTCGGCGCCCTGCCCCTTCGCCAGCTTCACGGTGGCCGCCGCGGTGCCGCCGGTGGCGATGACGTCGTCGATGATGACCACCCGCTCGCCCTGCTCGAGGGCGTCGGCGTGGAGCTCGAGCGCGTCGCTCCCGTACTCCAGCGCGTACTCGACCCGGTGGGTCTCCCGCGGGAGCTTGCCGGGCTTGCGGGCCGGCACGAAGCTCGCGCTCATGCGGGCGGCGAGCGCGGCGCCGAAGATGAAGCCGCGGCTCTCGATGCCGATCACGCTGTCGACCCGATCGCCGGCCCAGCGCTCGGCGAAGAGGTCGAGGCACGCGGTGAAGACCTTGGGCGCGGCCAGGAGCGGGGTGATGTCCTTGAAGACGATCCCCTCCTTCGGGAAGTCGGGGACGTCGCGCACGTGGGCGCGCAGCAGCTCGATCCGGTCGTCGTTCATTCTTCACCCTCCCCTGCGCCCGGGCCCGCCACCCAGGCCGCCAGGCCCAGGTCGTCGGGATCGGTCGCGTCGATGCTCAGCGGCGTGACGCTGATGCAGCCCGCGTCCACCGCCTCCGTGTCCGAGCCTTCCACCGGCTCGTGGTGCGCCTTCGGCCCACCGATCCAGAAGTACTCCTTGCCGCGCGGATCCTGCCGCACGTCGACCTCGTCCAGATACACCCGGCGGCCGAGCCGGGTCGCCCGGACGGCGGCGTAGGGCGCCTCGGGCGGGAAGTTCACGTTGAGCAGCGCGCCGCGCTCGCCCTCCTCGGTGCCCGGCGCGGCCAGCATCTTGGCCACCAGCAGGGCGCCGGCCTCGGCCGCCCGCTCGAACGAGCCCTTCGGGCCGAGCGAGAAGGCCATCGAGGGGATGCCGCGCAGGGCCGCCTCGCGCGCCGCCGCCACCGTGCCCGAGTAGAAGATGTCGGTCCCGAGGTTGTAGCCGTGGTTGATCCCGCTCACGACGAGATCTGGCCAGCGCGGCAGGAAGTGCTCGCGGTAGAGCGCCACGTAGATGCAGTCTGCCGGCGTGCCGTCGACCGAGTGCACGTGCTCCTCGAGGGTGCGGTGGCGGAGCGGGCGGTGGAGCGTCAGCGAGTGGCTGTTGGCGGACTGCTCTCGGTCGGGCGCCACCACCACCAGGTCGGCGAGCGGGAGCAGCGCCTCGCGCAGCGCGCGCAGCCCGTGGGCGGCGACGCCGTCGTCGTTGGACATCAGGATGAGGGGGCGCGGCATGGGCGCCGAGGGTAGCGCGACCGCTGGCAGCGCGCCGACCCGGACTCGCGCGAATAAAAAAAGGCCGCGGAGCTGGGGGCCCCGCGGCCATTTGAGTTCCTCGTAGTCGGGGCGACTGGATTCGAACCAGCGACCCCCAGACCCCCAGTCTGGTGCGCTAACCAGGCTGCGCTACGCCCCGGAGGATTCCCCGGCCGAAACCGAGGAGCGCGAGCGTAGCGGGATTCTCTTCGCTGGCAAGCGAAACGTCACCGTTCGCGCTCACGACGTGCACGAGAGACGGGGACCGCGCGATGCACGGTCACCTCGTGGGGCGTCTCCGCCTCCTTCTCCTCGTCCTCGGCGATCGCGTCGAGGCGATCGAGCAGGCCCACGAGCTCCTCCCGGAGACCGAGGAGCGCCGCCCGGAGCTCCATCTCGGCCGACGCCTTCTTCGGCAGCGTCGCCCCGCTCCGATCGTGGCCGAGCTCCCGCATGCGCTTGCGCGCGCCGGCGATCGTGTAGCCCTGGTCGTGCACCAGCTGCTTGATGAGCATCGCCAGCTCCACGTCGCGCCGCCGGTACTGCCGGTGCGAGCCGCGCGTCTTCATGGGCTTGAGCGCGTTGAACTCGCCCTCCCAGTAGCGCAGCACGTGCGGCTTCACGCCGACGATCTCGGCGACCTCGCCGATGCGGAAGAAGAGCTTGTCCGGAAGCGGTCGGGGCGGTGACATGGGCGGAGAGAGACGGACGGATACCACGCCGCGACCTCAGGCCGCTGCGACCGCCGACGATTCCAAAGAGTGGCTGAGGGCCGACCTCAGTCGCGGGACTGGAGCGGCTCGTGGCGAGGCGCCTCGGCGCGCGGCTCCTCGTCGGGCGCGTCGTCCTGGCGGTGCGGGTTCAGGATGCCCTTGAGGACCTGGCTGGGCTTGAAGGTGAGCACGCGACGCGCGGAGATCGGGATGGGCGCGCCGGTCTGCGGGTTGCGGCCGACGCGCTCCTTCTTCTCGCGGACGACGAAGTTGCCGAAGCCGGAGATCTTGATCTTCTCCCCGGCAGCGAGGGTCTCTTTCATCGTGTCGAAGACGGCCTCGACGACCTCGGCCGCCTCCTTCTTCGAGAAGCCCCCGACCCTCTCGTAGACGCTGTCGACGATCTCGGCTTTGGTCATCGCCCGGCCTCCCAACGGAGGAGTAGGTAATCACGAAAGCCGTGGAATCTCAAGCGCCTGCGTCACTCCCGCAGGCTGGCGCCGAGCTGGCTCGTCGCGGCCTTCTTCACCGCGGCGTGCGCCTTCTCCACGCGCTTGTCCGTCAGCGTCGCGTCCGGGTCGCGGTAGACGATGCGATAGGCGAGGCTCTTCTTCCCCTCCGGGACACCCTTGCCTTCGTACACGTCGAAGAGCTGCACGTCCTCGGCGAGCGCGCCGCCGGCTTCGCGCAGCGCGTCCTGCACCGCGCCCGCCTCGAGCTCGCGCGGCACGAGCAGCGCCAGATCGCGGGTCACCGCGGGGAAACGCGGCAGCGGCCGGGCCTGCGGGACGCCCGCGCCCTCGAGCGCGCCGAGCAGCGCGTCGACCTGCACGGTCGCGTACACGACCCGCACGTCGAGGTCCCAGTCGTCGCCCACGTCGGGGTGGATCTCGCCGAGCGCGCCGACGTCGACGCCCCGGACGCGCACGCGGGCGCGGCGACGCGGGTGCAACGAGGGGTGCTCTTCTGCGAGCGCGTCGTCGAGCGCGATCTCGGGGCGGACCCCGAAGGCGGCCTCGAGGATCGAGACCAGCGCGCCCTTGCCGTCGTAGAAGTCGTAGCGGCCGCCCTCCCCCACCTGGGTGACCCGCTCGCCGGCGAGCACGAGGCCGAGCTCGAGCCGCTCCTCGGGGAGCGCCTCGCCGGCCCTCGGCAGGTAGGTGCGCGCCACCTCGAAGAGCGAGACCGAGCGGGACTGATGCCGCCGGGCACGGGCCACGTCCGAGAGGAGGCCGGGGAGCAGCGAGGTGCGCATCACCGCGCGCTCCTCGCTCAGCGGGTTCGCCAGCGCGACGCCGTTCGTCTCGACGCGGCTGCGCGCGAGATCGGCCTCCGAGACGAACGAGAAGTTCACCGCCTCGAGCAGGCCGAGATCGGCGGCCGCCTCCTTCAGGCGACGCGCGGCGCGCTGGCGGGTCGAGATGCCGCGCCCCGACGGCAGCACCCGCGGCAGCTCGGTCGGGATCGCGTCGTAGCCGCGGATGCGCGCGACCTCCTCGACCAGGTCCTCGGGCCGGCCGAGATCCGGGCGCCAGGTGGGCGCGCTGACCCGCCACCCGCGCTCCTCGCCGGGGGAGATCGCGCAGCCGATCGCGTCCAGCGCCTTGCGGCTCTCGCCATCCTCGATCGGCGCGCCGATCAGGCGGCGCACGTGATCGGGGTCGAGCGCGATCTGGGCGGAGCGCACCGGCTCCGGGTACACGTCGCGCGCGATCGGCGCGGCGGCGCCGTCGGCCAGCGCGCAGAGCAACGTCGCGGCGCGGCGCATCGCCCACGGCACGCCGTTGGGATCGACGCCGCGCTCGAAGCGGTGGCTCGAGTCGGTGTGCAGGCCGAGCCGACGGCTGGTGCGCCGGATGGAGCGCGGGTCGAAGTAGGCGACCTCGATCAGCACGTCGCGCGTCTCGGGCCGGATCTCGGTGTCCGCGCCGCCCATCACGCCGGCCACGGCCACCGGGCCGCCGCCATCGCAGATGAGCAGATCGTCGTCGGTGAACGTCCGCTCGACCTCGTCGAGCGTCGCCATCGTCTCGCCGTCCTTCGCCCGCCGCACGACGATCTCCGGCCCGCGGAGGCGCGCGAGATCGAACGCGTGGATCGGATGGCCGAGCTCGAAGAGCACGAGGTTGGTCACGTCGACGACGTTGTCGATCGCGCGCAGGCCCAGCACGTGGAGCCGGTAGCGCAGCCAGAACGGCGATCGCCCGACCTTCACGCCCTGCACGACGCCGCCGGCGTAGCGCGGGCAGCGCGACGGATCTTCGACCCGGATGGGGACGAGGGACGGAACCCCCGGGCGGGGATCGACGAGGGTCAGGGTGTCGTTGGCCGGGGCGTTGGGCCCCTCGACCAGGGGGAGCTCGGAGGCGATCTCGCCCTTCTCGACCCCGGAGATCAGGCGGTTCGGGAAGCCGGGGCTCGGGCTGCCGAAGGCGACGTCGAACGCGAGCGCGACCTCGCGGGCGAGGCCCACGTGCCCGAGGCAGTCCGGGCGGTTCGGGGTCAGCCCGATCTCGAAGACGTGGTCCTCGAGCGAGAGCGCCTCGCGCGCGAGCTGACCGGGCTTGCCCGGATCGCCGGGGGCGAGCACCACGATGCCCGCCTCGCCCGCGCCGATCTCGAGCTCCGTCTCGCTGCAGAGCATGCCGCTCGAGACCACGCCGCCGACCTCGCGCTCGGCGATCGCGAAGTCGCCCGGGAGCACCGCGCCAGGCTTCGCGAGCAGCACCCGGCCGCCCCGGCTCGGGACGTTGGGCGCGCCGCAGATCACCTTCCGCTCGCCCTCCCCGTCGAAGACGGTGACGAGCTGGAGCTTGTCCTTGTCGGGCACCGCCTCGACGGCGCGCACCTCGGCGACCACCACGTGATCGAGGTGCTGCCCGTGGACCTCGACGTCCTCCACCTCGAGGCCGAGGCGGGTCAGGCGATCCGCGACGTCGGCGGGCGACGCGTCCACGCCCGAGAGCTCGCAGAGCCAGCGATGAGAAGCCTTCATCGTTCGTGTCCCGTCCGTTCAGAGCTGAGAGAGGAAGCGCGGATCGTTCTCGTAGAGGAGCCGGATGTTCGACACCCCGTGGCGGAGCATCGCGATCCGATCGATCCCCATGCCGAAGGCGAAGCCGGTGTAGCGCTCGGGGTCGATCCCGAGGCCCTCGAACACGACCGGGTGGATCATCCCGCAGCCGAGGATCTCCATCCAGCCGGTCCCCTTGCACACGCGGCAGGCGCGGGTGCGATCGCGCTGGGCGTCGGAGCCGGCGTCGCTCCACGGCTGGCAGAAGACGCAGCCCATGTCGAGCTCGGCGCCCGGCTCGACGAAGGGGAAGTAGCTCGGGCGGAAGCGCACCGGGACCTCGTCGCCGAAGAGGCGCCGCACGAACGCGGTGAGCACGCCCTTGAGGTGGGCGAAGGTCAGCCCCTCGTCGACCGCGAAGCCGTCGATCTGGGCGAACATCGGCGAGTGGGTCGCGTCGTCGTCGCGACGGTAGACCGCGCCGGGGCAGATCACGGCCATCGGCGGCTCGCGATCTTTCATCTGGTGCACCTGGATGGTGGTGGTGTGGGTGCGGAGCACCACGTCCAGGTCCGGCTTCCCGTCGGGCCGCTTCACGAAGAAGCTGTCCTGCATGTCGGTGGCCGGGTGATCGGGCGGGAAGCCGAGCTTGTCGAAGTTGTGGGCCGCCCAGTCGATCTCGGGCGCGTCCGCGACGTCGAAGCCGAGCGCGACGAAGACGTCCATCAGCTCGTGGATCGTCCGGGTCAGCGGGTGGAGTCGCCCGCGGCGCACCTCGCGCCCCGGGAGCGTGACGTCGAGCGCCGGCCCGGTCAGCTCCGCCTCGCGCTCGGCGCGCGCGAGCTGCTCGAGGGCGCCGTCGAAGGCCTTGGCGATCTCGGTCTTCACCGCGTTGGCGCGCTGGCCGAATTCCCGCCGCCGATCCTTCGGCAGCTTGGGCATCAGCTTCATGAGCCGGGTCAGCTCACCCTGCGGGCCCACCAGCTTCGCGTTCGCCTCGCGTAGCGCCTGCTCGGTCTTCGCGTCGGCGAAGGCGCTCGCCTGCGCCCCCGCCACCGCCGACAGGCCCCGCTCGAACTCCTCGACCGCTTCCGTTTCGCTCATCTCGTCCTCGATGTGACGCGAGTCCCTGATGCGAGGATGCCCGCTGCGGTACGACCGCAGCGGGCATTCCCGGCGACACGATCTGGCTGTCTCGCTTCAGCCGGCGACCGCGTCGACGACCGCCTTGAAGCCACCCGGATCGCGCAGGGCGAGGTCCGCGAGGATCTTGCGGTCGAGCGCGACGTCGGACGCCTTCAGCTGGTGCATGAGCTTGCTGTAGGTCGTGCCGTGCAGACGCGCGGCGGCGTTGATGCGGATGATCCACAGGCGACGGAAGTCGCGCTTCTTGCGGCGGCGGCCGATGTAGGACTCGCGCCACGCGCGCCGGACCTGCTCGACGGCGTCACCGAAGATTCGGCTGCGCGCGCCGTAGAAGCCGCGGGCGTGCTTGAGGACCTTCTTGCGGCGACGACGCGCCTTGAAACCACGCTTGGCTCTGGGCATCTCTCGTCTCCCTCAGGCCTTCGCCAGCATGCGAAGGACGTTACGCTCGTCGGCCTTGTCGACCATGTCGTTCTTGCGGAGCCGGCGAAGTCGGCGCTTGTTCTTGCCGATCATCATGTGGCTCTTGTTGGCCTTGCCGCGGCGGACACGGCCGGTACCGGTGACCTTGAAGCGCTTCTTCGCGCCGCTATGGGTCTTCATCTTGGGCATCGGAACAGCTCCCTTGGAGTGAACGCGGAGGCCAGCGCGCACGCGGCCCCGCGCGGGGTCCGGAGTTCTGGCAGGGGTCGGGGGGCGCGTCAAGCGAAGAGAGGGCTACTCTTCTTCGTCGCTCGACTCGCCCCGCTGGGGCTTCTCTTCTTCGCGGCGCAGGGCCTCCTTGGCGGCGTGCGCGGCCTGCGCGGCCACCCGAGCCCGGATCTCCTGCTTGGGCGCGATGATGCAGGTCATGGTCCGGCCCTCCATGCGGGGCTGCTGCTCCATGATCCCGATGTCGGAGACGTTCTCCATGATGTAGTCGAGCTGCCGCCGAGCGGTCTCGGGGTGGGTGATCTCGCGGCCTCGGAAGCGGCAGGTGACCTTCACCTTGTTGCCCTCTTCGAGGAAGCGGCGCGAGTGCTTCACCTTGAACTCGAGATCGTGCTCGTCCGTCTTGGGACGGAGCTTGACCTCCTTCAACTCGACCTGGACCTGGGCCTTCCGAGACGCCCGCTTCTTCTTGGACTCCTCGTACTTGTACTTCCCGTAGTCCATCACCTTGCAGACAGGCGGCTGGGCCTTGGGATTGACCTCGACCAGATCGAGCTCTTTCTCGCGCGCGAGCTTCTTCGCGTCGATGGTGGCCATGATGCCGAGCATCTCGCCCTCGGCGCCGATCACACGGACCTCGGGCACGCGAATGCGATCATTGATTCGGGGGCCGGAGAACTGCTGCCGACGCGGATCGAAACGACGCCTACCGATGACTCTCTACCTCCTGCTGGAAGGGCGCTGCCCTTCGATGGACGCGAACGCGCGTGCGCACACCCGTCGTCGGGCGAGCCACGGCATGATGAAACCTACGGCCCTGGACCACAAGAGCGGTCGGGCAACCACCTGCGCGCGAAGGCGCCGTCATGCCGAGGCGATCATGCGATCGAATCGCGCCCTGGAGGTGGCTGCTGCACAGGTCGAAGTGACGTGTCGACGCCCGCTCGCGATCGAGGGGCTCGGGTTAGGCACGGGCGGGATTGAACCGCCGACCCCTACCGTGTCAAGGTAGTGCTCTCCCACTGAGCTACGTGCCTTCGTTCCGTGTTCCGGTTTGGGGAGATTCCCCAGCGCCGAAACGGAGCGAGTGATTACCGCCGGGCTCGGTACCTGTCAAGCACGGATCCGAATGAGGCTCCGAGCGGCAACCCCTGCTATCCTCGCGCTCCAGCGAATCGAGCCATGCCCGTCGAATTTCCAGAGATCCTCCGCGCCTGGCCGGTCGTGCACCGCTACCTGCCGCGCACGCCCCTCTACCGGTACACGCTCCTGAGCGGGAGGCTCGGCTTCGACGCCTACGTGAAGCACGAGAATCACCTGCCCATCGGCGCCTTCAAGGTCCGCGGCGGGGTGAACCTCTTCGCGAACCTGAGCGACCAGCAGCGCGCCCGCGGGGTCATCACCGCCACCCGCGGCAACCACGGGCTCTCGCTCGCGTGGTCGGCCCGGACCTTCGGATCGCGCGCGGTGATCTACGTGCCGAAGGGCAACAACCCCGAGAAGAACGCGATCATGGACGCGCTCGGGGGCGAGGTGGTCATCCACGGCCGCGACTTCGACGAGGCGCGGGCCGAGGCCGAGGCGCACGCGGAGAACGAGCTGCTCCGCTACGTGCACCCCGCGAACGAGCCCCTGCTCATCGCGGGCGTCGGCACCTACGCGATGGAGATCGCCGAGGAGCTGCCCGATCTCGACGCGATCATCGTCCCCATCGGCGGGGGCAGCCTGATCAGCGGCACGGTGGTCGCCCTCCGCACCCTGAAGCCGGACGTCGAGATCATCGGCGTCCAGGCGGAGCGCGCCTGCGCCCTCGCCAAGAGCCTCGAGGCGGGCAAGGTGGTCGAGATCGAGAACGCCGACACCTTCGCGGACGGCCTCGCGACCCGCTTCGCCTTCGAGATGCCCTTCGAGATCGTGAAGGACAAGATCGACCGCATGGTCCTCGTGACCGAGGACGAGATGCGGGAGGCGGTCCGGACGGCCCTCGAGACGACCCACAACGTCGCCGAGGGCGCCGCCGCCGCGACCTACGCCGCCGCCTACAAGCTCCGCCACGAGCTCGCGCGGAAGAAGGTCGTCCTGGTCCACAGCGGGCACAACATCGATCGCGACACGCTGCGCTGGTCGATCGGCCTCTTCGACGCCTGACCGGGGGGCGTCGAGACCTCTCACGGGGTCCGTTGCGCCCTCTCCGGCTCGCTGTCACCCTCCGCGGCATGCCGGAGGCCCGGGACGAGGTACAGCATCGCCCTCTCCCCTCGGTCGACATCCCGCTCCTGCGCGACGACGTCCGCTCGACGCGCCTGAAGCGCGCGGTCGCCCTGGGGGTGCTGGGCGTGGCCGCGATCGCCGGCCTCATCGCGCTCTTCGTCTACCCCGGCCTCTCGTCGGACGACGCCGAGGCGCCCGAGGAGGCCCAGACCGCCGACGCCCCGCCGGAGCCCGGCTCCTGGGCGGAGACCGCCGAGGCGGTGGCGCCCGAGGCGATGGACGAGGCGGCCGGGCCCGACGAGCCCGAGACGCCCGAGGCGGCCGCCGCGCCGCCGCCCACCGAGGAGCTGGAGGGCGGGGCCACCCGGACGGTCCGGCAGTTCGGCGAGGCGCGAGGGTTCCGGCCGGCGCTGGTGAACGCCGGGTGCACGGGCGAGGAGGCGGACGCGCTGATCGCCGCGCTCGGCGAGGTGATGGACTTCCGGCGCTGCCGCCCGTCCCACGAGATGGTCTTCGTGCGCAACGAGGACGGCACCCTGCGACGCTTCACCTACAACGCCAGCATCACCCAGATCTACGAGGCGAGCCGCGACGACGAGGGCACGCTGGTCGGCCGTCAGGTGCCGATCCCGATCGAGCGCGTCCGGATCCGCCGCGGCGGGACCATCCGCTCCTCGCTCGGCAGCGCGCTCGAGCGCGTGGGGCTCGGCCGGACCCTGGTCGGGGTCTTCGTGGAGACCTTCGCCCGCGAGGTGAACTTCAACACCCACACCCGCGCCGGCGACACCTTCCGCATCATCGTCGAGGAGGAGCGCGTCGCCGGCGAGCTGCTCCGCTACGGCACGGTGCACGCGCTCGAGGTGAACGGGCAGCGGCTCGGGCATCACCAGGCCTTCTGGTTCGAGCCCAGCGAGGGCGACGGGGACTTCTTCGACGAGTCCGGGCGGGCGGTGCACGGCGGCTGGCTCCGGACCCCGCTGCGCTACGACCACATCAGCTCGCCCTTCGATCCGCGCCGCATGCACCCGATCCTGCGCCGGATCCACCCGCACAACGGGGTCGACTACGCGGCCTCCACCGGGACCCCGGTCTGGGCGGCCGCCGACGGCACGATCACCGTGATCGGCCCGCGCGGCGCCAACGGCAACCTGGTGTCCATCCGCCACGCCAACGGCTACGAGACGCACTACGCGCACCTCAGCCGCTTCGCGTCGGGCCTCGAGCAGGGCGACACCGTCGAGCAGCGTCAGGTGATCGGCTACGTCGGCTCGACCGGGCGCTCCACCGGCCCGCACCTCCACTTCGGGCTCAAGCGTCACGGCCGGTTCATCGACCCCCAGGCCGAGCTCAACGGCCCCGGCCGCATGATGGCGTCGGCCCACCTCGGTCGATACCGCCGCCGGGTCCGGGAGCTCCAGCGAGAGCTCGCCCAGATCGCCGTCGCGCCGGCCCCGGAGGGCGAGGACGAGCCGGAGCCCGAGTCGGCCCCGAGCGACTGAGGTTCTTGGAGGGTTTGGTGCAAACCCTCCCCCCATTGGGCAAAGCGCCAATGGGGCCCCCCTCCCGACTCCGTCGGGGCCTCGCGCGCGTCGCGCGCTGGCCCCGCG
>Ga0310345_10000457_pt1 | contig 61299 bp, 46 predicted proteins | sample HC15DNA20500_MG_FD_204667 | JGI IMG/M metagenome (GOLD analysis project Ga0310345, IMG submission 204667) | Marine microbial communities from station ALOHA, North Pacific Subtropical Gyre - HC15-DNA-20-500_MG | ecosystem: Environmental > Aquatic > Marine > Oceanic | place: Pacific Ocean: North...
GACAGGAACCCGCGGGTCAGCGCATGGGTGAACTCCTCGCCGAAGCGCCCCTCCTCCCAGGCCTTGTCGTCGAGCAGCGCCTGCCCGCCCGAGCCCAGCGCCCCCGAGAGCCCCCCCACCAGCACCTCGTCCGCCAGCCCCAGCGAACCCGCGAACCGTCCCCCCTGGGAGACCACGAACCGCTCCAGCGCCTTCTCCCCGACCGAGAGCCGCCCCGACAGCGCCCGCACCGCCGAGCCGCCGCCGCGCATCCCCGCGCCGATCGCCGCGCCCGCGCCCGCGGTCGCGGCCTGCACCACGGTCATGGCGAAGTCCTGGGCCATCTCCTCGTGCCCGTAGCGGTTGCCCTTGATCGCGGCGTTGACCCCCATCGCCGCCACGCCCGCGCCCATGGTCACCAGCACCGGCAGCCAGATCGAGGCCGCCGCCCCCCCGGTCAGCGCCGTCGTCGCCACCGCCGCGGTCAGCACGATGGCCGTCGAGATCACGTTCGCCACGCTGTCGACGGCCTGCTTGTAGCCCTCCGCCGCCCCCTTGGCGCCGATCATCGCCTGAGCGAGCGCGGTGGCGTCCGCGCCGGGCGGCGGGCGGAAGCTTCCCGTCTCGTCGAAATTGCCCAGGGTGACGGTCCCCCCGTCCCCGTCGGGGATGCGCAGGCGGCCGTGGGCGTCGAAGTCGCCCTCCTCCACCCCCGCCGCGTCCAGCAGGGCGCGGTAGTTGGCGCCCAGCCTCTCGTACTGCTCGCCCCCCGCCGCGGGGCCGAACCAGGAGCTGTCGGCGCTCTCCTGCTGCTGGCGGGCGGTCAGGGCCGCGGCCTCCATCCGCTCGCGGTCGTTGCGGGGCACGCCGAGGCTCAGCACCTCCAGCTCTTTGGCCGCGTCGCCCGAGGTCTCCGAGTCCCACCAGTTCCCCTCGTCGAAGAGCCCGATGCGCTCGTAGAGCGGGGGTCCCCCGGGGTGGGCGGCGTCGTAGGCGCGGGTGGCGGCGTCCACCTGCTCGCGCGACATCGAACGGAACTGGGCCTTGAGCACCTCGTCCCGGGTGCCGGCGCCGTCCATGGCGTAGTTGAAGGCGGCGACGGCGACCGCGGGGTCGTGCAGCTCCCCCGTCGCCATGGCGCGCAGGTATTCCCCGCGGGAGGGGTCGGAGGTCCCCTCCGCCAGGCTGTCGCCCAGCTCCCGCCGGATCTCCTCGGGGTCGCGGTCGGGCGCCTCGGGGCCGTTCTGGTAGAGGTTCAGCAGGCGGAAGGTATAGTCGCGCCGGGCCCGCGCCTCGGCCGCCTTCTCCTGCGCGGCCGCGACCGCCTCGGGGTCGAGCGGGTTGGCGAGCCCCGCGTTCAGCTCCGGATCGTCCAGCGCCTGGCGCACCCGCTCGTCCTTGGCGCCGCCGACGCGGCTGTCCTCGACCAACAGGGTGGCGGCGCGCACCTCGGGGCTGTCGTGGGGGAATTCGGCGAGGTTGCGGATCAGCAGCCGCTGCTCGTCGCGCACCCGGTCCACGCGCCGCTCGTAGTGGCCGCCCTCCGGCCCGCCGGTGTTCTCGTAGTAGACCACGTCGCGGGTGGCGTAGGCGATCAGCGCCTCGCGCCCGGTCAGCGGCTCGCCGTCGGCGCCGCGCTGCACGGGGGCGGCGTTCCCGGCGGCGGTCAGGATCTCCTGCCAGGCGGCCTCGCGGCGGGCCTCGGTCTCCTCGGGCGTGTCGAACTCGGTGGCGCCGGCGAGCGCCGAGGCCCCCGCCGTCCCCTGCACCTGGCGCATCAGGTCGACGGTCGCGTCCGCCCGCCGGTCGCCGCGCTGGCGGGCGTGCTCGGCCATGCGGTCCTGCATCCTGAGGCCCTCGGCGGCGTTGACGTCCCCCTCCAGCAGCAGGTCGAAGACCTCCCGGTCCTCGTCGTTCAGATCCTCCGCCACTTCCGAGAGCAGGCCCGAGGCCTCGGCGCTCTCGGCGAAGGCGGCCATCTGCACGGGGTCGAGGGACTTCATCACCTCGTCCACCCGCTCGGAGTCGTTCCACAGCACCACCGCCGCCTCCAGCTCCTGGCGCACGGCGTCGCGGGGGCGGCCGTCGAGCCAGGCCATGGCGGCGGCGATGTTGCGCCGGATGGTGGCGCCGGTGTGCAGCCCGTCCCACATCTCGCGCCGGATCCGGGCGCGCAGGTCGCCCGCGTGCTTCTCCTCCACCGCCGCGCCCCGCGCCGCGGTCAGGCCGCGCAGCGGGCGCAGGATGGTCTCGCCGTCGGGGAACACCGGCGCGAAGGCGGTCAGCAGGTCGCTGTAGCGCTGGGCGACGTTCGAGGTCACCGTGTCCCGCCCCTCCGAGATCCGCGCGGCGACCGGGGCGTCGCCGGCCTTGGCGTCCTCCCCCGTCGCCCGGGCCCGGGCGGCGAAGACGCTGGGCGCCTCGACGGTGGCGGCGGGCTGCGGGGGGCCGGCGGGGGTGGTCTCGCCGCCCTCCGTCCCGCCGCCGCCCCCTTGCGAGGGCTCGGTCGTCCAGGCGCCTTCCAGCGCGGTCCAGGCGGCGCGCAGGTCCGCCTCCAGCGCCAGCACCATCGCCGCGAAGCTCTCGCTCGGCTCCTCGGGGTAGCTGGCGAGCACGTTCGCCACCGGCTCGGCCATGCGCTGCACGCCGGGGCGCGAGGCCTCGGCCGTGTCGTGCAGCCCCTGGGATGTCTCCGCCGCCGTCTGCGCCAGCGCCTGCGCCGCGCGCGAGGCCGCCTCGGCGAGGCCCCGCGCCGCCTCCGCGCCCTGCGCCCGCGCCCGGTCCAGCGCGCCGGTCGCGCTGCGGTCCAGCGCAGCGGTCTGCTCGTGGACCTTGCGCACGGCGGTCTCGGCGGCGGTCCGCACCGTCTCGCGCACCAGGCGGGCGAAGACCTCCGGCGGCTGGCCGCGGTTGGCGAGCAGGCTCTCGCGCAGCATCCGCAGCGTCGCCGGCTGCGCCTCGGCGAGGCCCCGGCGAGCCTCCAGCGCGCCCTGGCCCTGCGCCTCCAGCGCCTCGGTCTGCGCCTCCGCCGCGCCGCGGGCGGTCTGCGCCAGCCCCTCGCGCTGGGCGGCGTGCTGGCCGGCGAGCGCCGCGCGGGCGGCCTCGGCGGTCTCGCGCAGGGCGCGCTTGAGGCGTTTCTCCGCCGTCTCCAGCCCGCCCAGCGCCGCCGTCTCCTGGCGGGTCACGTCGGCCGGGCCGCGGGTGCGGAAGCCGGCCAGCATCTCGTCGAAGGGCGCCAGCGCCGCGATCAGGTCCTGCTGGAGCTGCATGCCGGCGTTCATCAGCCGCGCCGCATGGGCGTCGCGGTCGAGGCCCATCTTCTCCGAGCGCGTCTCGGCGACCGGCGGCACCCGGGTCTGCAGCACCTCGTCCACCGCGCCGCGCATCGCCGCGCCGCGGACGTTCCCGGGCCAGGGCGGCCCGGGCGCCTCGGCGAGCCCGCTCAGCGCCGCCTCGCCGTCGTCGCCGGTCTGCGAGATCTCGTCGCCCCGCTCGACGGCCCAGGTCTCCATCGCCGCGCCCTCGTCGCGGTGGTCGCTGGTGGCGGTCTCCACCGCCTCGGCGCGCTCGCGCAGCGCGTCGCGCACCTGGCCGGCGGCGCTCGCGATCCGCCGGCGCCCCGCCGCCGCGATCCGCCCGGCGAGGGCGCGGGCCGCCGCCTCGCCCGCATCCACTTCGGCCAGCGCCGCCTCGAGCCCGCGGTCGGTCGCCGCCAGCGCCCCGTCGAGCGCCGCCTGCCGGCGGTCGGCGAGCGTCGCGGCCAGCGCCCGGAAGCGGGCCTGGTCCGCCTCGGCCTGCGCGCCGATGCGCCCGTGCAGTCGGGCGAGCTCCGCCGCCGCCTGCTCCCAGACCTGCGCCGGAGCGGGGCCGCGGTCCTCCGCCGGGGCCGCGTCGCCCTCCTCCCGCGCCCGGGTCTTCGGTTCCACGTCCAGCCGCCGCGGGGCGTCGAAGCCCGCCACCGAGGCGTCCAGCTCCAGCCGCCGCCGGACCAGCGTCACGCTCCCCCGCTGCGCGGCGACCACCGTGCCGCCGCCCCCCTCCGCCGCGCCGCCCCGCCCGCGCCGCCCTCCGCGGCCGCGAAGCCGGGCGCCCGGCGGCGCCTCTTCCTCACTCGGCGCCTCGCCTTCCGAGGGCCCTTCGCCGCCCGCCTCCGAACCCGCCTCGCCGGCGCCCGCCTCCCCTCCCGCGGCCGCCGCATCGCCGCTCCCTTCGCCTGTCGCCTCCGCGCCTTCCTCCGGCGCTTCCGTCTCCGCGGTCGCCTCCGTCTCGGGACTCGCGGGCGTCTCCGCCGTCGGCGCGGGATCACGGGCGCCCTCCGCCGGCGCCGGGGCCTCCCGCGCCTCGGCGGGCGCGGCGTCCGGGGCCGGCGCTCCGACCGGGCCGCGGGCGATGGCGCCGGGCGGCGGGGTCCCGCGCGCCCGCTCGCCATGGCGCGCCTCGCGGCGGGCAAGCGCGCGGGGGTCGGTCTCGGGCGGGGCGCCGGGCCCCTCGGGCGGGCGCAGGTAGGCGGGGCGGCGGGCGGGGCCATCCGGCTCCGGCCCGCCCTCCAGCGCGGCGGCGATGCGGGCGTCGAGCCGCGCGTCCATCCCCGCCGCCGCCCGCCCCGGCGTCGCCCGCGCCTCCAGCCGCGCCTCCAGCGCCGCCGACCCCTGCAGGCGGGGGACCGCCGGCGCCCCCTCCCGGCGCATCAGGAGCGGCGGGCGGCTCATCCCCCGCCCCCCCGCGCCCGGGGCGCGAGCCGGGCGGGCGCCGGGCGGCCGAGCTTGGCGTATTCCTCGGCGATGCCGTGCCACAGGTCCTCGGCCGCGATCGCCCGCTCCGCCGCCGCCGCGCGGGCCGCCGCGGCGAAGACCGCGTTGCGGATGTGCCCGCCCGCCAGATCCGCCCCGATCGCCAGCGCGTCGATCTCCGCGGCCGGAACCGCGCAGGCCTCGCCCAGATGCGCCCGCCACAGGGCCGCGCGGGCCGGCGCCTCGGGCATCGGGAAGTCGAGGATCGCGTCGAGCCGCCGGGTGAAGGCCGGATCGAAGCGCTCGCGGTTGTTGGTGGCCAGGATCGCCACGCCCTCGAAGGATTCTATCCGCTGCAGCAGGTAGTTGGTCTGGGCGTTGGCATGCCGGTCATGGGCGTCGCCCACGTCGGTGCGCGCGGCGAAGAGCGCGTCGGCCTCGTCGAAGAACAGCACCGCATCCGCCCGCGCCGCAGCCGAGAACAGCCCGTCGAGGTTCTTCTCCGTCTCCCCGATCCATTTCGAGGTCAGCGCCGCCAGGTCCGCGCGGTAGAGCGGCAGCCCCAGCCGCGCCGCGAACCAGCTCGCCGCCAGGGTCTTGCCCGTGCCGCTCTCGCCCGAGAACAGCGCCGCGAGCCCCGTGCGCGGGCGCGCCGCCGCCGCCGGCCCCAGCCCCAGGTGCAGCCGGTCGCGCACCTGCGCCCGCGCCACCAGGGCCGCCATCGCCTCGCGCAAGGCCGCGGGCAGCACCAGCGCCGCGTCCGAGGGCGAGCCGGGGACCAGCCGGGCGGCCGGGGCCAGCCCCGCGGCCCCGCCGGCGGCGGCGAGCCTCAGGTCCTCCCACCCCGGCGCCGCCGCGCCGCGGGCTTGCGCGGCGGCCCGGGCGCCGGCTGCGACCTCGGCGATGCGGGCGGGCCCCTGGCGGAACCCCTGCGCCGCGCGCAGCGCGTCGGAGGCGCAGAGCCCCGCCCCCCGCCACAGCCGCGCCCGGTCCTCGGTGGAGAGCGGGGGAGGCGTCCAGTCCACGGGGGCCGGGTCGGCCTCGACCAGCCCCTCCGCCCCCGCCAGCGCGATCCAGGGGCCGGCGTAGCCCGGCAGCTCGGGGGGCGACCAGGTCTCGCCGGCCGCAAGCGCAGGAGAGAACACCGGCGCGAGCCCGCTCGCCAGCAGCCAGGGGCCCAGGCTTGCGGGCAGCGGCGCGGCGGCGGGAACCTCCGCCGGCGCCAGCCCCGCGGCGGCCAGCGCAACGGCGGCGAGGCGCAGCCTCTCGGCCCGGGCGCCGGCGCGGATCGTCAGGCCCGGGACGGCGGGCATCGCCGCGCCCTGCGCGGCGGGCGACATCGCCGCGCCCCGGGCGGCGGCGGCGGCGAGCAGCGCCTCGGGCATGGGGAGGCGCGAGGGCGTCAGGCGGCGCACGCCGGGCGGGGCCAGCGGGCCGCCGCGCAGGGCGGAGATCACTGGCAGCGGGATCGCGAGGCTCCGCTCCGGCAGCGCCGCCGGCTCGTCCCCCGGCACGATCAGCCCCGCGGCGGCGGCGGGGCCGGCGGCGAGCCCCTCCGGCGTCGCCCCCAGCGCCTGGAAGCAGCGCGCCGCGAGCCCCGCCAGGGGCCGCGAGCCGCCCAGCGGCGCCTGCGCCTCGGCCACCGCGCGAGCGGCCTCGGCGTCGGTCTCGGCGGCGAGGATCAGGGCCGCGGCCATCAGTTCGGCGTCGCTCAGCCCCAGCGCGTCGGCGAGGCGCACCAGCGCGCGGTCGCCGGGCGCCGGCTCGGCCCGCAGGGCGGCGACGGCGGCGGGCAGCGCCAGGTCCGAGACAGTCTGCACCGCCGCCGTCACGGCCCCCAGCGCCGCCAGCGCCAGCTCCGGCAGGACGGCGCGGGAGATCGCGGCGGGGGCGTTCACGGGGCTCTCCGGGGGGCGCGGGTCATGCCATCGGCTCGTCGTCGAAGCGGTAGCGCAGGCTGCGCCCCAGCCACGGGACCCAGCCCGGATCGGCGTCGAGCCCCCGGCGGCGCAGCGCCAGATCCGCGGCGGCGGCGGGATAGCGCGCCTCGATCCGCCCCTGCGACCAGATCAGCCAGCCGCCCCGCCCGGCGAGGTCGTGCAGCCGCCGCCCCGCCCGCCGCCGCAGCCAGCCGTCGAGCCCGCGCCGCCAGGCCCGCGCCGCCCCCGGCTCGGCCGGCGCGAACCCCGGCGCCGCAAGGCAGTCGAGCAGCGGATCCGCAGCGCCCCGCGCCTGCACCTGCGCGAGATGGAGCAGGAAGGCCGGCCCGAACCCCGCGGCCGCGAGCGCCGGCCGCTCCGCCAGCCACTCCGAAAACCCGGCCTTGCGCAGCGGCGTCACCACCAGCAGCAACCCGGCGCAGGGGCTGTGAATCTCCCCCTCCGGCAGGGGCGCGCTCTTGGAATGGGGCCCGGAGGACCCCGCCTCCGGCGACGCCTCAGCCGCGGCCGTGGGCGCGTCATGTGCCGGGACAGGGGCCGCCCCGGAAGGATCCCCCGGCGCCTCGGGCTTCGGCTTGCGGAACGGCTCGCGCGCCTCCCGCGCCCGCGCCGCGAGGGGGCCGGCGGCGGGCGGGGCGGGCGAGGGCGGTTGCGCCAGCGCCTCGGCGAGCGCCTCCAGCCGGCGGGGCGCGGCGGCGAGGCCGGGCGCGACGGCGAGCAGGGCGGCGCGGCGCAGCCAGAGGGGCGGCGGCGGGCTGCCGGCCTCCCGGCGCAGGAGACGGCGCAGCGGCGCGCCCACCGCCTCGGGCGCCGCGCGCAGCAGGCGCGCGGCCTCCGCCTGCGCCTCGGCGACATCGGCCTGGCCGGCGGGCGCCTCCGCCGCCGCTCCATCCGTCGGCGCCGGGCGGGAGAAAGGGGCCGGGGCGCTCTCCGCCCCGGTCATCAGCCGCACGAGGGCCGGGGCGAGGCCCTGCCCGGCGGCGGCGTGGAGAAGACGCGCGAGCTCCTGCTCGGCCTCGCCCGAGGCCTGCGCCTCGCGCCGCAGGGCGAGGGCGGCGGCGCGGGCGGGATCGGCGCCCCGCGGCGCGCCCGGCACGGCGAGGCGCCAGAACCAGGCGTCAACCGGGGCGCCGCGGGCCCGGCGCAGCAGCAGCAGGCTGCGGGCCTCGGCGAGGTCGCGGAACCACACCGCCCCGGACGCGCCGGCATGGGGCGCGCCGCCATGCACGGCGCCCAGCGCCGCGCGGCGCAGCGCCTCGCCCGCGCGGCGGGCGAGGGCGGCGCGCGCCGGATCTCCCCCCGGTCCGCGCGGGGCGGCGCGCCCCAGGTCCAGCCGGCGCAGCAGCAGCAGCCGGCCGCCCGGCTCCGGCGCCGTGCGCAGCGCATCCGCCGCCAGCGCCGAGAGCCGCCCGGCCGAGGCCTGCGGTCCCCGCACCCGGCAGCGCGCGACCCGCGCCTCGGCCATCAGCCCGCCCTCCGCGCGGGACGGCCCCCGCCCAGACGTCCGGGGGCGCGGCGGGCCTCGGCCGGGCGGCTCATGGCAGGGCCTCGGCCAGCAGCTCCAGGCGCAGGCCGGCGGCGGCGGAGGCGGGGGCGTCGCGGGCGACGCGGATCACCTCGGCCCGGGCGCCGTCGTCGCCGAGGTCCACGATCCGCGCCCGCATCACCTCCCGCCCGCCGGCGTCGCGCATCACCGCGGCCATCCCTGCCCGGGTCCGCGCCAGGTCCACCGCCAGCACCCAGATCGCCCCCGGCTTCAACACCGCCGGCGCCGCCAGCCGCGCCGGGACCAGCCCTCCGGCCGGGGCCAGCGAGGCGGTCAGCGCGCAGATCCGCACCAGGTCGTCCATCGCCGCGCGCGCCTCCGCCTCCCCGGGCGCCAGCCGGGCATAGAGCCAGTCGGCCACGTCCTGCAGCGCCCGGCGCAGCTCCAGCGGCAGCGCCCCCCAGGCCGGCAGCGTCGAGAGATCGGCCATCGGCGCGGGATCGTCGAAGGCGCTCAGCGCCTGGGCCCAGCCCAGCCGCACCGCGGGCGAGGCCTGGGCGAAGCCCGCATGCAGGCAGGCGGCGGCGTCGCCCACCCGCTCCACCTCCTCGGCCACCCGGCGGGCGAGGCCCGCCCGGCGCACCGCGGCCTGCGCGAGATCCGCCAGCGCCGCGCGCGCCAGCAGGCTCGTGCGCGCCGCGGCGAGGTCGAGCCGCGCGGCGGCGGCGAGGTTCAGCTCCGCCGCCTGCGCCCGGCGCGCCTCGGCCCCCGCCCGGCGCGCGCCCAGCGCCCGGCGCAGGGCGCGCCCGCCCGGGCTCTCCTGCGCGGCGATCCAGCCGTGCGAGGCCGCGGCCATCGGCAGCGCGGCCCGGGCGCGGGCCAGGGCCAGCGCCTCCCGCGCGGCCTGCAGCCGGTCGAGCCGGGCGATCTCCGCCACCCCCACCTTCCACCAGCCCGCCGGCGTCTCGGCCAGCAGGGCGAGATAGTCGCGGATCTCCTCGGGGGCGGTCCCGTCGTCGGGCGGGCAGATCAGGTCCCGCGCCCGGGCCGCGGCGGCGGAGACGGCGGCGACGGGAACCTCCCGCACCAGCGGCGCGCGGCGGGGGCGGCGGAACACGAAGCCCTCCACATGGCGCTCGATCACCGCGGCCCGGCGGGCGTTGACGCCCTCCACCCGGGCCTGCTCCTCGGCCAGCAGGGCGGCGGCGACGGCGGCGTCGTGGCGGGCCTCGGCCACCTCCACGTCGATCGCGGTCAGGCGCGCGTCGGCCCGCCCGATCAGCGCCCGCACCGCCTTGCGCACCGCCGAGGCGTCGGCCAGCACCTTGCGATAGACCGCCACCCGCGCCTCGATCAGCCGCAACAGCGAGACGGTGCTGTCGATCGAGGCCGCGCCCGAGGCGAAATACGAGGCCTCGTGCCGCCCGGTCGTGGCGTCCCGGTCGCGGAAGGCGGTGGGATTGGCCAGCACCTCGGCCACCGTCGCCTCGCCGTCGCCCGAGGCGGGGACCCAGCCGGGGGCGGCGAGGTCGCCCAGCGCCACGCCCTCCCGCTCGGCGCCGCCGCCGATCAGGGCCCCGATCACGCCCAGCGCCTCCATCTTGCCGGCGGCGGCGTATTGCTGCGCCTCGACCGCGGGGGCGATCTCCAGCCGCTCGGCCACCGTGGCGGTGCGCTCCACCGCGCCGGCGATCGGCGCCTGGTCGAGCACGTCGTCGGTCCCGAAGTCGATCCCCGCGAAGCCCGCCTCGAACCCGGACAGGCTCAGCGCGGGTTCGCGCGCCAGGAACGTCCCCTCGGCCAGGGTGAAGTCCCGCTCGAACAGGATCCCCTCGAACCCACCGGCCGAGATCGCCGAGAGGCTGGCCCCCGAAGAGAGCGCCGCCCGGGCCGAGGCGAGGGCGTCCCCGCCCGAGGCCGCGCCCGTCGGCGCCGCCGCCCGCGCCGTCACCACGATCCCGTCGTCGGGGATCGGCTGGCGGGTCAGCGGATCCTCGGGGTCGCGCTGGGGGCTCGCCGTGTAGGCGGCCTTGAGGAAGGCCGAGAGGTTCTCGGCCGTCGCCCGCGCCCCCTCGTCCCGCGCGGCGAGGTCGGCCAGCGCCGGCGAGGTCACCAACTTCGCCGCCGCGTCCCCGCCCAGCATGAACCGGCGCAGGCGGTAGATGTCGGCGCGCGCCCGCACGAAGCCCAGGTCCACCCGGTCGTTGGTGCGGTCGATGCGCCGCTTCATCAGCTCGAGGAAGGCGTCGAGGCCCTGTGCGCGCAGCACCGCGAACTCGTCGGCGAGCCAGCTCTGCGGCCAGCGGCCGACCAGCGCCTCGACCTCCTGCACCGTCGGCTCGCCGCCCTCGCCGGGGGCGATGCCGAAGCTCTCCTCGTCGGCGGGGGCGCGCAGGTCGGTCCAGCGCCAGCGCTCGTCGCCGTCGACCCAGCTCTGCACCGCGCCCGCGGGGACCGCGTCGCGCAGCCAGAAGCGCATCCGCCCGGCGGCGTCGATCGCCCCCGCCGGCCCCCAGTCCACCGCCGTGCCCGCGGCCTGGGAGAAGCCCATCCCCTCGATCCGCAGCGAGGCGACGCCCGGCTCGCGGACCGCCCACAGGCTCGAGGCCGGCGCCTCCAGCCGCAGCCAGACGCCGGGGGCGGGCATCGCGCCCACCCGGAACCCCGGCTCGAGCCGCAGCCAGCCCAGCCCCTCCGGCGCGCCCCAGCCGAAGCCGAGCGGGCCCTCGTGGTTGGAGGCGCGCAGCTGGACCCCCAGCGCCGGGGCCCCGCCGCCGGCGGCGACGCGGACCCAGACGAAGAGCCGCTCGCCCGGGTCGAGGGTCATCGGGCGGTCGACCTCGCGGAAATGGTGGTCCTGCTCGACCTCCGCCGCCGGCACGCGGCGGATGCGCGCGGCGGCGAGCGGGCCGGCCTCGGTCGCCATCTCCTCGGGGGGCGACAGCGCCTCGTCCCAGCCGGGGAGACGGCCGGAGATCTCCGCGGCCAGCCGCTCGCGCCGGGCGCGCACGGTCTCGCGGCGGAACAGCCACTCGGCCCGGTCGCGCTCGATGGCGCGGATCGCGGCGGCGAAGGCGGGATCGACGGTCTCGATCTCGAAGAGCCGCGGCTCGTAGACCGCCGCCGGCACCGGGGCCAGCAGCTCCACCGTCTCCGGCCGGTCGAGGCGCAGGGGGGCGAGGGGGGCGCTTTCGGCCACCGCCAGCCCGATCTCCTCCGCCGGCGCCGGGCGCAGGGAGACGCGCGCGGTCGCGGGGAACAGCGTGCGCCGGCGGGTCGCCAGGTCGAGCGCGTCGCGCGGCAGGCCGCCCACCGGGGGCAGCGTGCGGAAGGCGGCGGCGAAGGCCTCGGCGGTCAGCTCCGGCAGGTCGGCCAGATGCTCGGCGAACTGGGCCACGCGGGCCTGGTGGAGGGCGGGGCTCCCCTGCCCCGTCCAGCCCTGCGTGCGGGGCATCGGCGTGCCGCCCATCCGGCGCACCGCGGCGCGGTCGACGAAGGCGAGCGTCCAGTCCGGGGCGAAGCCGATCAGCGCCAGCGGCAGGCCCAGCCCCTCCCACGGGTGGGCGCCGCGGGGGCCGAGGCGGGCCTCCATGGCGAAGACGCGATGCGCCAGCGCGTTGCGCGCAAGCGGCCCCTCGGGCGCCGGGCCGTAGTCGGGCCCGCCGTCGCCGGCCAGCATCTCCGCCGGCCAGAAGGCCAGCGCCAGCCGGGCGCCGTCGATCAGCTGCAGGTCGTCGTAGGGGTCGTTGCGCGGGTCGGGCGGGCAGTCGTCGGTCCCGTCGGCGAGGATCGCGACGGTCGCGGGCTCCAGCACCAGCACCGCCGCCCGCGGCAGCGCCTCGGCCGCCGGGGCGGCCAGCGCCTCGGCCAGCGACGGGCCCAGGCGGCGCGGCAGCAGGGGGCGCAGGCCGGGGAAGGCCGGGTCCGGCGCCCCCGGGGCCGGGGTCGCGGGCGCGGGCGCGCCCTCGGCGATCGCGTCGAGCAGGTCGGCCCGCGCCCAGATCGGCAGCGCGCCCAGCGCCACCCGGCGGTCGGCGGGCAGGCGCAGGTCCTCGCCCGACCGCGCGAGGCCCGCGCCGGCGGCGAGCCGCAGCCAGGCCTCGGCCGGGGGCGCGCCCAGGGCGGCGGTCTCGAGCGTCGCCTCCAGCCCCTCGATCACCCCGGGGAACACCGAGCGGCCGCTCAGGCGCTGCCGGCCGGCGTTGGCGGCCTGCTCGGCGGTCAGGGCGCGGTGGCCCAGCGCCCGGCCGGGAAAGGCGTTGATCCGCCGCCGCCAGGTGTCGGCGACGGGGGCCAGCGGCGGATCGGCGGCCAGCACATGCTCGTCGCGAAGCGGGGCGTCGATCGGAACCGTCACGCGCATCGGGGCGCCCTCCTCCACCGGCCCATCACAGGGCCTCGTCGATCAGCTTGCCAAGCGCCTCGGCGTCGCGCGCCTTGACCTGCTTGGCGACCCCGGCGGCGATGCCCGCCAGCGCCTCGCCGCCCAGCCGCAGCCCCAGCCGGTCGAGGTCGAGCGCATGGCCCGCCTCCCCGATCCAGGCGGCGTCGAGCGGGGGCAGCGGCGCCTCCATCGCCCCCTCCAGCCGGGCGAGGCCCAGCCCGAGGTCCGCGAGGTCGAAATCCGCCGCCACGTCCAGCACGTCCGCCTCGGTCAGGACCGGGGGCCCCTCCTCCGCCTCCGCCGCGACCAGGATGCGCGAGACGGCGATCCGCTCCGCCCCGGTGCGCGCGGTCAGGGCCGTGCGGCGCAGCTCCATCGGGTCGTGCCCGGCGCTCACCGCGCGCAGGTCGGTCGTCGGCGCACGCAGGGCCGAGAGCGCGTCGATCCGCCCGGCGAGGCTGGTCCCCGTCGCCGCCGCCCGCAGCCGGTCCGCGACCGAGCCCGCCTCCCGCAGCGAGGCCCTCTCGCGCACCAGATCCTCCCGCACCGAGGCCGTCCCGCCCCCGTCGCCGCGCGTGGGCGGGGTCTCGACCCCCTCCGCTGCCGGCGCCGCGGCCTCCAGCAGGACGACCGCCTCCGCCGTCAGGGGGGCGCTGGCGAGCATCGCGGGCGCCGAGAGGAAGGCCGAGATCCGGAAGCGCGCGGCGGAGGTGGCGCGGTCGGCCACCGCGTCGAGCCGCTCGCGCAGGCCCAGCTCCTCGGCCCGCTCGCGCACCGCGGCGTCGGCGCGGGCGTCGTCGCCGGCGACGGGGACCGCGACGCCGGTCAGCGTCGCCTCCCGCGGGACCGCGCGGCGGCGGGCGTACCAGACCGTCGGCGCGCCGCCCTCGGGCGTCGGCAGGGCCGCCACCGCCTCCTCCCAGGCCGCGATCCAGGCGTTGAGCTCGGCGCGCTCGGCCGCCGTCAGCCCGTCGGGCGCGGCCGCGGGGGCAAGCCGGCGCGCCCGCCGCCCCAGCAGGGCCGAGAGCCCGTCGGCGGGCTTGCGCGTCCCCGCCGCCTCCGCGCCCGGCGCGGCCTTGACCGTCAGCCCGGCCAGCGCCGCCTCGAACCGCGCGAGGCGGGCGCGGGAGACGGGGGCGATCACCGTCACCCCCACGCCGTCGAGCGCCCCCTCGGCCACCAGGTCGAGGGGCGGCAGGGCGAGGCTTTCCTCGGCGACGGCGGCGAGCTCGTCCTCGGGCGCGAAGGCCAGCGTCACCTCGACCTCGGGCGGGAACCACAGCTGCCGGAACCCGTCGGCGAGCGGCAGGATCGCGGCCGCCGGCATCGGCCCCGACGGCGGCAGGGCGGCGAAGGACTGGGAGGCGGCGAAGACCCCGCCCCGCCCCGCGCCCGCCCGCGCCGCCATCACCTCGGCCAGGTGGTCGCGGTGCTGCACGAGGAACGCCTCGGCCAGCGCCCGGGGCCTTGCGCCGAGGCTGACCTGCAGGGGCGTGTCCGCCCCCGTCTCGCGGCGCACCATCGCCCGGTCGATCCAACGCAGCGCCCCGCGGTCGAGCGCCACCATCGCGATCGGCAGGATGTCCTGGGGCATGCCCGCGGGCTCGCCCAGGAAGATCTCCCGCGCCGCCAGCCGGCGCGCCTCGGCGAGGCCGACGCTCTCGCCGATCTTCCAGGGCACGAGGGTGATCGCGGTCGCCTCGATCACGTCCCCCTCCTCGACCTTGCGCCGGCCGCCGATCGAGGTCGGGTAGGCCGCGATCTCGTTCGCCGTCCACTCCACCGGCCGCAGGCCCAGGATGAAGAGGCCCGAGCGGCGGCCCAGCGGCTGGCGCGGCTCGAGGTTGAGGCCCAGCACCGCGTTCAGTCGGCGGACCTCGCCGAGATCCAGCAGAGCGACCTCGCGCCGCGTCTCGATCATCACCAGCTCGCCCGAGGGGGTCAGGCCGTGCCCCGGCTCGATCGTCAGCCCCGCGCCGCGGCTGTCGGAGGAGGCCGAGACCTCCAGCCCCTCGGTCACCCCGGCGCCGCAGGCCCGGGCGATGTCGGACTGGCGCTGGCGCACGTAGTCCTGGTCGCGGGTCAGATCGGCGCCGGTCAGGAACCGGCCGTCGAACCAGCGCGGCCGCCGCCGCAGCCCGTCGAGCAGCAGGGCCCCTTCGCCCAGCGCGTCCTCGATCAGGCCGCGGTCCACCAGGTCGGGGTCGTCGGGCCGGGCGAGGCGGGCGATCTCGCGCGCCTCGGCGGCCTCGATCAGGGTGCGGGCTCCGGCCTTCGTCAGGTCCGCCATGGCGCGTCCTCCTTCACGGCTCGATCAGGGCCGAGGTTTCGAGCCCCGCCCCCTGCCACCGCCCCGGCAGGGCGACGAAGGGGCGGAGCGAGTTGTCCACCTGCGTGCGCAGGGTCAGGTCCAGCTGCGGCCGGGCGCCGGGCGCCTCGGCCACGCTCACCGGGATCGCCACGCGCGCCAGCAGCGCCGCGGTCGGGTCCTGGCCCGCCACATGCTCGGCCAGCGGCGAGGGGACCCCGGGCGGCGTCCAGGCGGCGAGCACCGCCTGCAGCCGCTCCTCGGCCGTCGCCTCGGGCCCGGGCCAGAAGTTCTGCGGCGCGGGGATCGGGTCGGCCTCGGCCCGCGGGACCACGCTCAGGCGCGGGGTCTCGGCCAGCCGGGCTGGGGCGGTCGCGTCGCGCCCCTCGAAGGGGCCGGTGGCGAAGCTGGGCGTCAGGCCGGTGGCGCAGGTGCGGGCCGACAGGAACACGTCCACCACCACGCAGGGGTTCAGCGGGACGCTGTGCAGGATCGAGCGCAGCAGCGCCGTCTCCTGCCCGTCGAACCAGCGGGCCAGGCGCAGGCACCAGGGCGCCGGCAGCTCCATCAGCCGCCCGGCGCGGTCGAGCGCCAACCCGGGCTCCACCCGGATCTCCAGCTCGCCGTCGCCTTCGGCGGGCGCGCGCACCCGCAGGCCCGCCAGCGTGCCGAACCCGTGCAGGGCCCGCAGCGCGGCGGCGAGGCGGCCGCGGTGATAGGTCTGCTCGTCGCGGAAGTCGGCGGCGTCGAGCAGCACGCCGGTCTCGTAGTTCACCCGCTCCGCCGCGGGGGCGCCGTCGAGCGGGTCGGCGGGGACCAGGGGATCGTCCAGGCTCATCGGGTCCTCCCAGGGATCAAAGGCGGCGGGGGAAGCGGGTGGTCAGGTCGTCGATGCGCAGCCGGCGCAGCCGCTCGTCGAGCAGCGGCGCGGGCGCGTCGGCCACCTGCACCACCAGCTCGGCCGGCCGGCTCTCGTTTCCGGCGCCGTCGACCACCGTCAGGCGGAAGCGCCAGCGCCCGACCTTCAGCCGGTTCTCGACCAGCAGGTCGGGGCTCTTCTGCGCCAGCGGCTTGCCGGGAACGAGCTCGGCCATGGCTCAGGCCTCGACCAGGGTGAAGCGGTATTCCACCACCCCCGAGCCGCCCGAGGGCAGGTCGGTCGAGCGCGCGCCCGAGAGGATGAAGTTCGAGCCGAACCCCACCACCGGCTCGATCCGCACGCCCTCCACGTCGCGGATGTCGAGCACCGCCGTCGGGGCCTGGTCGTCCTGCACGATCACCTCGAGGAAGGCGGGGGCGGAGGCGTTGCCCGCCTCGTCCACCACCACCAGCCGGAAGCGGTGGCGCCCGATCGGCAGGGCCGCGTCGCCGGAGGATTCCACCAGCACGTCCGTCTCCTTCTGGACGACGGGCTCGTTGGGCTTGAACACGGGCATGGGAGGTCTCCTTCAGTCCCAGAGGAAGATGCTGCGGGCGACGTCGCGCCCCCCGAAGGCGGTCGAGCGGGCGGAGGAGAGGCGGAACTCCCGCCCCAGCCCCACGAAGGCGGGGCCGTCGAGCACCGCGACGGGCGGCCGCGGCGCCGGCCCCTCGGCGCGGGCGTCGAGCCGCCCCGCCCCCGCGATCACGTCCCCGTCCGCCAGCCGCGTGCGGCGGTCGAGCCGCGCGGGCCGGGTCGGCTCCGGCGGGGCGAGGTAGGTGTCGATCCCCACCAGCGAGGCGACGGCGACGCGCAGCGGCCGGTCGACGGGCAGCACCTCGACCTCGACATGGGCGGGGGCCTCGGCGCGGGCGACCTCGGCCAGCCGCTCGACGTCGCGGGTCGAGGCGCTCTCGCGCACCAGCACCAGGGCGCGATGGGCGAGCCGGTCGAGGAACGCCTCCACCTGCCGCCGGCCCCGCGGGGTCGTCGAGGTCAGGGCGTTCAGCAGCCGCTTCGCCCGCCGGTCGCCCAGGATCAGCGTGTCGCCGACGATTGAGTTGCCCGAGGGCTCGCCCCCCAGCGTCAGCGGATTGTCGCGATCCGTCAGGTCCGCGCCCAGGATGGTCGCGAAGCTGCGGCGCAGGCGGAACCCCTCGACCATCACGATTTCTCCCCCCGTCACCGCGCCCCCGAAGAGGAACGCCGCCTCCCCCCCGTTGCGCGGATCGGCGAGGCCGAGCGTCAGCACCCGATGCGCGGCCTCCCCGTCGCGGGCGAGCGCCAGGGCGCCCGGCGCGGGCGGCTCGCCCAACGGATCGATTGGGGCGCCGGTCACCGCGATCCCCCCCGTCGCCAGCTCCAGCGCCGCCAGCACCCCGCCGGCGGTCCCGTGCAGGCGCGCGGTCCAGGGGGCGGCCTTCAGCCGCTCGCGCATCCGGTGGGGGGCCTCGCCGGGGATCTCGGGGATCCCCACCCAGGCGGCCAGCCAGGGGAGGGCGTCGTCGGGCGTGGCGGCGGGATCGGTCAGCAGCCAGGCGGCGGCGATCCGGTCCTCGATCTCGGTGAAGCGGGATTCGAAGAGGGCGAGCAGCCGCTCCATGAAGTCGGGGGGCGTGGCGGGCCCGGGGACGGCGGCCTCGGCGCCCGACAGCGTCTCGTGGAACATCGCCGGCAGGTAGCGGTCGCGGTAGCTGAACCGCCCGCCGAGCATCCGCAGCGAGGCGAGCCGCGGGGTCGCGCGGCCGTCGCCGATGAGCTCCAGATGCAGATGTAGGAACCGCCCCGCCAGCCGCCGCACCGCGCGGCCGGGGCGCTGCAGCAGCAGGACATGGGGCAGCCCGTCCTCCAGCGCGCCCGGGTGGAAGTCCGGCTCCGAGGCGCGCGCGGTCGGCGCGGCCCGAGGGGCGTCGGGCGCGACCTCCGCCGCTCCGGCCCGGCCGATCAGGTGGGGCGCCCAGTCGGGGGCGTCGGGCGCACCGGGCGCGGGGGGCGGCGTGGGGTCCTCGGAGGCATGGGCCCAGAGGATCGCGCCGGTCCCGTCGGGAACCTCCGCCTCGAAGGCGGCGCGGTGCCACACGACGCCGTCGGCGCCCCCGTCCATCACCGCGGCCCGCGTCGCGCCGCGCCGCGCGAAGCTCGCGAAGGACAGCGGGCGCAGCGCGCGCAGCGAGGCGGGCGCCCCCGCCTCCCCGGCGAGATAGCGGGGCGTCGCGTCGCGCGCGTTGCAGAAGGCCGGCAGCGCCGGCGACAGCACCCGGTGCACCGCCCCCAGCGGCCGGGACAGCCCCTCGCCCGAGAGGGCGGCGTCCACCTCGTAGACCAGCGCCTGGGGGCCGACCGCCTCGCCCTGCGAGACCATCACCGCGACCGAGGCCTCGCCCACCCAGGCCATCGAGAACGGCCGGCGCACCCCCTCCATCGCGAAGCGCAGCACCAGGCGGCCCTCGGCCAGCTCCCACAGCTCCGCCGGCCGGCCGCCGCCGCGCCAGGCGATCACCGCGACGCGGCCGCCGGCGGAGGCGGCGATCAGCATCGCCTCGTGCCCCGCGGGCAGGCGCGCCCCGGGCAGCGGGACCAGGCGGGGCGGGTCGGGGTTCGGCTCCACCGGCCGGAACGCCTCGTCGGCGGGCGCGGGGCGCGCGCCGCCGATGCGCAGCGGCGCGCCCAGCAGGCGCGCCACCTGCCGCCGGGCCCGGTCCAGCGCCCAGGCCCCGCCATCTGCGGCCGGGGCGAGGCGGCGGACGTCGAAGTCGGGATGCGCCACCCGCGCCGGCGCCCAGCGCTCGCGCCGGTCGATCAGCGTCGCCGCGCCGTTGCGCGCGACCAGCAGCACGTCGTCCACCGCGAAGGCGAGGTCGTCGGGGCGCAGCACGCCGGGCGGGATCTCCTCGGGCAGCGGCAGCGGGGCCGAGCCCGGGCGGAACCCGCCCGTCTGCACCCGCTCCCCGTCCCACCAGGCCCAGGACCCGGCCGGATCGCAGACCGGCGAGGGCTCGGCCGCCGCGCTGCGCGCCCAGGCCACGTCCTCCGACAGCGCCGGCGCCCCCTGCCGGCGCGCGAGCCGCAGCCCGGCGCAGCCCGCCTCCCAGGCCACGTCGCGCGGGGCGAGCGCCCCCTCCCGCGCCAGGCCGAGGGCGGCGCGGTCCATCAGGGGCCAGTTGCGCAGGCCGTTGACGTCCATCAGCAGAGCTCCGGCACGACGGGCACGGCGATGGAGTCGTCCCCGGGCGAGGACGCGGCCGGCGGCAGCGTGGCCGAGGCCGTCTCGCCCTCGGCCACCGCCAGCATGGCGAGCTCGGGCAGCTGCCAGCGCTCCAGCCGCAGGCGGGCGCGCCCGGTCGCGTCCTCGGGCACGGGGCGCCAGGCGCCGCCGGCGGCGGGGTCGCGGGCGAAGAGCCGGGCGGGGGCGACGGCGCGCACGCCCGGCACCCGGCCGACGGCGACCTCGATCTCGCGGTCGTCCAGCGCCCGGCCCAGCGGCCAGCCGCGCCCGTCCGGCCCGCCCGGGGCCAGCGCCCACAGATGCGCGCGGATGGCGTTGGAGACGGCGTCGAGCACCGCCTCCCGGCTGGCCCCGTCGCTCAGCTCCACCGCCGCCGAGACGCCCACGGGCACGTAGTCGGTCCCCACCACGAAGAGCTGCGTGGCCAGCGGCCGGCGCGCGTCGAGCCAGTCGTGCACCGCCTCCAGCGTCGGGCGGTCGGCGCGGGGCGCAGGGCCCAGCAGCCCGGCCCGCGCCGGGATCGCCATCACCGAGACCGCGCCGGGGGCCCGCACGAAGCGGTCATTGGGATCGAACCGCTCCAGCACCTCCACCCGCCCGATGCCGGCCCCGGGGGTGGCGAGCGCCAGCTCCCGGTAATCCTCCGCCGTCACCGCCCGGTCGGAATGGCGCAGCACGGCCGGAAGCCGGCGCTCGGCCTCGGCCAGGCTCTCGGCCTCGGCGCCGCCCAGGGTGGGCAGCGGCTGCAGGACCTTCAGCCGGGGCGCGCCCGCGGGCCGGGTCACGGCCGAGATCGCGCCCGCCGGCAGGTTGCCCGCCGCGCCCCCGCCGGAGCGCATGAAGGCCGCCTGCACCTGCCGCCCCGCCGCCGGCGCCATGCCGCGCACGCCGCCGCCGAAGCGGATCGTTCCCGCCTCGGCATCCAGCGAATAGACCCGGGCGCCGGCGGGGGCCGAGCCCACGTCCGCGACCTGGCGCCAGGGACGCATGCCCTCCTCCTCCTCCACCTCGATGCGCAGGCTGGCGGGCTCGACCGAGGTCGCGCCGAGGCTCAGCTCCAGGTCCGAGGCGCCGGTCCCCTGCCCCAGGGTGCGGCGGCCATGGGCGCGCATCTGCTCGATCTCCACCGCGTTGACCCCCGCCCAGGCGAGCGGCAGCGAGGTCAGGCGCAGGGCGGGATCGGGCGTCATCTTCAGCCAGCACACCAGCCGCGCGGCCGCGTCCTCGTCGTCGAGCCGGGGCGGCCGGTCGCCCACCCCCGCCTGGTGGTCGGCCAGCACGTCGTTGGTCGGCGCGCCGATGTCGTCGGCGCCGGGCAGCAGCAGCCGGATCACGCCCGTCCGGCGCAGGGCCGAGGTCCCGTCCGAGAGCACCTCCAGCGGCAGCCGCCCGCCGTCGGGCGTGGTGACCTCCCAGCGGTGGGGGATGCGGCGGCCGGGTCCGACCTCCTCCAGCGGTCCGGGCGGGGCGGGCACGGGCGCGAGCCCCACCGAGATCGCCCGCCGGCGCGCCTCCGCGCCCCCGCCCAGCTCCAGCCGCACCGCGTCGAGATGCGCGGGCGCGGGCGAGGCCGCCAGCAGCGCGATCCACAGCGCCCCGTCGGTGGTCTCCGCCGCCACGTCGCGGGCGCCGGCGCCCGCCTGGAACACCGGCGTCGAGACATAGCCCGACGGCCGCGTCGCCAGCCCGTAAAGCTCCTGCAGGTCCGGCAGCAGCTCGTCCAGCGCCGCCTGCTCGTCCGGGTCGGGGCGGCGCTTCAGCACGCACATGCCTTCCACGGCATGGACCAGGGTCTCGGCGCGGGCGGCGAAGGGGACCGGCTTCTCCGCCAGGGGCCCGGCGGGGACCAGCGCCGGGGCGACCGCGGCGCGGTCCTCCAGCGACAGGGCCAGCAGGCCCGCGGCGGGGGCGGCGGGGCGCAGGCCCGCGCCCAGCAGGCGCAGGAAGGCCAGCCGCTGACGCTCGGGGATCAGGTTGGCGCGGTAGAGGATCGTGTCCGCGAGCCAGGCGAACAGGTCGATCATCACCCGGCCGGGATCGCCCTCGCGCGCATGCGTCCATTCGGGCGTGTGGGCCGGGATCCGGCGCAGCAGGTCGGCGACGAGATCGTCGAAGCCGCGGTCGTCGAGGGCGGGGGGACGGATCGGCATCAGGCTCCTCCGACGGGCGCGCGCGCGGTCAGCGTCACGGGCGTTCCCGTGGGCCGCAGGCGATAGGAGAGGGTGATCTTCAGTTCGCGCTCGTCCGCGCCGGGATCGACCGCCACGGCGTCGAGCAGGATCCGCGGCTCATGCCGCCGCAGGGCCTCCAGGATCGCGGCCTGGGCGCGGGCCCGGGTCTCGAGCGTGTTGGGCTGGTGGACCAGCGCCTCCAGCCCCGCCCCGAAGGCGGGGCGCATCAGCCGCTCGCCCGGGGTCACGCGCAGGATCATCTCGATCGACTGGCGCACCGAGGCGTCGAGGGACGGCCAGCCCAGCGCCCCCTCCGCGTCGGGAACCGGCATCAGCGGCCAGCCGATCGAGGGGCGCGGACCCACGGGCCGCGAGAGGGTGGGACGCGGTCCGCTCATCCGTCGCTCCTCGGCCTGGGAAACGGCAGGCAGATCCGGATCCACAGCAGCCACTGGAAGATGATGTTGAAGAGACTGAGGAAGATGTTCAGCACGATGAAGGCGCAGATGGTGATGATCGGGATCGAGAAGCAGCACAGCCACCCGATCTCCATCGAGCCGCCGCCGGATTTCTCGCCGTCCTTGAGCTTCTTCATGTCCGCCTGCAGCAGGTTCGCGAGCGCCGGCGGCATGGCGAAGGCGACCCCCGGCTTCACCTGGCGCGCCTGGGCGATGTCGGGCAGCGACACCCGCGCCGGCGGCGCATCCGAGTCCCACCACGGCCGGATCCGGAACGGCTCGGAGGCCGCGCTCCACACCAGCTTCGGCGGGCAGTCGTCGTGCCCCGCGACCCGGCAGAAGGCGCGCACGCGGTAGCGGGCGGCGTCGTCGTCGAACTTCGGCTGCTCGGGGGCGATCTCGGCATAGCGCTCGGTCAGGCAGGCGCGGGCGAGGGAGAGGAGCGCGTCCTCCTCCGCCTGGCCGATCTCCGGCCAGCGCCAGGGCATGGTCAGGCCGGAGGGGTTGGGCGCCTCGCCCACCAGGATCTCCACGGCCTGCGCGCAGTATTCGGCGACGCCCAGCGTCTCGGTCGGCCGCCCGAAACGGTCGAGGCGCATCGGCAGGCGCAGCGCGTCGAGCCGCGCGCGCAGCCGCCCCGCCGCCTCGCCCTCGCCGAAGGCCCCCAGCTCGGTCGAGAGCTGGCGCAGCAGCAGTGCGAAACGATGCAGCCGGCGGTCGTCCCCCGTCGCCGCCGAGAGGTCGAGCGGCCGCCACGCCGGGTCCAGAACCTGCCCCGCGCGGGGCATCGCCCGCTCGGCCCGGGCCTTGAGGTGGACCGAGAAATGATCGGTCAGCCGCCGGTCCTCGGCATTGGACAGGTTCTCCAGCGGCGGCCGCGCGGGGGTGGTCTCGGCCGAGGTCACCGGGACCAGGCCGTAGAGGATCGTGCGGCGGCGCGCGGCGCAGACCTCCGGCGGGGCCACGAACAGGGGCGCGATCTCCTCGGCGAGGCGCGGGGCGGTCCCGCGCCGCTCGGCCAGCAGGCGCTCCAGCGCGCGGGCGGCGCGCGGCGCGCCCTCGGGGGAAAGGGCTGCGGCCGCGGCGGGATCGGGGTCGAGCGCCTCGGCCCCGGTCAGCGGCAGCCAGCCGCGCCCCTGCCCCGCCTCGCGCATCCAGCCGCGCGGGCCGCCGCGGCTCTCGCGGCGCAGGACCAGGCCCATGCCGACCAGCTTCTCGGGATCGACGCGCGGGAACCCGGGCTCGCGGCAGACCGCCTCCAGCAGCACCAGGTGGAAGCGGCGGTGGAGGGGCTGCGACAGCTCCATCACCCCGTCCGCCCGCCCCCGCCGGGTGGAGCGGCGCGCGGCGAGCCGCGCGCGCCAGTCGTCGGCGGCGAGATCGGCCAGCAGCGCCGGCAGGAACGCCGCCTCCGCCACGTCCACGATCAGGTTGGCGTCGCCGCCGCCCAGCGGGCGCAGCTCGACCGCATGGGGCGGCGCGGGGGGCCGCTCGGCCGCGCGGGCGCGCCGCGCGGCCCGGCCCGAGGCGCGGGCGACCCGGCGGGCCTCGCGCGCCTCGCGGCGCGCGGCGGGGGCCTCGACGCGGGTCACCAGATGTTCCCCGCGCCGGGGGTGTAGCTGGTCGACATCACCGAGGTCGAGATCAGCGTCTGGCAGTTCACCACGCCGGAGAAATCCACGAACGGGCAGTCCACCGTCATCATCGAGGCCGAGATCCCCACCATCGCGGCGTCCACGGTCACCTGCGCCCCCGTCTCGATGCTGACGCCGGAGGGGGAGAGCTTCACCGTCGCCCCGCCCGCCTTGATCGTCGCGCGCCCCCCGCCCTGGTCGGAGAGGGTCAGCTTGGCGCCGCCCGGCGTCTCGATCTCCACCCGCTCGGCGCCGGCCCGGTCCTCGAGGATCGCGACGCGGGTGCCGGCCTTGCCGGTGAAGGACCAGCGGTCGACGGAGCCCGCGACCTCGTCGGGCGGCAGGTCGGCCCCGTTCCACAGGCTGCCGACCACGATGGGCGCGCGCAGGTCGCCGCCGGCGAAGACGACCAGGACCTCGTCGCCCACGTCGGGGATCAGGAAGGCGCCGCGGTCGCCGCCGGCGAAGGGCACGGCGACGCGCGCCCAGCTCTCGGCCTCGCCGTCGGGATCGGCGCCGTGCAGGCGGATGCGCACGCGGGCCAGCCCCTCGGGGTCGTCGACCGAGGTCACCTCGCCCAGCCGCGGCTGGGCGGCGCGGGCGGCGGCGAGGGAGATCGTCTGTTGGAAGCTCATGCGCCCGCCCCCAGGTATGCGCATTGCGCGATGAACTCGGTCACGTATCCGTCCTCCCGGTCGAAGCGGTGGATGGCCGAGGTCACGCAATAGGCGTTCTCGAACATCGGGTTGACGCCGACGAGCGCGAGGCGCGAGCCGACGCGGATCGCCGGATCCCCCGTCGCCAGCCCGTCGGCCGTGACGAAGCCCCGCGCCGCGATCCCCTGCGCCGCGCGCGCCAGCGCGTCGGCCTCCGCCTGGCTGGCCGCGCCGAGGTCGCCCAGATGCGCCTGCCAGCCCTCGAATTCGGCGCTCAGGATCTCGGCCGCGCTGCGCCCCGCCCCCGGGCCCAGCTCCGGGTCGGCGGAGGTCGCCGCGACGGCCTCCCCGGTCAGCGGGTCGAAGCCGGCGGCGGTGGTCTCCGCCGCCTGGTGGGCGAGGTCGGCCGTGAGGCGCACCCGGATCAGGTCGCGCGGCCAGGCGAGCTCCAGCTCCGTGCGCCGGTCCCGCGCGCGCGGCCCGGCCTGCAGCGCCTGGGCCACCGCCTGCGCGTCGGCGTCGACCGAGGCCAGCACCCGGCGCAGGAAGGCGAGGTCGGTCTCGTCGACCTGCGCCCAGAGGCCGAGCGGCGCGTCGAGCCCGTCGCGGATCTCCGGCGTCAGGCCATGGTCCTGCGCCACGGCGCGCACGATGTCGGCGGGGCTCGCGTCCTCGAACAGGCGCCGGCGGCGGACGCGGCGGGCGGCGAAGAGGGCGTCCTCGGCCAGCACGGTGATCCGCGGAGGGCCCCGGCGGGGGCTCTCGGCCTCCAGCCCGGTGATGCGGCCGGCGAAGATCTGCTGGGGGGAGCGGACGTCGCCGCAATAGATCTCGATCGGCGCGCCCAGCTTCAGCGGGTTGTCGGACCCGGCCGCGGCGTATCCCGCCCGCCCGTCGGGGGCCGAGGACCAGTCGATCAGCGTCAGCTCCAGGCTCGCGAGCCCGCCCACCTGCTCGCGCGCCGTCATGGCGAGGATGGCGCGGTCGAGCACCGGCATCTCCAGCCCGCGGATGCGGACGGTGGGGCGCAGGTTGGCGAGGGCCTCGTCGCGGGGCATGGCTCAGTCCGCCTCCAGCCGGGCGCGGCGTTGGTCCTCGCGCCGCAGCATCTCGCGCAGGTCGTGGGGCGAGAGGGGGCGCGGCGCAGGGCCGGGCGCGCGCGCCTCGCCCTCGCCCCGCCGCTCGGGCGCCGCGGCCTCCACCTGCACCTCGTCGATCACCACCGGCATCGCCTATCCTTTCGTCGAGAAGCTGACCGAGCGGCGGATCCCGGCGCCGAGCCCCGAGGAGGCCCCGCCCGTCGCCCGCCCGGTCACGTCGAAACCCGCGGTCCCCGAGGGCGGCGGCGGCAACAGCCGCGCGGGGTCGAGCGTGGTCGCCACGGGCGTCTTCGACGCCCCCAGCCCCGAGAACGCCCCCGCCGAGGCCGAGGTCCCCGCCGAGGCCGACGCCCCGAAGCCCGCCCCCCCGAACATCGCCCCGGCCGAGACGCCGCCCCCCGCCGCTCCGCCAAACCCGCCGCCGGCGGACCCGCCGAAGCCGGCCGAGCCGCCGAAGCCTCCCCCGGCCGACGCCCCGAAGCCCCCGCCCGCGGACGCTCCGAACCCGCCTCCGGCCGACGCCCCGAACCCGCCCCCGGCGGAGGCGCCGAACCCGCCGCCTGCGGAGGCGCCGAACCCTGCGCCGGCGCCGATCCCGCCGCCCGCGCCGAAGCCGCCGGAGACGCCGCCCGAGGCGCGCGCGCCCGCTCCGAAACTCACGCCCGCGGTCGCCGAGGCGCCGAAGCCCGCCCCCGCCCCTGCGGAGGCGCCGAACCCCGCCGAGATCCCGGCCCCCACGGAGGCCGAGGCCTGGAACCCGGCCGCGGCCCGCAGCGTGACGCCGCCGCCCACGCCCACGGCCCCGCCGCCGGGCAGGCGCATGCTCTCGAGCCCGTTGTCCGCCGCCACGCGGCGCCCCGCGCCCGGATCGCCCGCGTCGCTCGCGACCTGGGCCACGCCGAAGCCGCCCTCGGGGGCGGTGCGCACCGCGGCGCGCTCGGGGGCGTCGGGGGCGAGCTGGTCGCCGACCTGCTCCTCGCCCACCTGCTGCATGACGATCTGCACGGCGGCGCGCAGGGGCACGCCCTCGGCCGACCAGAACTCCAGCGTCTCGTTCAGGCTCTCGATCACGCCGGCGAACAGGAACCGCCCCCAGGTGAAGGAGACCCGCGGCGGCTGCGTCGGGTTCGCCGCCGCCACCACCGCCATCGCCTTGATCGCGCCGGTCTTGTCGCGCACGTCGGCGCCGTCCTCGGTCGAGTCGAAGACCAGCTCCATCTCCAGCTTGGCGGTGGTCGAGCGGGTGTGCTGCGCCGCCGTCCCGTCGCCCTGCCCCTCCTCCTGGAGCTTGTTGGTCAGCGAGACCTTCAGGGTCGCCGGGTTGAAGTCGACCGCCTGCTCCGCCCCGCCGTCGAGGTTGCGGAATTTCCCGAGCGCGAGGTCGGTCATGTCGCGACCTCCATCTCCAGCCCCTCGTGGACGAGGTGCAGCTCCTCGACCGCGAGGTCCGCCGACTGGGCGTTCAGGTCGCCCGCGCGGAACTTCACCGGCATCGCCCGGCGCAGCGTCCAGCCGAACACCGGCTCGGCCCCGCGCAGCATCGTCACGGTCACGTCCCCGCGCATCCCCCAGGCCCCGTTGGGCGCGGCCGCGTCGCCCGAGGCGCCCGGCGCCGGCGGGGCCCCCGCGAAGGCCGCGAACCAGGACCACAGGTGCCGGCTCTCGACCACGCCGCGCTTGAAGACGACGGTCGAGAAGGTCACCGGCCCCGCCTTCTGCACGGGGCCGTAGTTGCGCCCCCCCGCCGGGATCGCGCGCGCCTCCATCGAGGCCTCGAGCCCGGTCACGTCCGAGAAGCCCCCCAGCAGCGGCTTGTCGACCTTCGCGAAGGCGGGCAGGTCGAAGCTGACGTGGAAGTTGAAGGCGAGAAGCGGGACCGAGCGGTCCTCGCCGGAGGGCGCCATGACCGGCATCAGACCCGCCCCTCCCTGGCCTGGCCCAGCGCCAGCGAGACCCGAACCTGCTGGATCGGCTGGGCGGCGCGGAAGCTGACCTCCGCGATCACCCGGCCGGCGTCGAGATCGGCGCGGGTCATCGTCTCGCGCCCGCAGCGCACGGTGTAGGCGGGGGCGCCTGCGAAGGCGCCGGCGGCGCGCAGACGCTCCATCAGCCCGGTCAGGGCGGCGCGGGTCTCCGCCCACAGCGCCTCGCCGGAGGGTTCGAACAGGTGCTCGTGGCCAAGCTCGCGCGCCGCCCGCTCGATCGCCCCGATCAGGCGCGAGACGCCCCCCGCCCGCCCCTCGCGCGCCACCGCCGCGGTGGCGTCGGAGATCAGCCGGAAGCCCGAGGTCCCGCGCGCCACCAGCGTCAGCCGGTCCCCCGCCCAGTCCGCGCCCCCCGCAGCCCCGGGGGCGAGGCCGCGGGCGAGCTCCCCCGACCCCAGCTCGGGCGAGAGCCGGGCGACGCCCGTCGCCTCGCGCCCCGCCGCCGAGCGATGCGCGCCCAGCGCCAGCGTCGAGCGGGCGATCAGCCCCGCGGCGATCCCCTCGGCGCCCTCCAGCCCCTCCGGCGCGCCGGCGGAGGCGGGGGTGGCGAGCCAGGGATAGGCGAGCTGCAGCCGGCGCGAGCCCAGCCACCCCTCGGCGAGCGCCGAGGTCCCGTCCCCGATCGGCTCGACCGCGGCCAGGGTCTCGAGCGGGGCGAGCGGGTCGCCGGCGCCCGGCGTGGGGCGCGGCAGGCTCGCGACCAGGATCGCGTCGCGGCGGTGATGGGCGCCGCCCGGCGCCTCGGCCAGCGCAAGCGCATGGCGCAGCGCGCGGGCCCAGAGGGCGAAGCCGGCGGCGTCGAGGCGCGGCGCCTCCAGCGGCAGGGGGGCGGGCGCGGCGGCCTCCGCGGAGGCGAGCGGGCCGCAGGGCCGGAAGGCCTCGGGCGGGGGCGGCGGCGCGGGGATCGCGGCGGCGGGGGCCGGCGGGCCGGCGCAGAGCTCGGGCAGGTCCGGCAGCAGCAGCATCGCCGCCTCGTCGATCCCCAGCAGATGCGCCGCGCCCCGCCAGGTCCCGGGATCCTGGGCGGAGACCGGCATGCCGACCCCCTCGAACCCCGGCAGCAGCGGCGCGAAGTCGGCGGTCAGCTCGTCGATGGCGGGCAGCGACAGCCGCCGCAGCCGCGCGGCGCGATGGGCGGCCGGATCCTCCCCCGGCACGACCACCGGCAGCGGGTCGCCGGTGCGCAGGATCCAGGCCTTGCGCCCGCCCTGGGCGAAGAAGCTGCGCACCGCGAGGCCCATCGGGCAAGGCACGGGCCGCGGATCCCCCGGCGAGGCCGTGCGCCCCTGCCAGTCGAACAGCGCGTCGAACGCGTCCCAGCTCTCCACCGCCACGGGGCAGTCGAGCAGCGCCTCGACCGCCGCGGGGCCGCGGGCGAAGGGGCCGGCGCCGGCCCAGCCGGCCTCTTCCAGCAGGCTCAGCACCTCCTCGGGCACGGGGCCTTCGCGGCGCGCGACGAGGCCTGCGAAGAGGGCCACGTCGGCGCGCGCGCTCAGCCCCGCGCCGGGGGCGGGGAGGGAGGAGAAGAAGACGCCCGGGCGCGGCATGGTCTCAGACGTCCGCCCACTCGAAGCCCTCGGCGGCGATGACCAGCTCCTCCATCGCCACGTCGGAGCCGCCCTTGGCCGCGAAGGTCGGGCCGGTCCACTTCATCGGCCGGGCGTTGATCAGCTTCCAGCGCAGCACCGGCTCCTGCATCTCGTCCATCATGGTGATCAGCACGGGGCGGGCGGTGAACGGGCTGGTGCGGGTCGCCTTCACCCAGTCCCAGAAGTTGGTCAGCCCCATCACGCCCCGCTTGAGCGTCACGTCCGAGACCTTGTGGAGCCCGGGCAGCTTCCTCACCCGGTTCTCCTTGTCGTTGCCCTGCCGGTACTCGATCAGGGTGATCTCGGTGCCCAGCCCCGAGACGTCGGTGAACCCGCCGAGCGCCGAGCTCTCGTCCGGCCCGTCGCCGATGTTCACCAGGAAATTGGTCGCCGCCCAGGGCGTCTCGCGAACAGCCATCTCTCAGCCCTTTCTCAGCCGTCCGCTCCGGCCGTCTTCTGGCCGATGCGGAAGATCACGAACTCGGCGGGCTTCAGCGCAGCCACGCCGACGAGGCAGACCAGCCGCCCGTTGTCGATGTCGTTCTGGGTCATGGTGTCCCGGCCGCAGCGCACGAAGAACGCCTCCGCCGGCGTCGCGCCGAGAAGCGCGCCCGAGACCCATTCGTTGTAGAGGAAGTCGGTCACGGTGGTGCGGACGTTGTCCCACAGCCGCTCGCCGTTGGGCTCGAACACCGCCCATTGCGTGCCCCTGTCGATCGAGGCCTCGAGGTAGAGGAAGTACCGGCGCACCGGCACGTATTTCCACTCGGGATCCGAGGAGGCGGTGCGCGCCCCCCACACCCGGATGCCGCGGTTGGGCAGCGCCCGGATGCAGTTGATCCCCAGCGGGTTCAGCACCTCCTGCTCGCCGAAGCGGACGTGGCGCTGCAGGCCCACGGCGCCGGTCACGGTCTCGTTCGCCGGGGCCTTCCACACGCCCCGCTCGACGTCGGTGCGCGCATAGATCCCGCAGACCGCCCCCGCCGGCGGCACGTCGATGCGCCCCGGGGCCAGCGGGTCGGTCGCGGCCAGCGGGTTCGAGGTGGTGATCCAAGGGTAGTAGAGCGCGGCATGCGAGCTATCGAGCCCGCTCTTTGTGGTCCGCACCTGGGCGATGGTCTGCTGGGAGGCGGTCTCCAGCACCGCGATGCGGTAGGAGCGCCGGGTCTCGGCCGAGGCGATCAGCGCCTGGTTGATGCCCGCCGCGCTGCCGATCTCCGCCCCGCCCGGCGCCGCGATGATCGACACGTCCTCCAGCGCCAGCAGGGTGTTCAGCGCCTCGGTATAGACCGTGGGCGTGGGCGCCGCGTTGCCGTCGGTGCCCCCGGTCAGCCCCACGGTGCGCCCCGAGCCGTCGGCCCGGCACAGCGCCGCGCGCAGGACCGGGGCGGTGGTGTCGGCCTCGACGTCCAGGCGCACCGGGTTCGCCAGCGCGTCGTCGCCGTTGGGCGGCGTCGCCCCCATCACCGCGCCCACATAGCGCGGGTGCAGCGGATGCAGCCCGAGGTCCGCGGCCTCCCAGATCGTTCCCGAGGGGTCGGAGACGGTGGCCGCCACGCTCACCAGCTGCAGCGCGCCCGTATCGGCGAGCCCGTCGAAGGCGGTGGCGTCGGCCGCCGAGGTCACCATCGGGGCGGTGCCGATCACGTAGTAGTCGTCCGCGATACGCACCATCGTCCCCGCCGGCTTGCGCAGGGCGATGGCCTTGGTGGATTCGGTCTGCACCTGGGCGAAGGCGACGCGGAAGTTCGCCTCCGACCCCGCGATCCGGGCCCCGCCCGGCGCCCGGGCGCTCAGCGAGACGCCCGAGTCCGCCGGCCCGAACTCGCCCGAGGCCGCGACCGCCGCCCCCGCCCCGGCGATCCGGGCGACGTAGAGCCGCCCGCCCCCATTGGCGAAGAAGGCCTGCACGGCGAGCGCCAGGTAATTGGGCGTCGCCGCCCCGTTGATCCGCAGCGGATCGGGCCCGCCGTAGACCCGCTCGAAATCCGCGACCGAGGTCAGCAGCGGCGGGACCACGGCGTTGGCGCCCGAGCTGATCGGGCCGCGGGCGCAGGGCCCCACGAAGGCGGCGGTCGAGGTGCCGACCCCCGCGATGGACTTGGCGCGGAAGCTGGTCTCTTCCACGTAGACGGCAGGAGCGAGATATTCCGGCATCGGGCGCCTCCAGGCGGTGGTCTTCAGGGCGCGCGGCCCCGTGACGTCAGGGTTTCCGGGTCGGGGTTGCAGGGGTCTGGTTGCAGGGGTCGGGTTTCAGGGTCGGGTTTCAGGGTCGGGATCGCGGGTCTCGGTCGCGGGTCTCAGTCTGGTGTCCAGGTCAGGCTTGCGGCCGCGAGCCGCCCGGGCCGGGCCTCCACGGTCGCGGTCAGGGTGGTCTCGACGGCGGGGTCCGCGGCGAGCCGCGCGGCGAGGATCGCGTCCGGGTCCGGGAACCCCGCGCGCCGGGCCGCGAAGGCCTCCCGCGCGGCGGCGATCCCCTCGGGCGCGTGCAGACGCACGGCGGGCGCGTCGATCACCGCGTCCACCTCCACCTCCAGGTCCGCAAGCACCGTCGCCCCCGGCCCCGGCGAGGCGAGCGGCAGCCCCGGCAGGCGCACCAGCGCCTCGCCCGAGGGCCCGGTGATCCCGAGGCTCTCGTCATGCGGCGCGCCGGGCCGGGCGCGGACCACCGCCCCCTCGACCGCGCGGCCGTCGGCATGGCGCACCGCGACCAGGATCGCCGCCTCCAGCCCCTCCGGCCGCGCGCGCAGGCCGGGGAGGAGGCGGATCTCGGCGGCGGCCAGGATCGTGTCCGCCGCCTCCGGGTCCGGATCGCGCGGCAGCGCGAGGGACGCGCGGCGCGGAGCCAGCGCCGGGTCCGCGGGGCGCAGGTCCAGCACCAGGATCTCCTCCCCCACCGCCGGCGCGTCGGGGGGCGCGTCGAAGGCGGCCGCATGGCCCTCCAGCCCCGGCGCGCGCAGCAGCAGCAGCGTGCCGTCGCGCTTGCGCGACCAGCGCAGGGACCGGGGATCCGCCCCCTCGGCCCGCGCCTCGACCGGCGAGGTCACGGGCGCGCCCACGGCGTCCACGAAGCGCAGCGCGGCCAGCAGGCGGCGGTCGAGCAATTCGAAGACCGTCATGGCGTCCCCTCCGTCAGGGGATCGACGTCGGCGAAGCCGAAGCGGCTGGCGACCACCGGCGGGCCCACGTCGGGGCGGCCGTAGCTCAGCCGGATCACGCGGGCCCGGAAGGTGGCCGAGAGGCGATAGCGCAGCTGCAAGGCCGACCAGATCCGGAACAGGTCGTCGGCGGCCAGGCTCTCGGGCACGATCTGCAGGGTCTCGTCCCGCTCCCACGCGTCGCCCGCCAGCAGCGAGCGGTCGAGCAGCGAATAGCGGCTCAGCTCCAGCATCGCCCAGGCCAGCACCCCGTGCTCCTCGGCCGCCGAGGAGGCCCAGGGCACCACGAGATACCCCAGCTCGACGGCGATCGAGACGCGGTCGGCGCGGTCGCGCGCCGGCGGCCGGGCCACCGGCTGCTCGGAGCGCGTGACGGAGTAGCAGCAGATCGTCAGCCCCGCGTTGGGCGGCTGGGCCGAGGTCAGCCGCGCCGTGCCCACCTGGGAGATGTCGAGCCCCGCCGGCACCGGCCCCAGCACCCCCTGCTCGGCCATCAGGTCGCGGCGCGCGCGCAGCAGCTGCACGACGCTCTCGCCCGCCTGGTGGATCGCGGCGAGGCCGGCCATCAGCGCGCCCCCCCCTGCGGCGCCAGCGCGCCGTAGCGGCGTTCGTAATCGGCGATGGCGGCGGCGAGCGCGTCGCGGAACAGCGGCATGTTCGCCGGCGCCGTCACCAGCCTCGCCCCGGCCTGCGGCGCGGGTCCGCCGAAGGCCTGCAGGAAGTCGAGCGTGAACTCGGCGAGCGTGAAGTCCACCGACAGGGCGTTGACATAGGCGCGGGGGCCCGCGTCCTGCGTCGCGTTGCGTCCATGTTCGGGGGTCTGCGCCATGTGCTGCTCCGATCCGGTGTCGGAGGAGGAAATGGCAAGCGCCGTGCCAAAGGCGCAGAGCGTTGAAATCGCTGGAAAAGATTTTTCGAGAGGGGCCGGGCGTTACAACCCGGCGTTACACCGGCGTCTCGCCGGCGTAACGGGCGTCACGGGGGTCGTGACGGGGGGCGTGACGGGCGGCGTCAGACCCCCGTCGCGCCCGCGGCTTCAGACCGGCAGGGCGGCGGCCTCGGCGGCCAGCGTCTCGATGCCGGCCCAGTCGCCCGCCGCCATCAGCTTCGCCGGCGCCACCCAGGAGCCGCCCACGCAGACCACGTTCGGCAGGCCCAGGTAATCGCGCGCATTGCCCAGCCCGATCCCCCCCGTCGGGCAGAAGGAGACGCCGGCGAGCGGGCTCGCCCAGGCCTTCAGCACCGGCGCGCCGCCGTTCGCCTCGGCGGGGAAGAACTTCAGATGGGTCAGCCCCCGCTCGAGCCCCGCCATCGCCTCCGAGGGGGTGGCGACGCCGGGCAGCATCGGCAGGCCCGCATCCTCCGCCGCATCCAGCACGCGGTGGGAGAGGCCGGGCGAGACCCCGAACCGGGCCCCCGCCTCGACCGCCGCATAGACGTCGGCGGGGGTCAGCAGGGTGCCGGCGCCGACCACCGCGTCGGGGGCGGCCTCGACCATCTCCCGGATCGCGTCGAGCGCGCAGGGCGTGCGCAGGGTCACCTCCAGCGCCCTCAGCCCCCCCGCGCAGAGCGCCCGGGCGAGCGGCGCGGCATGGGCCAGGTCCTCGACGATCAGCACCGGGACCACGGGGGCGAGGCGGCAGACCTCCTCGATCTTCATGGCGTTTCCTTTCGATCCGCAGGGCGGCGGGCGGAGGTCTCCCCCGCTTCGAGAGTCAGGGCCGGCCCGGCGACCCGGGCGCTCCGGGGACTCCGGCGGACCGGCGCGGCGGGCGCCTCCGGTCGGCCCGCGAGGGGCCCCCCGGGAGCGGGGCGCCCCGTGGGCCGGCGCGGGGGCGCCGAGGGGCCGGCGGCGAGGGGCCGGCGGCGAGGGGCCCCGGATCGGGTCCGGGGCGGCCGCGGGGAGGCCCCGGGGCCCAGGCGCGGGGCGCGGAGCGGGGCTCAGACCACCACGGCGGCGCCGGTCTCGGCGGCGCCGACGGAGGCGCGGAAGGCGGCGAAGAGCTCGCGGCCGATGCCCTCGTGGCTGCCGGTCAGGTCGGGGCGGGCGGGCTCGCGGGCCTCGAACTCCTCGGCCGGGACCAGCACCTCCAGCGTGCCCGCGCTCGCGTCGAGGCGGATCATGTCGCCGTCGCGGATCTTCGCGATCGGGCCGCCGTCGGCGGCCTCGGGGCTCAAGTGGATCGCCGAGGGGACTTTTCCCGACGCGCCCGACATGCGCCCGTCGGTCACCAGCGCCACCTTGTGCCCGCGGTCGAGCGTCACCCCGAGCGGCGGGGTCAGCGAGTGCAGCTCCGGCATCCCGTTCGCCTTCGGCCCCTGGAAGCGGACCACCACGATCAGGTCGCGGTCGAACTCGCCGGCCTTGAAGGCGGCCTTCACCGCCTCCTGGTCGTGGAAGACGCGGGCCGGCGCCTCGATCACCTGGTTCTCCGGCTTCACCGCCGAGACCTTGATCACCGCCTTGCCCAGGTTCCCCCCCAGCAGCCGCAGCCCGCCGGTCTTCTGGAACGGATCCGAGGCGGGGCGCAGGATGTCGCGGTTCAGGCTCTCGCCCGCCCCCGCCTCCCAGCTCACCCGCTCGCCCGCGAGCTTCGGCTCGGCGGTGTAGCGGCTCAGGCCCGGGCCGGCGACGGTCTTCACGTCCTCATGCAGGAGCCCCGCCGACAGCAGCTCCCCGATCATGCAGCCGAGGCCGCCCGCCGCATGAAAATGGTTCACGTCGGCGATGCCGTTGGGATAGACGCGCGCCATCAGCGGCGTGACGGCGCTGATCTCGGCCATGTCCGACCAGTCGATCAGCACCCCCGCCGCGCGCGCCATCGCCACCAGATGCAGCACCAGGTTGGTCGAGCCGCCGGTGGCGTTCAGCCCCACCATGCCGTTGACGAAGGCCTTCTCGTCCAGCACTTCCGAGACCGGGGTGAACGCATTGCCCTTCGCCGTGATCGCCAGCGCCCGGCGCGTCGCCTCGACGGTCAGGGCGTCGCGGAGCGGCGTGTTGGGGTTCACGAAGCTCGCCCCCGGCAGGTGCAGGCCCATGAACTCCATCAGCATCTGGTTGGTGTTGGCGGTGCCGTAGAAGGTGCAGGTGCCGGGGCCGTGGTAGGAGGCCATCTCGGCCGCGAGCAGCTCGTCCCGCCCGATCTCGCCGGCGGCGAAGAGCTGGCGGATGCGCGACTTCTCGTCGTTGGGCAGGCCCGAGGGCATCGGGCCCGCCGGCGCGAAGATCGCCGGCAGGTGGCCGAAGGTCGCCGCCGCGATCACCAGCCCCGGCACGATCTTGTCGCAGACGCCCAGGTACATCGCCGCGTCGTAGCAGTTGTGGCTGAGCGCCACCCCGGCGGCCAGCGCGATCACGTCGCGCGAGAACAGGCTGAGCTCCATCCCCGGCTGGCCCTGGGTGACCCCGTCGCACATCGCCGGCACCCCGCCCGCGACCTGCGCGGTGCCCCCGGCCTGGCGGGCGGCGGCGCGGATCAGCTCGGGGAACCGCTCGAACGGCTGGTGGGCCGAGAGCATGTCGTTGTAGGCGGTGACGATGCCGATGTTGCCGCCCCGCTCCTGCGCGATCGGCTCCTTGTCGGGGCCCATCGCGGCGGTGACATGGGCCATGTTCCCGCAGCTGAGATGGGCGCGGGCGGGCCCGGCCTCCACCGCCCGCTCGACGCGGGCGAGGTAGGCGCCCCGCGTCGGGGCGGAGCGGGCGCGGATGCGGTCGGTGACGGCCTCGATGGTCGGGTTCATGGCGTCCTCCTGCCGGGCCGGGCGTATGGCCGGGTGGGTCTAGTCGGCGTAGTGCACCGTCGCGCCCTCCAGCACGGCGCAGATCGGGGCGCGGGTCGGGTCGGCGAGGGCCACGGCGCGCTCCAGCGCGCGCATCTTGTCGTGGCCCTGGATCAGGATGTGCCGCTCGGCGGCGCGCAGCACGCGGGCCGAGAGGGTGATGCGCGGCTCCTCCGCCCCCGGCGCGCGGATCGCGACCGCAGGGGGCGCGTCGGGCGACAGCGCCTCCTCCAGCCCCAGGGCGCCCGGGAACATCGAGGCGGTGTGCATGTCGTCGCCCATGCCCAGAACGGCGACGTCGAGGGGCAGCGCCACCTGCTCCAGCGTCAGGTTGACCGCATGCAGCGCCTGCGCGGGCTCCGCCCCGCCGCCGTAGAGGGGCACGAACTCGGCCGCCGCGGCGGCGCCGTGAAACAGCGTCTCCCCCAGCAGCTTCTGGTTGGAGCGGGGCGAGATCGGCGGCACCCAGCGCTCGTCCGTCAGGGTCACGGCGACCAGGCCCCAGGGCGCGTCGCTCTCCCCCAGCAGCTTGAGCATCAGGCCGGGCGTGGTCCCGCCGGGCACGGCGAGCGAGGCGGAGTTCTTCGCCTTCACCGCCGCCGTCAGCCGTCCCGCCACCAGGTCGGCGAGCCCGCCCGCCTGGTCGTCGCGGCTGTCGTATTCGATGATCTGCGGCATCGTCATGGCGGCGTTCGAGCCTTCGCTCATGTGGCGATCTCCCTCCAGCGGCGCCCGTCGCGGTGCAGGAGCATCAGCGCGTCCTCCGGTCCCGAGGAGCCGGGATCGTAGGAGACGGGGCGGTCCCCCCTCTCTTCCCATCCCGCGATGATCGGGTCGACCCATTCCCACGCGGCCTCGACCTCGTCGCCGCGCATGAACAGGGTCTGGTCGCCGCGGATCACGTCCATCACCAGCCGCTCGTAGGCGTCGGGCATGCGCAGCTTCGACGACGACATGGCGTCGGCGAAGGTCATGTCCAGCACCGCCGGCGCGAGCCGCATCCCCCCCGGGCCGGGGTCCTTGATGGTCATGCCCAGCGTGATGCCCTCGTCGGGCTGCAGGCGGATCGCCAGCACGTTCTGCGCCCAGCGGCCGGAGGCGGCGGGGAAGATCGAATGCGGCGCCTCCTTGAAGGCCACCGCGATCTCGGAGACGCGGGTGCGCAGGCGCTTGCCGGTGCGCAGGTAGAAGGGCACGCCCGACCAGCGCCAGTTGGCGACCTCGGCCTTGAGGGCCACGTAGCTCTCGGTGCGGCTCTCGGGGGCTTCGGCGTCCTCGCGGTAGCTCGGCGTGCCGTTGGCCGCCGCATACTGGCCGCGGACCACGTCCTCGGGGTGGTTGTGGGGGGCGAGCGCCCTGAGAACCTTGAGCTTTTCGTCGCGCACCGCGTCCGGCTCGAACCGCCCCGGCGGCTCCATGGCGATCAGGCACAGCAGCTGCAGCATGTGGTTCTGCACCATGTCGCGCATCGCGCCGACGCCGTCGTAGTAGGGGCCGCGCCCCTCGACGCCCACGGATTCGGCCACCGTGATCTGCACGTGGTCGATGTGGCGGGCGTTCCACAGCGGCTCGAACAGCGCGTTGGCGAAGCGCAGCGCCATCAGGTTCTGGACCGTCTCCTTCCCCAGATAGTGGTCGATCCGGTAGACCTGATGCTCGTGGAAATGCTCGGCCAGCGTGGCGTTGAGCTCGCGCGCCGAGGCGAGGTCGTGGCCCAGCGGCTTCTCGATGACGATGCGGCTGTCGGCGCCCGACAGGCCCGCGTCATGGATCCGCTCCGCCATCGGGCCGAAAAACCGTGGCGCGACAGAGAGATAGAAGGCCCGCGGCCGGCCCGGCTGCGGCGGCATGGCGGCGGCGAGGTCCGACCAGCCCTCCGAAGAGGTGGCGTCGACCTGGGCGTAGTCGATGCAGTTCAGGAACCGCTTGACGGTCTCGTCGTCGAGATCGTCGGGGCGCACGAACTCCTCCAGCGCCTCGGCGGCCATGTTGCGGAATTCGTCCTGGCTCAGGTCCGAGCGGGCTGCGCCGATTATGCGAGCACTTTCAGGGGCTTGGCCGTCGTGCAGGCGGTGGTAGAGCGCCGGGATCAGCTTGCGCCGCGCGAGGTCGCCGGTGGCGCCGAAGACCACCAGGTCGAAGGGATCGACGGGAACGACGCGGGCGACCATCAGCGATCCTCCGTTCGGGGGCTGGAGAGTTCGGCGCGCCGCGGCAGGTCCGCCCCGCGGCGCGAGCAGGTGATCGCCGCCGCCTGGACGGCGAAGTCGAGGAGCGCGGAAATCTCTTCTGCGCCAAGGGCTTCGACGGCGGCGCGGGCGGTGGCGCCGCGCTCGGAAAGGCCGGCGATCAGGGCGGCCTGGAAGGTGTCGCCGGCGCCGACGGTGTCGACGACCTCGACCCGGCGGCCCGGCGTCTCGATGCGGCCGGCGGGGCCGAAGGCGACGGCGCCCTCGGCGCCTTTTGTGATCACGACCAGCGCGGGGCCCTTCGCGAGCCAGTCCTGCGCCACCTCTTCCAGCGCGCGGCCGGGGTGGAGCAGGCCCAGATCCTCCTCCGAGACCTTCACGACATCGGCGCAGGCGAGGAATTTCTCCAGCCGGTCCAGCCAGATGGCGAGATCCGGCTGGATCGTCAGGCGCACGTTGGGGTCGAGGGTCAGGAGGCGCCGGCCCCGCTCCCGCTCGAACAATGCCAGCAGGGTCGCGCCGACGGGCTCGACGGCCAGCGAGTAGCTGCCGGCGTGCAGGCCCCAGGTCTCGGGGCCCAGCGCCGGCAGGTCGTCTGTGATCACAGAACGGTCGGCCGCCCCCTCGCCATAGAAGGCATAGCGCGGCGAGCCGTCGGCGCCGAGGTCTACAAGACTGATCGTGCTGGGATTTTCGCGACGCACCAGGGCGGAGGTCGCGACCCCCTCGGCCTCCAGCGCCGCCAGCAGACGCTCCCCCAGCCGGTCGGTGGAGAGGCCGGTGAAGAGGCCCGCCTCCTGCCCCAGCCGCGCGAGGCCCACGGCCACGTTGAAGGGCGAGCCGCCGACGCGCGCGTCGAAGGAGAGCCCTCCCCCGCCTTCCACCGCGAACAGGTCCCACAGGGCCTCGCCGCAGACGAGAAACATCGACCGTCGCCTCCCTGACCAGCGCCCCTCGGAGCCTCGCCGGGCCGGGGCGCGCGCGCAAGCCCGACCCCGCGGCATGAGGCGCGAGCGCGGGCGAAACCCGCCATAGCCCCCCTCGATTCGTCAACAAATAAATCAGATCGGTTGATTTAATCGGCCGCGGGCGGGTAACTTTCGGGCAAGGAAATCCGGGCGGGGACGGCGGGCGATGCGCGGCGGCGATGCGGGCGGCCTGAGGGCCTTCAACGAGCGGCGGGTGATCGACGCGGTGCTGCGCGCGGGCGCGCTCTCGAAGGCCGGCGTGGCGCGGGCGACGGGGCTCAGCGGCCAGGCGGCGGCGGTGATCGTGGAGCGGCTGGTGGCGCAGGGGCTGCTCGAGAAGGGCGACAAGGTGCGGGGGCGGGGCCAGCCCTCGACCCCGGTCTCGGTGGCGGGGGCGGGGGCGTTCTCGCTGGGGGTGAAGATCGGCCGGCGCACGGTCGAGGCGCGGCTGGTCGACCTGACCGGGGAGACGGTGGCGGAGCGGGCGACGCGGCTCGCGGCCCCCCTGCCCGGCCCGGTGATGGCGGCGGCGACGGGACAGGCGCGCGAGCTGCTCGACGCGATGGCGCCCGCGCATCGCACCCGGCTGGCGGGGGTGGGCCTGGCGCTGCCGGGAGAGATGGACGCCTGGGCGGACGAGCTGGGGGCGCCGAAGGAGGCGCTCGCCGGCTGGCGGGCGGTGGACCCGCAGGCGGCGCTGGCGCGCGCCACGGGGGCGGAGGTGACGGTCTTCAACGACGCCGCGGCGGCCTGCGCGGCGGAGATGCTGGCGGGAGAGGCGATCGCGGAGGGCTCGGCCCTCTACGTCCATGTCGGGGCCTTCATCGGGGCGGGCGTGGTGCTGGAGGGGCGGCTGTTTCGCGGGGCGCGGCTGAACGCGGGGGCGCTGGGCTCGATGCCGCTGGCGGGGCGGGTTCCGGGGGCGAAGGGGCGCCAGCTCATTCACGCGGCCTCGGCCGTGGGGCTGGCGCGGCGGCTGCGGGCGGCGGGAGTGGATGTGACCCACGCCATGGCGGGGGTCGGCGGGCCGGAGGCGGACGCGCCGTTCGAGGACTGGCTGGCGGGCGCGGCGCCGGCGCTGGCGCGGGCGGTGGTCTCGGCGCTGGCGGTGATCGACTTCGAGGCGGTGGTGATCGACGGCGTGCTGCCGCGAGCCTGGCGGCTTCGGCTGCTGGACGAGACGCATGACGCGATCCTGCGCTTCGACCGCACCGGGCTGAGCCGGGCCTCGCTGCGCGAGGGCACGGTGGGGGGCGAGGCGCGGGTGCTGGGGGCGGCGCTGCTGCCGCTGCAGGCCCGCTTCGCGCCGGAGCCGGATCTGCTGATCAACCGCAAACGCGCGCAGGCGGCGGCGCGGCCCTCGCCGCTCGACCCGCCGCCGGCCTTCGACGAACCCTCGCCGCATCTCGACAGGTGGAGGAGCTAGGCGCATGGGGCTGCGGTTGCTAAGACCTGCCCCGGTGCGGGACGGAGGGGGCGCGATGCGGCGGATCGATCTGGTGATCTTCGACTGCGACGGAGTGTTGATCGACTCGGAGGCGATCAGCGCCCGGATGCTGGTCGAGGAGATGGGCGCCCGCGGCATCGGGATCGACCTGGAATACGTCGCCCGCCACTTCCTCGGCCGCAGCTATCCGGTGGTGCTGAAGGTGATCGCGCAGGACTTCGGCATTGACCTGCCGGAGAGCTTCGAGGCCGACTACCGCCGCCGCCTGCTCGCCGCCTTCGAGGCGGAGCTGACGGTGATGCCCGGCGTCGAGGCGGTGCTGGACCGGCTGGCGCGGCCCTATTGCCTCGCCACCTCCTCGAGCCCGGCGCGGCTGGCGCGCAGCCTGGAGATCACCGGGCTCGGCGCGCGCTTCGCGGGGCGGATCTCGACCGCCTCGGAGGTGGCGCGGGGCAAGCCCGCGCCGGACCTGTTCCTGCTGGCGGCCGAGCGGGCGGGCGTGGCGCCCGCGCATTGCCTGGTGATCGAGGACAGCCTGAACGGGGTGAAGGCGGCGCTGGCCGCGGGGATGGAGGCCTGGCGCTTCACCGGGGGCGCGCATTTCCGCGACATCGCCCTGCCCGACCCCGGCGAGCTGCGCGCGCATCGCGACTTCGCCCGCTTCGAGGATTTCTTCGACGCGCGCCCCGAGCTCGCCCGCCCGGAGCACGCGGCATGAGCCGGCGGGAGGAGGATGCGGCGACCCCGCTCGACCAGGCGGCGCGGGCGGCGTGGCTCTACTACGTCGGCGGGGCGACGCAGGACCAGATCGCCGCCGAGATGGGGATCTCCCGCCAGCGGGCGCAGCGGCTGGTGGCCAAGGCCGTGGCCGAGGGGCTGATCCACGTGCGGCTCGACCATCGGGTCAGCCGCTGCATGGAGCTGGAACGGGCGCTGACCAGGCGCTACGGGCTGAAGCGGGCGCGGGTGGCGCTGAGCCTCGGCAAGGGCGCCGATCCGGTGAAGGCCATCGCGCCGGTGGCGGCGGAGGAACTGGAGCGGATCTTCGCCCAGCCGGAGCCGCTGGTGGTGGCGCTGGGCACCGGGCGGACCCTGCGCGCGATGGTGGAGGAGATGCGGGCGATCGACTGCCCGCAGCACCGCATCGCCTCGCTGAACGGGAACATGGCGCCGGACGGGACCGCCTCGGCCTTCGACGTGATCATGCGGCTGGCCGACAAGGTGCGCGCGCGCCATTACCCGATGCCCCTGCCGCTGGTGGCGGCGACGCCGGAGGAGCGGGACCTGTTCATCTCGCTGCCCCCCGTGGTGCGGGCCCGGGCGCTGGCGGAGAACGCCGACGTCGCCTTCGTCGGCGTGGGCGAGATGGGGGGGGAGCCGCCGCTCCTGAAGGACGGGTTCCTGACCGCGGCGGAGATCGAGGAGCTGCGCGCGCTGGGCGCGGTCGGCGAGATCACCGGCTGGTCCTACGACGATTCGGGCGGCTACCTGCAGACCGGGGCCAACGCGCGCATCGCCGGCGTGCGGCTGGAGCGGGTGGCGGAAAAACTGATCGTCGCCATCGCTGCGGGCGCGAAGAAACGGCCCGCCATCAAGGCCGCGCTGAAAGGCGGGCTGGTCAACGGCTTGATCACCGACGAGCTGACCGCCGAGGCGTTGCTGGCCTGAGGCGGGGCCCCTCGGCCCGCGAAACATGCTGCACCGCAAAAGGCGCAACGCCTTGACAGCGCTCGGCCGCGTGTGAGCAATTGTTCGCAACCTAAGCAAGTTCTCATCCAGGGAGGAACACATGAGCTTGCGGACCAGCGCCCTCATGGGCGCCTGCGCGGTCATGGCTCTGGCCACGGCGGCGTCGGCCCAGACCACCATCACCGTGGCCACCGTGAACAACGGCGACATGATCCGGATGCAGGGGCTGACCTCGGACTTCGAGGCCAAGCACCCCGACATCAAGGTCGAGTGGGTGACGCTGGAGGAGAACGTGCTGCGCCAGCGCGTGACCACCGACGTCGCCACCAAGGGCGGCCAGTACGACGTGATGACCATCGGCACCTACGAGGTCCCGATCTGGGGCAAGCAGGGCTGGCTGGTGGGCCTCGACGACCTGCCCGAGAGCTATGACGTCGACGACCTGCTGCCCGCGATCCGCGGCGGCCTGACGGTGGACGGGACGCTCTATGCGGCGCCCTTCTACGGCGAGTCCTCGATGGTCATGTACCGCAAGGACCTGGTGGAGGCGGCCGGCATGGAGATGCCGGAGGCCCCGACCTGGGACCAGGTCAAGGAGATCGCGGCGGCGACCACCGACAAGGCCAACGAGGTCTACGGCATCTGCCTGCGCGGCAAGGCCGGCTGGGGCGAGAACATGGCGTTCCTGACCGCCATGTCCAACAGCTTCGGCGCCAAGTGGTTCGACATGGAGTGGAAACCCCAGTTCGACAGCGAGGAATGGAAGCAGACGCTGACCTTCTACCTCGACCTGATGAACGAGTATGGCCCGCCGGGCGCCTCGTCGAACGGGTTCAACGAGAACCTGGCCCTGTTCCAGACCGGCAAGTGCGCGATGTGGATCGACGCCACCGTGGCGGCCTCCTTCGTGACCAACCCCGACGACTCCGAGGTCGCCGACCAGGTGGGCTTTGCGCTCGCGCCGGACAACGGCCTGGGCAAGCGCGGCAACTGGCTGTGGGCCTGGAACCTCGCCGTCCCCGCGGGGACCGAGAAGGAGGACGCCGCCAAGGCCTTCATCGAGTGGGCGACCTCGAAGGAGTACACCGAGCTGGTGGCCGAGAAGGAGGGCTGGGCGAACGTGCCGCCGGGCACGCGCACCTCGCTCTACGAGAACCCCGAGTATCTCGAGGCCGCGCCCTTCGCTCAGATGACGCTCGAGTCCATCGAGGCGGCCGATCCGCAGAACCCCACCGTGGACGAGGTGCCCTACGTGGGCGTGCAGTTCGTGGCGATCCCGGAGTTCCAGGGGCTGGGGACCGCGGTCGGGCAGCAGTTCTCGGCGGCGCTGGCGGGGCAGATCACCGCGGAGCAGGCGCTGGCCAACGCCCAGACCCTGACCGAGCGGGAGATGAAGCGGGCGGGGTACTGACCCCACATCGGTCCGCCCGACTTCCCGGGACCGGCGCGCGCTTCCTCGGCGCCGGTCCCGCGCCCCCCCGGGTCGGGGCCGTCTTTCCCCGCGGCCCCGACCCCCTTCCCCGCGCTTCCGGGCGCGTGCGCCCCTCTCGTTCGCAAGAATACACCGGAGAAACCGGGCCATGGCGACCCAGCACTCCCGCGCCGCCGCGCGGACGATGATCTCGCCGGCGGTGATCCTGCTCCTGGGATGGATGCTGATCCCGCTGGGGCTGACGCTCTACTTCTCGTTCCTGCGCTACAACCTGCTGATGCCGGGCGCGAACCCGTTCGTGGGGGTCGAGAACTACGAGTATTTCTTCACCGATCCGGCGTTCTGGCCGGCGGTGATCAACACGCTGCTGCTCGTGGGCGGGGTGCTGGTCATCACCATCGTCGGCGGGGTGCTGCTGGCCCTGCTGCTGGACCAGCCGATCTGGGGGCGGGGGATCGTGCGCATCCTGGTGATCGCGCCGTTCTTCGTGATGCCCACCGTCTCGGCGCTGGTGTGGAAGAACATGTTCTTCCATCCGGTCAACGGGTTGTTCGGGCAGCTGGCCAAGGGGCTCGGGTTCGAGCCGTTCGATTTCCTGGCGCAGGCGCCGCTGGCCTCGATCATTCTCATCGTCAGCTGGCAGTGGCTGCCCTTCGCCACGCTGATCCTGCTGACCGCGCTGCAGTCGCTGGACAGCGAGCAGCTGGAGGCCGCGGAGATGGACGGGGCGGGGGCGTTCTCGCGCTTCCGGCATATCGCGCTGCCGCATCTGGCCCGCGCGATCACCGTGGTGATCCTGATCCAGACCATCTTCCTGCTGTCGGTCTTCGCCGAGATCCTGGTGACCACCAACGGGGGGCCGGGCAACGCCTCGACCAACCTGACGTACCTGATCTACGCGCAGTCGCTGCTGCAGTTCGACGTGGGGCTTGGCTCCGCCGGGGGCGTCTTCGCCATCCTCCTCGCCAACATCGTCGCATTCTTCCTGATGCGGATGATCGGCAAGAACCTGGATCTCTGAGCCATGGCCCGCGCCGTCACAACCAACCGCAAGGTCGTCGCGACCGTCTTCGGGTGGATCATCGCGCTCGCGATCTTCTTCCCGATCCTGTGGACGATCCTCACCAGCTTCAAGACGGAGGCGGAGGCGATCGCCTCGCCGCCCTCGTTCCTCGCCTTCGACTGGACGCTGGAGAACTACGCGACCGTGCAGGCGCGGTCGGACTACTTCCTGCACTTCATGAACTCGGTGATCCTGTCGCTGGGCTCGACCGTGCTGGGGCTGCTGATCGCGATCCCCGCGGCCTGGTCGATGGCCTTCGTGCCCGCGAAGCGCACGAAGGACGTGCTGATGTGGATGCTGTCCACCAAGATGCTGCCGCCGGTGGGCGTGCTGGTGCCGATCTACCTGATATTCCGGGACATCGGGCTCCTGGATACGCGGCTGGGGCTGGTGATCGTGCTGACGCTGATCAACCTGCCGATCATCATCTGGATGCTGTTCACCTATTTCCGCGAGATCCCGGGCGACATTCTCGAGGCGGCGCGGATGGACGGGGCGAGCCTGCGCGACGAGATCATCCACGTGCTGACGCCGATGGCGCTGCCGGGGATCGCCTCGACCTTCCTGCTCAACGTGATCCTGGCGTGGAACGAGGCGTTCTGGACGCTGAACCTGACGGCCGCGAAGGCCGCGCCGCTGACCGCCTTCATCGCCTCCTATTCGAGCCCCGAGGGGCTGTTCTACGCCAAGCTCTCGGCCGCCTCGACGATGGCCATCGCGCCGATCCTGATCCTGGGCTGGTTCTCCCAGAAGCAGCTGGTGCGCGGGCTGACCTTCGGCGCCGTGAAATAGCAAGGGACGGAGAAAGCCCATGGGACGCATCGTTCTGAAGGACGTGAAGAAAAGTTTCGAGAACGTCCACGTCATCCCGCCCCTGAACCTCGAGATCGAGGACGGGGAGTTCGTGGTCTTCGTCGGGCCCTCCGGCTGCGGGAAGTCCACGCTGCTGCGGCTGATCGCGGGGCTGGAGGACGTCTCGGGCGGCGTGATCGAGATCGACGGGCAGGACGCGACGGCGATGCCGCCGGCGAAGCGCAGGCTGGCGATGGTGTTCCAGAGCTACGCGCTCTACCCGCACATGACGGTCAGGAAAAACATCGCCTTTCCGCTGAAGATGGCCGGCATGGACAAGGCCGAGCAGGACCGGCGGATCGAGAACGCGGCGAAGGTGCTGAACCTGACCGACTACCTGGACCGGCGGCCGGGGCAGCTCTCGGGCGGGCAGCGGCAGCGGGTGGCCATCGGGCGGGCCATCGTGCGGGAGCCGGCGGCGTTCCTCTTCGACGAGCCGCTCTCGAACCTCGACGCGGCGCTGCGCGTGGGGATGCGGCTGGAGATCTCGGAGCTGCATGAGCGGCTCGCGACCACGATGATCTACGTCACCCACGACCAGGTCGAGGCGATGACCATGGCCGACAAGATCGTGGTGCTTCAGGCCGGGCGGATCGAGCAGGTGGGCTCGCCGCTGGAGCTCTATCACACGCCGCGCAACCGCTTCGTGGCGGGGTTCATCGGCTCGCCGAAGATGAATTTCCTGGAAGGCGCGGAGGCCGAGACGCGGGGCGGGCACGCCATCGGGATCCGGCCGGAGCATATCGCGCCCTCGGCCACGGAGGGGACCTGGCAGGGCGTGGTGGGGGTGTCGGAGCATCTGGGCTCGGACACGTTCTTCCACGTGCACATGGAGGGGCGGCGCGAGCCGCTGACCGTGCGCGCGGGCGGCGAGGTCAGCCTGCACCACGGCGACGCGATCTTCCTGACCCCGGACGAGGACAAGATCCATCGCTTCGACCGCGAGGGGCTCCGGATCGCATGAGCGGCGGGGGGCGGCTGCAGGGCCGGCGCGCGGTGATCACCGGGGCGGCCCGCGGCATCGGGCTGGCCTTCGCCGAGGCCTATCTCGCCGAGGGGGCGCAGGTGGTGCTGGCCGATCTCGACCAGGCCCGCGCCTCGGCCGAGGCGGCGCGGCTGGGCGAGGGCGCCCATGCCGTCGCGCTCGACGTGACCCGGCAGGAGAGCATCGAGGAGGCGATGGAGGTCTCGGCCGCCCTGATGGGGGGCCTCGACATCCTGGTGAACAACGCCGCCCTCTTCACCGCCGCGCCGATCGTGGAGATCGAGCGGGCGGACTACGAGCGGATCTTCGCGGTGAACGTCGCGGGCGTGCTGTTCTGCCTGCAGGCGGCCGCGAGGCGGATGATCGCGCAGGGGACGGGCGGGAAGATCGTCAACATGGCCTCCCAGGCGGGGCGCCGGGGCGAGGCGCTGGTGGGGGTTTACTGCGCGTCCAAGGCGGCGGTGATCTCGATCACCCAGTCGGCGGGGCTCGACCTGATCCGGCATCGCATCAACGTCAACGCCATCGCGCCGGGCGTGGTGGAGGGCGAGCACTGGGACGGGGTCGACGCCTTCTTCGCGCGCTACGAGGGCAAGGCCCCGGGGCAGAAGAAGCGCGAGGTGGGCCTCGCCGTCCCCTACGGCCGGATGGGGACCGCGCAGGACCTGACCGGCATGGCCGTGTTCCTGGCCTCGTCCGAGGCCGATTACGTCGTCGCCCAGACCTACAACGTCGACGGCGGAAACTGGATGAGCTGAGGGCGGCCGGGCGCCCTGCCCCAGGCCTCGGGGCGCCGCCGCTCTCGTTTCGTGATCGACCAAGCAGGAGGTCGCCCCCGTGTCGACGCGCCTTTCGAATTCGTCCCTGTCCGCCCTGCCCGAGGGCGTCTCGGCCCCCGGCTACGACCGCGCGGCCCTGCGGCCGGGGATCCTGCATGTGGGGATGGGGAATTTCCATCGCGCCCACCAGGCGGTCTATGCCGACGACCTGCTGCGGGCCGGAGGGGATCCGGCCTGGGGGATCCTCGGGGCCGGGGTGATGCCCGCCGACGAGGCGATGCGCGAGGGGCTGGCGGGGCAGGACCACCTCTATTCGGTGACCGAGATGGGGCCGGAGGGGGACCGCGTCCGCGTGATCGGCGCCATGGCGGGGTTCCTGCCCGTCGCGCCCGGCCATGGGCCGATGATCGCGGCGATGGCGGATCCGGCGGTGCGCATCGTCTCGCTGACGGTGACGGAGGGGGGGTATTTCGTCTCCGCCGGGACCGGGGGGTTCAATGCCGAGCATCCCTCGATCCGGGCGGATGTCGCGAGCCCGGAGCGGCCGACGACGGTGTTCGGGGCGATCGTGGCGGGGTTGCGCGCGCGCCGGGCGGCGGGCGTCCAGCCCTTCACGGTGATGTGCTGCGACAACCTCCCCCATAACGGCGCCGTCACCCGCGCGGCGGTGGTCGGCGTGGCCCGCGGCCAGGACCCGGAGCTGGCGGCCTGGATCGAGGCGGAGGTGGCGTTTCCGAACGGCATGGTCGACCGGATCACGCCGGCGACGACCGAGCCCCGGCGCGCGCATCTGGCCGCCGAGCACGGGCTCGACGACGCCCGGCCCGTCTTCTGCGAGCCGTTCCGCCAGTGGGTGCTGGAGGACCGGTTTCCCGCCGGCCGCCCGGCGCTGGAGGAGGTCGGCGTGCAGTTCGTCGACGACGTGACCCCCTACGAGCACATGAAGATCCGGATGCTCAACGGCGGGCATGCGATGATCGCCTATCCCTCCGGCCTGCTGGGGCTGGAGTTCGCCCATGACGCGATGGCGGACGACCAGGTCTCGGCCTTCTTCGAGAAGGTGGAGCGGGACGAGGTTTTTGGAGTTGTCGAAGCCGTGCCGGGGGCCACGCAGGAGCAGTATCTGGCGAGCCTGAAGGCGCGGTTCGGCAATCCGCGGATCGAGGACACCATCCGGCGGCTGTGCCTGGACGGCTCCAACCGGCAGCCGAAGTTCATCGTGCCGTCCATCGAGGACAACCTCGCCGCCGGGCGGCCGGTGGAGGGGCTGGCGCTGGAGAGCGCGCTGTGGGCCCGCTATTGCCTGGGCGTCGACGAGGCCGGCGCGGAGATCGCACCGAACGATCCCGACTGGGACCGGCTGGCGGCGCATGCCGCCCGGGCGCGCGAAACCCCCGAGGCCTGGCTGGAGCTGCGCGACGTCTACGGCGCGGTCGCCGACCACCCCGGCTTCCGCGCGCCCTTCGTGCGCTGGCTGAGCGCCCTTCACGAACACGGAGTCCGCAGGGTCCTGGCCGAGTATCTCGGCTGAGGCCCGCGCGGGCGGCGGCCGGGTCAGGTCTCCTCCCCCCTTGGCCGCTGCGCCTCGCCCCGCCGGTCCGCCGGCGGGGCTTTTTCGTCCCTGCCCGGCGACTATATTCTATAAGCCATATGTGATGCCTCCGGCTTGAGGCACGTCAAGGCGGGCGCGGGCGCGCGGGGGCAGGATGCCGACATGGCTGGCGATCCCGGGGATATGCCGGGGGATGCGCGGCGGTCGGGAGGGGGCGGCATGACGGAGGACGGGGGGGCGGAGCGGCCGGGCTCGAGCCTGGGGGAGAGCGCGGAGATCCCGCGCGAGCCGCCGCCCGGCGCGCCGGGCTGCGCGCCCAAGCCCGCCTGCGACGACCCGGAGGCGCCCGCGCGGGTGGCGGCGCTGATGGCTTCGCCCGCCTACCGGCTGGCGGACGACGACGTGGATTTCCTGAAGTCGGACCTCGCCCGCGGGGTGCGGCTGGAGCTGGAGTACTTCAAGGCCGAGGCGGCGCTGCGCGCGCAGGGGATCGGGCACGCGATCGTGGTCTTCGGCTCCTCGCGCATCGCCGAGCCCGCCGCCGCCCTGCGCGCGCTGGAGGCCGCGCGCGCCGCCGCCGCCGCCGCGCCGGGCGACCGGGCCGGGCTGAGGGCGCTGCGCACGGCGGAACGCAGGGTCTCCGCCTCGCGCTGGTACGCGGTCGCGCGCGAGTTCGCGGCCCTGCTCGCCCAGGTCCCCGAGCGCCCCCATGGCGAGCGGGTGGCCATCGTCACCGGCGGCGGCCCGGGGCTGATGGAGGCGGCGAACCGGGGCGGGTTCGAGGCGGGGGCGATCTCGGTCGGGCTCAACATCGACCTGCCGCACGAGCAGTATCCGAACCCGTATCTCTCCGACGGGCTGGCGCTGCGGTTCCGCTATTTCGCGCTGCGCAAGATGCATTTCCTGCAGCGGGCGCGGGCGCTGGTGGCCTTTCCCGGCGGCTTCGGCACCTTCGACGAGCTGTTCGAGACGCTGACCCTCCTGCAGACCCGCAAGGCCGAGCCCCTGCCCGTGGTGCTGGTGGGGCGCGCGTTCTGGAGCCGCGCCGTCGACTTCGGGTTCCTGGTCGACGAGGGCGTGATCGCGCCCGAGGACCTGGAGCTGTTCGTCTACGCCGAGACCGCGGCCGAGATCCGCGATCACATCGCCCGCTGGCACGCGGAGCGGCGCAGGCCGCTGCTGGGCTGAACGCGGGACGTCGGGAGGACCGCCGGCGAACGGCGGCGCAGAAGGAGGCGCGCCATGCGCATCGGTTTTCACGGGGCCGCCGGCGGCCAGGTCACCGGCTCGTGCCATCTGGTCGAGGTCGCGGGGCGGCGGATCCTGATCGACTGCGGGCTGTTCCAGGGCTCGCACGAGCTCGACGAGGACAACGCCGAGGGCTTCGGCTTCGATCCGGCGCGGGTGGACGCGCTGCTGCTGACGCATGCGCATCTCGACCACTGCGGGCGCATCCCGCTGCTGGTGAAGCGGGGCTTCGCGGGGGAGATCGTGGCGACGCCGCCGACGCGGGATCTCGCGCGGCTGGTGATGCTCGACAGCGCGCATCTGCAGGAGGAGGAGGCGGCGCGGCGCGCGCGGCACCGGCGGGGCGGGCCGAAGCCCGCGCCGCTCTACGACTCGCTCGACGTGATGGACGCGATCGAGCGCTTCGGGCGCACGGCGCGCTACGGCAGGCCCTTCGTGCTGTTCCCCGGCGCGCGGGTGACCTTCTTCGATGCGGGGCACATCCTGGGCTCGGCCTCGATCCTGCTGGAGCTGGAGGAGGAGGGGGAGCGGCGCTCGGTCCTGTTCTCGGGCGACGTGGGGCGGCCGGACAGTCCGCTGATCGGGCCGGCGGCGCCGCCGGCGGGGGTCGACGTGGTGGTGATGGAGACCACCTACGGCGACCGCGACCACCGCTCGCGCGCGGAGTCGGTGGCGGAGTTCGAGGCGGCGGTGGGCGAGGCCGCGGCGCGGGGCGGCAACATCGTGATCCCCACCTTCGCGCTGGAGCGGGCGCAGGAGCTGCTCTACCACCTGCTCGACGGGATGGGGTCGGGGCGGATCCCGCGGGAGATGGAGATCTTTCTCGACTCGCCGATGGCGATCTCGGCGACCCGGATCTTCGCGCGGCACCCGGGCTTCTTCCGCGACGAGATCCGGGAGCGGATCGCGGCGCATTCGGACCCGTTCGCGCCGCCGAACCTGCATTTCGTGCACGAGGCGGCGGAGTCGATGCAGCTCAACCGGGTGCGCTCGGGCGCGGTGCTGATGGCGGGCTCGGGGATGTGCACCGGGGGGCGGGTGAGGCATCACCTGCGCTACAACCTGCCCCATGCCGACTGCTCGGTGATCTTCGTGGGCTTCGCGGCGCGGGGCACGCCGGCGCGGCGGGTGATCGACGGGGCGAAGACCCTGCGACTGTTCGGCGAGGAGGTGCCGGTGCGCGCGGCGATCCACACGATCAACGGCTTCTCGGCCCATGCCGACGCGAGCGAGCTGGCGGCCTGGCACGCGATGGCGGCGGGGCCGGAGACCCGCACCTTCCTGGTGCATGGCGAGGACGAGGAGCGCGCCGCCTTCGCCCGCCGGCTGACCCATGGCGACCATCGCCACGCGAAGGTCGAGACGCCGGAGATGCACGAGGTCTTCGAGCTCTAGGCGCCGCATTCATGCATGGGGCTCATCAGTCGCTTCGATCCGGCCTGCATAGTCGGGCCGGGGGCGCGCTCGTATCTCGGGGGCGGTGATCGGGCCCCCTTCGGCGAGCGGAGGCGTCGGCGCCCGGTCGGACCCGGAATGCGGGGCCTCGGCCCCCGGAGAAAGGCGCAACCGATGATCGTGGAAGAGACCTTCACCCTGGCCAACGGCGTGGCGATCCCCAGGCTGGGGCTCGGGACCTGGATGATCGACGACGACAAGGCGGCGGAGGCCGTGCGCCGGGCGGTCGAGCTGGGCTATCGCCACATCGACACCGCCCAGGCCTATGGCAACGAGCGGGGCGTGGGGGAGGGCGTGCGCTCGGCGGGCGTCCCGCGCGAGCAGATCTTCGTGCAGACCAAGCTGGATGCGGGGATCAAGGACTACGCGGGCGCGAAGGCGGCGATCGACGGCTCGCTGGAGGTCATGGGGCTCGATGTCATCGACCTGATGATCATCCACTCGCCCCAGCCCTGGGAGGCCTTCGGCGGCGAGGACCGGTTCTTCGAGGGCAACCTGGCGGCCTGGCGGGCGCTGGAGGAGGCCTATGAGGCGGGGAAGCTGCGGGCGATCGGCGTCTCCAACTTCCAGATCGAGGACCTCGACAACCTGCTGGAGAACGCCTCGGTCAAGCCGATGGTCGACCAGGTGCTGGCGCATGTCTCGAACACGCCGGAGGCGCTGATCGCCCATTGCCAGGCGCAGGGGGTGCTGGTGGAGGCCTATTCGCCGGTCGGTCACGGCAAGATCCTCGGCAATGCCGAGATCGGGGCGATGGCGGAGAAGTATGGCGTCTCGGTCCCGCAGCTCTGCATCCGCTACGTGCTGCAGCTGGGGCTGGTCGCCCTGCCGAAGACGGCGAACCCGGCGCACATGAAGGAGAACGCGGCGGTGGATTTCGAGATCGCCGAAGCGGACATGGCGGCGCTGAAGGCGGCCGAGCCGATCAGGGACTACGGCGACGCCTCGGTGTTCCCGGTCTACGGCGGCAGGATGTAGGCGGCGGGAGCCTTCGGGTTCCGCATCGGCCGGACGCGGGGGACCGCGTCCGGCCTTTTTCGTTCTGGGGGCGCCGTTGACCGGCCGGTCGGTCGCTTCTACTCCTGCGGTCCCTGTTCCCGGCTCCGGAGGTTCCCCCGATGACCCGTGCGATCGTGCTGCGCCGCCCCGGCGGCCCCGAGGTCCTGGCGCTGGAGGACCACGACCCCGGCCATCCCGGCGCGGGCGAGCTGCGGGTGCGGGTGACCGCGGCGGGGGTGAATTTCCACGACGTCTACGTGCGCTCGGGCCTCTACCAGACCCTGCCGCTGCCCGGGGTTCCGGGGATCGAGGCGGCCGGCGTGGTCGAGGCGGTCGGCGAGGGCGTCGAGGGCTGGGCCTCTGGCGACCGGGTGGCCTGGGCGACCCGGGGCTACGGCGGCTACGCCGAGGCCGCGGTGATCCCCGCGGCGCTGGCGTTGCGGCTGCCGGACGGGGTGAGCGACGTGGAAGCCGCGGCGCTGACGCTGAAGGGGCTGACGGTGCGGATGCTGGTCAAGGACGCCTGGGCGCTGGAGGCGGGCCAGGTGGCGCTGGTCCATGCCGGCGCCGGCGGGGTCGGCCAGATCCTGGTGCGCTGGGCGAAGGCCCTGGGGGCGGAGGTGATCGCGACCGTCGGCTCGCCGGCCAAGGCCGAGGTGGCGCGGGCCTGCGGCGCCGATCACGTGGTGCTCTACCGCGAGGAGGATTTCGTGGAGCGGGTGCGCGAGATCACCGGGGGGCGGGGGGTGGACGTGGCCTATGACTCGGTGGGCAAGGACACGTTCGAGGGCTCGATCGACTGCCTGGCGCGGCTGGGGCGGCTGGTGAACTTCGGGCAGAGCTCGGGGCCGGTGGCGCCGCTGGAGGTGTCGCGGCTGTTCAAGGGCTCGAACTCGCTGGCCCGCCCGTCGGTCTTCGCCTATCTGGCCGACCCCTGGCGGGCGGAGGCGATGGCGGCGGACCTGTTCGCGGCGATCGAGGCGGGGGTGGCGCAGACCCGGATCGAGCGGGAGCTGCCGCTGGCGGAGGCCGCGGAAGCGCACCGGCTGCTGGAGAGCCGGACGCTGGCCGGCGCGGTGGTCCTGCGGCCCTGAGGCGCCCCTCTCCCCGCGTCTCGCGGGGACGCGGGCGCCCCGGCGCGTCCGCTGCGCGGCCGCGGCCGCCCCGCCCTGCGTCCCCTTCGACGGCTTCGCCCGGGGGGCGCGGGAGATCCGCCGTTGCGCCCCAGCCGACGATGGCCCCTGCCTCTCAGGCCCCGCCCCCGGGGCCGGCCGTTCCGAGGTCATGGGTGGCGCGGAGCCTGCGCCGGCGAAGAGCCCTGATCGGGATCTGCGGCGCCCCCGAAATCGAGCGGCGCCAGGTCTGGGGGGCGACGCGCAGGGCCGCAACGCCGTTCGCCACCGCCGCTCGATTTCTTCGATCCGCCGTCGCGCCGTCGTCCCCGACTGCCGGCGATCATCGCGGCCCGAGAGCCAGGACCTCTCGCGGCCCGGCGCAGAAGCCGCGAAGACCGGAGGCGGGTCGACGCCCTGAAGACGGCCGACGGCGGAGCGGGGTCGCGACGTGGAGCGCGGTCAGGGAGCTCGACGGAAGCGCCTCGCGGCGCCCTCCGGCCGCCGCCGAACCTCGCGACGGCGGGGGGCCGGCGGACCGGGGTGGCCTCGGCGCCGCGGCGTGCCCCGTCCTGCCGGCACGGCCCTGCGCCCGGGCAGCCGGCAGGCATCCGGCCCGGGCCCCGGGCGCGAGGCCCCGCCGTCGAAGGGGACGCAGGGCGGGGCGGTCGGCGCCGCGCAGCGGCGGCGCCGGGGCGCCCGCGTCCCGGGCGGGACCTCGCCTCAGTAGGACTTCGGCAGGCCGAGCACCCGCTCGGCGATGAAGCAGAGCGCGAGCTGGGGCGAGACCGGGGCGATGCGGGGGATCAGGCTCTCGCGCAGGTAGCGCTCGACATGGTACTCGCGGGCGTAGCCGAAGCCGCCGTGGGTCATCACCGCCTGCTGGCAGGCGTCGAAACCGGCCTCGCCCGCCAGGTACTTCGCCATGTTGGCCGAGGCGCCGCAGGGCAGGCCCTGATCGTACTCCCAGGCGGCCTTCATCGTGACCCACCACGCCGCCTCGAGCGCCGCGTATTTCTGCGCCAGCGGGTGCTGGATCGCCTGGTTCTTCCCGATGGGACGGTTGAAGACGATGCGCTCCTTCGCGTACTCCGTCGCCTTGCGCAGGGCCGCGAAGCCCAGGCCCACCGCCTCGGCCGCGATCAGGATCCGCTCGGGGTTCATGCCGTCGAGGATGTAGCGGAACCCCTTCCCCTCCTCGCCGATGCGGTCGGCCTCGGGGATCTCGAAATCCTCGAAGAACAGCTCGTTGGAGTCGACGGCCTTGCGGCCCATCTTCTCGATCTCGTTGACCCGGATGCGGGCGCGGTCGAAGGGGGTGTAGAAGAGCGACAGGCCCTCGGTCGCGCTCGTCACCTCCTCGAGCGGCGTGGTGCGGGCCAGCAGCAGGATGTTGTCGGCGACCTGCGCGGTGGAGATCCACACCTTCTGCCCGTTCACCACGTAGCGGTCGCCGCGCTTCTCGGCGCGCAGCTTCAGCTGGGTGGTGTTGAGGCCGGTGTTGGGCTCGGTCACCCCGAAGCAGGCCTTGGCGCGGCCCTCGGCCATCGGGCGGATCATCCGGTCCTTCTGCTCTTCGGTCCCGAAGACGTCGACGGGCTTCAATCCAAAAATGTTGATGTGGACGGCGGAGGCGCCGGAGAGCCCGGCCCCCGACTCCGCGATCTCGCGCATCATGATCGAGGCTTCGGTCACGCCGAGGCCCGAGCCGCCCTGCGCCTCCTTGGTGCAGATGCCGAGCCAGCCCTCGGCGGCGAGCGCGTCGTAGAAGTCGGTCGGGAAGCCGCCCTCGCGGTCCTTCTTCAGCCAGTAGGCGTCGTCGAAGCGCGCGCAGATCCGGGCGATCGCGTCCTTGATCTGGGCCTGGTCGTCGGTGAGGGCGAAGTCCATCGGGAAGCCTCCGGGGGTCAGGCGGGCCGGCGCAGGGCGCCGGATTGGGCGAGCGTCGCGATCTCGTCGGCGGAAAAACCGGCCTCGGAGAGGACCGCCTCCCCGTCGAGGCCGAGGCCGGGGGCCGGACGGTCGGGGGCGGCGGGGGTGCGCGAGAAGCGGGCGGGGACGGCCATGCCCAGGATCGGGCCCTCGGTGGGGTGATCCTCGCGGCGGAAGAAGCCGGTGGCGGTCAGGTGGGGGTCCTCGAGGAGCGATTCGAAGCTGTGCATCGGCATCGCGGGGATGTCGGCCTCCTGGAAGAGGGCGAGCCAGTCCTCGGTGGAGCGGGTCTGCAGGATGGCGGAGAGCTCGGAGTAGACGAGGTTGATGTTGGCCATGCGCGCGGGGAAGGTCGCGTAGCGCGCGTCGGCGGCGGGCATCTCGGGCCGGCCGATGGCCGCGAAGAAGCGCCGCCAGTGGGCGTCGGTGTAGACCAGCGCGCAGATCCAGCCGTCGGCCGTGGCATAGGGCCGGCGGTCGGGCGAGAGGTGCCGCGGATAGCCCGAGGGCCCTTGGGGCGGGTCGTAGACGAGGCCGCCCATGTGGTCGCCCATCACCATCGCGGCCATGGTCTCGAACATCGGGATCTCGACCCGCTGGCCGAAGCCGGAGCGGTCGCGCTCGATCACCGCCGCCAGGATCGCGTTGACCGCCGAGAGGCCGACGATGCGGTCGGCGGCCGCCGTGGGGATGTAGGCGGGCGCCCGGCCCGAGCGCTCGAAGGCGTGGGGGATGCCGGCGGCCCCCTGGATCAGGTCGTCGTAGGCGGGGCGGTCGGCGTAGGGGCCCTGCTGGTCGAAGCCGACGAGCGCCGCCTGGATCAGGCGCGGGTTGGCCGCCGCCAGCGCCTCGGGGCCCAGGCCGAGGCGGGCCATGGCGCGGGGGCGCACGTTGGTGACCAGCACGTCGGCGGTCTCGGCGAGGCGCAGCAGCGCCTGCGCGCCGCCCGGCGCCTTGAGGTCCATCGCCACCGAGCGCTTGCCGCGGTTGGCGTTGAGGAACACCGGGCCCATGCCGGGGTTTCTCTGCGGCCCGATCTGGCGGGTCACGTCGCCGTCGGGCGCCTCGATCTTGATCACGTCCGCGCCCATCTCGCCCAGGATCTGGGTGGCGTAGGGCCCCATCAGCACCGAGGTCAGGTCGAGGATGCGCAGGCCTGCGAGCGGTCCCATGGTCGGGCGTCTCCTTCCCCTCCGTCCCGCTCCGGCCTGGCCGGAGGCGCCCCGATTGTTCAGGGTCATGGACAAATCCTTCACGATCTGGGACAGGGATAGCCAGCCCTCCGTCCGCCGTCAATCGACCGGCCGGTCGGGAGGCGCAGTCTTTTGGGCGGACCGGGAGGGGCGTCGATGCCCGCCACCGTGCGACAGGTCGAGAACGCGCTGGCGCTGCTGGAGTTCTTCGCCGCGCGCAAGCGGCCGGCGACGCTGGCGGACGTGGCGGGGCATTTCGGCTGGCCGCGCTCGTCGACCTTCAACCTGCTGGCGACGCTGGCCGAGGGGGGCTGGCTCTACGAGCCCCGGGCGCGGGGCGGCTACTATCCCACGCCGCGCTGGCAGGCGCTGGCCGGCGAGATCGCGGAGGGGGAGCCCGCGCCCGAGCGGCTCGCGGCCCTGGTGCGCCGGGTGGCGGAGGAGACCGGCGAGACAGCCTGGGCGAGCGCGCCCTCGGGCCTGCACGCGGTGTTCCTGGAGGTGGCCGAGTCGCCGGCCGGGATCCGCTATGCCGCCCGCCAGGGGGCGCGGGTGCCGATCCACCTGACCGCCTCGGGCCAGGCGCTGCTGAGCCAGATGCCCGAGCGCGACCGCGAGGCGATCCTGCGCAAGGCGGGGTTCGAGGCGCGCGGGCCTGCGGCGGCGCGCGACCTCGCCGAGGTGCGCGCCCAGATCGCCGCGGGGCGGGCGCGGGGCTGGTTCCGCTCGGCCTCCTACTGGTCGGCGGACCTGGGCGGGGTCTCGATCCCGGTGGTGGTCGGGGCGCCGGCGGGAGAGCGGGGGGCGGAGGGGCCGGGGGCTGCCGGTCAGGGGCCGCGCTCTGGGCAGACGGACGGGCGGGCGCCGGGGGCGCAGGGCTCGGCGGCCGTCGGCTCGGGGGCGCAGGGGGCGAGGGCGCAGGCCTCCGGCGGACGGGCGGCCGAGCCCCAGGCCTCGGGCGGACGGGCGGCGGGGGCGCGGGGTTCCGGGGGACGGGTGTTCTCGCTGACCGTCGCGGGGCCGCTGTTCCGGGTGGAGGCGAAGGAGGAGGCTCATGCCCGCCTCCTCCACCGCGCCGTCGCCGAGGCCTTCGGGCCCGACCACGCCGCCCGCACCCTGACCGGCATGCGCGTCCTGACCTGACGCACGCACCTCCCGCCCCGCGCCCCCCTGCCGCAAGCCCCCCGCCCGCCCCCGCGCCGCGGGCCCGACCGATCCCCCGGGCGCGACGCCCGACGCGGCGCTCCCCCGGCCCGCGCCCTGGCGCCGGGCCGCCGCCTTTGCGCCCTGCCCCGCCGCTCCGCGCGACGCGCGCCCCCGCCTGCCGCCGCGCCGCGGGCATGACCGATCTCCCGGGCGCGACGCCCGACGCGGCGCTCCCCCGGCCCGCGCCGTGGCGCAGGGCCGCCGCCCTCGCGCCCTGCCCCCGCCCTCCGCGGGACGCGGGCGCCCCGGCGCCACCGCTGCGCGTCGGCGGCCGCCCCGCCCCGCGTCCCCATCGACCCCCGCCGGGGGCGGGGCTGGCGGGCGGTCTCGGCGTTCGGGGAGGCGCGGCGACGGCGGGCAGGATATGCTGGCGGCCTCGCCCGGCGGATCGGGGCTCTGGCGCGCTGCGGACCGCTCCGCGGGGCGGCCGGTCCGTTCGGGGCGCGAGGCCGTCGTTCGGGCGGAGGGGCGCGGGGTTCCGCGGCGCGCCGCCGTCCCCCCAGTGCGCGAAAGGAGGCGCCATGATCGCCGTGATCTTCGAGGTGGTCCCGAAGGAGGGGCGCCGCCAGCCCTACCTGGACATGGCCGCCGACCTGCGGCCGCTGCTGGCGGAGGTGGAGGGCTTCGTCTCGGTCGAGCGCTTCGAGAGCCTGACCACCCCGGGCAAGCTGCTGTCGCTGAGCTTCTGGGAGGACGAGGCGGCCCTGGCCCGCTGGCGCGCGGTGGAGCGCCACCGGGGGGCGCAGACGGCGGGGCGGCGGTCGATGTTCGAGGACTACCGCCTGCGGGTGGCCGGGGTGATCCGGGACTACGGGATGGAGGACCGCGCCCAGGCCCCGGCCGACAGCCGGGCGCTGCACGACGCCCCCGAGGCCGGCTGAGCGCCCCCGCCCCGCGCGGCGGGGCGAGGTCCGCGCCCGGCCGCCGCGAGGCGCGCGCTGCGCGGACGAGGTCCGGCGCGGCGGCCGGGCGCGGAGGCGCCGCGTCGGGCGGGGCGCCGGTGGGGTCCGTCTCGCCCGCGGCGCGCGGCAGGCGTCGCGCCCGAGGCGCGCGGCAGGCGTTGCGCCCTGGCGCCCGGGGACGGCCTGGGGACCTCGCCCCGGGGCGCGCCACGGGGCATGCGCCGCGGGCCGGACGCCCGCCCCCGCGCGCATCGCCCGACGCGGCGCCCGGCGGCGCGCCGCCGGCCGGCGGCGGCCCGGGCGCCCGGTAGCCTGCGCGCCGCGCGCCCGACGCCGGCCGCGGGCGCGGCCGCCGACGCGGCGCCTGGGGCGCGACGCGGGCGGCGCGGGCGAGGGGCGCGACGCCCGATCCGCGCCGCGGGCGGGACGCCGGCCGGGGGCGCGGCGGCCGACGCGGCGCCCGGGCCGGGCGAGCGACGCTTCGCCGCTGGCGGGGGGCGCGCGGGGCGTCGGACGCGGCGGCGGGGGGCTGCGCGGGGGAGCCGCGGCGACGGGCCTCCCGGGCGCGGGGTTGGCTTGGCGCCCCCGCGCCCCTAATTTCCGCGCCACGCCGGCCGAATCGAAACGTCGCGCCCGCTCCAGGGCCCAGAGGTCGCAGAACGCGGCGCCGGCGCCGGGACACGCCCCCCGGCCCGGCCCCATGACAGGATTGGAAGATGCTGAGCAGCCTCTTCGGGATGTTCTCGGCCGACATGGCCATCGACCTCGGGACCGCGAACACGCTGGTCTACGTGAAGGGCCGCGGGATCGTCCTGAACGAACCCTCGGTCGTCGCCTTCGCCACCAAGAACGGCAAGAAGGAGGTCCTCGCCGTCGGCGAGGACGCCAAGCTGATGCTGGGCCGCACGCCCGGCTCGATCCAGGCGATCCGGCCGATGCGCGACGGCGTCATCGCCGACTTCGACGTCGCCGAGGAGATGATCAAGCACTTCATCCGAAAGGTGCATCGGCGCGGCTCCTTCGCCTCGCCCAAGATCATCGTCTGCGTGCCCTACGGCGCGACGCCGGTCGAGGAACGCGCGATCCGCGAGTCGGTGATGGCCGCCGGCGCCCGCAAGGCCGCGCTGATCCCCGAGCCGATCGCGGCCGCCATCGGCGCCGGCATGCCGATCACCGAGGCCACCGGCTCGATGGTCGTCGACATCGGCGGCGGCACCACCGAGGTCGCGGTGCTGAGCCTCGGCGACATCGTCTACGCCCGCTCGATCCGGGTGGGCGGGGACAAGATGGACGAGGCGATCATCTCCTACCTGCGCCGGCAGCAGAACATCCTGATCGGCGAGAGCACCGCCGAGCGGATCAAGTGCACCATCGGCACCGCGCGCATGCCCGACGACGGCCGCGGCCGCGCCATCGAGATCCGGGGCCGCGACCTGCTGAACGGCATCCCCAAGGAGATCGAGGTCACGCAAGGTCAAATCGCCGAGGCGCTGGCCGAGCCGGTGATGCAGATCAAGGAGGCGGTGATGTCCGCCCTCGAGGCCACCCCCCCGGACCTCGCCGCCGACATCGTCGACCGCGGCGTGATGCTGACGGGGGGCGGCGCGCTGCTGGGGGACCTCGATCTGGCGCTGCGCGAGCAGACCGGCCTTGCGATCACCACCGCCGAGGAGCCGCTCTCCTGCGTGGCGCTGGGCACCGGCAAGGCGCTGGAGCACGAGAAGGACCTGCTCCACATCCTCAACTACGACCGCTGAGGGCCCCGGCCCGCCGCGATCCGGCAAGGCGTCCCCCGGGGGCGCCTTTTGCGTTCGGGGAGCGGGCGACGCGCCCTCGCCGGCGCCGGCGCACGCCGCCGCCTGGTCCGGGCCAGGCCGCCGTGCCGGCTCCGGCGAGGGCGCGCTCAGGCCGAGCGGCGGCGCGCTCCTGAGCGGCTGCGGCTGGCGGGCCCAAAGGGGAGCGAGAGGGAGCGGGCCGAGGGGGGCGGGCGAGCGGGGGCCGGGCCCGCGGGGCGGCGTCGGCAGATGTTCATCCGCAGCGGCGGGATCGCGCGTAAGGTGCGGCGAAGGCGGGCGAATCGAACCGCCGGGACGGGCCGAGGGAGGATCGGGATGACGAGGTCGGGCATGGGTGCGGCGCGCTGGGCGATGGTTGCGGCGGCGGGGCTGCTCGCGGGGCCCGCGCTGGGGGCGGAGGGGGCGGCGAGCCATTACCTGCCCGGCGCCACCGGCGACCTGCTGCTGGCGGTTCCGCCGGCCCCGGGGCTGGTGGTCGCCGACACCGTCTGGATCCAGAGCGGCTCGGTCGGGCGCGCGGTGCTGGGGGGGCAGGCGCGGGTGGGGCTGGACCTCGACCTGGTGCTGAACCTCGCCGCCGCGCAGTACACCTTCGAGACGCCGGTCCTGGGCGCCACCTGGACGGTGGCGGCGATGGTCCCCTTCGGGCGGGCCGACCTGAGCGCCAGCGCCGTGGGGCCCGCGGGCGGGCGCATCGACCGATCGGGCGACCGCTTCGACCTCTCGGACGCGGCCTTCGTGCCGGTGCAGCTGAACTGGAGCTTCGGGGAGATCTCGCTGGAGGTCTCGGAGACGATCATCGCCCCCACCGGCGGCTACGAGCAGGGGCGGGCGATCAACCTCGGGCGCAACTACTGGAGCTTCGACACCGCCGCGGCGCTCACCTGGTTCGACCCGGCCGCGGGGCGCGAGGTCTCGGTGGCGCCGGGGATCATGCTCAACACCGAGAACGAGGCCACCGACTACCGCACCGGGACCGAGTTCCACGTCG
>Ga0310345_10000459_pt1 | contig 61169 bp, 42 predicted proteins | sample HC15DNA20500_MG_FD_204667 | JGI IMG/M metagenome (GOLD analysis project Ga0310345, IMG submission 204667) | Marine microbial communities from station ALOHA, North Pacific Subtropical Gyre - HC15-DNA-20-500_MG | ecosystem: Environmental > Aquatic > Marine > Oceanic | place: Pacific Ocean: North...
CCGCGACCCCAGCGACGGGGCGCTGGGGGCCCTGCGGCTCGCGCTCGCGCTGCGCGCGAGCTGGCCGCCCGCTGCCGCGGGATCGAACGACTCGAGTGGCGCGTGCGGCGACCTCGCTGCGCTCGTCACCTGCCGTCGTCTCGGGTCAGTGTGATGGAAGCGGGCGGGGGTGCCTCGGCGCCATTGTTTGCCACCTCTTGAGTTTCCGGAGGGGGCATGCGCCCCCTCCCGCCCGACCGGCAAAGCCGGCTCGGGCGGTCGCCCCATCTCACGCGCTGACGCGCGTGGAAGCTGCGGCAATATTTGCCGCAGCTTCACCCCGGCGGCCGCACCGGCTCGCCCTCGCCCGGGCAGGGCAAGACGAGCGACGGCTCCTCCGCGCAGAACCCGTTCACGCAGACCGTGAGTAGCCCACAGGTCTCACCCGCGTTGCAGTCGTCGATCTGCTCGCACGCCACCCCCATCCCCGGGGCCGGCGCGTCCGGCTCGCGCGGGCAACCGGTGAGCGCCACGAGCGCCACCGCGACCATGAGCCAACGAGAGATCCGCATCGCCCCCACGATAGCGCCGATCCCCCCTCCCGTCGCCCTCGTCTTCGGCCGGGAAAAGGGAGAGGGGAGGAGGGAGGCGAGGAGGAATGGCCCAGGCGAGTCGGTGCCGAGCCCGACCCCCGACACCAAGCCCGACACCGCGTCCGCGTCCGAGTCCGAGCCCGACACCGAGTCCGACACCGAGTCCGACACCGAGTCCGACACCGAGTCCGACACCGAGTCCGACACCGAGTCCGACACCGAGTCCGACACCGAGTCCGACACCGAGTCCGACACCGAGTCCGAGCCCGACACCGAGTCCGAGCCCGATACCGAGTCCGAGCCCGATACCGAGTCCGACACCGAGCCCGAGGAGAGGCGAGAGCCGAGAGCGGAGAGCGGCAGGCCGAGAGACGAGGGACGGAAGCACGCCAGTCGGGGAAAGGCGGCCAGCGAGCGCGAAGCGCGAGCGCGAGCCGCAGGGCCCCCAGCGCCCCGCGCTGGGGTCGCGGGGCCGAGCGAAGCGACGGCCCCGACGGAGTCGGGAGGGGGGCCCCATTGGGCTTTGCCCAATGGGGGGAGGGTTTGCCCCAAACCCTCCAGCCAACTACAGAATGTCGTATTCCTTCAGCCGCCGATAGAACGTGCGGCGGGCCATGCCCAGGGCCTTGGCGGCGCGGACGCGGTTCCAGCTCTCGGCCTCGAGGGCCTCGAGGATGCGGCGCTTCTCGGCGTCCTTGAACTCCTCGACGCTCGACGGGGGAGGGGCCTCCATGGCGGTCGGGGGGCGGGACGCGCCGGGCTGGGAGAGCGCCTTCTCGAGACGCGGCGGGACCGGGAGGCTGGTGCCGTCGTCGGCGAGGGCGAGGTCGTCGAGATCGATCACGTCGCCCTCCGCCATCACCCAGGCGTTGAGCAGGAGGTGCTCGAGCTGCCGGACGTTGCCGGGGAGAGGGTGGGTCGCGATGCGGCGGATGGCCTCGCGGGAGATGCGCTTGGGGGGCGCGTCGTCGCGCTCGGCGAAGACGGCCAGGAAGTGCTCGCAGAGCAGGGGGATGTCCTCCACGCGCTCGCGGAGCGGGGGCAGCTGGAGCTGCACGACGTTGAGCCGGTAGAAGAGGTCCTCGCGGAACTCGCCGCCGTCGACGAGCTTCTCGAGCGACTTGTTGCTCGCCGCGATGACCCGGATGTCGACCTGCACCTCGTGCTCGCCGCCGACCGGACGAACCTTGCGATCCTGCAAGACGCGCAGGAGGTCGACCTGCATCTTGGCCGGCATGTCCCCGACCTCGTCGAGGAAGAGGGTCCCGCCGGACGACTTCACGATCACGCCCTCCCGGTCGCGGTCGGCGCCGGTGAAGGCGCCGCGCACGTGGCCGAAGAGCTCGCTCTCCAGGAGGGCCTCGGGGATCGCCGCGCAGTTCAGGGCCACGAACGGCTCGCGGGAGCGGCGGCCGCTGAAGTGGATCGCGCGCGCGATGAGCTCCTTGCCGGTGCCGCTCTCGCCCTGGATCACGACCGGGACCTCGGCGTCGCGCACCCGGTCGATCACCGCGAACACGCGCCGCATGCGCTCGCTGCGGCCGACGATGCCGTGGCGGTCGTTGGCGGCGCGGAGCGCCTCGCGGGCGCGGACCAGCTCGCTCTTCGCCTCCTCGAGCTCCACCGTGCGCGCGTCGAGCAGCCGCTCGATCTCCTCCTTCGCGCCGGCGAGCTCCTCGTTGGCGCGCTCGAGCTCCTCGCGCCGCGCGTCGAGGCTGGCCAGGAGCCGGGCGTTCTCGAGCGCGATCGCCGCCTGATCCGCGAACGCCAGCAGGAGATCGAGGTCGGCCTCGCCGAAGCGCCCGCGGCGCATGCGGTGCTCGAGGTAGAGCACGCCGACCGTGCCCGAGCGCCCGCGGATCGGCAGGCACGCGACCGACTTGAGCATCAGCTTGTGCACCGAGAGGTACTCGCTGAGCCGCATGTCGTTGCGGGCGTCCACCGTCAGGATGGGCTCGCCGTCGATGAGCACGGCCTCCGCGATCGAGCGGCTGAAGGCCACGTGCGGGTCGTCGGGGTTCGCCGCGTCGCGCACCGTGTGCGGCAAGAGCACGTCGTCCTCGTCGATGAGGAGCACGAAGCCGCGCTCGGCGCCGCTCAGCTCGATCGCGCAGTCGGTGATGCGCTCGAGCACGCGGTCCACGTCGGTCTCGCTCGCGAGGCGCTTGAGGATCTCGAGCAGACGGGCGAGCCGTCCGTCGGCGAAGGGATCGGTCGGCTGCGGGCGAGGGCGGCGATCCCCTTCACCGGCGGCGCGGCGGCGCACGTGCTGCCTCCGCGCGTCGTTCCAGAAGCTCTCCCGGTGCTCGCGGGCGAGCGCGGTCGCGAGCGACTCGAGCACCTCGACCGCCTGCTCCCAGCTCCGCCGGGCGAGGAACTCCGCGCCGCGCTGCTCGTGCAGCCGCGCGAGCGCCGCGAACGCCTGCCAGGCCAGGTCGCGCGGGCCGTTCGCGAGCGCGCCGAGGAGCCGCTCGAGCTCGGTCACCGCGCCGTCGGTGTCGCCGTTCGCGCCGCGCGCCCGCGCGAGCAGCAGCGCGAGCCGCTGGCGGAGACGCTCGAGCCCGCCGCCCTCGATGTGATCGCGCGCCTCCGCCAGCCGGGCCGCCGCCGCCGAGCTGTCGACCGGGCCGTCGCGATCGAGCAAGGCCTCGGCGGCGTCGAGGTAGGCGAGGGCGAGCGGCTCGGCGGCGTCCTCGCACTCGCGCAGCTCCCCGATCGCCTCGTCGAAGCGGCGCAGCGCCTCCTCGACGTCCCCGGCGCTCGCGGCCACCCGGCCCAGGGTGCGCCGCGCGACCGAGCGAGCCTCGGCCGGCGCCGTCCGCTGGTCGAGCACGCTGCGGGCCTCGTCGGCGGCCTCCGTCGACTGGCCGAGCCAGGCACGCGCCTCGGCGCGGCGGGCGTGGATGAGGGCCGCCTCGGCGGTGGCGTCCGCCTCGCCCGCGTGGGCCAGCGCGCGCTCGAACAGCTCGAGCGCGCGCCGCGGCGCCTCCCGGGCCATCTCCACTCGCGCGAGATCACGGGCCAGCCGCGCCGCGCTCGCCGGATCCGCGCCCTCGACCGCCCGCTCGAACAGCGCGTCGAGCGCCTCGGCCGCCTCGGCGAGGCGCCCCTCCAGCCAGTGCGCCCGCCCCTCCTCGAAGCCAACCATGGGCCCATGCTGGCACGCGGCTCATGCTTGCACAAGCAGGCACGTGCCAGGGCGCGGGGCACATTGTGCCGGATTGTTACTCGTCGGACTCCGCCGCGTCGTCCTCGTCGCCGTCGCCCGCGATGGAGCCGGGCCCCTCGTCGTCGACCGCGGCCGCGCCTTCGCCCGCCTCTTCGCCCCCGTCGTCGCCGCCCATGCCGGCCCGCCGGACCTGCTCGCGCGTGGCGTCGTCCGGCGCGCTCTGGCCGCGACGCTGATATCGGGGCGCCTCGCCGGGCCGCGACCAGTCGACCCAGTAGGCGCTGCGGTCCCGGACGTCGATGTGCACGAAGTGGCTGCGCGGGTAGAAGCCGACCCCGACCCGGTCGAAGCTCCGCAGGTAGTCGCGGACGGCGTGGTTCGGCACACCTCGCACCCGGATGTCGAGCGCGTGGCCGCGGGTGTGCCGGCTGCTCTCGCGGGTGTTGCCGCCGGAGTGGCGGTAGCCGCTGACGATCGTGATCTGGCGCCCCCCGAAGTGATCGGACACCCGGGCGAGGATCTCGACCAGCCGCGCCGGGGGGAGAGGCCCGAGCCGGCCGTTCCGACCCTGGAGGCGGGGGCGCATCATCTCGCGGAGCCGGCGCCGGGCGACCCTTCGGGCCCGGCCGCGGCGGTCGACCAGCCGGACACGCAGCCGGCGATCGAGGGTGCGGCGGTAGAGCACGGCCACCCCCGGGTTGCGCGGCTCGCCCCAGCGGCGGGCGGCCTGCTGCCGCTCCTCGCTCGCGTCGAACCCGGGCAGCCGGAGGCGCTGGCCGATCTGGAGCGTGGAGCCCGCGCGCAGCCGGTTCAGGCGTCGCAGATCGGCCACGCTGCACTCGTGGTCGCGCGCGATGCTCGCCAGCGTGTCCCCCCGCGCGACGTAGTGGACGCCGCGCTCGGGGATGCGGAGCACCTGACCGGGCTGGAGCTGCGCGTTGCGCGACAGCCCGTTCGCGGCCGCGAGGCTGGCCACGCTGACCTGATGCCGCCGCGCGATGCGCGCGAGGCTCTGGCCGGAGCGCACCGTGTGCTCGCGCTGAGCCTCGGCGAGCCCGGCGGTGAGCGAGAGCGCGAAGAAGGAGAGGAGGGCGGCGAGCCAGCCGCTGCGGAGAGCCGTTGCCATGACGCGGCGACAGGGCTACGGGGAGGGCGCGGTCTGCGCAAGGAGCGGGTAGTTTTTTGGCGCGCGCGGCCTCGGGTGCGAGCTTCGACCGGTCGCGTCGCTCGTTGACAACCGAGAGGATCGCTCGAGGGTCTCTCCCAGATCGCGGCGGAAGGCCCGCCGATCGCCCCCCGAAACGCGGTGGGGCTCGAAACTGGCCTCAATTACGCTTAAATTAGGCGTAATTACGTGCAAATTATTCACTATTTCTTGACGATCAGGGGAATCAGGTAATGATGAGCACCGGCGCGGGAAACCCGCCGTGGAGCCCCATGGAGCACGAGGACGAGTCGCCGATGCTCGAGGTACCGCACCCCAGCGAGACCCGACGCACCCGTGTCGAGAACGCGGCGGCGAGCGACGGTGGAGGCGCCGTCGCGGATCACGGCGCGCGCGGCGCGTCGGAGCAGACGCCCACCGCCAGCTCCGAGCGCGGCCCGGAGCGCGGCCCGGAGCGGCTGGACGGGGAGGGCGCCAAGAAGAAGGCGCCCAAGAAGAAGCGGCCGAAGAAGGGCCCGGGCTCCAACCCCAACAACGTGCGCAAGCTGCGCATCGAACGGATGATGTCCAAGGCGGAGCTGGCCCGTCGCGCGAACCTCTCGGTGTTGACGATCGATCGCGTCGAGAAGGGCTACGGCTGCCGCATGGACACCAAGCGGAAGATCCTCGAGGCCCTCGGTTTGAGCCTCGGCGACCGCGTCCGCGTGTTCGGCGAGGAGGAGTAGATGCCCGCCGATGCACCCCAGAATCGCGCTTTGTAGAAAAGAAGCGGTCTCCGCGCGCCCATGTAATCCTTCCTCGGTGCCGAACCTGGCACGGGATGGGGCGTAGGATGTCGGAAGGCAAGAACCTGGTCGGAGTCGACATCGGCTCGCATTCGATCAAGGTCGCGGAGATCAAGGAGAAGCGGGGCGGCGCCCGCTCCCTCGTGCGCTTCGGGTATCACCCGCTCCCGAGCGACACGATCGTCGACGGCCACATCATCAACTCCGGCGCCGTGATCGAGGGGCTGCAGAAGCTCTTCCACAAGGCGCGCCGGAAGGACGTCGCGCTCCGGGTCAGCGGTCACTCCGTGATCATCAAGAAGATCACGATGCCGCAGATGACCATCGCGGAGCTCCAGGAGCAGATCACCTGGGAAGCCGAGCAGCACATCCCCTTCGATCTCGCCGAGGTGCAGATCGACTGGCAGGTGCTGCAGCAGCGTCCGGATCAGGGGCAGATGGAGGTCCTCCTCGTCGCCGCGAAGAAGGAGGAGATCAACGATCTCACCAACCTCGCGGTCGAGGCGAAGCTCAAGCCGAAGGTCGTCGACCTCGACGCCTTCACCGTGCAGAACGCCTTCGAGGCCGGCTACGGCCCGCCGCCCGCCGATCAGACGGTGGTGCTGCTCCACGTCGGCGCCTCGCTGACGACGCTGAACATCCTCGCGGACGGCTCGACCTCGTTCACGCGCGACATCGCCAACGGCGGTAACCAGATCACCGAGGAGATCCAGCGCAGCCTCGGGATCAGCGCCGAGGAGGCCGAGGCCTACAAGTGCGGCGGCGACGGGCGCGGGCTCGTGCCGCGCGAGGTGCCGGAGATCATCGGCACGGTGGTCGAGCAGCTCGCGGGCGAGATCCAGCGCTCCCTCGACTTCTACCTGGCGACGAGCGGCGGCGGCGAGATCAGCCGGGTGCTCGTCTCGGGCGGCACGGCGAACATTCGCGCGCTGCTCGACGCCATCGAGCGCCGCTGCCGCGTGCCGGTCGAGCGCCTCGATCCTCTCCGTGTCGCGACCCCGGACAAGGGGGTCGACCCCGCGCTGCTGCAGGCGCGGGCTCCAGAGTCCGCGGTCGCCATCGGTCTGGCGCTCCGCAAAGAACGGGAGAAGCGGGCATGATCCGCATCAATCTCCTCCCTGGCGCGCGTCGGCAGTCGGCCTCGGGCGGCGGCGGCAGCCAGGGCTGGATCATCGCCTACCTCGTGGCCGCGGTGCTCACCATCGTGGTGCTCGTCGTGGTCTACATGGGCAAGAACCGCGAGCTCGAAGAGCAGGTCACGCGGAACAGCGCCCTGGCCAGCCAGGCCGACGAGCTCGAGCAGCAGTCGGCCAACATCGAGGCGGTCCGCGCGGAGCTCGAGCAGAGCCGTCAGCTCGAGAACGTGGTCAGCGAGCTGCAGCGCGCGCGCTACGGCCCGACCGCGGTGCTCATGGAGATGTCGCGCATCCTCAGCGTCGGCGGCGGCCCCACGGTCGACCCGCAGCGCCTCGAGGAGATCCGCCGCCGCAACCCGCTCGCCGGGGTGAACGCCAACTGGGATCCGCGGCGGCTTTGGCTCCGCGAGTTCCGCGAAGAGGACCGCGAGTGCTCGGTGACCGGGCAGGGGCGGACCAACGAGGACGTCGCCGAGTTCCTGAAGCGGCTGACCCTCAGCGAGAAGTTCGAGGAGGTGCGCCTGGTGAAGACCGAGCACACCGAAGACAACGAAACCGGGCTCGACCTGATCGCGTTCGAGCTCGACTGCCGGGTGATCTACTGATGGCGACCGCGAAATCCAGCGGAGATCAGTCGTTCGCGCGCCTCCCCGCCGCGGCCAAGGCCGGGCTCGGGGTGGGGCTCGTGGCGCTCATCTGCGCCGTCTACTACTTCGCGCTGCACCTCAGCCTCGACGAGGACATCGAGGGGGCCCGCTTCCAGCACGTGCAGCTGGAGACGCGCATGACGCAGGCGCGCGAGCGGAACGCGGAGTACGTGCGGCTGCGCGAGCAGCTCAGCCAGCGCGAGGGGCTGGACCGCGCGAACCTCCGGGCGCTCCCGCAGGACGCGGAGACCGCCGCCTTCCTCCAGGACCTCAACCGCATCGCGGAGCTCAGCGGCCTGCAGATCCGGCTGGTCGAGCCGCGCCCCGAGGAGCCGGACGAGCACTACGTCAAGCTCCCGGTCAGCCTCCAGCTCACCGGAAAGTACCACCAGGTCAGCCGCTTCTTCTACAACGTCAGCCGCCTCGACCGCCTGATCAGCATGGAGAACATCCACCTCTCCAACCCGCGGGCCGAGGCGAACGAGCAGACCGACGGCTCCACCGTGGTGGACGTCGACGTGCTCGCGACCACCTACCGTCGTCCGGACGAGCCGGAGCCGCAGGCCGCGGCGCCGGCGCCGGCCGCAGCCCCGGGGACCTGAGATGCGGAAGACGACCCAGACGCTGCTCGCCTGCGCGCTCCTGCTCGGCCTCGCCGGCTGCGAGGAGGAGCCCATCCGGGTAGGGCGCTCGTTCCAGCCTCAGGAGCCGGTCGCGCCGGTCGCGCCGGGCGCCGCCCCGGGGGCGGAGGGCGCCGAGGAGGCGGACGCGGGCATCGCGCTGCCGCAGTACCGAGACGAGGACTTCGTCGAGGCCGACAGCAACCGCGACCCCTTCCACTCCTACGCGTCGATGTTCGTCTCGCGCGGCAGCGAGCCCGACCGCGGGAGCGGCCGCGACGTGGTCATGCCCGAGACCAGCATCGACGAGATGCGCCTCCTCGGCATCGTCAGCGGCGTCTCCAACCCGCGCGCGATGCTCGCGAACGCCGAAGGCGTCGGGCACACGGTCCGCCGCGGCGACTACATCGGCCGGTCCGAGGTGGTCCAGGCGGGCGGGACCGAGAGCCTGCCGGTCACGCTGAACTGGCGGGTCGACCGCATCCGGCCGGACTCGATCATCCTCGTCCGCGAGGATCCGACGGCGCCGAACCGGCCGCCGCTGACCCGCGTCATCCCGCTGCGCAGCGAGGACGAAGACGTCGCCCGGGGTGAGCTCCGGACCCGCACCGGGGCCGAGACCGCCGCCGACTGACCTCGCCTCAACCCCTCTTCGCGGCCGCGCCTCACTTCGAGACGCGGCCGTTTTTTTGCGCCCCATCGCCCTCGCCCGCGAAGATTTCATTCGCATCCGTCCGAACGACGACGAGAGGAGCTCATGCGACGCAAGAAGGGTGTCTACGTCGAGCGCGGGTCCGGGAGGGCCGGCTCGATCACGAGGAGGCTACTGTACAGCCTGCTGGCCTTGGCCTTCACCACGCCGGCGGCGGCCCAATCGGAGCCGTCCGTCGTGCGCGCGTTGAGCGTGAGCGGAGACGCGGAGCGGGCGGAGGTCGTCCTCGAGGGCGACTTCGACGTGCCTCGCTACGCGGTGCGGACGCGTGACGAGGGCCGCGTGGTCGTGCTGGAGGTCGAGGGCGCGAGCCTGCCGGACGAGGGCCTGGCCGTCTCCGGCGGCGCGGGGCTCGTCGACAGCAGCGCGAGCAGCACCACCGCGCGCGGCGTGGTCGTGACGCTCGGCCTGTCCCGTCCGGTCAGCCCGCAGGCGCGCGCCGGTCGAGGGCGGGTGACGCTGTCGCTCCGGCCGGTCGGCGTGGAGGCGCAGGAGCAGCCGAGCGAGTCGACCGGCGCCCCCGAGATCCGCGGGGTGCACGTCGAGCGGCGCGACGGACGCGACCGGGTGGTCATCGAGCTCGACCGCGCGGCGCGCTTCCGCACGCTCCCCATCGTGAGCGGGCCCGCCCGCCTGGTGATCGACGGCGCGCGGGTCGGGGAGGGCGTCGCCTCCGAGCTCCGCGTGGACGCCGGCGAGGACCTGGTGGTCCGCGCGGTGCGCGTCCGGGGCGGCCGGAGCCGCGCCACCGTCGAGGTCGAGCGTCAGGACGGAGCGCGCGGCACGGCCATCCGCGAGGGCAACCGCATCGTGTGGCTCTTCTCGGCCGCCGAGGGACGCCAGGCGCGCCCGACCTCGCGCAGCATCGCGCGGGAGCAGTGGGCCCAGCTGGACGACGAGGAGACCGTCGACGGTGAGGAGGTCGCGGCGTTCCTGACGGACGTGCCGATGCAGATCGGTCGCGCCCGTGGGTCGCGTCGCTACCGGGGCCGCCGCATCGACCTCGACTTCCACAACGCCGACATCCACAACATCCTCCGCCTCATCGCGGAGGTCGGCGGGGTCAACATCGTCACCAGCGACGACGTCAGCGGCACCGTCACGATCCGCATGCGGAACGTGCCCTGGGACCAGGCGCTCGACGTGATCCTGCAGGCCAAGGGCCTCGGCATGGTGCGCCGCGGCAACCTGATCCGCGTCGCGCCGCTCTCGACGCTCGAGAAGGAGCGCGAGCTGGCCATCGCCCGCCAGAAGCAGCAGGTGGAGCTCGCCCCGCTCGAGACGCGGCTGATCCCGGTCAGCTACGCCACGGCGACCGACCTCTCGCCGCGCGTGCAGGAGCTGCTGACCGGCCGCGGCAACGTCAGCGTCGACGAGCGCACCAACGTGCTCATCGTCCGCGACACCATCGACAGCCTCGACGACATCGAGGAGCTCGTCCGCACCCTCGACACGCAGACCCCGCAGGTCCTGGTCGAGGCGCGCATCGTCGAGGCCACGAGCCAGTACGTGCGCGACGTCGGCATCCAGTGGGGCGGCAACGTCATCGCGTCGACCGCCACCGGCAACCCGACCGGGCTCATCTTCCCGGCCAACGTCGGCGTCACGGGCGGCAACTACGACCAGAACACGCCCACGCAGGGCCTGACCCCGTTCGCGCCGGCCGTCCCGACGCCGAACTACGCGGTCAACCTGCCGGCGACCACGAACACCGGCAACGGCGGCGCGCTCGGTCTCACGCTCGGCAGCCTCGGCGGCACGGTGAACGTCAACGTGCGCCTCAGCGCCGCGGAGTCGACCGGCGTCGTCCGCATCATCAGCTCGCCGCGCATCCTGACCCTCGACAACCACGAGGCGCACATCGCGCAGGGGACGCTCATCCCCTACTCGCAGATCAGCGCGCAGGGCGTCCAGACCGCCTTCCAGGAGGCCAAGCTGGAGCTGCGAGTCACCCCGCACGTCACCGCCGACGGGTCCGTGTCGATGCACGTCAAGGTGACGCGCGACGAGCCCGACTTCACCCGGACCTCGGCTCGCGGTGACCCCACGATTCTCAAGCGGGAGGCGGAGACGCACCTGCTCATCGAGGACGGGCACACCGCGGTCATCGGCGGCATCTACACGCGCAACACGGGCCGCAACGTCGACCAGGTGCCGTTCTTCGGCGACATCCCGATCCTCGGCGTGCTCTTCCAGCGCCGGCGTGTCCGGGACGAGCGCAACGAGCTGCTCATCTTCCTGACGCCGCGCATCGTCAACCGGGCCGAGTCGCTGAGACGCTGACTCGAGCTCGCTCTCGCTCCGAAGCCGCCGGCCTGCGAAGGTCGGCGGCTTCGTCGTTTCGGCGGTAGGATGCCCGCCATGGATCGCTGGATCTTCCTCTCGGGCATGATGGGCTCGGGCAAGTCGACGGTGGCCCTCGAGGTGGCGCGACGCGCGGGCGCGGAGGCGGTCGACCTCGACGCCCGGATCGTCGCGGCGGCGGGCAAGAGCATCCCGGAGATCTTCCAGGCCGAGGGAGAGGCGGGCTTCCGGGCGCGCGAGTCGGAGGCGCTCGAGCGGCTGCTCGCGGAGCGCGGGCCGAAGGCGGTCGCGCTCGGCGGCGGCACGGTGCTTCGGGCGGAGAGCCGGAGGCGGCTGCTCGATCGAGGCGTGCTGCTGACCCTGTCGGCGTCGGCGGAGGAGCTGGCGCGGCGCGTGGAGGGCAACGCGGACCGCCCGCTGCTGTCCCGGGGAGAGACGGTGCGGGTCGTCGAGGCGCTGCTCGCCGAGCGCGAGGGGGTCTACGCCGAGTGCCACGCGACCGTGCCGACGACGGACCGCGACCCGGGCGCGATCGCCGACGAGGCCCTGCGGATCGCCGCGCGGCCGCCGATCCCGGTGCCGCTCGGGACGCGGACCTACCGCGTGGAGGTCGGGCGCGGCCTGCTCGCGGGGCTCCACGCGCACGTCGCCGCGCGTCTCCCGGGGGCGGTGGTGCTCGTGACCGACGAGAACGTGCGCGCGCCGTGGGCGGAGCGAGCCGCCGAGGAGGTGCGGGCGGCGGGCCGTGCGCTGACGACCGTCGTGTTGGCGCCCGGCGAGGAGCACAAGCGCATCGCGGCCGTCGAGCGGATCTGGGACGCGGCCCTCGAGGCGCGGATCGACCGCTCCGGGGCGGTCCTCGCCGTGGGCGGCGGGGTGGTCGGCGACCTCGCGGGGTTCGCGGCCGCGACCCTGCTCCGCGGGATCCGTTTCGCGCAGTGCCCGACCAGCCTGCTCGCGATGGTCGACGCGTCGGTCGGCGGCAAGACCGGCTTCGACCGGGACCAGGGCAAGAACCTGGTGGGCGCCTTCCACCAGCCCGAGCTCGTGGTGTGCGACGTCGACACCCTCGAGACCCTCCCGGACGAGGAGATCTCCGCCGGCCTCGCGGAGGTGGTGAAGGCCGCCTGGATCGACGGGGAGGCGGCGGTCGCGGCGCTCGAGGCGGACGCGGACGCGCTCGTGGGCCGCGACCCGGAGGCCCTGGAGCGCGCCATCCGGCGCTCGGTCACCCTCAAGGCGCGCGTCGTCGCCGAGGACGAGCGCGAGGCCGGTCGGCGCGCGGTCCTGAACCTGGGGCACACGGTGGGGCACGCCATCGAGGCGGCGCGGGGCTACCGGGGCATCCGGCACGGCGAGGCCGTCGCTCTGGGCATGGTCGCGGCGTTCCGGGTGGCCGGCGCGCTCGGTGACGCCGACGCCGTGGCGCGCGGCGAGCGGCTGAAGGCGCTGCTGTCCCGGCTCCGGCTGCCGATCGACCTCGACGCCTGGCTCGTCGACGGCACGCTCGACTGGATGGCGCACGACAAGAAGCGGGCCGGCGGTCGGGTCCGCTTCGTGGTGCCCGCCGCGCCGGGGGAGGTGTCGCTGGTCCCCCTCGCGGTCGAGCGAGTGGCCGAAGCGGTGCGCGGGGGATGATGCGGTTATTTGGTGCCCGGGTAGCGGCCTCGCTACAGTGATCGCCGTGCGCCCGAACGCCTCGGGCCGACGGAGGAAGCATGTCGCGCCATCGCTGGATCATCGTCTCGCTGCTCACCGCGCTCGCGGGATGCGCGCCGGGCAACCCCGGGGGCGTCGTCCTGAACGTCGTCGAGCCCGACGACCAGTGTGTCCTGGCGGTCGGCAACAACGCGAGGGCCGTGGGCGTCTACGACCCCGGCAGCGGGCAGGGCTACGACGCCACCCTCCGCGTGGCCAACCAGCTCATCAACCTGAGCTCGACCGGCGCCGCGGGCGGGACGTCGGGGGTGCCGATGGCGGATCCGAACGTCATGCAGGTGACCGCGGCCGAGATCGAGCTGCGGGACATCCGAGGTGAGCTGATCGGCGGCTTCGACAACCCGTTCCGCGTTCCGGTCGGTGGGAGCCTGCTGCCGAGCTCCGACGGCATGGCCTTCGGTGAGGGCCTGGTGGACGTCGAGGTGATCCCGCCGGGCATCGCGCCCCTCCTCTCCGCCTCCGTCGGCGCCTCGGTGGTGGCGGAGATCACGCTCTTCGGCCGGACGCTCGGCGACGCGGCGGTCGAGTTCCCCACGTTCGTGTTCCAGATCGATCTGCCCTGCGCCACCGCCCCCGACGCGATGTTCGGCTGCCTCCAGTCGTGCCCCGATCCGGCCGCCGAGGAGCCCGTCTGCATCAACGCCTGCCGCCCCGGGCAGGACGACATGCACTTCTCCTGCGCGAGCCCCGGCGCCCCGTACGCCCCGTGCGCGGCGATGTGATCAGCGGCAGAGCGCGAACGTGACGAGGGCGCCCAACAGGGCGTCCTTTTCAATTGCGCTGCCGACGTCCGGGCCCTTCGCCTCGAGGCCACGCCGGGACGCGAGCCGCGCCACCGCGACCCCGAGGTCTCCGCACGCCAGCAGCCCCGCGCGCGCAGCGCTGATCTGGGCGGCCCGTCGCGCGGCGGTGACGTCGGTGAAGTGCTCGGTCGAGGCGAGCAGCTCGCGCAGCTGCGTCTGGCCGCGCGGCGGGATGGTCCGCCAGAGCTCCGCGGCGAACGCGGCGGCCTCCCGGTCGACGCCGCCGTTGCCGTCGGCGGGACCGAAGGCGGCCAGCACCCCGCCGGCCACCGTGCGCGCGCGCTCCGGCTCGAGGGTCGCGAGGAGGATGTGGTCGGGCTGCGACAGCTCGAGGGCGTCCCCGAGGGCGAAGCGCATCTCCTCTTCGCTCTCGGCGAAGCCGGCCCCGGCGAGCAGGGTCGGCGGCGAGGTCCGCGCGATCTCCAGCTCCCCGCCGCCCTTGCGGTCGAAGTAGAACGCCGGCAGGTCGTCCCGCCCGAGGGCGTCCAGGGCGTGCGCGAAGGCCCGCGCCTCGGGGGTCGTCGCGACCCGGGTCACCCGGTCGTTCGGCTGGGGGAGCTTTCGCGGCTGCGCGCGGAAGAGCGGCGTCGCCTGCTCCCAGAGGAGCCGCCAGATGGCGCGCACCGGGTCGCTCTCGTCGTCCCGCAGCAGCCCCGGCACGCGGTCACGCGAGGGCGGCGGCGCGGGCTCGGGCGGGGCGCCTTCACCGGCGAGCGCGAGGAGCGCCCGCGCGTGCGTCGCGACCCGACCGGCGCTCGCCCGCTCGGCGGCGTCCGCCAGCGCCCGCAGCGTGTCGAGGTCTCCCGGCGCGCGCTCGAGCGCGCGCTGCAGCCCCGCGAGCGCGGCCCGCGGGTCGGCGCTCGCCATCGCCGCCGCCCGCATCGCCCCCGCGTCCGCCTCTTCCGTCGAGGGCGGCGGGCTGCTGACCGGCTGCCACCGCCCGAAGGTCGGCGACCGACGCGGCGCGCGTGGCGCGGTCAGCGGGATCGGCGCCGGGTCGTCGGGCGGCGGCGCCGGGAACGACTTCCGCGCCGGCGGCCGGCTCGACCGCGCCTCCACCGAGCTCTCCGCCTCCCCGCTGGCGAGAGTCGGCGCGCCGCGCTCCGCGGCGCCCTCGTCGATCTCGACGGGCTCGGCCACGACGACCGGGCCATCCCCGTCGTCGCCCACCTCGGCCTCCGCCTCCTCGGCCTCCGCCTCCTCGGCCTCCGCCTCCTCGGCCTCTGCCTCGTCCCCAGCGCCCCCGAGGGCCTCGGCGTCGGACTCGGGGTCGGCCTCGGCGGGCTCGGACTCGGACTCGGTCCCGGCGTCGGGCTGGGCGTCGGACTCGTACTCGGACTCGGGGTCGGCCTCGGCGTCGGACCTGGACTGGGCGTCGGCCTCGATGTCGGCCTCGGCCTCGGAGTCGGTCTCGTCGACGGACTCGGCGTCGGACTTGGACTCGGCGTCGGCCTCGGCCTCGGCGCCGGACTCGGCTTCGGAGTCGGCGTCGGACTCGGCGTCGGACTCGGCGTCGGACTCGGCGTCGGACTCGGCGTCGGACTCGGCGTCGGACTCGGCGTCGGACTCGGCGTCGGCTTCGGACTCGGCGTCGGACTCGGACTCGGCGTCGGACTCGGCCTCGGCCTCGGACTCGGACTCGGACTCGGACTCGGACTCGGCCTCGGCCTCGGACTCGGCCTCGGACTTGGCCTCGGACTCGGACTCGGACTCGGACTCGGCCTCGGACTCGGCCTCGGACTCGGCCTCGGACTTGGCCTCGGACTCGGACTCGGACTCGGACTCGGACTCGGACTCGGCTTCGGTCTCGGTCTCGGACTCGGCGTCGGACTCGGCGTCGGACTCGGCGTCGGTCTCGGCGTCGGACTCGGCCTCGGACTCGGCTTCGGACTCGGCGTCAGACTCGGCGCCAGCTTCGCTCTCGGCGTCGGCGCTCCCCTCGACGGAAGCATCGGCCTCACCCTCCGCGTCGAGGCCGAGCCCTCCCTGCCCCTCCTCCGCCCCGGCGAACCCCGAGACCGGCATGAGCATCGTGTCCCCCGCCTTCGCCGGCTCCTCCTCCTCGTCGAGCTCGTCCGTCAGGTCTCCCCAGTCCGCCAGCGGATCCGCCGTCGGCTCGGGCTCCCGGTAGGGCACCGGCTCGACCGGCGCGATCACCAGCCCCATCGCCCCCGCGAGCGCCAGCGCCCCCTCGTGCCCGGGCTTGGCCCGCAGCGCGTTGCGCACGCGGTCCCCCGCCGCCTGGACCCGGTCGCCTTCGATCAGCCACGACGCGAGCTCCAGCTCGAGCTCGCAGACCACGTCGGGGTCCGGCCCCTCTTCCTCGAGCGCGGCGAGCCCCTCGTCCACCGAGGCGATCGCCGCGTCGAGGTCGCCGCGTCCCACCGCGTGCAAGCGGCCCTGACGCAAGAGCAGGCGCGCCTTGCTCTCGGCCATGAAGGCGTCCTCCGCCCGCTGCCGCAGCACCGACGACAGCCGCTCGAACGCGGCCTCGCGCTCCGCGTCGCCGAGCGCCCCGGCGAGGCGGACCAGGTCGTCCTCGACCTCGGTGTAGCCGCCATGCTCCCAGAGATCGGCGAGGATCTCGAAGGCGCGGCCGGGCTGGGCGAGCTCCTGCTCGTAGAGGGTGGCCGCCTGCTTCGTCATCTCGGCCCGGATGGCCGGGTGCGTCGCCTGCTCGCCGAGTGTCAAGGCCGCGTGCGCGAGCGCGTCGAGGCGCCCCTGCTCGCGCGCGAGTCGCTCGATCGACGTGTAGATCACGCCGGCCTGAGGGTGGGCCTCGAACGCCTGGAGGTAGGCGTCGAGCGCGGCGGGCTGCGCGCCGGCCTGCTCCAGCCAGCGGGCCCGGCGGTAGGCGAGGGCGCGGCGTCCGTTGGGCCCCATCGAGCGATCGATGAGGCGCTGGTAGAGCCGCCGCGCCGCGTCGATGTCCTTCAGCTCGAGCGCCAGCTGCTCGGCCGCCAGGAGCAAGCGCCCCGACCCGGGCGCGCGCTCGAGGCCCTCCATGGCCGTCGTCAGGCCGAGGCGGGGATCGCCCACCTTCTTGATGGCGGTCTGCACGGCCCGCACGAACACCGGGCCGACGCGCGGCGGCTCGAGCTTGCGCCCCGACTCGCGCAGCAGCTCGACCGCCCGCCGGGCGCGCCCGAGCCGGACGAGCGCCCCCGCCGCCTCGAAGAGCGGGGCCTCGTCCTCCATCTCCGGGCTCCACGCCTCGCGCAGGAAGCCCTCGGCTCGGTCCAGGTCGCCACGGAAGCGCGCGTGGGCGGTGGCGAGCTTGAGCAGCGGGCCCAGGCGCTCGGGGCCCTCGGTCGCCTCGAGCTCCAGCGTCAAGACGGCGAGCAGCCGCTCGATCTCGCCGGTCTGGCTGTAGAGCGCCTCGAGGCGCGCGAGCGAGCCGGCCTCGCGCGGGGCGGCGGCGAGCACCCTGAGGTGGGTCCGCGCCTCCGCCGCGTGATCGCCGGCCTCCGCCTGGCGGGCCGCGAGCGTCCGCAGCAGCTCCACGCGCGGCAGGTCGACCTGCGTGGCGATGCGGCGCTCGAGGGCGTCGCGGATCAGCGGGTGATCTCCCGTGGTCTCCGAGAGGCGCCCGGCCAGCTCGCGCAGGACGTCGCCGTGCGGGCCGAAGGCGTCGGCGGCGGCGATGGCGAGGCGCGCGGCCCTGGCCGGGTCGCGCTCGCCCAGCCGCTCCACCGCCCGGGCCACCGGCGCCGCGAGCGGGGGCGTGAGGTGCTCGGGCGCGAGCGCGCCCTGGATGGCCCCGCCGAGCTCGGCGTCGCTCTCCGCGCTCGGGAACGCGGTCAGGCGCATCGACCACGGCTCCGGGTCGTAGGGCGCGACCGCCGCCCAGGCGTCGAGCGCCTCTCGCATCACCTCGCGCTCGCCGGAGTCGCGCGCCACCCGGGCCCACGCCTCGAGGATCGGCGGCGCGTCGCCGAAGAGCGCCCGCACCATGCCGAGCGCGGCCCGCGGCTGCTCGACCGCCTCGAGGTGACGGGAGACGAGCAGGGCGGCCTCGGCGCTGCTCGGGTCGGCGGACAGCGCGGCCTCGGCGCAGGAGATCGCCTCCTCGACCGAGCCGGCGCGCTCGAGCTCCACCGCGAGGGCGGTGAGGGTGCGCGCCCGGTCGCCGGCGGGGAGGGCGAGCTGCGCCTCGGTGGCCAGCGCCTCCCGGAGCAGCTCGCGATCGCCGAGCCGGCTCGCGGCGCGACGCAACCGGATGGCGCACTCGCGGTGCGCGGGGAGCTCGTCGAGCACGCGCCGACAGGCGTGCGCCGCCTCCCGGAGATCGCGCCGCATCACGTGCAGGGTGGCCAGGCGGGTGAGCGTGCGGAGCCGGTCGGTGCGGTTGCGCGCGTGCTCGGCCCGGGCGGCGAGGGTCCTCGCCTCGCCGTACTCGTCGCCCTCGAGCCGCAGGAGGCGCTCGAGCGCGTCGGCCACGTCGGACGCCTCGGGGTCGGCGTCGAACACGTCGCGGTAGAGGCCGATCGCGCGGCGCCGGCGCGCCGGGTCGTCCCGCAGGTGATGGGCGAGCCGCCGCTTGGCGTCGACCCGCAGCTCGCCGATCGCCACCTTGAGCTCGTTCTCGAGCTGCTCGAGCCGCCGCTCGTGGGCGTCGAGCGCGCCCGCGAGCCGCGAGAGCTGGCGGGCCGGCGCCGGGGCCGCCGGGTCGATGGCCTGGAGGCGGCGCCAGGCCCACGCGGCGCGGGTCGGGGCGCCGAGCGCGTCCTCCGCCAACCCGGCGAGCTCCTGCAGCATCACGGTCTGCGGCGCCGCGCCGGACCACCGGCCGCGGAGGAGCGTCCGCTCGAGCGCGTCGGCCAGGAGCCGCTCGTCGCTCTGCGCCTTCGCCTGCTCCCGGATGGCGTCGAGGTTTCGCGGATCCTCCGGATCGAGCTCGAGCGCGCGGGTGCGGAGCTCCGCCTCCCACATGCCGTCGCCCGGCAGCTCGAGGCGGGCCTCGGCGGCGCGTCCGAGCCACGCCGCCCGGGTGTCCTCGCTCGCGGCGGCCGCCATCTCCTCGAGCAGCACCGCGCGCTCGAGGGTCGCGCCGGCGGCGGCCAGATCGGCGTCGAGCGGCTCGTAGAGGACCTCGAGGTGCGGCTCGGCGTCGAACGCCCGCATCAGGAACGACGCGGCGAGCGCGTGTCGGTCCGACATCTCCGCTTGCTCGGCTGCGGCGAGGAGCGTCGCCCGCCGCGCGTCGGGGTCCGGGGTCCGGCGCACCGCCTCGGCGCGCACCGCGATCGAGGCCTCGGGGCGCTCGTTGGCGGCCAGCTCGCGGGCGAGCGCGTCCGCCCGGGCGGGATCGTGCGGGTCGAGGCCCATCGCCATCGCGATCCAGGACAGGGCTCGATCGGGATCGCGGGGCCGGATCGCGTCGGCCGCCGCCTGCGCCGCCTCCGCCGCGTCCTCGTAGCGGCCGAGCTCGCGCCAGAGATGGCTCGCGAGCATGCGCGGCTCGGGCGCGTCCGGGGCGGCGCTCGCGGCGGCGCGGGTCGCGCTGAGGGCCTCGGAGAGCTTGCCGAGCCGCCGGCAGAGCATCGCGTACTGGAGCAGCGGCGCGAGCCGCGCGGCGCCCTCGGGCGCGGCGTTGACCATGGCCCGCGCGTAAGCGATGGCGAGGTCGGCCTGGCCCAGCGCGGCGCACCGGTCGGAGGCGAGGGCGAGGATCTCGGCGTCGTCCGGGTCGGCCGCCGCGGCCTCCCGGTAGGCGCGCGCCGCCTCCTCCACGGACCCGAAGCGCGCCTCCCAGGTCTCCCCGAACACGCGCCACGCCGCCGCCCGGACGTCGCCAGCGGCGTTCTGCTGCTCGAGCACCGCGATGTCGCGCTCGAGCGCGTCGAGCGGATCGTCGAGCGGCTCGCCGGCGTCGGGGAGGGCGGGCAGCTCCGGGTCGAGCTCCGGCTCGTCGTCGAACACCGGCACGAGGCCGGGGTCGAGGGTGACCGAGGGCTTCTTGCGCGGCGGCAGCGAAGAGCGGGGCGCGGGCGACCCGAGCGGCGGCGTGTGACGGGTCGGCGCCGCGGGCGGGATCGACGGACGGCGGGGCGCGGGCGGAGGCGCGGCGTCGGGCGAGACGATCCGGGCGAGCCCGGCCCGGACCAGCGCGGCGATGCGGGGCGCCGCCGCCGGCTCCTTGCTCAGCAGGCGAGCCACCTGCGGGCGCTCGTCCTCCGAGGTCTCGAAGCGCGCCCAGCGCCGGGCGCGCTCGTCGTTTCCGCTGCCCAGCCACTCCAGGACGTGGTCGGCGCGGGCCCCCACGTAGCCGGCGTCCTCGTCCGCGGCGCGCCGCTCGAGCGCGTCGAGCACCAGGGTCACGAGGTTGGCGCTCGGGGTGCCCTGCGGCACCCGCACGTCGGCGGTCAGCGGGGTGGGCTGCCGCCCCTCGGCCGAGACCCGCGCCATGCCGCGCACCAGGCGATCGAGCCAGAGCCCTCGCCGCACCTCGCGCGTGGCGACCTCGCTCAGGAGCCGCTGTCGCTGGAGGACCTCGGCCAGCCCCACGCCTTCGTCCCGCGCCATCGCGGCGCAGCGCTCGAGCGGCCCCTCGGCGACCCGCCCCGAGTCGCGCAGGAACGCCATCAGGTCGCCGTCCCCCTCCGCGGGGCGGATCTCGACCACCTGCCCCTTCCGCAGGAGGATCTGGCGTCCCCCCACCTCCACGCTTCCGTCCGCGCCGCGCTCGGCGAGGCCGAGGAGGAAGAGGGCGATGGGGCTCGGGGACAGCGCCCGCCCTTGCATGCGCGCGACCTTACCAGGTTTGAGTCATGGTTTCGTGCAGAACCGCCCCGGTGTTCGTCACCTGAGGAAGGGCGGGGCGATCGGGCTACGGCTCCGCCGGAATCGGGCTCGGAGTCGTTCGCCGGGCCGCTCGTCCTCGGCAGAAAAGGGGAGAGGGGAGGAGGGAGGCGAGGAGAGTGTGCCGACAGAAGTCGGCACGACCGCCAGCCTAGCCGCGCCTGGGGCCTGGACCGGGCCGAGGGTGTCGCGACTGCTGTCGCGACTTCCTCCTCGCCTCCCGCCTCCCTTCTCCCCTGACTTCGTCGCCCCCCGTCCCAGTCGGACCCGGTCGCCGGGCCGCTCGTCCTCGGCAGAAAAGGGGAGAGGGGAGGAGGGAGGCGAGGAGAGTGTGCCGACAGAAGTCGGCACGACGGCCCGCCCGGCCGCGCGTCGGGCCTGGACCGGGCGGAGGGCGTCGCGACTGCTGTCGCGACTTCCTCCTCGCCTCCCGCCTCCGTTCTCCCCTGTCTTCGTCGCTCCCCGTCGGAGTCGGACTCGGAGTCGAGTCGGACCCGGTCGGGCCGAGGGGGGCGCGACTGCTGTCGCGCCTTCCTCCTCGCCTCCCGCCTCTCTTCTCCCGTGTCTTCGTCGCCCCTCGTCGGAGTCGAACTCGGTCGACTCGACTTCGGGCACGCGCGCGGGCGCGGGCAGGGGCACGGGCTAGCGCGGCTCGCCGCTTTGCGGCTCGGCGCGCTAGGGCTCGCTACCGATGGCCGGGACGTCCTCCGGGGGCGGCCCCTCCATGTCCCGCGGCGGCGGCAGGGCGCCCTCGGGCGTCTGCGGCGCCGGCTCGGTCTCGGGCTCCGGCTCGGGCTCGGGCTCGGGGGCGGGCTCCGGGGTCTCCGCTCCGCCGCCGGTGGCCCGGCGGAGCTCCTCGACCTGGCGCCGCGCGATCGACGCCCGGGGGCCCGACGGGAGGCGCTCGAGGTAGCGCTCGTAGGCGGTCAGGGCGTCGGCGTTGCGGCCGAGGCGGCGGTAGGCGCTGCCGAGCCCGATGTAGGCCTCGGCGTAGCCCTGGCCGGCGGCCTGGCGGAACTGACTCGCGGCCTGGCTCGCGTTGCCGCGCTCGAGCGCGATGTAGCCGAGGCCGGTCAGGGCCTCGGAGCCGCCGGGGCGCACCGAACGGGCCGCCTCGTAGTAGCCCTGCGCGCGCTCGACGTCGCCGCGCTCGAGCCGCTCGTCGCCGTTGCGGATGTACCAGCTGTAGTCCCGGCCGCTCGGGATGGCGCCGGACTCGGAGCCGCCGCCGCGCCGGTCGCTGCCGCGATCCTCGCGCGCCTCGCCTCCCCGCTCTCCGCCCCGGGTGGGGGGCGCGGCCGGCTCGTCGTCGCCCTCCTCGGGCGCGGCCTCTTCGGTCTCGCCGTCACCCTCACCCTCGGGCACGTCCACCGTCGGCGGCGCCGGCGGCACCCCCTCCTCGATGGCGCGGCGGAGCGCGTCGGCGCGGCCGTGGCCACCCGAGCGCTGGAGAATGCGATCGACCTGCTGTCTCGCTGCCGATACCTCGTTCGAGGCCAGGAGCGCGCGGGCGTAGAGCAGGCGGGCCCGGATCATGCCCGGATCCTCGGCGACCGCCTCCTCGGCGAGCGGCCGCGCCGAGGCGATGTCGCCCGCGCGGGCGGCCTCGATCGAGGCGCGCACCCGGAGCGTCTCGGCGGACGGCTCGCTCTGCAGGGTCAGGGCCCGGCTCATGCGTGATCCGGCGCGCTCGAGATCACCGGTGAGACGGAGCGCGTCGGCGAGCGCCACCTCGGCGGCCGCGTCCCCCGAGCCGTGGCGCACGGCGTCCTCCGCCCGCTGGAGCGCGGTCTCGGCGTGCCGCCGGGCCTCCTCGCGCTTCGCGTTGGCTTCGCCGAGGCGGGTGGGGTCGTCCTCGGCCCGGGCCGCGAGATCGTCGGCGTCGAAGGTGAGCGCCTGGGCCCAGAGGGCGTGCGCGCGGGCGAGGCGGGTGAGCACCGCGGCGTCGTGCTCGTCGAACGCGAGCGCCTGGGTGTAGTGGTGGATCGCCTGCTCGTAGCTGTCGATGGTGTCGCCGGCGAGCGCGTCGTCCCCCGCCGTCATGTGCGGGTTGGCGGGATCCGCCGGCGCCTCGGCCATGCCGAGGAGCGGGGCGATCTGCGGCCAGCCGAGGGCCACGGCCACCGCCGCGGCGAGCAGGACCACCAGCGCGACCCACAGCCCGCTCCGGCTCTTGCCGCGCGGCGGCGTCGCCGGCTCCTCCTCGTCGAGGTAGAGCGCGCGATCCCCGGCGGCCGCGCGGGCCGGCCGGGCCGACGGAGGGGCAGAGGGCGGCGCGGAGCTCGGCTGCGGAGCGCTCGCGGGGCCGCGGTTGGAGGGCCGAGCGCCGGCGGTCGCGTCGGACGGCGCGCGCGGCGGGGCCGGGATCCTGGGCTCGGGCGCCTTCGCCGCCGCGGGCGGCTGGCTCGACGGGGGCGCCGGGGCGCGGGGCGGCGGCTTGGGCGGCGCGGGCGCGCGCGGCGGCTCGCTCACCGCGCCGACGCCGATCATCGTCGACTTGGGCTTCCGCTCGGGGATCGGCGCGTCCACCGCGGTGGCGTCCGAGGCGAGCGTCTTGGCGTGCGCGCGGGCGTCGTCCACCGGGGCGGCGCGCACCCCGGGGGTGGTGCCCAGCCGGCGGCGGGGGCCGCCCTCCGAGACGTCGGTGTCCGCGGTCGCGGCGGCAGCGGCCGCGAAGAAGGTGGAGAGCTCGGCGATGTCGCCGAGGCGCTTCCAGTCGTCCCCGCCCCGCGAGATCCAGTCCGACTCGTGCAGGCTGCCCGCGGTGATCAGGCGCTGCAGCTCCTTGAGCGAGCCCAGCGTCCGGGTGCTCCCGTCCCCGGTCCGCACCTGCCAGCTCTTGGCGCCGCTGGCCTCGGCGTCGGGACGGAACACCTTGAAGAGGTGCCCACAGTTGGTGCACTTGACGGTCGTGCCCCGGTCCGAGACGAGGGTCTCGTCGAATTCGTATTCGGTCCCGCAGCGTTCGCAGGTGACGTCCATCGTTGATCCGGCGCCGCGAGCGTAGCAGCTGAGCGCCGCTCCGTCGCAGCCAATGGGGGCCGCGGACGCTACCATGCTCCGCGGGCCCTCGCCCTCTTCGATCTCGTGACGCACCCCGCACACGCCGCTCCGCCCGCGAGCCTCGCCGTCCCGCGCCCCGGCGCGCGGATCGCGGGGCGCTACCGGGTGGACGAGATCCTCGGCGAGGGCGGCATGGGCACTGTGCTCGGCGCCTACGATCTCCACGCCGGCGCGCCGGTGGCGATCAAGTGGGTGCACCCGCGCCGTCAGGGCGACGCGCGCTCGACCGAGCGGCTGCTCCGCGAGGCGCGGCTGGCCGGGCGCGTGTCGCACCCGAACGTGGTGCGGGTGCGCGAGGTCGGGCAGGACGGCGAGGCGGTGTTCCTGGTGATGGAGCGCCTCGAGGGCCCCTCGCTCGAGGACTGGGTGCAGCGGGGACCGCACCCGCCGGCGCTCGCGATCCAGCTGCTGATGCCGGTGCTGCGCGGGGTCGAGGCCGCCCACGCGGCGGGCGTGGTGCACCGCGATCTGAAGCCGCACAACATCTTGCTCGCCGCGGATCCCGCGGGGCTGCGCCCGATCGTGATCGACTTCGGGATCTCGCGGGCGGCCGAGCCCGACGCCCCCGACGATCTGACGCTGACGCAGACCGGCATGATGGTCGGCACGCCGCTCTACATGGCCCCCGAGCAGCTCGCCGGGCTCGGCGTGGATCGTCGCTGCGACGTCTACGCCCTCGGCGTGATCCTCTACGAGCTGATCACCGCCGGCGGCCCCTACGAGTCCGACACCTGGGGCCTGCTCGTCTCCGAGAAGCTCAACCGACCCGCCATCCCGCCGCGCGCCTATGTCCCGGCGCTCGACCCGGGGCTCGAGGCGGTCCTGATGCGCGCGCTCGAGCGCCGCCCCGGCAAGCGCTTCCCGACCGCGGCCGCGCTCGCCGAGGCGCTCGAGCCCTGGGGAGAAGGAGCGCGCTTCGCGAGCGAGGAGACGCGATACCTGGGTCCGTCGGTCGACGTCGACGCGACCACCGTGAAGGTGCGCCGCGCCGTCCGACGGCCGGAGCCGAGGAGGTGGCCCTGGATCGCGCTCGCGATCGCGGCGGTGCTCGCGCTCGGCGCCGGGGCCGCGGCGCTCGTCGCGAGGCAGCCCACGGACGCCGCCGCCCCCCCCCCCCCCCCCCCCGCCCCCCCCCCCCCCCCCCCCCCCCCCCCCCCCCCCCCCCCCCCCCCCCCCCCCCCCCCCCCCCCCCCCCCCCCCCCCGCCGCCGCCCCCGCTGCCGCCCCCGCTGCCGCCCCCGCTGCCGCCCCCGCTGCCGCCCCCGCTGCCGCCCCCGCTGCCGCCCCCGCTGCCGCCCCCGCTGCCGCTGCCGCTGCCGGCCCCGCTGCCGTCTCCGAGTCCGAGACCGAGTCCGAGTCCGAAGCCGAGACCGAGTCCGAATCCGAGTCCGAATCCGAGTCCGAATCCGAGTCCGAATCCGAGTCCGAGTCCGAATCCGCGGCCGAGTCCGAAGCCGAGACCGGTGGGCCGCCGGAGCGCGGGGCGGCTCGGCGTCGGTGGCGTCGGGGGCGAGGGAGGACCGGGAGCTTGAGCGTGGACGAGTTCTGAAGCCTCGGGCCGGGCAGGATATGCTCGGGCCGGTGAGGGGCCTGCTCGTCATGGCGCTGGTGTGGCTCGCGGCGAGCGGCGTGGAGGCCCAGAGCCGGGAGTACCGGCGCAAGATCGCGCAGGCGGTCTCGGAGTTCGACGCCGGGAACTGGGCCGAGGCGAGGGCGCTCTTCACCCAGGCGCACGCCCTCGATCCGAACGCGCGCACCCTGCGCGGGATGGGCATGTGCGCGTTCGAGATGCGGGCGTACGCCGAGGCGATCGAGACGCTGGAGGCTTCGCTGGCCGAGCGGCGAAGGCCGCTCACCCGGCGACAGAGGCGATCGGTCGAGGCCTTGCTGGCCCGGGCGCGCTCCTTCATCGGCGTCTACCGCGTGCACGTCGAGCCGGCGGACGCGACGTTGACCGTCGACGACGCGGCGCCGACGCTCGAGGCGGACGGGAGCATCGTGCTGCCCCTCGGCGAGCACGTCTTCGAGGCGCGGCGCGACGGGTACCTGACCGAGCGGCGCCGGGTGGAGGTGCGGGGCGGGGAGCAGCTCGAGGTCAGCCTCGCGCTCCAGCCGGAGCCGCCGCCGGTCGTCACCACCGTCGGCTCGTCGATCCCGGACGGCGCGCTCGCGCTCCTGCTCGCTGGCGGCGGGGCGCTCCTGGCCGAGGCGGGGCTGATCGGCTGGCTGGTCGACCGTCAGGGGGAGCTCGACACCTGCCTCGGGCCGCCGGAGGGCTTCGTCTGCGACAACCCGGGCCCGCTCGAGGCGCAGCGCGACGCGGCGCTCGGGATCTCGATCGGCGGCGGCGTGGTGGCGATCGGGCTCGCCACCGTCGGCATCATCTGGTGGCTGCAGTGAGCGCGAGCGCCGCGCCCAGCTGGCGCGCGGTGTCGGGGCGCGCCTCCTCGAGCACGAGCGTGGCGTCGCGCGCGACCGTGCGGAGCGGGGCGGGCACGCCGAGGATCGAGCGGCCGCCCGAGATCCAGATCGCGGGCGCGTCGAGGAGCGCGGCGAGCGGGGCGTGAGCGGCGACGAGCGGGCCCTCGACCTCCTCGCGGAGCGCCCGGCGCGCGGCGTCGAGGGCCAGCGGCGACGCGCTCAGCTCCACCATCTCGGGCGTCCGGGTCAGCGTGTGCCCCGGCGCGTGGCGCAGCTCGACCCGGGCGAGCGTCCACCCCGAGGCCTGCGCGAGCAGCCGCGCGAAGCTCAGCGCGCCGCCCCCGAACACGCAGACCGCCGCGCTCCCCCAGGGGCGCCGATCGACGTGCGCCGGGAGCTCGGGTCTGGCCAGGGGCGTCTTCACCGTCGTACCCGGGTGAGGTCTCAGTCCGGCCGCTCGACGTCGTGCCCGTCGGCTTCCCAGTGCAGGAACCCGCCATCGAGGAACGCCGTCTCGACGCCCAGCTCGCGGAGCGCGTCCGCCGCCTCCTTGGCCTCCTCGGTGGAGCGGCCGTAGAGCACCCGGAGCCGACCGTCGGTCGGGGCCAGCTCGCTCGCGCGGCCGTCGAGCTCGTCCTTGGGCACGTTGACCGCGGTCGGGATGCGGTAGCGGCCGTAGGAGCCGGCGTCGCGGATGTCGACCGGGACGACGCGCTTGGCCGCGATGAGCTGGGCGAGCTCGTCCGGCTTCACCTCCGCCGCGTCGGCGGGCAGGAGCGGGCGCACCATCTCGAGGATGGCCTCCTTGGGGACGACGCCGGGCTGGCCGGTGACCACCTGGCCCTGGTGCACGACGAAGAGGGTCGGCACGGACTGGATGCGGAAGGCCGCGGCGATGTTGGGGCAGCGGTCGACGTCGACGCTGACGACCTTCAGCTTCCCCTCGAGCTCGTTCGCGACCTCCTCGACGATCGGCGACAGCTGCTTGCACGGCTGGCACCAGTCGGCCTGGAAGTCGACCAGGACGGGGAGCTCGGAGCGCAGGACCTCCTGCTCGAAGGAGGCGTCGGTGACCGGGGTGACGGGCATCGCGCGCTTCTTAATGCCGCGCCGCGCGGCTTACAACCCCGTCATCGTCGCCAGCGGCGGAACGCGGGATCGCCCGGGATGCGCCCGTCCTCGACCGGCACCCGCATGACCAGCCGATCCCGGGTCCCGGGCGTCGTGTGCAGCCGGAGATCGGGGCCGATGATGACCGCCTCGGGGTGGCCGGGGACCTCGGCGAGCAGGCGCAGCGCCTCCTCGGGCCCGAGCACGAACGCGGCGGTGGAGAGGGCGTCGGCGTAGACCCCCTCGGAGGCGAGCAGGGTCACCTGCATCGTGCGCCGCGCGGGGAGGCCGGTGCCGAGGTCGATGATGTGGTGCCAGTGCGTGCCCCCGTCGTCGACGAAGGCGTGCTCGTAGTCCCCGCTGGTCGAGATCGACCCGTCGGTCACCTCGAGGAACCCGATGTAGACGGCCGGATCCCGCGGGTGCTGGATGCCGACCCGCCACGGGCGATCGCCGCGCATGCCGTGCACCTGCACCTGGCCGCCGCCGAACATCATGTAGGCCTCGGCGCCTCCGTCGCGCAGGATCGCGCCCGCCCGGTCGAGCGCGTAGCCCTTGCCGATGCCGCCGGTGCCGATCGCCATGCCCTCGCGCCCGAGGCGCACCGTGGAGGCGTCCTCGTCGAGCGTGATCGCCTCCCAGTCCACGAACGTCAGGCGGCGGCGCACCTCGGCCCGGGAGGGCACGCTCTCTTCGCCGGGCTGGAAGGTGTAGAGGCCGCGGAGCGCCGCCCACGAGAGGTCGAACGCCCCCTCGCTCCAGCGCGACACGTCCAGGCCCGCCTTCACGACCCGGAGGGTGTCCGGGCCGACCTCCACCGGGCGCGCGCGGCCGGCGGCGGCGTTGATCTGCGAGACCTCGCTGTCGTCCTGCCACTCGCTCAGCACGTCCTCGAGGCGCTCGATCTCGTCGAGCGCGCGCCCGATGAGCGGCGCCGCCTGCGCCTCGGGCATGCCGGCGACGCTGATCTGGAAGACGGTGCCCATGACCGGGCGGCTGCGCTGCACGAGCGCCTCCGGATCCGGGGCCGGCTCCTCGGGCGCGGGGGGCTCGGGCGGCGCGGGATCGTCGAGCTCCACCGGCCGCAGCTCGGGCTCGTCGTCGCACGCGGGGAGGGCGAGCGCCGTCAGCAGCGCCGCGAGGAGAGAGAGTCGTCGCATCAGGGGAAGCGGACCTGCACGCCGCCCGTGGCGTCCGGCGAGACCCCGAACGAGCGGAGGAAGAGGATGTTGACGCCGATCTGCGCGTAGAAGCCGAGGTAGCGGAGCACGTCGAGCTGGACGCCGACCTCGCCGCGCACGCCGAAGTCGACGTCGCCCCAGCTCGAGACCGCGCCCGAGGGCGTCAGGTCGAGCATGGCGCGCGCGCCGAGGAAGAGCTTGAACAGCGACTCGGGCGCGATGTAGGCGCGGATGCCGAGGCCGGTCTGGAGCACGTTGTTCTCGGTGGGCTCGACCCCGACCATGCCGATCCGACCCATCGCGGTGATCTCGAGGCCCGGGGTCACGCCGAAGCTGAGGTCGAGGTCGACGACGCCGGAGCCGACGAAGAAGCAGAAGGAGCTGCCGTCGTCGTCGCAGGGCGGGCCCGACGCGTAGCGGATGCCGAAGAAGAAGGGCACGCCGGCGCCGATCCGGATCCCGACCTGGTACTCGTGGTCGAGGGACTCGGCGTCGTCCTCCGCGTCTTCCTCTTCGACGATCACCACCGGCGCGGTCATCGCCGCCTGCTCGGCTTCCAGACCGTCGGCGGGAGCTTCGTCCTCGACCTCCACCTCCACCTCGGTCCGGGTCTCTGCGGCCGTCTCGGACGGCTCGGCGTCCTCCGACGGCGTGGGGGCCTCCACGGGGGGCGCCTCGTCGGCCTCCTGGGCGGCGGCGAGGCGCGGGCCGAGGAGCCAGACGGTGGCGACGAGGGCGGCGGCGAGTCGGCGCGGCATGGCGGGGTTTGGCGGGTGCGGAAACCCAGCGATGGCGCTAGCTTCCGCCCGATGGCGGGCAATCTATCGGAGGGGTCCGGGGCGAACAAGCGCGGCGGCGTCGCGCGCACCGCCGTGACCCTCGCCGGCGGCCTGCTCTTCGCCGCGATGGCGCCGGGCGCGGCCGAGGCCCTCGGCGAGTCGTCGCTCTTCGAGGTGCGCACCATCGCCTACGAAGGCGGCGATCCGCGGCCCCGCCCGACCGCCCCGTATCGCCTCGCCTGGGAGGTCCGCAAGCGCACCAGCATCGACGTCGAGCTGCGCCCGGGCAGCTCCCGCCTCGACGACGCGTCGATCTACGACCACCCCTTCCTCTACTGGACCGGCGACGAGGCGTTCGAGCCGATGTCCGAGGCGGAGATCGTCGGGCTCCGGCGCTTCGTGCGCTTCGGCGGCTTCGTGCTCGTGGACGACGCGGCCCCCGAACAGTCCGGCTTCGATCGCTCGGTGCGCCGGGAGCTGGCGCGCGCCTTCCCGAACCGCCGGCTCCGGCAGCTCGACGGCGCGCACACCGTCTTCCGCACGTTCTACCTGCTGCGCCGCCCCGAGGGACGGATCCGCGGGCCGGCGCACCTCGAGGGGATCGAGATCGGCGATCGCGTCGCCGTCGTCTACAGCCGCCACGATCTCGGCGGGGCGTGGGCACGGGACAACCTCGGCGCGTGGCAGCACTCGGTGTCGCCGGGCGGCGAGGAGCAGCGCGAGCGCGCGATCCGGCTCGGCGTGAACCTCGTGATGTACGCGCTCTGCCTCGACTACAAAGACGATCAGGTCCACGCCCCGTTCATCATGCGGCGGCGCGGCGGCACCCCCTGATGGACGCGGCGGCCTTCTCCTTCGCGGTCCCCGGCGGCGCCTGGACCGCCGGTCTGCTCGCCGCGCTGCTCGCGCTCGCGGTGGCGGCGTCGCTCTACACGCTGCGGCGGGAGAGCCGCCCGGGGCGACGCGCCGCGCTCGCGGGCCTGCGGGTCCTCAGCGCGGTGATCGCCTGGCTGGTGGCGGTGCAGCCGCGCTGGGTGGGCGAGCGCTTCGAGGAGAGCGAGGGGCGCCTCGCGGTCCTGGTCGACGCGTCCCGCAGCATGTCGCTGCCCCGGAGCGACCGGTCCCGCGCCGACCGCGCTCGGGGGCTGCTCTCGCGGTGGGCCGACGACGCCTCGCGGCCGGTGGCGAGCTTCACCTTCGGCGAGCGCCTCGCCAGCACCGAGCTCGGCGCGCTCGCCGAGGGGCTCGCGCCGGTCGCGGATCAGAGCCGGCTCGGGGCGGCCCTCGAGGCGCTCATCGGCCAGGAGGGCGGCGACGACCTCGGCGCGGTGGTGGTGGTCGGTGACGGGGCCGATCGCAGCGGCTTCGATCCGGCGCGGTTCGCGGCGAGCGGCGTCCGGGTGCACGCGGTCGCCACCTCCGAGGACGCGCTCCGGGACGACGCCATCGCCGAGGTGTCGGCCGACCCGGTGGGCTTCCTGCGGCGGCCGGCCCGGGTCCGGGTGGTCGTGCGATCGCTCGGCGGCGCGGGAGGGCCGATCCCGGTCACCCTGCGCCGCGGCGACGAGGTCGAGCGCGAGGTGATCGCGGAGCTGCCGCCCGACGGAGAGGTCGAGGTCGAGATCCCCTTCACCCCGCGGCGCCTCGGGCGAGAGGTCTACCGGGTCAGCATCCCCCGCACGCCCGAAGACGCGGTGCCCGAGAACGACGAGCGGGCGTTCCTCGTCCGGGTCGTGCGCGACAAGCTCCGTGTCCTCCTCGTGGCCGGCCAACCGAGCTGGGACGAGCGCTATCTGCGCGCCTTCCTCAAGCGCGATCCGGCGACCGATCTCATCTCGTTCTTCATCCTCAGGAACACCTCGGACCTGACGATGGCGGGCCCGGACGAGCTGGCGCTCATCCCGTTCCCGACCGACGAGCTCTTCCACGAGCACCTCGGGAGCTTCGATCTCGTCATCTTCCAGAACTTCGAGTACGGGCCCTACCAGATGGCGAGCTACCTGCCCCGCATCCGCGACTACGTGATGCGCGGCGGCAGCTTCGCGATGATCGGTGGCCCGCTCTCGTTCCACTCGGGCGGCTACGCGGCCACGCCGATCGCGGAGATCCTGCCGGTCGAGCTGCCGCCCCCCGGCACGCCGCCGTCGCAGACGGTGGTCACCGAGCCGTTCCAGCCGCGCCTGCGCGCGGGCATGGAGCGTCACCCGCTGCTCTCCCTGGTGCCGGACCCGGTCTCGAACGCCGCGCTCTGGTCGCGCCTCGCGCCGCTGGTGGGCGCCAACGTGGTGAGCGCGGTGCGCTCCGAGGGCGCGGTGCTGCTCGACCACCCCTCGGCGCGCATGGGCCGCGGGGGCCCGCTGCCGGTCCTGGTGCTCGGCACGGCGGGGGAGGGCCGCACCCTGGCGCTCACCACCGACACGACCTGGCGCTGGGGCATCACCACCGGCGGCGAGACCGGCGACGCCTCGACCTACGAGCGCTTCTGGGATCGGGCCATCCGCTGGCTCAGCCGTGATCCCGCGCTCGAGCCCGCGCGGCTGACCACGGATCGCGAGCGCTACGGTCCGGGCGCCCGAGCGCGGGTCGAGGCGGTGCTGCGCGACGAGCGCTATCAGCCGTTCGCGGACGAGAACGTCGCGCTGGTCGTCGAGGACCCGTCGGGCAACGAGCTGGGCAGCGTGCGCGCGCGGACGGACCGCGAGGGCGAGGCCAGCGCGACCGTGCCCCTGCCCGACGCGCCCGGGGCCTACCGGGTGACCGCGCGCCGGGCTGGTCGGCCGGAGGCGGTGGCGGCGGAGTGGCTCGTGGTGGAGGCCGGCGGAGACGAGCTCGCCGATCCCCGCGCCGCGCCGGAGCGCCTCCGCGCGCTGGCCGAGGCCACCGGCGGGACGTTCTACGCCGACCCCGAGGACGCGCCCGATCTCGCCGCGCTCGACACGACGCGTCGGCGCTCGCTCGGCACGCACGAGGAGGCGCCGTTCGGCACGCCCTGGGCCTTCGCCGCGCTGGTGGCCGCGTTCCTCGCCGAGTGGGTGCTCCGGCGGCGCTGGGGTCGGCGCTGAAGTTCTCGGGAGGGGCTTTCAGCCCCTCCCCCCCGCTGCGCCGTCAGACCCGTCCCCGCTGCGGGTGCTCCGCACCCTCCGCAGTGACGGGTCAGCCGGCTCCGCGGGGCCCCCCCACCCAATTGCGCGGATTCTCGCTTCGCTCGAATCCGCGGGTCCCGCGCTCCGCGCGTGAGCCACGCGGCTCGCGCTCGCGCTTCGCGCGAGCTGGCCGCCCGCTGCCGCGGGATCGAAGACGGGAGGTGGAGCGTGCGGCGACTTCGCTTCGCTCGTCGCCTTCCGTGTTCGTGCCGGCGACCTCGCTTCGCTCGTCGCCGGCGGGTGGAGCGTGCGGCGACCTCGCTTCGCTCGTCGCCTTCCGTGTTCGTGCTGGCGACCTCGCTTCGCTCGTCGCCGGCGGAGGGCGCGTGCGGCGACTTCGCTTCGCTCGTCGCCTTCCGTTTCGTGCCGGCGACCTCGCTTCGCTCGTCGCCGCGGAGGCGCGTGGCGCTCTCCGCGAGGTGACCCGGAGTTGGGGCCGGGGCGCGGTTCGGGTCACGGGCCGCAGCGGGCGTCGACGAGGTCGTGGACGCGGGCCGCCAGGGCGACGGTGAAGGCGGAGAGGTCGGGGTCGCAGGCCGACGCTAACAGGGCCGGGACGTCGCGCTCGGCGAGGGCTTCGGCGAGCTCGAGGAGGCGGGCGGGTGGGGTCGCGCGAACCTCGGGGGTCTCGCAGGAGGGGGCGAGGCGGGTCTCGTCGCTGGGGTCCCGGGTGGGGACGAGCTCGGCGCGGAGGCGAGCCCACTCGGCGTCGGACGGCTCGACCGGCGCGTCGACGGGGGTGCCGGCGACGAGGGCGAAGAGGTGCTCGCCTTCGCCGCGCACATCGAGGAGGCCGCTGGTGAAGCGGCGGACCGGCCAGAGCGGGTCCTCGCCCTCGCCGCGGAAGAGCACGCAGGCGAGCTCGGGCGCGAGCGGGAAGCTCGGGTCCGGCTCGAAGACGAACTCGCCGCCGGGGCGCACCGAGCAGTCGTCGCCGTCGCTCGCCACCACCGTGACGAGGAGCGCGCCCTCCGGCAGGAAGTCGTCGTTGTCGAGGTCGGCGTGACCCAGGCGGCTCTGGTCGAGGTCGAAGCGGAGCAGCGACGAGGCCGGCGTGAGGCCCCAGAGCGCGGCCTCGAGCGGCTGGGGGAAGGTGCAGCCGACGTCTCCGGCCTCGACCCGGCAGGACGCCTCCTCGGTGAAGCCCTCCGGCTCCTCGAGGACCGAGAACGGCGGCAGCGCGCGGTCGCAGGCGGGCGTGAACGCGTCGGTGCGCGTGATCAGCAGCCCCTCCGCCGACGGGCCGCAGACCTCGACGTCGTGGCTCCCGAGGTCGCTCCGGATCACGCCGAGGCGCAGGGCCTCGACCGGCTCCCGGTCCGGCTCGCCGTCGCCGTCGAGGTCGCCGGTCGCGAGCGCGTCGACCAGGGCGGGGAGCGCGGCCGAGAGCGCCTCCTGCACCGGGCGCATGCCGGGGCCGTCGTCGATCGCGAAGAGGACCGAGACGTCGGCGCAGCCGCAGTGGGTTACGTGCGTCGCGTCCTCGTCGTCGCAGTCACCGAAGAAGGCGACCCACTCGCCGCCTTCGCAGGGCGGCTCGGGCAGCAGCTCGGCGCCGCAGACCTGGGCGACCCTCGAGCGCCCGACGCCGTCGCCGTCGCAGTCGAGGTAGAAGGTCTCGGCGAGCGTGCCCTCGTCGATGCGCCGGTCGCAGTCGTCGTCGACCCCGTTGCAGCGCTCGGGCGCGCCGGGGAAGGTGTCCCGGTCGCGGTCGTCGCAGTCGGCGTCGGCGTTGCCCGCGCCGAGGCAGGCCTCCGCGAGGAAGCCGTCGCCGTCGGCGTCCTCGGTCTCCATGCAGCCGACCGGCGCGTCCATGCCGTAGATGGAGGTGCAGCCGACCAGGCCGGCGCAGGCGGCGATGAGCAGCGGGCGGGTCACGGCGCCTCCTCGTCGGACAGGAGCGCCGTGCTCGGCCCCGTGTCCTCGAACACGTGGATGAAGACGAGCACGAGCGTCGTCAGGGCGGCGGCGCCCCCGGCCAGCCAGAGGAGGTCCGCGGTCACCGCGAAGCGGTTCGTCTCGTCGAGCGAGTCGAGGTACGAGCGCCCCGACTGCTGCGATGTCGTCAGCTGATCGTGCGATTGCACCGTCATCGCGGTGAACACGCCGGCGGCGCCGAGCAGGGCCAGGGCGAGCGCGCCTGCGGTCACGGTGTCCTCGGTGAAGGGCCCGCGCGGGGCCGGGCTGAGCGAGACCCGCGCCCAGCTGCGCGCGTCTTCGGTGATCTCGATCTCGCCCGCGTAGGGCCGCATGCCGTCGAGGCGCAGCTCGAGCTGGTGGGTGCCGACCGGGACCCGGCCGAGCACCTGCGGCGCGTACCCCCACTCCTCCCCGTCGATGCGGATCTGGGCGCCGGGGTGGTTGGCGATGACCGAGAGCTCGCCGGTGGGCCCGGTCAGCTCGGCGTGCGCGCTGGCGACGCCGTCGGCCGGCACGGTGAGGGCCTCGCTCCAGCGATCGCGCCCCGACACCGCGCGCACCTCGTAGTGGCCGGCCGGCAGCTCCGCGTCGACCGGGCTCTCGCCCTCCCAGACGACGCCGCTCGGGCCGATCACCCGCACCCGCGCCGGCGCGCTGGCGGTGAGCCGCAGCCGGCCGACGATGGCCGGGGGCTCGAGGGTCACGGTGACGGTCCGGCCTCGCTCGAGCGTCACGACCGAGGCCGCCGGCCGGTGCCCCTCGCGCTCGACCCAGACCCGGTGCTCGCCGGGCGTGAGCGCGAGCACCCGCGGCGTCTGGCCGTAGCGGCCGAGCTCGGCCCGGTCCACGTAGATGTCGGCCCCGCTCGGATCACTCTCGATTCGCACGAGCGCCACCCGTGGGGTGAGCTCCTGGAGCGCCTCCTCCGCCCGGGCCCGCCGCTCGGGGTGCTCGGTGTCCGCGTCGAGGAACTCGGCGAAGTACATGTACGCCTCCTCGTTCCGCTCGAGCGCGCGGAAGCAGAAGGCGATGTTGAGCAGCGTGTTCGGGTTGGGCGCGATGCGCTGCCCGATCATGAACTCCCGCACGGCGGCGTCGTAGCGGCCGGCGTCGTAGTGCCGGCGCGCCGCCTCGTCGTGGAAGCGGGCCTCGGCGGCGCGATCGGCGCGCGCCGTCGACGCGAAGGCGAGCGCTCCGACGCCCGCGCACAAGAGCCCGCACAGCGCAGCGCGCCGCATGGCATCCCCCCTTCGGAGGCGCGCTCATGCCGCTCACCTCGGCGGCTTCACCGAGGCACCAGCGGCTCCCCCCGCCTCCGGGGGCGACGTACGCGCTCGCGCCGGGGCCGCAAGCGCACCAGGAGGGGGTCCGGAGAGTGGGGGCCGATCTCGACGTGCAAGGGCTCGTGACCGGGGGCGGTGACCCGGAGGCCGCGCGGCGCGCCGCCCGGGAGCGCGACGCGCAGCGGGGTGTGGCCGAGGACCTGGTCGCCGCTCGCGACCTGCGCTCCCGGAGGCTCGCTCTCGAGGCGAAGCGCCCGCGCCGGCGCGTCGGTCGCGGCGACGGGCGGAGATCGAGGGGCGGGCGGAGTCGTCGTCGCCAGCGTCTCGGCCCGCGGCTGACTCGAGGCGGCCGGGGTGGGTGGATCCACGCCCACGGGCAGCACCGGGGTCGAGGCGGGGGCTCGAGCGGCGGGCGGCGCGCGCGCGGCCTCGTCGTCCGGGACGGCGAGCAGCGCGAGCGCGACGAGCGGGAGCAGCAGCGCGCCTCCGGCGATCCACGGCCACACGCGGCGCGCGCTCCGACGCCTCCGTCGCCGGGGGAGCGCCACCTGCGCGCTCGGGATCCGCCCGGTGCGGGTGGCGGCCAGCCCGAGGAAGAGCTCCCGGTGGCCGGGCGCGAGCGTGACCCCGGCGGCGTCGGCGGCGGCCACGAGGCCGGCGCCGAACGCCTCCATCGAAGGCCAGCGCGCGTCGAGGTCCCGCTGCAGCGCCCGGTGCACCGCGTCGGCGATCGGCGCGGGCACGTCCGGGCGGAGCGCGGCGATCGGCGTGGGATCCTCGGTGCAGATCTTGGTGACGAGCCCCGGCAGGGTCTCCGCCTCGAAGGGGTGCTGGCCGGTCAAGGCGACGTACATCACCGCGCCCATCGACCAGACGTCGCTCTGCGCCCCGAGCGCCGGGCCGCCCATCGCCTGCTCGGGCGACATGAAGTGCGGGGTCCCGAGCACGCCGCCGGTGACGGTGTGTACCGCGTTCTCTCCCTCGAGGAGCTTGGCGATGCCGAAGTCGAGCACCTTGGGCACGACGCGGCCCCGGGCGTCGTGGGCGAGGAAGAGGTTCTCGGGCTTGAGGTCGCGGTGCACGACGCCCCGCTCGTGCGCGGCGGCCAGCGCGTCCATCACCGGCAGCGCGACCGCGAGGAGCGCGCCCGTCGTCATCGGCCCCTGGGCCTCGAGCCGCGCCGCGAGGTCCTGCCCGTCGAGCAGCTCGAGCACCAGGTACGGCTGGCCGCTCTCCGGCTCGACGTCCATGTCGAGCGTGTCCACCACGTTCGGGTGCGCGAGCGACGCCGCCGAGCGCGCCTCCTGGAAGAACCGCGCGAGCAGCTCCGCGTCCCGCGCGTGCTCCGGCAGGAGCAGCTTGATCGCGACCTCCCGCCCGGTGTGCACGTGCCGCCCCCGGAGCACCGCCCCCATCCCCCCGCGCCCGAGCACGGCCTCGACCCGATACCGGCCGTCGAGCGTGGTCCCCACGCGCTCCTCGGGGGTGATCAGGGGCATCGTCCGGGATCTACGCCCGCCCCACGGACCGCCACCTCGCTCTGGCTGTCGGTGTCCGGGCGGTGTCGGTGTCCGGGCGAGGGCTCCGGGCGGGGCGTTCTTGTAGTCTCCCTCCGATGAGAGTGATTCGTGGACTGCTCGGCTTGGCGCTCGTCGGGTGCGGGACCGGGCCGCTGGTGATCGACGCGCGTGAGGACGGCGCGGTGGCGGAGACCGACGCGGCGACCGACGCGGGGGCGCCGGATCCGGACGCGGGGTGCGCGCCTCCGACGCTGCCGGGCTGGGAGTCGGTCGACACCATGGGGCCGGACGGGGAGGGCGTGCTCGCCTGCGCGATGCGGGTCGGGCCGCGGACCGACGAGCGGCTTCCGGTCGATCAGTCCTACCGATTCACGAGCTTCGAGGACGGCGCGGTGAGCTGCGAGGGGGCGATGAGCGCGGACGGGAGCTGGTGGTACGCGGCGGGGGCGCAGCGCTTCCGGTGCGGGCAGCGGCTCCGGGTCGTGGACGAGGCCCGGGCGCGCTGCGCCATCGTCGAGATCGCGGACGAGGGACCGCACGTCTGCGAGGAGGAGGCCGCGGCGGCGCCGATCGTCGACGTGAGCCCGCTGGCCGCGATGCACCTCTTCGGGGTCGACGCCGCGAGCTGGTCGGAACGCCTCGGCGTCCGCGCGGCGCCGGTCGGCGGCGACAACCCGCTCGGGCCCTGTGACGCCTCGCTCGCCGACCCGTCGCGTTTCCTCGACGGCTTCATCGGCGGGGCCTGCGAGAGCAGCGCGGACTGCGACGGGCGCACCTGCCTCACCGAGGCCGAGGGCTGGCCCGGCGGCGCGTGCACCGAGCCCTGTGAGACCTCCTGCCCCGACCGCTCGGGCGCCAACGCCTTCACCGCCTGCGTCGACATGGGCGGCGCGCGCCGATGCCTCGCCCGCTGCGACTTCACGCTCTTCCGGGACGGCTGCCGCGACGGCTACGGCTGCGAGCGCGCGCCGCACCCCACCGGCGCCGGCCCCGACCGCTGGGTGTGCCTGCCGAGCGAGTGTCGCTGAGCTTCAGAACGCGACCGAGAGCGCGCCGTAGCCGCCGCCGAGGGTGGGCGCGAGATCGAACGCCAGGCGCGGGGCGACGGCAGACGGGATCGGGGCCAGGGCGGCGCTCTCCTCCTCTTCGGCCTCGCGCTCCAGTCGCTCCTTCAGCTCCTGGTAGGCGCTCCAGCGCTGCTCCGCCGGCGAGGTCGACGCGAGCGTGATGATGCCGCTGACCACGCCGACCGCGGCCCCGATGAGGATGAAGTAGTCGAGCGGCTGGTCGAACCGCAGGTCGCTCGCCGCGAGGTAGATCGGGATCACCGCGACGCCCGCCGCCATGTTCAGGCTCGCGTCGAGGATGCGCGCGGTGAGGCTCTGCTCGGCGAGCGAGCGCAGCTGCGCCTCACCGTAGTCGAGGCGGGCCTGGACCTCGGCGTGGTCGCCCATCGGCATGTGCTGATACGTGATCGAGGCGCCCTGCGCGTTGGGCGTGAGCACCAGGTCGAGCACGCCGCGCGCCGCCATCGCGCCGCCGTAGACGTAGAGGTAGATGGAGAGCGCGTCGTCCGCAGGCTCGGAGAGCGCGCCGAGGGTGATGGTGAGGCCCGCGGTCACGAAGGAGAGCACCGCGTTGACGACGTTGGCGCCGCCGCGGGCCGCCAGCGCGCGCAGGTTCGCGTCGAGCGCCCGGAGGCGCGTCGTCACCCGGCTGGGGATGCGCACCGAAGGCTCCTCGTCGCTGGCGCCGACGCTCGGCAGCGGCTCGTCCTCGTCGGGCACCGGGTAGCGGAGCTCGGCCTCCTCCTCGGGGGCGCCGGGAGGGGCCGGCACGTCGACGTCGGCCACGTCCACGTCGCCCGCGTCCACGCCCGCCTCGACCTCCCCACGCGACGAGGCCGAGGGCGCCGGCTCCGCCTGCGGCGCGCGCTCGGGGGCGCCGGGGGCGGCGAGGCCCCGACCCGCCTGCGCGGACGCGAGCGCCGGGGTGAGCGCCAGGGCGAGGGCGAGCAGCGCGGTCGAGCGAGGCACGGGGTTCAGAGTAACCCCCCGCGCCGGGGCTCGCGAGCGCGGCGCGTGTTCAGGGCGCGTCGAGCGCGCGCGCGGGCGACGGAGCGAGGGGAGGCGAGGGCGGCTCGGCGCCGTCGAGCGCGGCGAGGCCCTGGCGGGCGCGGAGGTCGCGGTCGTCGCGGCGGAGCGCCTCGCGGAAGGCGGCCCGCGCCTCGGCCGGCCTCCGTGCGGCGGCGAGGGCGCTGCCGAGCACGGCGTGCGCGCGGGCGTCGTCGCCCGGGAGGCGCTCGGCGGCGGCGCGGGCGGCCCGCTCGGCCAGGGCGGCGTCTCCCGCCTCGAGCGCGGCGTGCGCGAGCTCCAGCCGGAGGTTCAGGTCCTCGGGGTGCGCGGCCACCGCCCGGCTCAGCAGCGCCGCGGCGCCGTCCGCGCGCCCGGCGGCGACCAGGGCGCCCGCGAGATCGCGGCGGGCGGCGAGGTCGGTGGGGCGTCGCCCGAGGACGCGCTGGAAGTGCTCGATCGCGACGGTGGGCGCGCCCCGGGCGAGCGCGACCGCGCCCAGCTCCGAGAGGATCGCGTTGTCCTGCGGCCAGGCGCGGTGGGCGGCCTCGAGCGCGCGCTGGGCGATCGCGAGCCGATCCTCGAGCGCGGCGCTGGTGGCCAGCCGCCGCAGCAGCTCGGCGCTCGCGCGATCCTGGAGCCCGGCCGCGCCCGAGGCCTGCTCGACCGCGCGCTCGAGCTCGCCGGCGAGCGCGCGCGCCCAGGCCCGGAGCCGATCCGCCTCCGCCCGCCGCTCGTGCCGGGGCGCCTCCGAGGCGAAGGCGTCGAGGGCGTCGGCGATCCGGCCCGCGGCCTCGCGGGCCTCCGAGGAGAGCGTGCGCGGCGACCGCGGATCGGTCGGCAGCGCCGCCGCCAGGGCGAGGGCGGGGCGGCCGTCGTCCGGCGCGGCGCGCTCCAGGGCCCGCAGCCTCAGCCGCTCGGCGGCGGCGCCGCGACCTCGCTCCTCGAGCTGGGCGGCCCTAGCCAGGAGTCGCTCGATCGCGTCCGGTCGGCCCTGCGCCGCCGCGACGGTGGACAAGCCCCAAACCAGCGTCATAACCAGGACCCAGCAGCGCCGTGCCGAGCGGGGAGGGGCAGAGCGTTCCATGCGATTCACGCGCTTCGAAAGCTAGCAAACATGCGCCCCACCCGCCTCCGCGGGGCCCGGACCCACAACCTCCGCGGCGTCGATCTCGACGTCGAGCCGGGCTCCCTCGTCGCCATCGTCGGCCCCTCCGGCGCCGGCAAGTCCTCGCTCGCCTTCGGCACCCTCTACGCCGAGGGCCAGCGCCGCTACGTCGAGAGCTTCAGCGCCTACGCGCGGCAGTTCCTCGAGCGGCTCGCCCGCCCGCCGGTGGACGAGCTCGATCCGATCGCCGCCTCGGTGGCGGTGGACCGGCAGGCGCCGGTGCGGACCAGCCGCTCGACGGTCGGGACCATGACCGAGGTCGCCGACTACGCGAAGAGCCTCTGGGCGCGCGCGGCGACGCTCTGGTGCCCCGGCTGCGACCGGCCGGTCACCCGCGACACCCCGGAGGCCATCGCCGACGCGATCCTCGCGGACGCCCCGGGCGCGAAGCTGCTCGTCACCTACCCGATCGCCCCCGGCGCCGACGCGGAGGCCTTCCTCGGGGTGCGCGAGGCGCTCGTCGAGGAGGGCTACCGCCGCGTCGCGTTCGACGGCGACGTGACCGATCTCGACGAGGTCGCGCCGAGCGCCGCGCTCGAGCGGGCCGAGCTCGACGTGGTCGCCGACCGCCTCGTCGCCCGGGAGGACGCGCGAGCGCGGCTCGTCGAGTCGCTCGAGATGGCCATGCGCCGGAGCGCCGGCCGCGCCGACGTCACCGTCGTCGGCGAGGGCAAGCGCCGCTTCTCGCGCGGCCTCCACTGCGCCGAGTGCGACCGCGAGTTCAAGGACGCGACGCCCGGGCTCTTCTCGTTCAACAGCGCGGTCGGCGCCTGCGAGACCTGCCGAGGCTTCGGTCGCGTCATCGGCGTGGACTGGGAGAAGGTCTTCCCCGAGAAGCACAAGACGCTCGCCGGCGGCGCGATCCGCTGCTGGCGCGGGAAGTCGACCGCCTGGGAGCGCCGCTACCTGAAGAAGCAGGCCAAGCGCGCGGGCGTGCCGATGGACCGCCCGGTGCACGCGCTGACCGAGGCGCAGTGGGAGTGGCTGCTCGAGGGCGACGGCACCGAGTGGCCCGAGGGCTGGGTCGGCCTGCGCGGCTGGTTCGAGTGGCTGCAGACGCGCGCCTACAAGATGCACGTGCGGGTGCTGCTCTCGCGCTACCGCAGCTACGATCTCTGCCCCGACTGCGAGGGCGCGCGGCTCAAGCCCGAGGCGCTCCAGTGGCGCATCGACGAGCGCAGCATCGCCGGCTTCTTCGCGCTGCCGGCGCGGGAGGCCCTGGCCTTCGTCGAGGCCCAGGACGAAGGCGACGGCGCGACCGCGCTGCTCCTGCGCGAGGTCCGCGGCCGGCTCGCGACCCTCTGCGACGTCGGCCTGGAGTACCTCACCCTCGATCGCGCGAGCCGCACCCTGAGCGGCGGCGAGGCCCAGCGGGTGGCCCTCACCAGCGCGCTCGGCGCCTCCCTCACCGGCGCGCTCTTCGTGCTCGACGAGCCCACCGTCGGGCTGCACCCGGTGGACGTCGACCGCCTCTCGGAGGTGGTCTCGCGGCTGGCGAAGGGCGACAACACGGTGCTCCTGGTCGAGCACGACGCGGACATGATCCGCGCCGCCGACCGGGTGGTCGAGCTCGGGCCGGGCGCGGGCGCCGACGGCGGACGGGTGGTCTTCGACGGGACGCCGGCCGCGCTGCTCGAGGCGGACACGCCGACCGGGCGCGCGCTCGCGAACGGGCACGCGACCCGGCGCACGCCGCGGCGCAGCGCCGGCGCGCTCCACCTCCGGGGGGCGCGGGGCAACAACCTCGAGGGGATCGATCTCGACATCCCCCTCGGCGCCTTCACCTGCGTCACCGGCGTGAGCGGCTCGGGCAAGAGCAGCCTGGTGACCCAGACGCTCGTGCCCGCCGCGATGCGGGCCCGCCGCCAGACCAGCCCCGAGGCGCCGCTCGAGCACGACGCCCTCGAGGGCGCCGACGCGCTGAGCGCGGTCGTGCACGTGGACCAGAGCCCCCTCGGCCGGACCTCGCGAGGCAACGCCGCCACCTACCTCAAGGTGTGGGACGTGATCCGGAAGCGCTTCGCCGACGAGGCGCTCGCGAAGGAGCGCGGCTACACGGCGAGCACCTTCTCGTTCAACACGCCGGGCGGGCGCTGCGAGGCCTGCGGCGGGGAGGGCGCCGAGACGGTCGAGATGCAGTTCCTCGCCGACGTCACCTTCTCGTGTCCGGAGTGCGGCGGGCGCCGGTTCGTCGGCCCGGTGCTCGACGTGCGGCACCGCGGGCTCGACGTCGCCGACGCGCTGGAGCTGACCGCGGCCCAGGCGGTCGAGCGCTTCTCGGACGACACCACGCTGCTCGACCTGCTCGCCCCGATGGTCGACGTGGGCCTGGGCTACATCCGCCTCGGCCAGCCGCTCAACACGCTCAGCGGCGGCGAGGCGCAGCGGCTCAAGCTGGCGGCGACGCTCGCCCAGACGCCGCCGGGCTCGCTCCTGGTGCTCGACGAGCCGACCGCGGGCCTGCACCACGACGACGTCACCCCGCTGCTGACCACCCTCGACCGCCTCGTGGAGCGCGGGGACACGGTGGTCGTCGTCGAGCACGACATGCGGGTCGCGGCCGCCGCCGATCACGTCGTCGACCTCGGCCCCGGCGCGGGCGCGGAGGGCGGGCGCGTGGTGGCCCAGGGCACGCCGGCCGAGGTCGCCAAACATCGCGCCTCGCTCACCGCGCCCCACCTCGCGCGCGCGCTCGGCAAGAAGCGCCGCCGGCAGGTGAGGGCGGCCGAGGCCCGGGACGAGCTGTCGCGGGAGGACACGCAGCTCGCCGTCACCCGCGCGCGCGAGCACAACCTCCGGGACGTCAGCGTGACGATCCCGCGGGAGCAGCTGGTGGTGATCACCGGGCCGAGCGGCAGCGGCAAGAGCTCGCTCGCGTTCGACGTGATCTTCGCGGAGGGGCAGCGCCGCTACCTCGAGACGCTCAGCCCCTACGCGCGGCAGTACATGCCGCAGCTGCCCCGGCCCGACGTCGACCGCGTGGTCGGCGTGCCCCCGACGGTGAGCCTGGAGCAGCGCATCACCCGCGGCGGCGCCAACTCGACGGTGGCGACGGTGACCGAGGTCGCGCACTACCTCCGGCTGCTCTGGGCCCGGGCCGGGACGCCGCACTGCCCCGACCACGGCGAGCCGATCGCGGCGCGCTCCCCCGTGTCCATCGCGAAGGGCTTATCGAAGCGGTTCGGGAAGAAGAAGGTCACCGTGCTCGCGCCGGTGGTGAAGGGTCGCAAGGGCCTGCACCGCGAGCTGCTCGCCAAGGCGATGAAGGACGGCTTCACCGAGGCCCGCATCGACGGCGCGCTCACCGCGCTGGAGGAGGGCATGGCCCTCGAGCGCTTCAAGGAGCACGACGTCGAGCTGGTGGTCGCGCGGGTCTCGGCGAGCGACGCGGCCCTGGTCGAGCACGTGGAGCGCGCGGCCGAGCTCGGGCGCGGCCAGCTGCGGGTGCTCTCGGGCGCCGACGAGGCGCTGCTGAGCACGCTCCGCGCGTGTCCGGTCTGCGGCCAGGGCTTCCCGGAGCTCGACCCGCGCTTCTTCTCGTTCAACACCCGCCAGGGCGCCTGCGAGGGCTGCGACGGGCGCGGCGAGATCGCGCGCACGGTCGGGCGCGGCAAGAACAAGCGCGAGGTCTACGAGACCTGCGGCGACTGCGGCGGGACCCGGCTCAGCGAGCTGGCCCGGGCGGTCACGGTGAACGACGAGCCGATCACCGCGGTGCTCGGGCTGAGCGTCGGCGCGGCCCGCGCGAAGGTCGACGCGCTGACCTTCGAGGGTCGAGAGGCGGAGATCGCGAAGGCGCCGGTGAGCGAGCTGGCGCGCCGGCTCGCCTTCCTCGAGGAGGTCGGCGTCGGCTACCTGGGGCTCGACCGCCCCGCGCACACGCTGAGCGGCGGCGAGACGCAGCGGGTGAGGCTCGCGGCCCAGCTCGGCGCCGGCCTGACCGGGCTCCTCTACGTGCTCGACGAGCCGACCATCGGGCTGCACCCGCGCGACACCGGCAAGCTGCTGAAGGCGCTGCGCGGGCTCGTCGACCGGGGCAACACGGTGCTGGTGGTCGAGCACGACGACGAGACCATCCTCGCCGCCGACCACGTGATCGACTTCGGCCCGGGCGGCGGCGTGCGCGGCGGCCGCATCCTCGCCGAGGGCCCGCCGTCCGAGCTGCTCGAGAACCCGGACTCGGTCACCGGGCCGGCGCTGGCCAGGCGCGCGCCGGTGCCCGAGGCGCGCCGTCCCACCGGCCGCGGCGTGCCCAAGCTCGTCCTGAAGGGCGCGCGCATGCACAACCTGAAGGGCAAGACCGCGCGCTTCCCGGTGGGGCGGCTGACCGCGGTCACCGGGGTCAGCGGCTCGGGCAAGAGCACCCTGGTGCGCTCGGTGCTCCTCCCCGCGGTGCGCCGGGAGCTCGGCCTCGTCGCCGATCCCCCCGGCGACTTCCGCTCGCTCGACGGAGTGAAGGAGCACCTGAAGCGCGCGGTCGAGGTGGACCAGAGCCCGATCGGCCGCACGCCCCGCTCGGTCCCGGCGACCTACGTCGACGTCTGGAACGAGCTGCGCAAGCTCCTCGCGGCCACGCCCGAGGCGCGCGCGCGCGGCTACGGCGCGTCGCGCTTCTCCTTCAACACGAAGGACGGTCGCTGTCCGGCCTGCAACGGCAACGGCCAGCTCAAGGTGGAGATGGCCTTCCTCCCCAACGTGCACCTGCCCTGCGACGCCTGCCGCGGCATGCGCTTCACCGACGAGACCCTCCAGGTGAAGCTGCACGGCCTCAGCGCGGGCGAGATCCTCGAGCTCGATCTCGAGCAGGCGGCGGAGCACTTCGCGGCCATCCCGAAGGTCGCCCACCCGCTGGCGCTGTTGACCGAGCTCGGCCTCGGCTACCTGAAGCTCGGTCAGCCGAGCAACACGCTCAGCGGCGGCGAAGCGCAGCGCCTCAAGCTCGTGGCCGAGCTCGGCACGAGCGCCGCCGGTCCCACCCTCTACGTGCTCGACGAGCCGACGACCGGCCTCCACCGCGACGACGTGCAGCGCCTCCTCGGCGTCATCGAGCGCTTCGTGGAGCGCGGCGACACGGTGGTGGTCATCGAGCACCACCCCGACGTCATCGCCGCCGCCGACTGGATCGTCGACCTCGGCCCCGAGGGGGGAGACGGAGGAGGCCAGGTCGTCGTGCAGGGCACACCCGAGAAGGTCGCCGCCAGCGAACACAGCCACACCGGCGCCGTGCTTCGCACGCTGCTCCCCTGACCCCCGAGAGCGGCCCGTCCAGCGCGGCCTCGCCGACCCATCGAGTCGCTTCGTCGTCGCCGAACAAAGGGAGATGGGAGGCGGGAGGCGAGGAGGAATGGCCGGGCCTGCCGCTGCGACGCTGTCGTCCCTCGGAGTCAGAGTCGGAGTCGGAGTCGGAGGAGACGAGCTCGATCCCCCGGCAGCGGGCGGCCAGTGAGCGCGCAGCGCGAGCGCGAGCCGCAGGGGACCCAGCGCCCCGCGCTGGGGTCGGGGCCGAGCGGAGCGAGGTCCCGGAGTGGGCAGGGGGGGCCCCGCGGAGCCGGTGCAGCGGCGCGTGCGTAGGGCGCGGATGCGCCCGGAGTCGCGCGCCGTTGTGCCGGCGCAGCGGGGGGGCGGGGGCGGACCCGCCCCTGCCCAAAAGTCACAGCGCGTCGAGAGCGAGCAGGCCGTTGTAGACGAGGTGGGCCATCCCGCTGACCAGTGTGCTGCGGGACGCCGTGCGCAGGCTCGTCAGCACCAGCCCGGTCACCGTGATCGCCACCAGGGCGCCCCACTGGCCGTAGACCTGCGGCACGTGCGCGAGCACGAAGAGGAGCCAGCCTCCGAGGAAGGCGAGGGCGCGGCTCTTCGGCTCGATGAGGCCCTGGACGAAGCCGCGGAAGAAGATCTCCTCGGCCAGCGGCGCCACCACGGCGAGCGCGGCGAACGAGAGCATGCCGCTCGGCCAGCTGACGAAGGTCTGCACCGCGCTCGCGCCGGTCGAGGGGACGAGCGCGGTGGCGAGCTGCGCGAGGACGACGAGCACGGCGCCGACGAGCAGCGCGGCCGGGAACCAGGCCCACCAGCGACGCGGGCGCCGGAGGCCGAGGCCGTCGAGCCGCGCGGCGAAGCTCGGGCCCGGGACGAGGAGGAGCGCCACCGCGACCTCGAAGGTGGCGAGGCCCACCCCGATGGCGAGGCCCGCCGCGGCCCCCCCCGGGAGGAAGCCGGTGACGAAGAAGCCCGCCAGCACGAGGACGAAGCCGCCCCCGAGGCGCGCCCACCAGGGCAGGGTCCAGGAGGGCTCCCCGGCCCCCATCTCGTCGGCCCAGGGATCCTCGTCCTCCTCTTCGTCCGAGCGGAGCGCGAGGGTGACGAGGAGGCCCAGCGAGCCGATCCAGGTCAGGAGCACGACCAGCACCTGCGGGAGGCCGAGCGGGCGGCGGCCGAGCACCCGGACGCGCAAAGGGATGTCGGTCAAGGCGGTCGGCGGCTCGTCCCACGAGGCCTCGATGGCGTAGTCGTCGTCGACGCCGATGGTGCCGCGGCCGATCACCAGGCAGCCGCTGGACGCGTCGCGGCGCACCTGACGCAGGATCTCCTCGCTCAGCACCGAGCGGGTCATGACCTCGCGGGCCGCGGGGCGCGAGACCGCCACCGCGAGGGCCCCGGCCCAGCGCTCCGGCTCCATCGGATCGGCCGCGCAGAGCTCGAAGACGACGAGCTGGTCGCGCCGGAGCCGGACCGACGTGAGGGTCGCGGCCGACGCGCCGGGCGCGGTGCGCTCCGCCAGCGTCACGTCCTCGTACCAGCGGACCTCCTCGTCCTCGAGGGCCGCGGTCGACACGAAGGCGACGACCACCCCCAGGAGCACCATCGCTCCCGTGACACCCGAGCCGAGCTTCCAGGCCATCGCGCCGAGAGTAGCCCGAACCACCCGTCCGGCGGGGGACCCATCACGCGCCGCCATTCCAGGACGTTGGCACGACTTTTTTCACGGCGAAGGGCGATCGCCATCTGCACGAGCGGATCGATTTCGAGCGAGATCGCCACCGAAAACCAGGGCGATCGCCGCCTATCGGATCTTTTGATGGTCGCGTTTAACGACCTGATCCCCGGGGGTTAGCCGGCGATCTCCGAGGTGAAGTGACCTCACGTGACCCTATAGCTCACGTCATGGATTGTCGCGCCGAGGTTCCGGTGATAGATCGCCTCTCATGCGGATCAGCAACTCCTTCTCGGAAGGCGAGATTCAGGTTCTCGACTTCATCCTCAGCACCCTCCTGCGCGGCGGCTCCCCGCAGATGGCCACGCGGAACAAGGATTTCGCGTCCCTCTGCCGCAAGGTCGTCTCGATGAAGACCCGCGTGGAGGACCAGAAGCGCAAGAAGGCGCTCAAGCGGAAGCCGCCGGCGGAGTCGTCGGTCGGGCAGATCGACGCGGTCGACGAGGTGGTCGACGCGTCGGGTGACGACGACGAGACGGTCGAGAACGTCGGCTGAGGGCACGGGGAGGCGATCGTGCCCCGTTTTCGGGCGCGATCCACCCCTGCAGCACGCGATCGTTCGCGCGCCGACCTCGCCGTCGCCGTTGACTCCGGCGCCCCGCTGCCGTAATCGCAGGCCCGATGCTGTGGGTCTTGTGCGGTGGGCGGGTCATCGACCCGAAGCACGGTCGTGACGAGGTCGCCGACGTCGTCCTCGAGGACGGCGTCGTGAAGCGGGTCGGTCGCGGCGCGGGCGATGGCCTCGAAGGGGAGGGCGTGCGCCGGCTCGACGTGAGCGGGCGCTGGGTCACCCCGGGGTTCCTCGATCTGCACGTACACCTGCGCGAGCCTGGCCAGGAGTACAAGGAGGACATCGCCTCGGGGCTCGCCGCCGCGGCCGCGGGGGGCTTCACCACCGTCTGCGCGATGCCGAACACGCGCCCGGTCAACGACACCCGGGCGATCACGGCGTCGATGGTGGCCCGGGCCAAGGAGTGCGCCGGCGCGCGCCTCGAGATCTTCGGCGCCGTGACCATGGGCAGCCGGGGCGAGGCGCTCACCGAGATGGGCGACCTCCGCGAGGCGGGCGCGTTCGGCGTCAGCGACGACGGCGTCTGCGTGATGAACGCCGCCGTGATGCGCCGGGCGCTCGAGTACGCGCGGACCTTCGACCTGCTGGTCTCGCAGCACTGCGAGGACCACCACATGACCGAAGGCGGCGTGATGAACGAGGGTCGGGTCTCCACCCGCCTCGGGCTGCGCGGCTGGCCGCGGGAGGCGGAGGACATCATCGTCGCCCGCGACCTCATCCTCGCGGAGATGACGGGGGCGCGGTACCACGTCGCGCACCTCTCGAGCGGGGGCGCCGTCCGGCTGGTGCGCGAGGCGAAGTCGCGCGGCCTGCAGGTCACCGCGGAGGTGACGCCGCACCACCTGCTCCTCACCGACGAGGCGGTGGTCGGCTACAAGACCTTCTGCAAGGTGAACCCGCCGCTGCGCACCGAGGAGGACGTGGAGGCGGTGCGCGAGGGCCTGCGCGACGGCACCATCGACTGCATCGCGACCGACCACGCGCCCCACAGCCCCATCGAGAAGGACTGCGAGTTCGACGCCGCCTCCTTCGGCATCCTCGGGCTCGAGCCGGCGCTCCCCACGCTCATGGAGCTGGTGCGGAGCGGCGCCCTGAGCGAGACCCGCCTGGTCGAGGCCCTCACCGCGTCGCCCGCCAAGGTGGGGCGGCTCGAGGGCGGGAGCCTGGGAGAGGGAGACGTCGCGGACGTGGCCGTCGTGGACCCGTCGCTCGAGTGGACGCTCGCGCCGGAGACGCTACGGTCCAAATCCCACAACACGCCCTGGCTGGGGCAGCAGATGACGGGCGCGGTGACCCACACCTTCGTGGGCGGTGAGCTCGTCTACGAGAGGCCGAGCGAATGAGCGGAGAGCGCGCGCACCTGGTGCTGGCCGACGGCACCGTCTTCGAGGGACACGCGATCGGCGCCCCGGGCACCACCGTGGGCGAGGCGGTCTTCACGACCGGCATGACCGGCTACCAGGAGGTCCTCACCGACCCCTCGTACTGCGGCCAGATCGTGACGATGACCGCGCCGCAGATGGGCAACACCGGCACCACGTCGGAGGACGAGGAGGCCGAGAAGCCGCACCTCGCCGGCTTCGTGGTGCACGAGCTGTCGCCCATCGCGAGCAACTGGCGCTCGGATCGGACCCTCGACCGCTACCTGAAGGACCAGGGCGTGGTGGGCATCGCGGGGGTCGACACCCGAGCGCTCACCCGTCACATCCGCGACGCGGGCGCGCAGATGGCCGCCATCGGCACCGAGGACGTCGCCGCGCTCACCCGGAAGGCGAAGGACGCCCCGCCGATGAGCGGGCAGGACCTCACCGGCCGCGTCACCGCGGAGGCCCGCTACACCTGGGACGCGGGCTCGGGCGCCTGGCAGGTCGACGACGGCGAGGCCGGCCTGCACGTGGTCGCCATCGACTACGGCATCAAGCAGAACATCTTGCGTTGTTTCGTCGACCTCGGCTGCAGGGTCACGGTGCTCCCCGCGAGCGCCAGCGCCGACGACGTGCTCGCCGAGCAGCCGGACGGCGTCTTCCTCTCCAACGGCCCGGGCGACCCGGCCGCGGTGGCGAGCGGCATCGAGACCGCGAAGGCCCTGGTGGGTCAGAAGCCGGTGTTCGGCATCTGCCTCGGCCACCAGCTGCTCTCGCTCGCGCTCGGGGCGAAGACCTTCAAGCTCAAGTTCGGTCACCGCGGGCTCAACCACCCCGTGAAGGACCTGACGACCGGCAAGATCGAGATCACGACGCAGAACCACGGGTTCGCGGTCGACCTCGACGCGCTGCCCTCGGGCGTCGAGGTCACCCACGTGCACCTCAACGACGGCACCTGCCAGGGCGTCGAGCACGCCGCCTCGGGCAGCTTCGGCGTCCAGTACCACCCCGAAGCCAGCGCCGGCCCCCACGACTCCCGCTACCTCTTCTCCCGCTTCATCGAGCGGATGAAGGCTTGAGCTGAGTCGGTCGAGGAGCGTCGTCGCGGCGCTGGTCGTGGCGATGGGCGTCGCGACGTCCCCTTCCGGAGCGCGCGCCGAGGACGTCACCGCGCGCCTCGAGTGGTCCGCGCCGGCCTCCTGTCCCGGCCCCGAGCGCCTCTCGCGCGCGGTCGCCGCCGCGATGTCGCGGGAGGCCTTCGCCCCGGAGGGTGAGCTGCTGGTCCGCGGCGCGCTGCGCCCGGTCGACGAGGAGCCGGTCCACTGGCGCGCGGAGCTGGAGCTCGTGTCGGGGGAGGGCGTCTCCATCGGGCGCCGGGTCCTCGACCTGGAGGCGGCGGACTGTGAGGCCTCCCTCGGCCCGCTGGCGCTGGTCCTGTCGTTGATGCTCGACGTCTCCCGCGAGGAGGTCCGGATCCGGGTCCGGGCGGCGACCGAGGAGCCTTCGCCCGCGCCTCTGCCTACGCCGCCGCTGCCCGCTCCGGCGTCGGTCGAGGACGCGCCCCGTCTCACCGCGGCGCTCGGGGGCGGCGTCGCCATCGAGCAGGTGCCGGGCGCCGCGGCCACCGTGGACCTGCGCGCCGGCGTGCGGTGGCGGTCCTGGACGCTCGAGCTCTGGGCGGCCGCGCTGAGCGAAGGGACGGCGAGCCTCGGGGACGCGTCGGTGCACGCGTGGGCGGGGCTCGCCGGGGTGTCGACGTGCGGCCTGCCGCTGTCCGGCGAGTGGGACATCGGCGTCTGCGCCGAGGTGGCGGCCGGCTTCACGAGCGCGCGCGCGGCGGGGCTCAGCCAGGTCCGCGGCGTGGTTCGGCCGCAGGCGGCGCTCGGTCTCACCCTGCGGGTCCGGCGCCACCTCTGGGGGCCTCTCGGGGTCCGGGTGGAGCTGGGCGGGCGGGCTCTGGCGGTGCGTGACCGGCTGACCATTCGACCCGCCGACGAGACGGTGGTCGCGTTCGAGCCGTGGCCGGTCGCGCCGACCGGAGGCGTCTGGCTCGATCTCGAACTTTGAGTGGGAAATCGGCGAGGCTCCGGCGAAGTGGAGGAGATGCTGCTCGCACGCACCGAGGCGCGGCTGGACGTCGCGGCGGCCGTCCGTGAGCACGCGCCCTACGTGCTGCGGTCGCTCCGGCATCTGGGCGTCCGGACGGCCGACCTGGAGGACGTGGCGCAGGAGGTCTTCGTCGTCCTGCACCGCCGACGCGCCGACTGGGCCGAAGCGCGTGGCTCCGTGCGGGCGTGGCTCTACGGGATTTGCGTGCGCAAGGCGCAGCATCACCGGCGCACCCTCGCGAGGCGGCCGGAGCTCGCGGTCGAGGTGGAGCGCGGCGCCTCCGACGCGACCGAGGCGCGCCTCGACGCGCGGCTGCTCGCCGGCTGGGTCCTCGATCAGCTCGACGACGACAAGCGCGCGGTCTTCGTGCTCTTCGAGATCGAGGGGCTGCGCATGAAGGAGGTCGTCGAGATCCTCGGGTGCCCGCTCAAGACGGGGTACTCGCGGCTCGAGGCGGCGCGGAGGACGGTCGCGGCGGCTCACGCCACGGCGCGCGCGAGGGGGTGGCTGTGACCGACGACCCGAAGCGGTGGGCGGAAGACGCGCCGAACGACGACCTGGCGGCCCTGATGCGCGGCATGGAGGCCGACCTGCCGACCGAGGCCGAGGTGAGCTCCCTGGTCGACGCGGTGGAGCGAGCGGTGGTGGCCGGCGGCGGCGGCGGCGGCACGGGGGGTGCGCCCGCCGGCGGTCTGGCGCGGGGCGCGCTCGTCGGCGCGGGGCTGGGCGCCGCCGGGATCGCGGGGCTGGCGGCCTGGCTGCTGCTCGCGCCTCCGCACGAGCCTCCGAGCGCGCCTCCGTCGACCGCGCCGACGGCGCCCACCGAGGCCCCGCCCGCTCCGCCGACCCGGGCTGCTCCGATGGAGGCTGCTCCGATGGAGGCTGCTCCGATGGAGGCTGCTCCGACCGAAGAGGGGCCGCGCGAGCCGGCCGACCCTCCCGCTCGGGCGGCCCCGGCGCCGAGCCCGAACGAGCGCGCGCCCGCCCAGGCTGCGCGGCGCGCCCGACGGTCGAGCCCATCGATCGAGGAGCCTCCGGACGAGCTGTCGCTGCTGAGCGCGGCCCGCGCGGCCCTCGACGGCGATCCGGGGCGGGCCCTCTCGCTCGCCGCCGACCACGCGCGCTTCCACCCGCGCGGCGCGCTGACCGAGGAGCGCGAGGTCATCGCGATCGACGCGCTCGCCGCCCTGGGGCGGACGCAGGCGGCGCGGGCTCGTGCCGACGCGTTCGCCCGACGCTGGCCGCGATCGGCGCATCGTGCGCACCTCCGGACGCTTCTCGAGCGATGAATCGAGCGTCGAATGGGAAAACCGCGACGCCGCGGGAAAGGAGGGGCATGAACACGCTTCGCCTCCTCCTCTCCGCGGCCCTCGCGCTCACCTTGGGCTGCTCGACCGACGTCGACCTCGGCGCCAACGACGACGGCGGGCGCGGCCCGAGGGTCGGCGGCGACGAGTGCGGCAACGGCTTCGACGACGACGTCGACGGCCGGACCGACGAGGGATGTCCGTGCGCGCCGGGAGAGACCCAGGCCTGCGGCGCGATGCGCGGGCTCGGCGCGTGCGCGGAGGGTGGCGCGCAGCGCTGCGAGTCGGCGGCCGAGTGGGGCGACTGGGGCGAGGCGAGCTGCGAGGGCTCGGTCGTGCCCGGGATCGAGGCGTGCGACGGACAGGACCGAGACTGCGACGGCACGGTCGACGAGGGCTGCCCCTGCAGCGCGGATGACCGGCGGTCCTGCGGCGGTGACCCGGTGGGCGCCTGTCGGGCCGGCGAGCAGGTCTGCGTGGCCGGTGAGTGGTCGGCGTGCGAGGGCGCGGTGGGACCGACGGCGGAGCGCTGTGGCAACGACGTCGACGACGACTGCGACGGCGTCGTCGACGATCCGCTCCTCTGCATGTGCGAGCCCGTCCCGGAGATCTGCGACAACGGCGTCGACGACGACTGCGACGGGAACGTCGACGAGCCCGGCTGCCGCGGCGGCGGTGACGCGGGGACCGACGGAGGGAGCGACGCCGGGGTGCCGGGCTGCGTCGGGACGTGCACGCCCTCGGGAGCCTGGCGCACCCTCGGCCCGACGGTGACGGACACCACGCACACCGGGGACGCGGCGCTCGCCGTCTGCGCCGTGCCCGGCGGGGGCGTCGCGGCGGTGTACCGCGACGGAAGCGACTACCGCCTCGTCAGGCTCGACGCGGGGGGCGCCGTCGCCGTCGACCGCCGGCTGGGAGTGTCGCTCCCCGGTGACTCGCTGTCGGATGGCCTCCTCGCCGAAGGCGCGGTCTGCGGGGCCGGGCGCTTCGTGATCGCGCACCGCACCGAGGCGCGCGCACTCGAGGCGCGGGGGTTCGATTACGACGGCGGCATCGTCGCCGGCCCGACGCTCGTGGCCGAGGACGGCGTCGGCTTCGCGGGGATCGCCGCGCTGGGGTCCGAGATCTACGTCGGCTTCAGCCGCGTCGATCCCGGGCCGCGCGAGGTGCATCTCTACTCGCGCCGCCTCGACGCCTCCACGCTCGCGCCGCTCGGGCCGGCGGTGGACGTCGCGCCCGGGGTCCAGGTCCAGTCGCGCCGCGTCGAGGTCGTGACCCGCGCGACCGACGTCGTGGTGACCGCGATCCCGCGAGGGGACCTGAACCACCAGGTCATCGCGCGGGTCCGCGGAGACGCGCCCCTGGGCGCCCACGTGGCCGTCCTGCCGAGACAGCCGGGCTGGCCAGCGGCGACGGCGGGCACGCACCGCCGTCTGGTCGCCCTGACGACCGACGAGATGGTCCTGTGCTGGGAGCACCAACCGCAGCCGTGCTGCCCGGATGGACAGCGCACCTGGTGCCTGGCCCTCGACCCGGTGGGCGCGCCGGTGGGGGCGCACGTCGAGTTGACGGCGCCCGGGGCGAGCGACGGCTTCGACTTCGGCATGACCACCGACGGCTGCTCCGTCTTCGTCGTCACGCACTGCCGCGAGGTGGCCTCCAGCTCGTGCAGCTCGACGGGGGGATGGATCCACGCCGGAGATCCGGCGACGGGGATCTGGAGCCGCACCCCCTTGCCGGCGAGGATGACCCGGAACGAGGCGCTCCTGGGGTTCCTGCCGCTCTCGGCGCAGGTCGTGCGGACGAACGATGGGCTCTGGCACTTCGGCCTCGGCCGGAGCAACGGCCGAGGCACCATGCAGCTGGTCGACGTGCGCGCGTCCTGCGCGCCCTGAGTGCCTCAGACGTCGAGCTCGGTGAGGGGAGTGGCGACGGTGAGGTCGGCGCCGGTCTTCTCCTGGACCTCCTTGGCGCTGACGCCGGGGGCGACCTCGCGGAGGACGAGGCCGTCGTCGGTCACGTCGATGAGGGCGAGGTCGGTGATGATCCGGTCGACCACGCCGCGGCCGGTGAGGGGGAGCTTGCACTCCTCGAGGATCTTCGGGGAGCCGTCCTTGCTCGTGTGGGTCGTGATCACGACCACGCGCTTGGCGCCCACGACGAGGTCCATCGCGCCGCCCATGCCCTTGATCATCTTGCCGGGGATCATCCAGTTGGCGATGTCGCCCTTCTGGGAGACCTCCATCGTGCCGAGGATGGCGAGGTCGATGTGGCCGCCGCGGATCATCGAGAAGCTGGTGGAGCTGTCGAAGTAGCTCGCGCCCGGCATCGCGGTCACGGTCTGCTTGCCCGCGTTGATGAGGTCGGCGTCCTCCTCGCCCTCGTAGGGGAAGGGGCCCACGCCGAGCAGGCCGTTCTCGCTCTGGAGGTAGACCTCCATCCCCTCGGGGATGTAGTTGGCCACGAGCGTCGGCATGCCGATGCCGAGGTTGACGTAGTAGCCGTCGCGGAGCTCGCGCGCGGCCACCTTGGCGATCTGGTCGCGGTTCAGCGGCATCGGTTCACTCCTTCTCTCGAACGGTGCGGCGCTCGATGCGCTTCTCGTGCTCGCCGACGACGACGCGCTGGACGAAGACGCCGGGGGTGTGGACGTGGTCCGGGTCGAGCTCGCCGACCTCCACCAGCTCCTCCACCTCGGCGATGGTGATGTCGCCCGCCATCGCGCAGAGCGGGTTGAAGTTCCGCGCGGTCTTCCGGAAGACGAGGTTGCCGTGCCGGTCGCCCTTCCAGGCCTTCACCAGCGCGAACTGGCCGCGGATGCCGCGCTCCATGATGTACTCGTGGCCGTCGAAGTCGCGGCTCTCCTTGCCCTCGGCGATCTGCGTGCCCGCGCCGGCGCGGGTGAAGAAGGCCGCGATGCCCGAGCCGCCCGCCCGGAGGCGCTCGGCGAGCGTGCCCTGCGGGCAGAGCTCCACCTCGAGCTCCTTGGAGAGGAACTGCCGCTCGAACTCCTTGTTCTCGCCGACGTAGCTCGAGACCATCTTCTTGATCTGCTTGCCCGCCAGCAGGAGCCCGAGCCCGAAGTCGTCGACGCCGCAGTTGTTGGACACGAGGGTCAGGTCCTTGACCCCCTTGTCGCGCAGCGCCGCGATGCAGAGCTCGGGGATGCCGCAGAGGCCGAAGCCCCCGGCGACGATCAGCGCCCCGTCCGGAATGTCGGCGACGGCCTCCGCCGCGCTCGATACGACCTTGTCCATGGCCCGGCTCTTACCAGAGGCGGGGCGGCGCCTTCAAGCGCGGCCGTCGACGCTCAGAGGCGGTCGGCGGCGGTGACGCGGAGGACCTCGTCGATGGTCGTCACGCCCACCCGGATCTTCTCGATCCCGGCCATCCGGAGCGTGGCGACGCCGCCGGCGATCATCTCGTCCTTGAGCTCGGCGGTCGAGCAGCCCTGGAGCACCATCTCCTTGAGGCGCTCCGTGAAGGGCATGACCTCGTAGAGCGCGATGCGGCCGCGGTAGCCGGTGTCCCCGCAGTTGCGGCAGCCGCTGCCGCGGAAGACGCGCATCTCGGCGAGGTCGCCGTCCCGCACGCCGATGTCCTTGAGGACCGACTGGTCGACGGTCACCTCGGTGCGGCAGTCCTCGCAGATCTTCCGGGCGAGGCGCTGGGCGAGCACGAGGTTCACCGAGGCGGTGACGAGGAAGGGCTCGACGCCCATGTTGAGCAGGCGCGAGACGGTGCTCGGCGCGTCGTTGGTGTGCAGGGTCGAGAGCACGAGGTGGCCGGTGAGCGCCGCCTTGACCGCGATCTCGGCCGTCTCGAAGTCCCGGATCTCGCCGACCATGATGATGTCGGGGTCCTGGCGGAGGAAGGAGCGGAGGGCGGCGGCGAAGTTGAGGCCGATGTCCTCGTGCATCTGCACCTGGTTGATGCCCATCAAGTTGTACTCGACGGGATCCTCGGCGGTGGAGATGTTGGTGTCGCTCTTGTTCAGCTCGCTGAGCGCGGAGTACAGGGTGGTCGTCTTCCCGGACCCGGTGGGGCCGGTGACGAGGACCATCCCGTAGGGCTGGCTGATCGCCCACTTGAAGTTCTCGAGGGCCTTCGTGTCGAAGCCCAGCTTCGTCATGTCGAGCTGGAGGTTCGACTTGTCGAGAAGACGCATGACGATCTTCTCGCCCCAGATGGTGGGGAGGCTCGACACGCGGAAGTCCATCTCGCGGCCCTTGCCGAGCTTGAGCTTGATGCGACCGTCCTGCGGGAGGCGCCGCTCGGCGATGTCGAGGGACGCCATGATCTTCAGGCGCGAGGCGATGGCGTTCTTGAGCTTGATCGGCGGCGTCATCTCCTCGTGGAGCACGCCGTCGATGCGGTAGCGGACGCGCAGCTTCCGCTCGTAGGGCTCGACGTGGATGTCCGACGCGCGCTTCTTGATCGCGTTGAGGAGGATGGCGTTGCAGAGCCGGACCACGGGCGCGTCCTCGGAGGCGCGCTCGAGATCCATGAGGTTCATGTCGTCCTCGTCGGAGGCGACCTCGATCTCCTCCTCGTCGAAGCCCTCCATGATCTCGTCGTAGGAGATCTCGGGGCCCGCGTACGCCTGCTCGATCGCGGCGAGGATCGCGGCCTCGGAGGCGACGACCGGCTCGACGTTGTAGCCGGTGAGGAACTTGATGTCGTCGATGGCGTGGAGGTTCGACGGGTCGGCCATCGCCACGATGAGCGTCGAGCCCGCGCGCGAGACCGGGATGATCTTGTGGCGCTCGCAGACCTCCTGGCTGACCAGCTTCAGCACCTCCTCGTCGATCTGGAACTCGGCCAGATCGATGGACTGGACGCGGTACTGCTGACTCAGGAAGTCGGTGATCTCCTGGTCGGAGATGAAGCCCATGCGCGCCAGCTGGTAGCCCAGCGAGGTGTTCGTCTTGCGCGACTCCTCCTGGGCGCTGCGCAGCTGCTGCAGGCTGATGAGCTTCTCTCGGACCAGAAGCTCGCCGATGCGGTTGCTCATCGAATGATTCCTCCGAAGACGCCTGAGCGTTCAGTATGCAGGGGTCGGCCGTCAAGTGCGGCCGCGCGGCGAGAGCGGCCTCGGTGGGGTCGGCAAGGCGGCGAAAAGACGCTAGAAAACGGGTCCCGCTGGTCATGAGCTGGCTGAAGCGCATCTTCGACGGCAGACATCGCCGGGCCCTCGCGGCCGAGGGCGCGGGGCAGTGGCGTCGCGCGGCGGCGCTCTGGGCGGAGGCCGAGGAGCCCATCCGCGCCGCCGAGGCGCTCCTCCACCTCGCCGACCGCTCGAAGGATCTCGAGGAGCGCCTCGAGGCCTGGCACGACGCGCTGCGCTGGCTGCCGGAGGAGGACGAGGAGCGCCGCGAGGAGGTCGAGCGGCGCGTCGCCCTCGCCATCCTCGCCGACGCCAAGGCCCGCGGCGCCGCCAGCGGCGAGGAGAAGCGTCGGCTGCTCGAGGCGGCCGCCCAGCTCGAGCTGCTCGACCGGGCGCGCGAGGCCGCCGAGTGCTTCGAGCTGCTCGGCCGGCACGAGGATCAGGCCCGATGCCTCGAGCTGGCCGGCGAGGTGGAGAAGCTCGAGGCGCTGCTCGAGCGGACGGCCCGCGCCGAGGCCTCGGAGAGCCGCCTGCGCCGGCTGATGAGCGACTACGAGATGGCGCTGCGCTACGGGGCCCGGCTCGAGGCGCGCGACGCCCTGCGCGAGGCGACGCGGCTGGCGCCCGAGGAGCGCTCGATCTCGGAGCTGCTCCGCCGGCTCGAGGCGCGCATGCCGCCGCCGTCCCGGGTGCGCCTGGAGGTCGGGGGCAAGCGGGTGGCGTTCGTGGGGCGCCTGCCGGCGGTGCTCGGGCGCGGCGAGGTCGACGTGCCGATCCGGGGCACCAGCGTCTCGCGGGAGCACGCGCAGGTCGCGGTCGAGGACGGAGCGCTCGTGATCCGCGATCTCGACAGCCGGAACGGCACCCTGATCCGCGGCCTGCCGATCTCGGGATCGATCGCGCTGACCGGCGAGACCGAGATCGGGCTCGGTGACGACGTGTCGCTCGCGATCCGCCCGCTGGGGCCGGAGAGCCTGCTCATCGAGGTGCTCAGCGGCTTCGATCGCGGCGACCGCATCGTGCTCGGGGCCGGCCCGCTCGCGTGGGCGGGGCTCGAGGCGGACGTGCGCTTCGAGGAGGGCTGGGCGGTGCTCGCCGCGCGGAGCGGGGTGGAGCTCACCCTGGAGGGGCAGACCTGCGCGCTCCCGGTCCACCTCCTGGTCGAGGACCGGCTCGTGGTCGGCGGCCGGCCGGTGGAGGTGCTGGCGTGAGCTTCTGGCGGCGCCTGTTCGGTCGGGGCGAGGAGGCGCCGGAGCCGGAGGAGGCGCCGGAGCCGGAGCCCGAGGAGGAGCCGGAGCTCCGGGCGCCCGACGACCCGGAGCTGATCCTGGAGCGGCTCGGCGACGACCCGGACGCGGAGCTCGACGACGCCCACGCCCTCGCCCAGCTCGAGCGCCTGCGGCAGCAGGGCCGGGAGGCGCGCGCCATCGACCTCGCGCGCCGCGTCCTCGCGCACCACCCGGGCGCGCTCGCGCTGCACCAGCGGGTCGCGGAGCTGCTCGCCTCCCGGGGCGACGACCAGGGGGCGGCGCGCCTGCTGGAGCCGTTCCTGGACGCCGCCGACGCGCCGCTGGAGCTCTGGATGCTGGGCGCCGAGATCGCCGAGCGCCGCGGGGACACGGTGCGCGCGCTCGCCCTCTACGAGCGGGTGGTGGCCCGTGACCTCGACTACCCCCGGGCCCGCGCCCGGGTGCGGCGCCTCCGCGAGGGCGACCGGAAGAAGGTCGACGTCGGCGCGACCTTGATGGCCGACGGCGCCCTGACCCGCGGCCGCTACCGCGTGGAGCGCGAGCTCGGCCGGGGTGGGGCGGGCACGGTGTTCCTGGCCGACGATCTGTCGCTCGGTCGGAAGGTCGCGCTCAAGGTCTATCACCGCCGGGGCCGGGCCGAGCGCACCCGGCTGCTGGTCGAGGCCCGCACGCCAGCGCGGCTGGAGCACCCCGGCATCGTGCGGGTGTTCGACATCGACGAGACGCTCGCGGCCATCGCGATGGAGCGGGTGCTCGGCGGCTCGGTGCGACACGAGATCGACAAGGGCGGTCTGCCCCCGGCGCGCGTGGTGCGCTGGCTGGTCACCTGCGCCGAGGCGCTCGCCCACGTGCACGCCGCCGACGTGGTGCACCGTGACCTCAAGCCCTCCAACATGCTGCTCCGCGCGGACGACCGGGTGGTGCTCACCGACTTCGGCGTCGCGTGTGATCCCGGCTACGTTGCGCCGGGCGCGCGGGCCGAGGGCACCCTGAAGTACATGTCCCCCGAGCAGAAGGCGGGCGCGCCGGCGAGCCTGGCGATGGACGTGCACGCCTTCGGGGTGGCCACGCGCGAGATCCTGGAGCACGTGTCGGCGGACGGGCCGGCGGCCCTGCACGAGCTGGTCGGGGCGTGCCTCCGGGCCGATCCGCGGCAGCGCCCGGACGCCCGCTGGTTGGTGGAGACGCTGACCCCGCTTGCCGCCCCCCTGGCCCCGGGGTAACCCGGTCCCGTGGCGAAACGAGGCAAGCTCCCCAAGCCGAAGGACGCCGGCGAGGCTTTCGAGAACATCGAGCAGCCGACGCTGAAGTGGCGGACCATCGCGATCATCGTCGTGGCGTTCGTGGTGCTCTGGGTCACCGCGTTCATGATCCAGGGCTACGACGAGGACGGCGTCTTCGGCTGGGTCGTCATCGGCGTGGTCGGCGCCCTGACCCTCGCGGCCATCGGCTTCGGCATCTACGTGTGGCGGCTCACGAAGAAGTCGCGCGGCATCGTCGACATCCTCGCGCAGGCGACCGACGAGGAGGGCCGCAAGCGGGCCCTCGCGCAGCTCGAGCAGGCCGACAGCAAGGACGCGCTCGCCGCGCTGGCCCGCGCCCAGCTGGTGGCTCGCGAGCAGCCGGCCGAGGCGATGAAGATCCTCGAGGCCATCGACCTCGGCAAGGCGCCGGCCGTCGTGCAGGACGACGTCCGCGCGAACCTCGGCTTCCTCTACCTGATGAACGGCCGCGCCAAGGACGCCCGCAAGCTCGCCGACGACCTCCGGCTCGACCGGCAGCCCAACGCCAAGGCGAAGGCGATGTACGCCGCGGTCGCGGCCGAGGCGTTCGCGCGCACCGGCAAGGCCGACGAGGCGGCGAAGCTCATCGAGACCTACCCGGCCGACGACCCCGAGTACGGCGAGGTCGGCTCGATGCTGCTCCGCGCGCAGGTCTACACGCACCTCGCCAACAAGAAGCGCGGCCTCGCCCAGCAGTCGATGCGCGCCCTCGCGAAGGCCGACCCGAACATGCTCGCGCCCTTCCTCGGCAAGGGCATGCGCCCGGAGCTCCAGAAGATGGCCCAGAAGGCCCTCAAGTCGGTCGGCCTCGCCCCCAAGCAGAAGATGCAGGTCCAGCGCCGGTTCTGAGTTTATTGGGCAGGGGCGGGTCCGCCCCCGCCCCCCCGCTGCGCCGTCAGACCTGTCTCCGCTCCGGGTGCGTCCGCACCCTCCGCAGAGACAGGTCAGCCGGCTCCGCGGGGCCCCCCCACCCACTCCGGGACCTCGCTCCGCTCGGCCCCGACCCCAGCGCGGGGCGCTGGGTCCCCTGCGGCTCGCGCTCGCGCTGCGCGCGAGCTGGCCGCCCTGCTCTTGTTGGGAGGGGCTTTT
>Ga0310345_10000461_pt1 | contig 61011 bp, 58 predicted proteins | sample HC15DNA20500_MG_FD_204667 | JGI IMG/M metagenome (GOLD analysis project Ga0310345, IMG submission 204667) | Marine microbial communities from station ALOHA, North Pacific Subtropical Gyre - HC15-DNA-20-500_MG | ecosystem: Environmental > Aquatic > Marine > Oceanic | place: Pacific Ocean: North...
TTGCGCGTACTTTGGGGCACATCAACCCGGGTCGGCCGGCCGCGGGGGGCGCCTCACCCGTGGCACAAACCGCCCCCCCAGCGACGCTCCTACGGCGAGAAGGGTTAACTATCAGCGATCTTGAAAGGATCAACCGTGGATTTTTCTTTTACTGAAGAGCAGCTGGCCTTCCGCGAAACGGCCAGACAGTTTTCCGAAAAGGCTCTGGCACCGTTTGCCGCAGAATGGGATGCCAATAGCGTTTTCCCGAAGGATGCGATTCGTCAGGCGGGCGAGTTGGGTTTCTGCTCGCTGTACTGTGCCGAAGAACACGGTGGCATGGGGCTGTCACGCCTGGATGCCGCGTTGATTTTTGAACAGCTCTCTCAGGGCTGCACGTCCACCACCGCCTTTATCACCATTCATAACATGGCCACCTGGATGCTGACGCGCTATGGCAATGATGCCACCCGTGCACGCTGGGCTGATGCGTTGATGTCGGGTGAAAAACTGGCGTCCTATTGTCTTACGGAGCCTAACGCCGGCTCCGATGCCGCGTCGCTGACAACCACCGCGAGAAAGGACGGTGACAGCTATGTACTGAATGGCGCCAAGGCCTTTATTTCCGGGGCAGGTGATACCGATGTGCTGGTATTGATGGCGCGTACGGGTGGGCAGGGAGCTGGCGGCATTTCCTGCTTTGCCGTGCCTGCAGACACGCCGGGGATTTCCTACGGGCGCAATGAAGACAAGATGGGCTGGAAAAGCCAGCCTACCCGTGCGGTGATCCTGGAACAGGCGCGTATCCCGGCCGAGTGCCTGATGGGTGAAGAAGGGCAGGGCTTCAAAATCGCCATGAGTGGCCTTGATGGCGGGCGTATCAATATTGCCAGTTGCTCACTGGGTGTGGCCCAGGCGGCCTTGAAGCAAGCGCAGCAGTATGTGCAGGAACGCAAACAATTTGGCCAGGCCATCGGCGATTTCCAGACCGTGCAGTTTTCCCTGTCAGACATGGCAACGGAGCTGGTCGCGGCACAGCAGATGGTACGGCTGGCCGCCTGGAAGCTGGATCACAATCACCGCGACAAAAGCATGCTCTGCGCCATGGCCAAACGCATGGCCACGGACCTGTGTTTCAACGTCTGTAACCAGGCGCTTCAGCTGCACGGGGGCTATGGGTACATCCGCGAATATCCATTGGAACGCTACCTGCGTGATGCCCGCGTTCACCAGATTCTGGAAGGTACCAATGAGATTATGCGCGTGATCATTGCGCGCAATGTGCTCAAGGATTTGTCGTTTCTGTAAAGAAAAAGTCGGACGTCTGAGGTCGGACGTCGGACGATAAAATCGGGTTCAAGCGTCTGACGTTCGACGTCAGACCCTTTGCCAAATACGTATCAATATCCGTCCGTATAAGAGGCAGGGAGAGATAACAATGAAAATCGGATTCTTCGGTGTCGGTCATATGGGTGGCCCCATGGCGGCCAACCTGGTCAAGGCCGGCCATGAGGTGGTTGCCTTTGATCTGGTGCCCGAACTTCTCAAGGCGGCGGTGGAACAGGGGGCCAAGGCGGCAGACAGTGCCGCGCAAGCGGTGCAGGGCGCTGACGTTGTCATCAGCATGTTGCCGTCGGCGGGCGCCGTGCGTGGCCTCTATCTGGGTGAAGCGGGTGTGCTGAAGCATATCGATGGCAGCGCCCTGATTATCGACTGCTCCACCATAGATGCCGACACAGCCCGTGAGGTGGCAGCCATCGCCAAAGAGCAGGGCAGGGTGATGATCGATGCGCCGGTCTCCGGTGGGGTGGGCGGCGCCAAAGCCGGTACGCTGACCTTTATCTGTGGTGGTCAGGAAGAGGCTATTGATCGGGCACGTCCCGTGCTCGAGTGCATGGGCGCGCAGGTATTTCGTGCCGGGGGCAATGGCGCAGGGCAGCTGGCCAAAATCTGTAACAACATGCTCCTCGCCATCCATATGATTGGTACGGCAGAAGCCTTGCAGATGGGGGCAGATCATGGTCTCGATCCTGCGGTGCTTTCCGAGATCATGAAAGCCAGCTCCGGGGATAACTGGTCGCTGGACAAGTACAATCCCTGGCCCGGCGTCATGGAAAATGTGCCGGCGTCAAACGAGTACGAAGGCGGCTTCGCCGTCAAACTGATGAACAAGGATCTGGGGTTGGCGCTGCAAGCTGCACTAAGCAGTCAGTCGGCGACACCCATGGGGAATCTGGCGAAATCACTGTATGCCGCCCATGGTAATCATGGCTATGCTGAAAAAGACTTTTCCAGCATCCAGCGTTTTTTTCGCCACAAGGAGTAGGGCGTAAGGCAGTTAACAGTGAATAGCGCGTGTGTGAGCACTTTTCAGGCAGGAATGATAAAGGCCGCGCCCAAATCGGGCAGCGGCTTTTTTTGTTTTCGCTGTTAACTGTTCACTATTCACTGTTAACTATCGTCAGCTGGCAGAAGGGTCGGAAACGTGAGCGTAAGGGCTATGGTGAAAGATTCAGCTAACGATGTGATGAGGGCTATTGATAGAGCGTCTCAAAAATAGCGGCGCTGAAACCATTCATGCGCTTGTCGCCGACCAGAATGATGGGTACGCCCTTCCCGTTCAGCTTTTCAAATCCGACTTTTCCTGTTTGGCTGGTTTCAACATCGTATTCGGTAAAGCCAATGTTATTGGCTTCGAAATAGCGCCTTGCCTTTGTGCACACGCCACACCAGCTGGCGGAGTACATGACAACCCTATGGCGTTTTTCAGACGGTGGCAGTTCAACGGAGAGACTGTCGTAGGTGACGCTTTCAAAGGTGTTGATTTTGAGCTTCAAACTCTCCGAGGCATGCGCCTCGGAAGGTGAGTCAGAAAAGTGGACATTGCCCTGATCGTCTACCCACCGGTAGATACCGGATGACCAAGCCACTGCACACAGGCAAAACAATAAAAGTGAAAGCAATCCCTTCATGATGTTTCCTTTTAACGCTGCCGGGCTTACAGGCAATTATGTCATTGATTCCGGTTTCGATATTTTCTGGCATAACCGATAATCACTGCAGCGTACCAGATCAAGTTAACGGCCCCGATAACGATGGGAAGAAACCACATCTCCACAAAAGTATTGATCTTGGCATTGTCGGGGTTGTTGGTATCGTAAATCACTTCAACGGTGGTGCCGATCTGGTTATCACATTCCCAGAAGTAGCGTATTTCATCCACCGTTCCGGAGAGCGTTTTTCCAGAAGGCCGCCGCACAACAGGAACACGGTTGTATCGTGAATTCTGGCCGCCTGCCCGAAAAGATCGGCAATCAATGATTTGGGCCTGTTCGGTCCCGCTATAGCGCCATGCAGCAACGGTATCCTTTGATACCAGATACAAGCCGATAGCTGGCCCGAGTAGAGTTATGACCAGAAAGGCTCCGCCAATCAAGTAACCGATGATCTTCACTATTTCCCCGAAGTCATGTTTGAATAAGTTATCATTTAATTATGGTTACTGTATTTTTACTGCTTTAGTGAAGACCTCCCAAGTTAGAAGAAGGGGCCTACTAAAGCGACGAAGGAACAGAAATTTGGTCTGCCTGCCGTCGCTTGTTATTGCACCCGCCATCAAAATCGGTGGTCATTTTCACAAGGTATCCCATCTCGATCACCATCCATCTTTGTATTCGGGCAGTTTTTTGTGAAAAATTCGGCTTCAGCTCTGGAAGTCATCTGACTGCAATGCAGTCGACCATCGCATCGAAAATCTTGTTGGTAAGTACCAACAGCCCCCTCCATTGCATCCTTCTCCGTGGCATGCGGATGGATTATAACGCCTGTACCCGCATCCAGGTTGTTTGTGTAGTAACTCCACGCAGCAAAACCCAAAATAGCCACAAGAAGAAAGTTTTTCAAAATCCCTACCCCACGTTAATTTTTCTATAGCGCCTGGCGCAGCAGCTAAATTGGAGCGACGCAGGAGCGGAAATTGGGTCTGCCTGCCGCCTCTTGTTATGTGAAACCCTATCGCAGAAATCACTCATCAGCTTTACACCTTTGAACCTGCCACCTTGATAAAGCGATAAGAACCACCCCGAGGGAAAGAGCCGCCACCCCCTGATACTCAGACGAATCTGCTGGCACAATTTGATAATACGCACCAGGCTCGCCTCCCATAACCAGATCAATTGCCGACTGCCAAAAGCCAACGGGAAGAAGTCCTATAAAATAGAGGCCTGCATAAATAATGCATAGAACTCCCACCCCAAAAGAAAACCACTTCATCAGCCCACACCTAGCCTGAGAACACATAACGCCCGCCTCAGCCGCCGAAGGTCGGCCTGGAGGTGCTTGTTAAGAACCTTTCCCACCCAAAAAATAACCTTTCCTCTTTAAATGAAATGAATATAGAGCAATAGAGGCAAGGAATACTATGCTGACCACCGTATAAATGATTACATATATAGATTGGTGAGATAGCGGATGCACACTGTAACCTTGAAGTGTTGCAACAACCGACCACAGCAGAACCACCACCAATAAATATGGAGCAATGCCGAAGCGGAAGAACAATGCAGCGCCTGCCGTCAACCTTAAGAGTTGATAGATGACCGCCATCGTCAACAAGGCAGGAGGAGCCGACCAAGACAGCCCTGCCAAGCTATAAATAGCCGCTCCGACCAAATACAAACATAAGATATAAGCGGTTATTGGTTTATTCACGCCTCTCACTTCCATCTTCCTCTGATGCTTAACGCCCGCCATCATGCGCTTGTCGCATGCATGGCATTGTTAGCCTACAGCCCCACCGAACAACCAGAGATAGAGACCTACCCCCATACAAACAATGGAAAGCAGGAATACAAGTGGGAATATCGACATTGCGGCCCTCACAACCATGGCTGATACAAACCCTGTTACGGCCCATGCACCCAAGCCTGACAGCCAGCCGATGGAAGTTCCAAGCACATAAATACCCGCAAATCCGCAGATAAAACCCCCGACATTGCCGAGAAGTGAAAATATTGGGTTTCTCATCCAAGGCGCTTGATTGGCTGGGCCTGTAGCAGTGTAAAAGGCGGCACCAACCGCCCCAATGGTTAATAAAATTCCAGCCAAAACTCCCTCTGGCATTATTTCTCTCCTTTAAGGCTAACGCCTTGCTCACCGGAAAATTGGGAGCGCAGCGAGTAATTTTTCCGTGTGCAGCAACTTGTTATGCATTGCTACGCAAGACACGTTCAATGATTTTAACTACGTCATCGTCTTTATCTATTGTCACAGGAAAGCCTTTAACATTAAGAATCTTACTTTCTATGTCTATCGTTAATTTTCCACCATCAACAGAACATTTAAATATATTGGCGCGTTCCCCAAGAATAGTTTTAGCTAATATATTGATGTCTTGGGTAGTTGTCTTTTCATTTGCGCTTAATCTGGCAATTGCTGGTGCTGCAATGGACAGGAGTATATCACTTAGTGATTCAGCCTCATCAATCCGTTTTCCGTCAGATGCGTGTTCAATACAACGGACTACATCACCTAGGTTTTCTCTGATTTCTGTAATTGAACTCTGATCTAAGTACTCAATTTCATCGACGGCAGCAGTGGGCTTTCCTTCTGACGTATAAATATCAGAAGCTTGATAATATGATTCAATCGCCCCCTTCCTTAAAATAAAACACCCAGATTTTTCTAGTAATCGCAATACAACCTCTAGCCGGTCTTGCATGGAAGACCATTTATCGGCGTTGGTTAAACCATTTAAATCCGAGCCAGCCAAACTCATTAGTGTGCAAAAAGCAGATCTTCTTTTGACTTTCTCATCAACTGGCTCTTCGGCGTTAACGTAGTAAGGATGCATTTCAGCCAGTTTAGATATATCCTCCCAATTAGGACCTACTAATGAACAAAAATCGCTATATGTTGAAGATGCGAGTTTTATAGCTGATGGCGCTCCAAGTTTCGAGGCACTTGCATCTGCAGCAGGGGAATTGGCTAAAAAGCATTGGACCAGGTCCATGTCATCTGTAAATGCGTCAGCGTCTGCGAGAACTACTGGATTTTTCCCAATTAGTCTCATGAACTTTGCTACAACTGGCATTTGACCTTTGCCAATTACCGGTAGCAATTGAGACCCTGCAGCTTCTAGATGAAGCTCAAGTTTGTTGGAAATGAACGACGCAATCATTACATCACTTGGCCCTTCTACTAAGAGCGGCCTTCGGCAAAACAGTGAAAGTTTATGCTCTTGGCCTAGCCGGGCGATCAAAGCTTGGAGCTTTCTGTTTTTCAATTGTTCATTGTTGGGATTTAGCTGGACAGGCGGTTTATCTAAATCATGACAAAATATTAGCGACGCTAGGTCACTAGGCTTGGTGATTCGGAGCATTTCTGTCGAATGCGTAGCCATAATCACTATCTTTTTATACCCACCTTCAGATGGGTGTCCAGCTGCTGTGATAATTTCATTCAATAAAAATGACTGCAGTTGTGGGTGGAGCGACACTTCAGGCTCATCAATTAATAAGACTCCTACCTCATCGTCATACAAGGCTGCCAGAATACCGACAAGATGAAGTAATCCTGATGCTTCTCGACCTGACGAGTATGGTTTATCTGTGGTATCTAATCTTGCAAATACCACCTTTAAAGTTCCGGCATCCCATTCAATTATAAAATCCCGTTTGAACAGCTTTCTTAATCGCTCTTGCACCTTAATTAATATATCTGCGCGCTCAGAAAGAGTTTGAAAATCACCATTTAGCGTTTCCGTTTGATGCCTTCGGGTTGTGTCGTGTTTTGACCCAAAATTCGCGTTCTCATAATTCGGGTTACTTCCGTGATGACCGTTATAATCTGAGCGATATTGCTCAAGTAGCCCCATTCTTCCAGCAGACAGAAAGCGAACCTTTTTCCCATTTGCTGCGGAACCAAGCGGCTGTTTTAAACCTCTCAGAAGGTGAGTTTTACCACCACCATTTGGACCAATGAGAACGGTTAGCCCTCCTTGAAGCTCTATATCTCTAGTAAAGTTGCCATTGTGGCTATTTACATTTGCTTTAATGCTTATTGGAAAATTCAAGATCATTCCTTCGAGTTAATATCTGCAAAATGCTTGGGTAACATCTAATGCATAACAGCGTATTAATTAGAACGTTCCTTATAACTCGGTTCTATATAACTCCGGAACCGCAGTCGCTCCCCGTCCGATAAAATCCTGCCATATCAACAGGCTATGGAGTAATGGCAAATCTCCTACACGGAGTTATATAGAAGCTTCCTTATAACTCCTGGCGGGAATTTCCGGATTCGACGACAGCAAAGTGCTTGATTATAAAGAGAATTGCAAAGTGCGTGTGTCTGGAAGGCGGCGTTCCGTTGAAAACAGAAAAGCCCGCACTTGGCGGGCTTCTGGTTTGTAAGCGTTTGCTAATCAAGCGGCCTGCGGACGGTCGTGCATGCGGTTGGCGCGGCGGAAGGTGCCGAGATCATTGAAGCGTACGCCGTTTTCCTTCAGCACCTTGTGGGCGCGTTTGGCGGTCATCTGGCGGATGTAGAAGGGGTCGCGGACCACGAAGTGGTGGATGGCGTGGGTGCTGCCGAAGTTGAAGCAGAACGCCTGCATCGGCCACAGCCACCATACGTTCAGTACCTGACACTGTTCGGTGATCTTGCCCGGTTCGTTATCGCCGTAGTAATGCATGTTCGACGAGATGAAGTGCAGGCAGAAGGTGCGCAACATGTTGGGAGCGATCAGCACCACGATCAGCGGGGTGATCCAGCTCAGCTGAGCCGTTACCAGTGCCGGCCAGGCAATGTTGGTGCCGGCCAGCCAGGCGATGCCGTTGGCCAGGTGGTAGAGCACAAAGAAATGCCAGATGGCATGGGTGGCAATACCCAGAGGGCTGTAGCTGACCAGGCTGATCAGGCGGAAGTTTTTCAGATCCTGGCGGGTGATCAGACCGCGACGGTACAGACGGGTGGGCTCGGTGAGGTATTTGCCTGCGCGCAGATACACGGCGAGCATGCCGTCGCCCACCATTAGCAGGCGCTTGAAGCCCCATTTTTCTCCATTGGTGATACCGCGTTCTTCCAGATCGGTTTCCATGCCGGAATGCTTGTGATGATGGAAATGCAGGTGGCGGCGCACCCAGGGGTTGATGACGTTGGGACGCAGCAGGTAGATGCCGGTCATCATCAGGTTATGCATGAACTTGTTCTTCTTGAAATACATCAAGTGAATCAGGTCATGTTCCAGTTCGTGCAGCAATGAGGTCCAGAAGGCGGTGAGCAGAATCACTGCCCAGCCCGGCATCAGGCCTTGCAGGTAAAGAACAGCGTTGACGACAGTGCCAATCACGGCAATGCTGAAGATGCCAAAGCCGATGGTGTTCTGATGCTTGAGCCAGCCATGCTTCTGGCGGACATCATCACTGATGGCAAGAATTTCACGTTGTATTTTTTTATCCGTCGCGGATTTGCCGCGGGCAGGTGATGTAGCCATGGGAAATCTCCATTTCTCGATGGCATCTACTCTAGGTGGCTCCGACGAGGAAAACTCGGCTTTGCCCGCCAACCGTTTGACCGGGGACGCCAATGACAGAAAAAAAACAGGCGGTGGCGCTGTTGATGGGGCCGTTATTGCATTTGCTGCATGAGCGGGGTCTGGATGGTGACGCCATTTTGCGCCGCAATGGGCTGAATCCACAGATGGTGCGGGATCCCGAGGCAAAGTTGGATGCCGAGATTTCCACGGCTTTGCTGGATGACTGTCTGCAGGAACTGAATGATCCCGGCATGGCCATTGAGGTGGCGCGGCATGCCCAATACAACACTTTCGGGGCGTTGGGGCTGGCCGTGGCGGCAGGGGGCGATCTGTACAGCGTGCTCAACCGGATTACCCGCTTTCACCGGCTGATCAGCGATCTGGTTGCCACCGAGTTGATTGTCGACGACCAAAGTGTGGCGTTACGCTTTAGCTCCAATACCGATCATCAACCGCACCCCCAGGCAATTGTGTTTGTCATGGCGACTATCGTGCGCTTGCTACGTATTCGCATTCACCGGGAACATAACCCGGTGGCGGTATCGGCGCCGCCCTGGATAGAAACAGGATTGCGCCAGGCCATGGGCCGTTACTTTCGTTGTGAGGCGACTGAGGCAGACCATTACAGCCTGGCGTTCGACAAGGCCAATGCCCAGCAGATGTTGGCGGCCAGTGATATTCAGCTGGCGGCCATGTTGGATGCGACGCTGGCTCAGCGTTTGGCGGCATCAGAACAGGCTTCACTGGCCAGTAAGCTGGCCTTGTGGATCGAGCAGCGCCTGCCGGATGGGGAGCCGGCCCAGGCTGATGCGGCGCAAGAGTGTTGTATGAGTACCCGTAGCCTGCAGCGGCGCTTGAGTGAGGAGGGGCTGACCTGGAAACAGCTGGTGGAAGACACCCGCAAGACACTGGTAGAACGGCACCTGCGCACGCCAGGCATGACGGTGACGCAGATGGCGTTTCTGTTGGGCTTTTGCGAGGTGAGTGCGTTCTCTCGGGCGTTCAAGAAGTGGTACGGGGTGTCGCCGAGTCAGTTTCGCTGATGGGGGCGATCCTTCTATTCATCAATAATCTCTTATCGGCTACGCCTTGCCGGTACGTTCCCGGTGTGGGCAGCCGGGCCAACAGCAGGGTCGACGTTTTCCGGCGACCAGATTTTCCTGTGCTCGCTGAATGCGGCCGGCACGGGTTTCCGCCTTCTTGGCATCCTCAATCCAGCAGATCCATTCGTTACGGGCCAGGGGGGTGATGTCTTCCCACTGGGTCAGCATGGCCTGATCGGTTAATAGCGCATCGCGAAGATCACGAGGTAGATCATGAACGACACCGCCACTGATTGTGTTTTTGTTCATCGTCTTCCCCGTTAAAGCAGGCCTGCAAGATAACATCCCAGCATCCCGGCGATGACAAACGCCAGTAGGCCGATGGCGCTGACCCAGGTTCCCTCATGGCTATGGGACCTCCAACCATTCTGGTGCTCGCCCCGTGGCAAGTGGCCCAGTGTCACGAGTTTGATGATAACCCAGCCAAGATAATAGAAGCAGAATTCAAATAGCACGTTGATGATAAAAAAGCCGAACGCACGAGCGATGCCACGCACGAGGGCATCGGCCAGATCTTCCATGAGAGTGCTCCCAGATTGTGTAAAACCCCGTGCGCTTCCTGTGCGGGCGTGGGCTCCTCAAACCTGATCAAGGCGACGGAACGGTTGCTCTGCTTCCAGCTCAAACGCCAGTTCCAGCAGGGTGCGTTCGTCGCCGTGGCGTCCATTGAGCTGAACGCCAATGGGCAAACCGTTTTCTGCTTGTCCCAGCGGCAGGGAGATGGCGGGGCTACCTGCCGCATTGTTGGCCGGGGTGAAGGTGGTATAGCGCAGCAGGCGTTCCAATTGGGTGTCGAAGTCCACGGCGGCACCCAGGTAACCGAGTTCTGGTGTGGTGTGAGCCAGTACAGGCGTGAGCATAACATCAAACTGGCTGAAGACTTCGGCGTAACGGGCCTGGCTCTGGCGGAGCTGACGCAACATGCCCGGGGTCTTCAGGAACCGTTGCTGATAATAACGGGCAAGGCCGAGGGTCAGCGGGTCCAGTTGCTGCCGGTCGAACCCCTGGGGGAACAGTACACGACCGAACTTGCTGACGAAAAAGGCCAGCATGGCCCAATACAGCAGGAAGTCGTCCACGAAGCGTTGTGGCAGATCAATCTGTGCCACGTCTACATGGTGCCCCAGGTCCGACAGGCGTTTGGCTGTGGCCTCTACCGCAAGGCGTGTTTGCGCACAGGTTGGATCACCGGCAATGGAGTCCACCATCAGGCCGATGCGCAGGCGCTGTTTCCCCGGGCCGCTGACCTGGCCGATAGGTGGCAGTTTGCGGTTGCGATAGCTGATTTCCGCTTCGGCAAAAAAATTGGCCGTGTCGCGCACGGTGCGGGTCAGCACACCATCACTGATGATATTGATTGGCAGGGCCTTGCCGGCTTCCTGGGTCACCAGTCTGCCGCGGGTGCATTTGAGTCCCACCAGCCCGCAGGCCGCGGCGGGAATGCGGATGGAGCCGCCGCCATCGTTGCCATGGGCGATGGGAACGGCGCCGGCCGCCACCAGGGCCGCGCTGCCACCGGAAGAGCCCCCTGCAGAATGCGCCAGATGCCAGGGGTTGCGGGTCGCAGGGCTGTGGGCCATTTCTGTGGAGGCGGTGAAGCCAAACGCGGGCAAGCTGCTTTTGCCCAGCAGGTTAAAGCCCTGGGCCAGATACTGTTTGGCTAGCGCACTGGTTTTTTTCATGGGTTTGTGTCCCATGGCGGCACTGCCATGGAGGGTCGCAAGCCCTTCTATGTCGATATTGTCTTTGATCAGGCTGGGGACTGCGGCAAAGCGTCCGGAAAACGCATTTTGCTTCGCTCGCTGGCGGGCGGTATCGAACGCGGCCAGGGTCAATCCGTTCAGGGGCGCGGCCCGCTCCAGTCGGGCAATAGCCGCTTCGGTGACCTCGCTGGCACTGACGCCACCCTGAGCCAGTTGCTGGGCAAGCTCGGTGGCATCGCAGGTACCCAGGGCGTCATCGGTAAAAACATGCAGGCGAGGTTGGCTCATTGTGCGGTCCTGTGGAGTTTGTTGGCACGAATGTACCACCAAAGGCGTTGGGATACGGGTGCAACTGGGCCAATTCTCCGGCCTGTCAGGATTGCGCCCGGACGACTCTCTTGTGCTGGGCCAGCAGATGTCGCGCCAGATCGGCCAGTTCCGCAATGCTGCCGACGACGGCATCCGGTCGGTGCGGATGCTTGATGGTGTCCGGAAAAATCTTGTCCAGCCAGCTTTGCGGCCAACCGGCGCCATTGTAGAAAATGGAGGTGATGCCGGCTTCCTTGGCGGCAATTACGTCGGTGGTGCTGTCGCCAATGTACCAGCAGCGTTCGTCGGCGGGCAGGTGTAGGCGGTTCAAGGCTTCGAGCAACATGTCCGGGGCGGGTTTGCGGCGCTCAACGTCGCTGCCGCATACCACCACATCGAACAGGTCTTCCCAGCCAGTACCGTCGACCAGTGCCAGTTCATGTTCCAGGAAATCCCGTTTGCGATTGGAAATCAGGCCGGTAGGAATGTCGATGGCCCGGATGCGTTCCAGTTGTTGGCGGATGTCGGCTTCCAGCGGGTGGACATCCTCAACGTATTTTTTGTAAGCATTATCGAAGGCTTGATGGGCGCGACCTTTGGCGTCCTGATCACTGCCAAACAGCACTTCAAAAATATCGGTACGGGAAATTTTTCGCTGGGCAACAATTTTGGGATGCAGGCGCCGGTGATCTTTTACATAGATCAGCAGCTTGGCATCTTCGATGGTTTTGGAATCGTCAGGGTCGAGAAGCCGGTCCCACAGGTCCAGTTCTTCGAGGTGCGGAAGCACGTCATCCACCGCGTGGTACATGGCGTCATGAGTATCGACCAGGGTCGCATGCCAATCCAGAAGGATGGCAGCAGGGCGGGCATGGGGAAGCTGAAGAATGCTCATCGTTGTTGCCGGACCTCCTTTGCAAGAACTCCCTTTGAGTCTTGTTATTCAGTAAAGACGCCACAATAACGCGACGGTTTTCATGCATCTGTGAAGGGAGTGTGATGCCGTTGTCATTAAAGTGCGATAACGGTGTGTCAGTGTCGTGACTCCGGGTTGATAATGTGTTCATATCACAGTCGGACCAATTTGCAATTACCGCTTGGGAGCGCGACTGGTTCCAGCAACAGGGATCGGGTTGCGGCGACAAGAACAAACAGGGATGCATGACTATGGGTACGACTTCTCTCCGTGGCCTCGGCGCAGCGCTGCTGCTGGCCCCTCTGACTGCTGTGGCAGATTCCTCTTTCGAAGTGTATGGCTTTGGCATGGTGGATTATGTGCAGGGCTTTGATCGTGTGACTCCCGAGTGGGAGGACACCTTGAGGCCCGGGCGTATTCCTTACGACCAGGACACCGTGGGCAGCGATGGTCAGGCCGTGTTGAGTGTTCGTCAGAGCCGTCTGGGCGTAAACGCCAGCACCATGGCCGGTGATAGCGAGCTGACCACCAAATTCGAGTTCGATATGTTTGGTGTCGGCGCGGATGAGGGTCAGACCACGATTCGTCTTCGCCATGCCTATGGTGAGTGGAAATCCATTCTTGCCGGCCAGACCAACAGTGTGTTCATGGACGGCGATGTATTCCCCAACGTGATCGATTACTGGGGCCCGTCCGGGATGGTGTTCCTGCGTAATCCGCAGATTCGCTGGACCCCGGTGAGCGGGGATTCGACTGTCGCCGTTGCTATTGAGAACCCGGGTAGTGGTGTCGACAGCGGTCTGGATCCTGGCACGTCGGGTGACGATGAATACCCGGATATTACTGCCCATTTTCGCCAGGTTGGCGACTGGGGCCACTTCCAGGTGGCAGGTATTCTCCGGCAGGTGGGCTATGACACCCCCGGTGGCCCCGATGGCAGCCCGGACGACAGCGAATTGGGTTGGGGGGTTAACCTGACCTCAACGATCAATATGTTTGAAAAGGATCGCATCATTCTGGGTGTGGTTCACGGTAATGGTATTTCCAATTACATGAATGATGGCGGTGTCGATATGGCGCCGGATGGTGATGCGGCAGACCCCGATTACAAAGTCGTGCCGCTTACCGGCATCATCGCCTACTACGATCACTACTGGAACGACGCCTACAGCACGTCGTTCGGCTACAGCTCCACGGAAATCGACAACATGGATTTCCAGACCGCAGATGCCTTCAACAAGGGCGAGTATGCGTCCGTTAACTTGCTGCATACCCCCAATGACAAAGTGATGATGGGGATGGAGTATCTGTTCGGCAAACGTACCGCCAATGATGGCACCACCGGCTATGACCGCCGTGTGCAGTTCAGCGTCAAATACAGTTTTTCCAGCGGCAACCTGCTGTAAGAACAACGACTCACTCAGAGGGAGCATGAGCAATGCAATATTCGCGTAAGTTTTTCAGTCTGATGTTCGCTGGCATGCTGGCGATGGCCAGTGCCAGCTGCTCGGCGGAAACAGATGCACCGGCGGCCTCGCCGGTGGACAGCAAGTTGACCGAGAAAAATATCAACGATGCCCTGAAAAAGGCCTATGACAAGTACAAGGGCCTGAAGGAAGGCGCCAATGCGGATTACATCCCGGCGCTGGCCAAGGTGGATTCCAATATCTTCGGCATCGTCCTGGTCACGGTGGATGGCAAGGTCTACACCGTCGGCGATATTGAATCGGAAGTGTCCATTCAGTCGATCTCCAAGGTCTTTACCATGGCCAAGGTGACTGAAGAGAAAGGCATTGATGCCCTGCCGAAAAATGTGGGCGTGGACGCCACCGGCCAGGTGTTCAATTCCATCTATGCCATCGAGCAGCACCAGGGCCACGAAATGAACCCGCTGGTGAACGCCGGTGCGATTACCACCACCAGCATGGTCTCGGGCAAGAGCTACAACGAAATCTGGAACAAGATCCTGGGTTACTACAGTGATTTTGCTGGCCGGGAACTTACCGTGCTGGAAGATATCTACAAGTCCGAAGCGGATACCAATCAGCGTAACCAGGCCATCGCTCACCTGATGTATGCCTATGGCCACATTGAAGGTGACCCGCTGCAGGCCACCGACATTTATACCCGTCAGTGTTCTGTGGGTGTGAACGCCAAAGACCTGGGAACCATGGCTGCAACGTTGGCCAATGCAGGCACCAACCCGGTCACCGGCAAGCAGCTGGTGAAGCCGGAAGATATGCCGGAAATCCTGGCGGTGATGGCGACTGCTGGCCTGTATGATGATGCGGGCAAGTGGCTGTACAAGACCGGTTTGCCTGCCAAGAGTGGTGTTGGCGGTGGTATCATCGCGGTTTCCCCTGGCAAGTTCGGTATTGCGGCCATTTCTCCGCCGCTGGATGCTGCCGGTAACAGCGTACGTGCCCAGAAGGCCATTGCCGATATTTCAGCGGCACTGGGGGGTAACCCGTACGAGGCCAAACCTTACGGTAAGTAATGAAAAAAGTCGTACATAACCGGGCGGTGAAAACCGCCCGGCATTCCTCGCCCGGTTTTCGTTCCGGGCGAGCTGCAAGGGCAGCCGTTCAGGCTGCCTCTTTTGTTGTGGCTGCTTGCCCGGTGGCTGCCCTGGCTGCGGATCAGACCTTCGATACCGCTAGCACCCCTCCGGAAATCTGGCAGCCCCCCTCGTTTGATGTCCAGCAATGGGACTGGATCCAGCTGGATACTGGCGAATGGATCAAGGGGCGACTCAAGGTGCTCAATGACGAGGCCATCGAGATCGACAGTGATCACTTCGATCTGATTTCCATCGACTGGGAGGATGTCGCCTATATCCGTACGGGCCGCACCATGTCCGTTCTACTGGATGGGGGCGAGATCGTGCTTGGCCGCCTGACCACAGAAAAGGGCAAGCTGCTCATTGGTGGTGAGCCGGTGGCGTTCGAGCGGGTGGTAGGAATTGCCACCGCGTCACCCAGGGAATTTGATCTGTGGACCGCCGATATTTCGGTGGGCTTCAATTTCCGTAGCGGGAATGTGGAGCAGAAGGATGCCAATGCCAAGGCGGTGCTGAAGCGGCGCACCGTGAAAAACAACACGCGGATGAGTTATACCGGCAACTACTCCGAGTCGGAATCAGAAGAGCTGGCGAACAACCATACCGCCAGTCTGACGCATGATTACCGCATCAGTCATCGTTGGTTTTTTCGGCCGGTACAAGCGGAATATTACCGTGACCCCTTTCAGAACCGTGAGGCTGAATGGACGGTCGGTTTTGGTGCGGGTTATCAAATTTATGATACCCCGAAACTGGATTGGTCGGTTTCCATCGGTCCGGGTTATCAGCGCACCGAATATGTGGATGTGGCCCCTGGTGAAGACCGCACAGTGTCGACGCCCGCGGTGTTGTTGGGGTCCTTCTATGATCAGGATCTGACGGACAATATCGAGCTGGAAATGGATTACCAGGTGACCCTGACAGAGAGCAAGGCAGGCAGGGCCAAACACGATTTTTATCTGGCGCTCGATGTGGATCTGACCGAGCGGCTGGATTTGCGTCTTTCAGGAACCTGGAAGCGGATCGAGAGCCCCCAGCCGGACAGCAACGGCATTACCCCGGAAAAAGATGACTTCACCGGAACGCTCGGTCTTGCGTTGGAAATCTAGCCTAGGTCAAACCCCTGATCTACCGATTAGACAGGTGAAGAGGGTTTCTGCTGTGGGCTATTAGCCTCAGGAATAAAATTCTCTGTGCCTGCATCAAAAAACTGGCCTGTCCATGGCGCAGCAATTCACCCAAGCCTATGCTCGTTCCATCCCCTGATTTTGGCGCACACCGCGCAGGAGGAGGGACATGAAAGGCTCTCTACGGGTAATGCGATATGCAATCTGTCTTGTGTGGGTATGGCTACCGCTAACATTGGTGGCTGCGCCGTTTCAGGTTCGTATTCTCGCTGTGGACCACGGTAATGTGGTCACGCCCAACCAGCCCTTTGTTGTGGAATACGATGTCACTGCTGACAGTAATTCGGACCACTACTACTACGTGGATAACAGCCTCAAGCTGACACGCTCCAACAGCGCAATGGGCAGTGAGGCCGGGCGTTTCTCTGTGACCTATCCGGGCGGTTTCTCAGCGGGTGTGAGCAAGGATATCCGGATCTGTCTGAAAGAGGGCAATGAGCTGGTCTGTGATGCTATTCGTGTGCGTGCAGGCCAGGTTCTTGAGCTCAAGCAGGCAGTGGAAATCCATACCGTTGGCATCAAGGATCATGTGCCACCGGGTCAGCCTTTCGATATTTTTTACGATGTTCTCAAGCCGACCAGTTCAAGCCATTACTACTATGTGGACGGAAACCTGTTGGCGACCCGCAGTAAAGGTGACCATGATGGTGACGAGTTTTCGGTCACGTACCCCTGGGGGCTGGAAAACGGTGACAGCATCGATGTGGAAATTTGTGTGAATGCGGATGAGGGCGGGCAGGCCTGTGGTGCCAGGACTATTGTGGCATCAACACCGCCTGCGGGCGCAGACGTACCGCCCCCCTTTAACAGCGATGTGATGGATCAGCATTTCCACGCCAGCGGTAGCTGCAACCCGGTATGTGGCTACTACAGCAATATTTATTATGGCGACAGCACGGTTAGCTGGTTGCCTCTGGTGGGGCCGGATAGCGAGCCAAACGGGTTGCGTATTGATGTGTATTATCCGACGTCTGATGGCCGGGTGCATGCGGGAGAACCCAACACCCTGATCCTCTACGCCCATTCGGCCAACAACAACAAGGAAACCCTGTTGGGGCCCAAGAAAGGGACGCTTGAGTCCTATCTGGAAATAGGCGGTGGCGGTGCAGGGGGGGTGACGGTCGCGGCGCTGGATTTTCGTCACCCGGCAAAGGATCTGGATGAGCAGGGTTACCCGGTATCGCGGGATGACATGAGTCACGCGATCCAGTTTTTCCGTTATCACGCAGCGGTGTTCAATATCAATCCGGACGATATTTTTATCACCGGGTCGTCGTTGGGAGCAGGGGCAGGGATTCATGCTGCCGTAAAGGAGTTGGCGAACCCCGGTGATCCGTCGCCCGTGCGTCAGGTTTCCTCACGTATTCGCGGTGCTTTTCTTGCCACCGGGCAAAGTTCGTTCTCGCCTCACTGGTTCCGTGAAAACTTTCTTGAAGAAGAGATCTGGCCCTATTACCAGCCGGATTTTCATGATGACGAAGACCGCTCCATTTATGGCCATGCGGTGGCCGATGTGGATGAAAACGCTCCCTTGCTCGAATTGGCCTACGAACAGAATTACGTTGACCACAAGGTGACGGCCAGCGAGAAGACCAACAAGGAAGTGGATACCACTCACTTGCCTAATTACGGGTTGACCATGCTTGATCAGTATCGTTTGCATGGCATCGGTGACCGGATCATGGTGAGGGAAAGTTATGGCGGGTCTTTTGGCACGGACTCCACCCGGTTCGTTGAGCGGAATCGAATATCGGGGAATTAAAAAGGTTGATCGCGCTGCCACCGAGCGCAGCGAAGGAACGCCCGCAGGGCGGCCCGAAGGGTGAGCGGAGCGAATAACCTACGCTCCTGCTTTGTGGATCTGCTTGCTGAGGGCGTCTACCGGTGTCGAATTCCTTACAGGAAAGCGTTGCTGGGCGCCACAGGGGCACCCACAGCGCTAACGGAAACTGTGGGAGCGGTGGTTCCACCGCGAATCAAGGGTTGGCCTGGGACCTTCGCGGTCGAACGATTGCTCCCTCAGTATTTTCACCGGGCTCTGTAAATGATTAGCCCAGTTGGGCCAGCACTGACTCTGCGCTGCTTTTGTCCACACCCTTGTCATCCACGCCAAGATATTCCACAACGCCATCATTGGCGATTAGCGCAAAGCGCTTGCAGCGAGTGCCGAGGCCGGCGGCAGAAACATCCAGCTCCAGGCCGAGGGCCTTGGTGAACTCCACGTTGCCGTCTGCCAGCATGGTGATGTGCTCGGCGTTCTGGTCTTTTTGCCAGGCATCCATCACAAAGGCATCGTTTACCGCCATACAGCCGATGGCATCGACTTTTTCCAGAATGGCATCGGCATTCACTACAAAGCCCGGCATGTGAGTGTTGGAGCAGCCGGGAGTAAATGCCCCGGGTACGGCAAACAGCACCACTTTACGTCCCTTGAAAAAATCGCCAGTGGAAAAATCTTCAGGGCCGTTTTCGCCATTGGTCTTGATAGTGACATTGGGGAGGGTGTCGCCGACGGAAATGCTCATGGGAACTCCTTGATCCGGGTTTCGGAAGTTGAAATGCACAAGGTGCATGTGTTCACTGTGGGGACGTTAACGTCACCCTTCAAGTGAACATGAACCGGAGTGAGCAATGAGTCAAACAATCGTGATTACCGGCGCTAGCCGTGGCATTGGTCTGGCTATGGCCCAGGCGTGGAAGGCCCGTGGCGAACGTGTGCTGGCCACCTGCCGCACCCCCTCCAAGGCCCTGCTGGAAAGTGGGGTAGAGGTGATTGACAGTGTGGATGTGAGTCACCCTGACGGGATCGCCAATCTGACCAGCGCAGTAGCGGACACACAGGTGGATATGCTCTACAACAATGCCGGCATCATGTTGAGCGAATCGCTGGATCACATGGACTTTGACCAGATACGTGAGCAGTTCGAGGTCAACACGCTGGGGCCAATCCGCACCACCCTGGCGCTCTTGCCGAACATGAAAGCGGGGGCAAAGGTGGGGTTGATGACCTCACGGATGGGCTCGATTGCGGATAACAGCTCCGGGCACAAGTATGGTTACCGGATCAGCAAGGCCGGCTTGAATGCCGCAGGCAAATCCCTTGCGCTGGATCTCCATGGCCGAGGCATCGCCGTGGCCATTCTGCATCCCGGCTGGGTGAAAACCGATATGACGGGCAACAGCGGTCACCTGACGAAAGAAGACGCTGCGGCCGCGCTGGTAAAACGCATGGATGAGCTGACACTGGAAAACAGTGGCACCTTCTGGCACAGCGATGGCTCGGTGTTGCCTTGGTAGTCGTGGCTGCTCAGCGCAATGAGCCTGCCGGCATCAACTGCCAGCAACTTTCTTCCTGTGCAGTGAGTCCTCTCTCCCGAAATCCGGGTTCATATTCAAGGATATTCTTTGAGGAAAGGCAGCGTATCTCCATATCGTGGTCACGGTAGTGAGCGGAGACTTCATCGGCATCGCGGATTTGCAAAAGCCCGATTTGATCCTCCCCCCTATCCGTAGGAGCGTCGCTGGCGGCGCGATTGCCCAAGCTTGGATCAAACCACAGAGACCACTGAGAAAAGACGGTCTTAAGCTCTGTGTCCTCTGTGATAAACATTGCTTTTAACGGTTCTGCTTATCGCGCCGCGAGCGACGCTCCTACAGCATGGGGGCGTGCTGCGAGGCATTCCCTCAAATCTGCGATGAACCAAAGATATCGCCTTGATACACGGTTAATGTTTCCGCTTGGTAACAGGTGCCACCTGGTCAACGGGCGGTCAGGGGGCCATGTCATGCTGTGCAAACAGTGCCTCAACCGCGTTGCGGGCCCATTTGTTTTCCCAGAACGACTGCTCCATAGCAACTCCGATGTGGTGGTGGGCGGCAGAATGGTAAGTGGCGAATAGCATGCAGAGGGAATAAAACTGCCACGTTTGTTTCTGTCAGGAAAGGACAGTCGTCATGAGGGCTATTGTCATGGGGGAGAGCGGGGAGCACTGTTAGTCTCATCTCAAAACTCACGGGTTTTGAATCTCCACAGACACAGGCAAGGAGCTCCCCATGACTGCCATGATGCAGGAACTGCCGTTGGACCCACTTCAGCTCAACCGGGTGGGTGATCCCAACCGTGCCGGTGTGCGCCGCACGCGTGCCCTGTTCAAGTGGATCCTGCGCTCCGATCCGCAGCCCACCGAGGGGCAAATGGCGGTGATTCGTGAATCCATTCTGTCTGGCGACCCGCTGGCCGATGCGGTGGTCTCCCTGTACGGCGAGCTGCCTGCCGGGCATGGCCGCAAGCTGCTGGACCAGGCGCTTGAGCAGGGCATCGATTCCATCGACAACCCGCCTGCCGCATTGGTGGATCTGTTCCGGCAGGTGGACCATGAACCGATCTGGCTGGATCGTGATCTGCTGCGCCTTGGCTGCGAAGTGTCTTACCGGGTGGGGCTGTCCGGGGAGCTGGTGCTGCGCAATATGTCCCTGATGGGAGGCTATCTGGCTGGCGCCGCCGCCAAGCCGCTGGTGTTTACCGGGCAGCTGGACCGCATGGCCAACCGTCGTCTGGTGGAAACCGGAAAATTCTGGATGGACGTGACCACCCCTGGCGGGCTGGAGCGCGATCAGGAAGGCTTCAAGAGCGCAGTGCGGGTGCGCATGATGCATGCCCAGGTGCGCGCCATGCTGCTCAAGTCTGAAAAATGGGATATGCGTTGGGGTTACCCCCTCAATCAGTGGGATTCCATGGGAACCATTCTGGAGTTTTCGGTGATTTTTCTCACCGGGCTGCGCGCCATGGGCTACCTGTTCTCCCGTCGCGAACGGGAAGCGGTGGTGCACCTGTGGCGTTATGTGGGTTACCTGATGGGGGTGGAGGAACGGATACTGCCCACCAATGAACAGGACAGCATGCGCGCGCTGTATCACTTGATTGCCACTATCGGTGACAGCGATGAGGACTCCCGTCGTCTGGGAGAGGCACTGGCCAATGCCTCCCTGCAAAACCGGGATGGCTGGTTGTCGAAGCAGGCGGGCAAGCTGGAGTACACCCTGCGCGCCGGTTTTACACGCTATATCCTCGGTGATGAAGCCGGCGATACCCTCGGCCTGCCGCGCACTCGCGCCAAATACTTCTGGCCGGCGCAGGCGCCCCTGCGTGCGGGCCTTGAATTGGCACGCATGGCGACCCCCGGCGCCAATAAGGCGCTGATGTGGTTAGGAGAAAAAGCCCGTAAGGAACAATTCCCGAAACAGGTGAAGCAGCTCAAGGCGGATACCACCTTCACACCGGTGAAAAAGCTGTTTCGTTAACTCTTTCACATCACCGTATCCCTCATATGGGGGATGTGGACTTCCCCCTGCAGGGCTAGTCTTGTGGCGATACCCGATCGTTGGGTGTCGCCACAAAACGTCATTATGAGGGGGATGTATGAAACGCATTAAGGGTGTGATCGGGTTGGTGCTGCTGGCGCTGTCGGTGCCTGCATTGGCCAGCCCCCAGTACTGCGCTTCCGTCAGTGTGCAGCATGACAATGGGCAGCGATATTTGATGACGCTCAAGAACAACTGTAACCAGACGGTATACGTGAACTATTGCTATCAAAGCACGACCGGACATCGCCAGGTCAACCGTGAAAAGGCGGAGCCCTCCACCTCGGAAACGGATTCTTTCCATGCCATCAGCGGCAGCATTGATTACATTCTTGGCTGGAGCTGGAATGAAGTGCGAGGCAGCTGCGGCTAACGCCGCCAGCGGAAGTATGCCGCAGACCGCAACGGTCTGCGGCACAGGAGTTTAGTCGCGGAAGTTGTTGAACTGTAGCGGCGTCTCGATTTTTGAGCCCTTCACCACGGCAATCGCTTCCTGCAGGTCGTCGCGTTTCTTGCCGGTCACACGAACCTGGTCGCCCTGGATAGACGCCTGGACCTTGAGCTTGGCTTCCTTGATCAGCTTGACCAATTGTTTGGCGGTGGGCTGATCAATGCCCTGGCGAAAGGTCAGTGTCAGCGAAAACGTCTTGCCACTGTGCTCTGGCTTGTCAGGGCGGTCGGCGCCAGCCGGGCTGATCCCTTGCTTGACGGCATTCTTGGTAAAAATCTCTTCCAGTTGTTGAACCTGGAAATCCGACTCGGTCTTGAAGGTGACCGCCAGCCCGCTCTGTTCGATGCTGGCCTCTACGCCGCGAAAGTCGAACCGGCTGGCCAGTTCCCGGTTGGCGTTTTCCGTTGCGTGACGCAGGGCGACTTCATCCACTTCGGAAACAATATCAAAAGAGGGCATGACTCGATCTCACTCCTGGTGCCTGATGGGCTGGCCAGTATAGCGTGCAATGCGGGGTGATTGGAGCGGGGCGAGGAGCCAGCGGAGGTTCTTCTCTCTCTGCCTGCCAACCGGGTTCAATTCGCGGGGAATTAGTCCTTTGGATGAATAGGCGGGGTTAGCCATGGGGGGTATGTTGGCCCCGCCATGCAGGACTGCATGGCCATGAAACTCTGCCAGGAGGCAATATTCCATGTCACTGAAAGAACGACTGTCTGCCGACAGTCTGCTGGACTCCCTGCCGGTGTCCAGGGATTTACTCACCCGTCTTGGGCTCATAGGTGCCCAGGTTTCCCGGAAAATCGCCATTGATCAGGTCAGCGTCGATAGCGGTACGCTCAATAATCTCAAGGTCGAAAAGGTCAATCTGGGGAGTGCCAGTATTGGCAGCCTCAAGGTGGAAAGTGGTTCTGCCAGCGTCAATAACGCCAAGGCAGTACTCAACCAGGTGCGCAGCATTGTGGAGCTGGGATTCCGGTTGAATTGGGAAATTGACCTTGGCTGGATCGGTAGCTGGGATGGCAGCGAGGATATGGGCAGCCTGGATATCCCGGTGGACCTGGGCACGATCACGGTGCCGGATCTGGGGGATATCAACCTGCAGATCCCCACTATCGATATTCCTGGCCTGGTGGCGGACATGCGTCCCATCGATCAGCTGGATCTGGGGAGTCTGGAACTGGCCGGGGTGCGCCTCGACAAGCTGAGCCTGCCAGGGGCGGGCTTGACCATTTCGGGGATGGGCGTCGGTGATCTGACGCTGAGTTCCGTGACGGTACCGTCCGCCGGTGGCGAGGCGCTGCGTGTCAATCGGGCTGCACCCGTTCAGCCGCTCCGCTTGCCGGGCGCCAGCCTGGAGAACGTGGCTATTCCGGCGATCAGCATGCCGGCGGCGACCAGTGGTGCTTTCAATGCGGATGCGACGGCATCAGACAAGTCCCTGGGTATCGACGTGGGTATTCTCAAGGTCAGTGTGGCGGTGACGCCGACCGTGCACCTTAACGTGGGCAGTATGACGTTGAGCGACGCCAGCCTGGCCGCCGGTTTGGGCAAGGTGTCCATCAATGACATCAGTCTGCCGGTGTCTCTGGAAGGGATTGCCGGTGGTGAACTGGCACTGGACGCGATCAGCGTCAGCAAGTTGACGTTCTGAACGAGGAGAAAATCATGTCACTAAGCCACAAGGAATTTGAAAAACGCTGGGAGCAGGCACACCGTCAACAGCGGCCAGAAAAGAAGAAGGCGTCTATGGCGCCGGTGATTCACCTTTCCGTGATTTCAGTGCTGGACAACTACATGTCCCAGCTGCACAAGGCGGTGGAAGGCCATGCGCTGAGCAAGGAAGAGTGTGAGGAAGTCTGCAAGAAAATTGCAGAGCTGAAACCGCTGGCCAAAAAAGCGGACAGCAAAGCGGCCAAGTATCTGCGGGTATAACCCGCTGGACGCTCCTACGTCAAAGGGGGGATTAAATCGGGCTTTCCCGGAAATTCGCGATGAACCATAAAAAAGGCGGAGATTTCCTTTCGGAAATTTCCGCCCTACGGTTTTATCGTTAGCGTGCTGTCTGCGTGAAGCGCCTCTTAAAACGCCAACACCATATCCGTGGTAAAGGCCCAGCCGTTGCCGCCCAGCTGGAAGGGCACGCTGCTGTAGCCCACCGGCGAATCTTTCAGATACAGCCCCTGCACGTTAAAACGGAACTCCTTGCGCTTGAACGGATACCAGTTGAAGCCCACGCTCAGATCGTGAGGGGTGCCGTATTCCCCCTGAATTTCCGAGTAGGCTACATAGGGTTGCAGGGTTTTGGGAATGGCCATCATGGAAGCCTGTACCTGATAGCCCTTGTCATCCAGCCTGTCCTTGGGGAGTGGGCCGGTGGCATCGAAGTTATCGACCCAGCGATGGTAGAACTCAGCTTCCAGGAACCAGCCGCGGTATTTCATCCCGGCATTGATGGCCGCCATCTGATAGGTGGCCTGATTGATCTGGGTGCCATTATCAAAGGGATCAGACTGGAAGATCAGGGTGCCGTCGGACAGGCGAATCTGGGAGTTTTCTACCGTATCGGTGCCGGGCTGGGACTGGGCATCTTCCCGGCTGTAGGTGTAATGCACACCAAAGCGGGTGGCCAGCTCGTCATGGAATGCGAAGTCGCCCAATTCTTCACCCGGGCCATACTCACCGGTGGTTGGCATCCACCACAGGGCGTTGGAGAAGGTGTTCAGCCCGTCATCCAGCTGCGTACCACTCACACCCAGCTGACTCAGGTTATTACCCAGCATGGTACGGTACTGCACCCCTTCGGCGAGCTCACCCTCTGCCCAGACGCCCATGGTGTAGGAGCCACGGAAAAACTCATCAGCGATGGTCCGGTGGTCGTTCTTTAGCCAGTTGGGGAAGGTGTAGTTGGTGGAGCGGGTTGAGGGGAGGGCGCCCACACCGGCGAACACCTTGAAGGCCTTGTTGAAGTGGTAGCTCACGTTACCGGCAACCACTACCTGAGCGGGATCACCTTGGCTGGTGTTGGACGTCCAGGTATAGAACAGGTAGTTCAGTTTGGGATCGAAAATCCAGCCCTTGAAGCTCATGTTGACCTTCTGGAACTGGATGTCGTTACGCGGATCAATGTTGCTGGTGTTGCCGAAACTGTCGGTGTAGGTGCGATCGAAATCTTTTTGGTTCAGGTAGCGGGTGTAACTGAATACGCCAAAATTGACTTCCCCCATATCCGAACTGAACAGGTTAAAACCCTTGCCCGGCCGGTAGCCGAGACTGGTGCCGGGCTGCGGTTTGCTGGCTGGCGTGGGGGCGCTTTCTCCATACAGTTCAGTTTCCAGCTGCTGGATGCGTTGATCGAATTCCTGACTTTGTTGTTCAAGGTTATTGCGCATGGAGCGCAATTCTTCGAGCTGGCGTTGCACCTCCTGGTCAGAGGTATCAGCCATCAGTGGCGGAGCAAGCAAGGCAGCGCAAAGCGCTGCCGAAATGGGGGTGATAGTTCGCATTCCCGGTTCCCTTTTTATCAGCGGTTGCTGTTGTCATCTGCAGGGCAGACATTGGGGGCGTTGTAATCGAGATCCATCAGGCGGAAGTAGTTGGCGCCAAGAGCAATATTCTGGAAGGCCTCGTCATCCAGGGCGCGCAATACCCGGCTGGTGACTTCCAGTTCCTTGCCATACTGGTCATCCGGTTTGCTGGCTGCGGCCACAAAGTCGGTGCCCGGGAGGATTCGGGTGGAATACTGGTTCAGGAAAGGCACATAAATATCCCCCCACTGGTGATACTCGTTGTAGAGCACGTCCCAGGAGATATCCAGCATCAGTTTCGGGTAGGTATCGAGCAGGCCGCTGAGAATTTCCACATGGCGAGCGGGGTCCATATTGCCCAGTTCTTTGGACAGCCCCATGTGTGCCCAGACGATCTTGTTATCCGGGTAGGTTTCCAGGATGTGTTTCATCAAGGGCAGGAATTCAGTGGGGTTGGCATCGTTGCCCAGGTCGGAATGGAAAGTGACCGGGATGCCGCGCTCACGCAGGACGTCCATGAACGGCCCCCACTGATCGATGCTTTCCAGCGTGGCCGGTTCATGGTTGTTCTTCAACAACGCCTGTTTGACCACATTCAACTCGCCGCTCCAGCTGAACATGCCCGGGTATTCGCGATCGTAGAGTTCAATCAGACTGACAATATCGTCCGGATGGGCCAGGTCCATGAAGGTCATGGACAGGGTGATGTGCAGGTTTTCGTTGGGGTACGCCACGGTTTCCATGCCATTGACGAAATCGTTCTTGATACTCGGCATGGCGGTGACGCCGGGGCAATCCAGGTAGTAGTTACAGCCGGAGTCCAGCTCCAGAATCTGGCCAATACCGAAATAGTTCACAAAGCGAACCCCTTGACCTTCAAGCATGGCATGCAGCTTTTCCGCCTTGATGGGCGGCCCGCCAAAGGGGCGAGGGTGGAAGTGGGCATCTACCAGCGGCGTATAGGGTTCTTTTTGCCGGTCATAGCAGGCTTGCTGGTCGCTGGGCTGTGTCAGCGATTCCAGTGTGCGTTCGTTGTGCTGACGGGTGTTCGGGGTGTCTCCGGTCATCCCAAGCGAGGCACACCCGGAGATCAGGGTGGCAAGCGGGAGAGCGAGCAAACTGTGGCGTGCAAACCGCGTTGCGCGTGTAGTCAGATCCTTCTTCATGGCGTTCCCTTGCTGATTGTCATTCAGGTAGACAGCTTGATACTAGGGGATGGACTCAGGCCTAGCCACCATCAGTAGAGGGATTCACGAACCGCGGCACACTGTCACGATGCGCGAAGGTCTCCATTTATGACGTCATGGGGGCAATAAGTGACTGAAAGGTATACAGGTTTTAATGCCATGTTTAGGTTTGGCGTATTCAGGGCGATGGCTGATGTTTTTGGTCAGGTCGAGAGCACTTTGCTCATGGTCAGGGTGCTGGCGCCGTGAAAGACTCCGGTGTTGCTTGGAGAACTTCACCTGACCTGGGAGGCCGAATATGGGTGCCGTACTGGAAACCGAGAATCTGAAACAGAGCTGGGCCGCAGACGCGGTGGCTCGTCAGCGCCGCTATTTTGAATCCGGTGCAACCCGCAGTTATGAATTCCGCGTTCAGCAGCTCAAGAAGCTGAAGAATGCCCTGGTGAAATACCAGACCGAGATCAGCGATGCCCTCAAGCAGGACATCGGTCGTCCGGAGTTCGAGGCGTACATCGAAATGAGTACCGCCTATGAAGATCTCAAGCACACCATCAAGCACCTCAAGAGCTGGATGAAGCCACAAAAAGTGGGCACCACCCTGTGGGCGCAGCCGGGCCGTAGTCGTATCGAATCCACGCCTCAGGGCGTGACCCTGCTGATGGGGCCATACAACTATCCCTTCCTGCTGCTGGTGCAGCCGTTGATCGGTGCCATCGCCGCCGGTAACACCGCGGTGCTCAAGCCGTCTTCGCTCAATCCCACCGTGGCCGACGTGGTGGAGAAGATGATGAAGGAATGCTTCAGCGAAGATTTCGTATCGGTCTTCAAGGGCAGCACCGAGGTGACCAATGCGCTGCTGGAAGAGCGTTTTGACCACATCTTCTTCACCGGTAGCCCGCGGGTAGGCCGGATTGTCATGGCGGCTGCCGCCAAGCACCTCACCAAGGTGACCTTGGAGCTGGGTGGCAAGAGCCCGACCATCGTGCACAAGGATGCCAACCTGAAAGTGGCCGTGCGCCGTATTCTGGCCGGCAAGATGATGAACGTGGGTCAGACCTGTGTGGCACCGGATCACATCCATGTTCACAAGGACATCAAGGCGGATCTGGAAAAGGAAATCGTTGCGACCCTGAAAGAGTGGTACGGCACTAACCCGAGCCAGAGTCCGGACCTGGGCCGCATGATCAACGAGCGTCACTTTGATCGCGTCTCTGGCCTGATCGACAAGGCCAAGGTGCTGGTCGGTGGTGAGTCCAATCGTGAAGACAAGTTCATTCCGCCCACCGTGCTCAAGGATGTGAGCATGGATGACGAAGTGATGCAGGAAGAAATCTTCGGCCCGGTGCTGCCGATGGTGACCTATTCTTCCATTGAAGAGCTGATCGGTAACATCAAGAGGCTGCCGGAATACCCGCTGGCCCTGTACCTGTTCACCGAAAGCCGCGATGTGGAAAACCAGGTGCTGGCCAACACCCAGTTTGGTGGCGGCTGCATCAACAACACGGTGATGCATGTGGCCAACCCCAACCTGCCGTTCGGTGGTGTGGGTGAGAGTGGCATGGGGGCCTACCATGGCAAGAACTCGTTCGACGTGTTCTCCCACAAGCGCGGTATTCTGCGGGCCACCACCCTGTTCGATATCAAGATGCGTTATGCCCCGTACAAGGACAAGGTCAACATGATCAAGAAGATGATCAAGTAAGCCTTTTCCGGACCACAAAAAAGCCCGGCACCATTTCTGGTGCCGGGCTTTTTTTTGGTTCATCGCGGATTAGCGGGAAAACAGGTTGGTCAGACTTCTGACGTCCGACCTCCAACCCGATTCACCAATCTGCGAAGCACCTTCCTTGTGGGTCATAAGGGCATAGCTCCCACCGGGGTGGGAGCCAGGATCAGGCTTCGATTTCGATCAGTACCTCGCCTGGGGTCACGCGGTCGCCTTTTTCCACGTACACCGCTTTCACGGTGCCGGCGATATTGGCCTGGATTTCGTTTTCCATCTTCATGGCTTCGGTCACCATGACGCCCTGGCCGGCTTTCACCACGTCGCCTTCCTTCACCAGCACATCCACCACGTTGCCCGGCATGGCGGTGGTCACATGGCCCGGGTCGGTGGCGCGGCGGCGTTTGCTGCCACCGCCTTCAGCGGCGTATTCGTTGAGGGGTTCGAATACGGTTTCTTCCGGCATACCATCGAGAGACAGGTACAGCTTGCGCTTGCCGCTACCGGCTTCACCGACACCGGTGATGGCCACTTCATAGGTTTCGCCGTGCACATCAATAATAAATTCGGTGGGCGTGCCTTCGCTGCCTTTCTGTTTGCCGGGTACCGGCTCGGGCAGCAGGGCTTCCGGCTTCAGGGTGCCGTCGGCACGCTGCTGCAGGAACTCGCGGCCCAGCTCCGGGAACATGGCGAAGGTCAGCACGTCTTCCTCGTTGCCGGCCAGCTCTCCGATCTCGCTACGCAGCTTGTTCAGTTCCGGTGACAGCAGGTCCGCCGGACGACCTTCCATGGGGCTCTCGTTACCGATGGCCTTTTTCTGCACGTCAGGGTTCACCGGCGCCGGGGCCTGGCCGTAGCCACCCTGGAAATACCGTTTCACTTCATTGGTGATGGTCTTGTAGCGCTCGCCAGAGAGCACGTTGTACACCGCCTGGGTGCCGACGATCTGCGAGGACGGCGTCACCAGCGGCGGGTAACCGAGATCGGCACGCACGCGGGGGATCTCGTCGAACACTTCGCGGATGCGATCCAGCGCGTTCTGTTCTTTCAGCTGGTTGGCCAGGTTGGACATCATGCCGCCCGGTACCTGGTTGATTTGCACGGACACATCTTCGCGGGTGAATTCGCTTTCGAACTGGTGATACTTCTTGCGCACTTCGCGGAAGTAATCGGCGATTTCGGAGAGCAGGGTCAGGTCCAGACCCGTGTCATGCTCGGTGCCGGCCAGAGCCGCCACCATGGCTTCGGTGGCCGGGTGGCTGGTGCCACTGGCAAAGGCAGAGATGGCAGTGTCGATACGATCTACACCCGCTTCGATGGCTTTCATCTGACACAGCGGCGCGAGGCCCGCCGTGGAGTGGCTGTGCAGTACCAGCGGCAAGTCCACTGCTTCCTTCAACGCCTTGACCAGATCGTAGGTGGCGTAGGGGGTGAGCAGGCCGGCCATGTCCTTGATGGCGATGGAGTGCGCGCCCATGTCGCGCAGCTGCTTGGCCATGGTCACAAACAGCTCCGGGGTGTGCACCGGGCTGGTGGTGTAGCACAGGGTGCCCTGGGCATGCTTGCCGGATTTATTCACGGCCTTCATGGCGGTTTCCAGGTTGCGCACATCGTTCAGGGCGTCGAACACCCGGAACACGTCCATGCCGTTGTCGGCAGATTTCTGTACGAACGCTTCCACCACATCATCGGCGTAGTGGCGATAGCCCAGCAGGTTCTGGCCGCGCAGCAGCATCTGCAGGCGGGTGTTGGGCAGGGCTTCACGCAACTTGCGCAGACGCTCCCACGGATCTTCCTTGAGGAAGCGCACGCAGGCATCAAAGGTGGCGCCGCCCCAGGCTTCCAGTGACCAGTAGCCGACCTTGTCCAGCTTCTCGCAGATCGGCAGCATGTCTTCGGTGCGCATGCGGGTGGCGATCAGCGACTGGTGGGCGTCGCGCAGGATTACATCAGTAATTTCGACTTTCTTGGCGTTGCTGTTGCTCATGATCAATTCCTGTTATCGGCGACGGATTACCAGCCGGCGTGGGCGGCCAGGGCGGTGGCGATGGCCAGCGCCATTTCCGTGGGATGTTTCTTTTCCGAGTACTGCAGCAGTTCCGGATGCTCGGGCACGAAGCTGGTGTTGAAATTCGCGGCGCGAAAATCCGGGTGCTGGAGAATCTGTTTGTAGTAGCTGGCGGTGGTGCGAATGCCGTGCAGACGCATGTCGTCCAGGGCGCGCTCACCACGGGCGATGGCGTCATCCCACTGCAGCGCCCACACCACCAGCTTCAGGCACATGGAATCGTAGTAAGGCGGAATTTCGTAACCGGTATAGATGGCGGTATCCACTCGTACGCCCGGACCGCCCGGCGCGTAGTAATGGCTCACCCGCCCAAAGCTGGGCAGAAAGTCGTTCTTCGGGTCTTCCGCATTAATGCGGAACTGCAAGGCAAAGCCGCGGTAGCTGATGTCTTGCTGGCGATAGCTCAGCGGCAGGCCGGCGGCGATGCGCAGCTGCTCGCGGACAATGTCCACCCCGGTGATCTGCTCGGTGATGGTGTGCTCCACCTGCACCCGGGTGTTCATTTCCATGAAGTAGACTTCGTTGCCGGTGAGCAGGAATTCCACCGTGCCGGCATTTTCGTAGCCCACGGCTTCGGCGGCAGTCACCGCCAGGCCGCCAATGTAGTTGCGCTGCTCGGGGGTGAGCTGGGGGCTGGGAGCAATCTCGATCAGCTTCTGATTACGTCGCTGGATGGAGCAGTCGCGCTCGTACAGATGAATCACATTGCCGTCGCTGTCGGCGAGAATCTGCACCTCGATATGGCGCGGATTGACGATGCACTTTTCCAGGAACACTTCGGCGCTGCCGAAGGCCTTGGTGGCTTCGCTGATCACCCGCGGGTATTGGGTGCGCAGTTCGTCGGCGCTGTCGCAACGGCGGATGCCGCGGCCGCCACCGCCGGAGGTAGCTTTCAGCATCACCGGGTAGCCGATGTCGTCGGCCAAGGCGAGAGCATCGTCCAGATCCTTCAGGTTGCCTTCCGAGCCGGGCGTCACCGGCACCCCGGCGGCGCGCATGCTGTCGCGGGCCTGGGTCTTGTCACCCATCTTGTGGATGACCTCGGATTTGGGCCCGATAAAGCGCACGCCCTGCTCTTCACACAGGCGGGCAAACTCGGCGTTTTCCGACAGGAACCCGTACCCCGGGTGGATCGCATCGCAGCCCACCTGCTTGGCCAGGCTGACAATCTTCTGCGGGTCCAGATACCCGGCAATGGGGTCGTCGCCCAGGGAGTAGGCTTCGTCTGCACGTTTCACGTGCAGGCCGTAGCGGTCGGGCTCGGTGTAGATCGCCACCGAGCGAATCCCCATCTCGGCACAGGCACGAATGATCCGCACCGCGATCTCGCCCCGGTTGGCAATCAGGACTTTCTTCAGCATGTAAAGCTCCTCCATCGAGGGAGAGGAGCCTATTTTGGTCAATCCATAAGTAGAAATCAGAATATAGTTAGGTAAATATAAGGTATTGCTTATGGGTTGGCGTCGAGGCCAGGCTTTATAAGGGCTGCAGGGTGGTCTGACGTCTGACGCCTGACGACGGACGCTAAACACCAGGGTTCTGGATGTTGACCTTGTCGTCCGGCATCCGACGTCAGACGTCCGACCAAAAACTCACCGAGACACCATGCCCCATACCTTGCATCAGCTCACCAGCCGTCTCACCTTCCGCCAGCTCCAGGTGTTCCTGATGGTGCACCAGTTTCGTAGCTATAGCCGCGCCGGGGAGCAGTTGGGGCTGACCCAGCCCGCGGTCAGTAGTCAGATTCGCCAGCTGGAGTCCGCATTGGGCATGCCGGTCTTCGAGTATGTGGGGCGCAAGCTGTACTGCACTGCCGCCGGTGAGCGGTTGGCGGACACCGCCACGGCCATCTTTGAATCCCTGAAAAACCTGCAGACGGATCTGGCCGCCCAGCAAGGCCGGGTGGCCGGTGAGCTAAAGCTGGTGGCGGTGAACACCGCCCAGTATGTGGTGCCCTATCTGCTCAAGGGGTTTGTGGCGGCTCACCCGGATGTGACGGTGAACTTGCGCGTGGTGAACCGGGCCGAAGCGCTGCGGCGGCTGGACGACAACGAGGATCACCTGATGATTCTCGGTATCGTGCCCGAGGACAAACCGCTGAATGTGCTGCCGTTTCTGGACAACGAATTCATCGCGGTGGCAGCCCCGGATCACCCGCTTGCCGACGCGAAAACGATCAGTGCACGGCGCTTTCTGGGGGAGAAGCTGTTACTGCGCGAGTCTGGCTCCGGCAGCCGTCTGACTCTGGAGTTGTTCTGTCAGCAGCACAGAGTGGCCGTGCGTTCTTATATGGAGTTGGGGGCGAACGATGCCATCAAGCATGCGGTCATGGCGGGGCTGGGGGTGGCGGTGTTGCCGCGGCTGAGTCTGCGTAGCGAGTTGCAGTTGGGGCAATTGGTGGAGCTGCCGGTGGAAGGTTTTCCGTTGCGGCGTTCCTGGTGTGTGGTGTACCCCAAGAGCAAGTATCCGACCCCAGCCATGTCGGCGTTCGTGGATTATGTGCAACAGAATCTCAAAGACATTGCCGGCCGTTTTCAGGCGCTGCAGGGCTAGGGCGGCGCCTGGAGGGCTTTCCAGCGTTTGTCGCGAGCTTTGCGCAGGGTGCGCTCCTGTTCCAGGAGCGTTTTCCAGGCAGCCGGCAAATCTGCATCGGCTTGCGCGGGCAATTGTGTGTACAGATCGCGCAGCGCCTGTTTGATGGCGTTGATTTCAGCGGTGTCGGGCCCGGTTACGGTGGTGTTGTTGTCCGGGTGGTACATGCTGTCGTGAAGCAGCACATTGAGACGCGCCTCGGTGAGGGAATAGTCACCATTGGGCCCGCCCCAGCAGGTATCGGCATCGTCATCATCCTGGCCGTCGTCTTCCCAGAAACACAGGCCGCAAATCTCATAACGGCCACGCTCGCTGAGCGTGGGGTAGCCACAACAGGGGCAGGCCGTGCGATTGACACGATGGCGCTTGTTCAGGGTGATGTGCTGATAGCGCGTGGCGAAGAGTACCCGCCGCTGGTTCAGGGCTGCCTGCTGCTCCTCGGTCCACTGGCGTCGGGGCATGGGTTACTCGATGTTCTGGATCTTCTTGTTGGTTAAAAAATAAAAGTATTTTAAAAACAGTAGTTTATTGTGGTTTTTGCATAGTGGTTTTTGCTTTGCCCACCATGCTGCCCACCACTTTTAAGTCCTTGATTTAGCTTAATGAGCAAATACGCGGGGCCTTTTGGAGGAGGGGTGGGCTGCTGAGAATTCAGGGTCCACGTGCTCGGTTTTTCAGGTCGTGACGATAGGGTTTCTGGTGAATCTATTCACTGGAGAGCAAGATGACAATTCGTTGGCGTTACCTGGATGGATGGCTGGTAGCTAATCATGAAGAAGGGTCGGGGTTGAGGATCTGGGAAGCGGATTCTTCATTGGGCCCGGCGCTGGTCTTATTGCTGAATAAGGCTCCAGGACTCTCACGTCTGTTAGTGCAGGGATTTGGTCAAAATTGCTGACGGCAGTACGATTCCTGGTCTTTGCTGCACCCGCGAGGCTATTATTGGGCATTATGGTGTCTATTTTGTCCATTAAATGCGATAATTGGACAAAATAGTATCCATTAGGTGTGATATGGTCGCTCTACTTGACGATGCCGATGTCCAGCAGGCATTTGCCACCCATCTGCGACGTTTGCGCAAGCAGGCCAAGCTGTCTCGCGATGCGCTAGCTGCGCGTAGTGGTGTGCCAGCATCCACCATCAAGAAATTCGAGCTCACCGGCCAAATCTCGTTCCGGCAGCTGCTATTCCTCTGGCAGAGTCTGGATGATCTACGTCGCCTGTATGCGCTGACTCGCCATTCCCTCAGCGAAGCTGAGTTGCCATCCAGTATCGATGAGGTGTTGAGCAATGACCTTTAAGCCGGTCCGCAAGCTGACGGTAACCCGCACCCTGGCAACGGGGCAGGCGGTGACGGTAGGCGTGCTGGCGCAGAACCGGCAGGGCGTCTTTTTTCAGTACGATGCCGATTATCTCGGGCGCTTCGGGAACTTGTCGCCCTTTGGCCTGAAGGCAACCACTGAGCTGCAGCTTGCTCCCAAAAGGCCGCATTCTGGCCTGCATGGCCTGTTCGGGGATAGTCTGCCTGATGGTTGGGGTTCCCTGCTGCAAGACCGAGTGTTCCGACAGCATGGCATTCTCCCTGCCCAGATCACCGCCATGGATCGCCTGGCGTTTGTAGGGGCTTCCGGGATGGGTGCCCTGTCATTCTCGCCGACCTCGGAATACCAGCTTGCCTCAACCGGCGACATCGACCTGGCGAAGCTGGGTCTGGAGGCGCAGGCGTTTTTTGACGGTCAGACGGAAGAGGTGCTGGCGGATCTGGTGGCAGCAGGTAGCTCCGGTGGTGCCAGACCCAAGGCGCAGTTCTACATCTCCCCGGATGAGCCAGATCGCTGCCGCACGGTGGCGAGGCCAGGCGATGAGGCCTGGCTGGTCAAGTTTACCTCCAGGAATCTGCCCCTCGGCCATGAAGAAGGGCTCTGTGAAGCGGTCTATCTGCACCTGGCCGGAAAGCTGGGGCTGGAGCCGCCTGAGTGGCGGCTGTTCGAAGCGCCAGAGCAAAGCGGCGCCCGTGCCTGGCTCGGGGTAAAGCGGTTCGATTGGATAAGCCATCCCCAAAAAGCGGGTCGACTCCACATGCACAGCGCCTGCGGCCTGCTGGATGCGGATTTCCGTACCCCCAGCCTGGATTACGAAGATCTGATCAAGGCCAGCCGCCATCTTTGCCGGTCGCCAGCGGTCGGCAAGCTGCAGTTCCGCAGAGCCATGTTCAACCTGTTTGCCTGCAACCAGGACGACCACAGCAAGAACTGGGCTTTCCTGCAGGATGATGCCGGCGACTGGGTGCCTGCCCCTTTCTACGATGTGACCTTTAGCCCTCACCCATACCAGGAGCATGCCACTGCCTATGCCGGTTTCGGCAAGAATCCGCCGCTGAAAGCCATCCAAGCGCTGGCGGCGCGGGCGGGCTACGCCAAATGGGAGCAGGCCCAGCGCGATATTGAGGAGATCGTGACTTTTCTCGCTGATTTCGCTGTCGTTGCCAGAGATTTCGGAGTGGATAGTGGTGTTGCTGAGCTGATTGACCGGCAGCTTGCTGGTTTGAGGGATGGGTATGGAGGTTAAGCCTGCCCTCTACTCAAGAGGGGCTGAGACCAGGTGCTGTGGCTGTTCCTTCTCAGGTTTTCTGTGGTCTGGGTCCTTGATTGGTGCTGCTGTGGTTCTCGGCTTGAGCAAGTGAGGCCGTCGCTTTTAACTGCTTGCGGAAGTAGTCGAGCAGAGACTGGTGTCTGTGCAGGGCTTCTTGTTTCTCATCTGGTGTTAGCTCAAGGCTTTCCTCTGCTTGTATGTTAAGGGCGACCTCAAGCTCGACCAGTCTAAACAATATATTGCTCATCTCTTTCTGGGTTTCCGAGAGCTCCGCCTGGAGCTCTTCATTATGAAATATCAGCTTCGAGCGTTCCTTCTGCAGGTGGTCGAGTTTGCCTGCGGCGGACTCTTCGTGACGCTGAATATGCTCCTGAATCGCGTTCTGGATTGCTGCATTCCTGTCTTTGAAATAGCCGACTTCCTCCTTGATTAATCTCTCAACAGTTTCGGAAACACTTGTTCTCTTGGAGAGGTTGGCAAGCTGTCTTTTCACGCGTGGACTGAGCCTGACTTGGACCACCTGGTTTCCGTGCTTTTTGTCTGATTTGTATCTTCTCCATGCGGCCTTGAGGTTCATGAGCTCCTTCTGGCTGCTGCTATTGATGATCAAATAATGAGCGGCATCGAGGAGCGCTGGGCGAAGGTTATATGGGTTTAAAACCTGGATGGGCGCGCCTTTTCGTCTCAAGTGCTGCTCCAGCCAAGTCAGCATTTCTTGATCATTCGTGAGCCAATCCTCTAGAGGTATTTCTGACCTTGCCATGCTGAAAACCCCGAAAAATTAAATAGTACGAGTAAGACGTATTATAGACGTATATTCGTACTGCTAAAAACATGCCATCTGGTATAATTACGACAAATAGAAAGAGATGACATATTTCGGGGGGGTTGCGTGCTTGGGTTGCTAGGAACATCAGCGGAATTTGATCGGCGGAATGGTCTCGCGTCTATTGCAGGGCCAACCCGTTACTTCTTGTATCGGCTGCTTTGCGACGATGAGGGGCGTGGCGTTGCGTTTACAGTCCAGGACTATGTCGAGCGCTTTAAGCTAAACGACAGGGTGGTGAGTAAAGCAATCCGGGAGTTGTCTGAGAGCGGGGTGTTACAGAAACGATTTGTCGATGGGGGGCTGGGAAAAAGAAGGAGGTGCTTGGAGTTGGAGCCTCAGCTTGAGGAAGCGCTTGCTGGTCTGGAAAGTGAGCAGCCGGTCGTTGAGCTCCGCAGTCTTGCTGAACATGTGTTAACTGCGACAGGAGATGATACAGGCAAACCAGGCCAGAAATGGTTGACTCCCTACAATCGTTTGGTGCTGGCGGCGCTGCTGGTTGGGTCCAATTCAGCGGGCGCAGTATATGGGGTTGGGGGGAGTGATCTGAAGCGCTTGGCGGGCCTGACCGATGACGGATTGAGATCCCAGTTGAGTACGCTGATGCAGCGTGGATACCTTCGAAGCAGGGTTGCAGGAGTAACCGGGAGGTATTTGTTGGGAATGTCGAAAGGCGCATATTTCATTAACCTCGCTCACCCTGACTTTATGGGTATAGGTGGCGCTGCCTGCTTTCTAATCAGGGAGGCCAAACTAAGTAGTAAAGAGAATCGGTACCGTACGGCTTTTGGTATGTACAACGCAGCCAAAGTGATTGGTAGTTTGCAGCAGAAGGAGGCGAGGGAGGCTAATAAATCGGCTAGGTGGAGAGCAGGTGATACGGGAATACTACCTAGCACCCAGACGGCCATGGAATTTGAGAGGGCTTTTACTGCAAGGGGAGAGTTGAGGGCTCCTTGCAACTTGCATGAGAACTTTCGAGATACTCCCAGTGAGAGATTTTCCCGATACCTGCAGATGCTCATCAACCGATATGCCAGCCTGATTGTTAATAGTTGCCTACATCATGGAGGCTGGGATGGTAATGATGAAAATGGAGAGCTTCGGACCGAAATAAGGCAGCATTTGGGTACCAAGGCGGCTCAGGCACCTTTGGCTGTGGTGGATGCGATTGTCTGTGCTTCAATCCACGAGGCAGTCAGGGTATGGGAAGTTTTGGTTTCGGATGCGGAGATCTGGAGGGTGGTCATGTCAGGGGCACGTTGCCTTATACTGCCACTATTTGAAGTGCGGGACGCTCACGTGGTTACTCCTATTGTCTTATCTGGTGAAGGGATTCCTGACGAGATGAGGGGGGAGTGCTGGAAAGTGAGCATGCTGCCTGATCTGGGAAGGCGGCTATATAGGCAATCGTACAGGAGGCATGCGGGGAAAGAGCAAGAGTTAGGTGCTCAGGCCGAATTATGGGGGTTGCGAGGTGTCGGGAAGAGATATCCTCTGAATAAATCACATGGATCCGGCCTGGCTGAAGATGCGAGTTTCAGCAATTTGGTCACCGGAGCCCCTCCCACTGAAGGCGATTGATTTGGTTTAACCTTTGAGTGGGCTGCAGTCTACAGCTCAGAGATGCTGCGGCTCGTTCAGCTTTGTGGAAACGGTAATAGTAATGATAAGGCAGGTTGGCCTCTTGGGTATTTACTGTATATCGTAACTCATTGATAAGTATGACCAAAGCACATAACTTCATTAATAATTACTCGATAGCTACCTCTTATGGAGAATTCCCTCCTCATTTCTTAAGAGGTAATCATGAGAAAGCGTCATCCCGAGAACACCAACCTTACCCTTCACCACTCTGGCCCCTGGAATGGATATGACGTCCAGCTACAGCGGGGACCGCTGTTCATTCCGTATCTGGAAAGAATTCATCAGGCCATGGAGCGAGAGGCAGACCGCCAAGCCAGGACAATGGCCGTAAGGGTGGATCTGAAATTGCCAAGGCACGGCTACATGCGTGATGGCGATCTGTTTGGTTTCTTTATCCAGTCCCTGCAAGCACAGATTGATGCTGATATGGATCGGCGTAGACGAGAGGGGCGCCGAGGGCCTGCTTGCAAGGTTGGCTATGTCTGTGTGAAGGAGACGGCAGATGCCTTCCATCACCATTACCACCTGTGTCTCTTTCTGAATGGAGAGTGCTACCGGGGATTGGGGCGGATGCCAGAGGGGTGCAGGGCCGGAGCTCAGGATTTCGACCCTGACTTGCCGGTAGATCCTGCTGCCGGGGAAGCCGACAGTTTGGCCAAGAAAATCGTACTTGCCTGGTCCAGGGCGCTGGGCTTGAGCATGGAGCAGGCTGTGGGGCTGGTGCACTTCTGTGAAGGCGGAGTGTACTGGGTCAGGCGTGGGTCTATGGAGTGCGATAGCCAGATAGCGGGGCTATTCAATCGTCTTAGCTACTTTGCCAAGCAGGAGACAAAGCAATTCGGAGACGGAAGCCGGAATCTGCGTTGTAGCCGGTAGGAGATGAGAGGCTGGGTGGTCGTCCGCCCAGTCTTATTTTACCAACATGCCGCATCTCATGAGATGAAGGAGATTGCTCATGAGAATCATGCGTTTGAAAGAAGTGATGGATACCACCGGCTTGGGACGGTCCTACATTTACAAGCTGATTGCGGACGGGGTCTTTCCAAAGCCGGTTCCGTTGGGTGCCCGTGCAACGGGATGGGTCTCGGACGAGGTGGAGTCCTGGATTCTGGAGAGAATTGGAGAGAGGGATCAGGCAGGGTGATGTCTTTGGTAATGCGGTTGCATTACCATTTGCGTGTCATCCCCCATAGTGCAGGAGGCGGCCATGGCCACGCTTGAAGTCGAATCCACGCTGACAGATCGGTATCAGACCACCGTGCCGGAAACGGTTCGCCGTGCTCTCAAGCTCAACAAGCGAGACAAAATTCAGTATGTCATCCGCCAGAATGGCGAAGTGGTCTTGACGCGGGCTACCAGCGAAGGCGATGACCCGGCTCTGGGGTCGTTCCTGGATTTCCTGGCGATTGATATCGCCGAGCATCCGGAGCACATCCTTACGGTTGAGGATGCGTTAATGCAGCGTATTCAGTCGCTGACGAAGGGTGTCGAGGTTGATCTGGATGCGCCTTTACAGGAAGACGATGAATGAGTGGGAGGCAATCGACCACTCTAACTATCAGTGGGTGGGCGGTTTACGCTCACCCATTATTTATGGAACAGCTTGAAACCCTGGCAAGACAAGTCGAAAGTCACAAAGAAAAAAATGCCGAGGGGTTCGCCAAGAAAAATGCTACCAAGCGATTGGCTGCGATTGCCAAGTTAGCATTCGAGGTTATCCCGCAGGACCCTGCAAGGCCGGAGTACCGTCAGGGTGGTACGCTTGGCGCTGATCACAAGCACTGGTTCCGCGCGAAGTTTTTTCAGCAATACCGGTTATTCTTTCGTTATCACGCCTCAAGCAAGGTGATTGTCTATTCTTGGGTAAATGATGAGGGCACCAAGCGGGCGTATGAGAGCTCCGATGATGCCTGCCGGGTTTTCCGCAAGATGTTGAAAAGTGGCCACCCTCCCGATGATTGGGATCAGCTTTTGATCGAAGTAAGACGGGATGAGCAGAGTCAGGAAGCCATGCGTTCCCTAGCCGAGCAAGCCCAAAATCAGGACATGGGTTACTGATCTTCTTTGCCGTTGTTTCGAGTTCGCAAATTCTCTTGATGTTGTAGGGTTTTGCCATCCCGAATATGTATAAGAAGAGTTTGTGCACCAACCTGAAGTGGGCTGATCGACTAACTGATTCTGTGGAGAATCAGTCCTTTTTGTAAATGACGGTGACTTTGCCGGCAGGTTTGTTCTTACCTATCTCATAATCAGGGTTGAAAGTGGCGAGGTTATGAGCGGCGATGCCAATCACTGAGGCAAAGCCAGTAACCTGGGTAAAGCCGGTCGGGATAGCGAAGCTGGCTAAGGAGGCCGCTCTGTATTCCGTGTACACGCGGCAACGTAGTCCTTTCTTTTCAATAGCGCCCTCGACTTTGTTTACCACGGAGCTGATGTTCTTGACCGCGACAATTTGAAAGGAAGCTTTCTTGGCAATGAGTTCAGAGAGCTTTTCAGTAGTGATGTCTTCGGAGGTATATTTTTCGATGTCAATATCTTTGCTCATTGAGTTTTCCTTGTTTGAGGAGTTGATAAAACGGGCAGATTTGCTGCCCGTTCAAGTCAGCGAATGGTTCTTGTTGAAGTATGATCAAAGCTCCGCTATCTGCTGTAGCGCATCTTCATAAGCAAATAGCGTGTCGAAGTTTTCGTTGTAGATAAGGTAGAGGGCGGACTGTATATTTTCGTGGGGTGTTTCCTCGATGACGCCCTTGAATATGTTGGTGTGATGCATGCTGCCGGAAAGGACCATGAAACTGCCGTCCTCCATTACTACCCAGTCAATGGTTTCAAAGGCCCTGGCTCCTTTGTATTTATCAAGAGTCTCCTGAGCCAGAGAGAGGGAGTCCTGGTTTTCTTTTTCAATCATCGAGATCTGGTTTTTTATGCTCCGGATCTCTCTTTCGTGATTCTCAATATCGGCTATTGATTGCTGTTTGACACGAGGCCAAACCGTGTAGCCGGAGCCGTTTTCTGTTTTCGTTTCAGTCCAAGAATTCCCGCTATCGATATGATCTTGGGCTTTCTTTAATAGCTGTTTTTCTCTCGCTATTTCTGATTCGAGTTCGTTTAACCTTTCCTGCAATGTGATCAGCCTGCTGTCGTTTTTTGCAGCATCGATCATTTCATTTGCTGTATCCCTGTAATTCTTTTCTATGTCCTTGAAATCACAGGTGTAACGAACGACATCTCGGCCCCGTTCGTCCTCAATGACAGACCAGTCTGTGCTCTCACAAAGCTTACGGTTATCCAGCGCCTGGCCAACCGTATATTCAGGGAGTAATTCAAGGCGCCCTTCCCGAATGACGTCTATTTCAGAAGAACATCCGGATAGGGCTGCCAGGGAAATGCATGCTAGGGCTACTTTGAGGTTTTTCATGATGGTTCCCTTTTAAAATCGTTCCATGAGGTGATTGGCTTAAGCACCAACCACAATTAAGAGGAAGCAGACGATCCAGACGATGAAGTACGCCAGGTTCTGCTTCAGGGCTTGGGATCGTTGGTAGAGATAGACGGGCACCAGCCACACCCATCCACCAAATGTGCTGGTGTCAGTGCCGGCTTGCTTGAGTCTCTTTTCATCCAGGAAAGACAGGGCGATATTCAGAATCAGGGTGATGTAAATGAAATGGCCGCTGGCAACGGCTTGCTCGGCACGGTACTCGCTGCTGTGAACCATGTAGGCCACAAAATATTCCAGGGTGAGACCAATCAGTGGGGCGAACGCCAGAATCCATACAACGGTGTTGTTGACTTTGGCGCCGGTTAGCGGCGGTGGGGCCGTGTCATCAAGGTGCTCTCGTAGCTGGGTTTCTTCGATGCTGGTCCAGTCCGCGAATCCCTTCTTCCAGACGGATGATCCGTGGCGCAGTGTGCCGTTCCTGATCAGGGTGATGAGATCGGTTTCAGAGATGCCTCCCTTCCTTTCTCCGTTGAGTTCGTAGAACCAGATCTCGTTCCCCGTGGTGCTATTTTCCATTGTTCATTCCTTGTAGTGGCTGTCCTTCCATGGTTTTTAGCCAAGCACAGGTCGAGTGCTGTGCCTGGGAAGAGCGGTCTCGCTCAGGCGCTGTGTTCGCTGGTTTGGAAGGTGTGTCTCAGTTTGAGTGTTATGTAATTCAAGACTCGCAAAGTATTGCAATGCTATACCTTAAGGGTCAAGTATTCCGGTACGACAGAGGTATGGCACTGCCGTAGCGTTGCTCTATCAGATTGATGGAGTGGGCGTGATGAGCTTTCCCGAGCGCCTGAAGGCGGCAAGGTTGGCGTTGGGTCTGACCCAGGAGCAGTTGGGCGACGAGCTTCATGTGACCAAATCCACGATATCCGCCTGGGAAAATGGCCGTGATTCGCCCGGATTTCGTTTACTGCCGAAGTTGAAGGCGGTCCTCGGTGTATCGCTGGATCATCTGATCTGCGGCGATCAGGTTGAGGGTGCCTCAGAGCTGAAGTCCAAGTATGACGCCCAGGTACGCAATGACGCCGAAGCCCAACTACTCAAGGGCTACCGGCGTCTGACTGCCAAACGTCGCAAAGGCCTGCTGGCCATGATTGATTAACCTGCCTGTTTCCCGGCCAGCTTCTGGCTGAGTCCCTGTACGGGCTGTGGTTGAGCATTGCCGGGTGGGGCAGTGCCTTCCGGCACGAACTCCTCCACAACCTGTAACCCTTCCTCCTCCGAGTATTCGAACTGAGCGTTGAGCAGGCCGGCATGGGCTACCTTGTCCAATTCTGCCTGGTGAATGCCCTGGCTTTCCCTGACCTTGGCCGCTTCCCTGGCGTGGCTGACGGCCTCCACCATGGATTGCTCTGCGCGCAGTGTCAGATCCACGTAGTAGATCGGTGCCCGGTGACTCTGGGTGGTGCTCTTCCCGCGTAGCTTCAATTCCAGAGGCAGGGTGGCTAGGTTGCCACCACTGATGGCGTGGAAGTAGCGTAGCCGGGCCGCCAAGGTGCGGATGCTGTTGTAGCCAGTGGTCCGGAACACGAAGCAGCCCAGTTCATCCTCTTCCCCGATCCGTACATACAGCCGTCCGTAGGGCTTGCACAGATCGTGGGCGCCGAATTCGCATAGGTCGGGTGACGGGCAGGGCAGTTGTTCCAGGCCCTGGTCGGTGCGGCGTCGACAGCTCTCACCGTCGCCACTGCACAGGGGCCGGCCACTCTTGCGCTCGAAGAAGGTGTACTCCGCCCGCAGATTCAGGTCCGGATCATTGAAGGGCAGGGTGACGGGAATGCTGCGTAGTTTCTTGCCCTGACCCTCCTGGCGCAGAGCCTCATCCAGTGGGTGCGGTAGCCAGCCCTCCCGGGTCTGGATCTGGGTAGTAATGGTGAATTGGTCGTCTTTCTCCGGCAGACGCTTGCCGTTCTTTTCCACCATGCGGCCAATACTGATACGGCCAATTACGGGTGGAGTAATGGCGAGTCCTTTGATCATGGGAGTCTCCTGTTATAAAAAACGCACAGCCGCCGGGCAGGGCCCGGCGTTTATGCTTTTAGGCTGGCGTGTTGAATGAGGTGATGCGAGAACGATCAGGTGGTGGCCTTGACCAGGAACCGGCGGCTGCCGGCCCGATGCTTGGGGAATTGCTGCAGTAGCGCGGGCTGAGCCTTGAGCAGGGCGTCAGTATCGAGCACCGTACTGTCCTTGCTGCGCTTCCAGCTCACCTGGCCGTCGATGAAGTAAGCCCGAGCGGCGTCACCCATGCGTTGCTGGATGCGTTGCTTGAGCCGGGCTTCCCGTTCGGCCAGACGGGCCAAGCGTTCCCGGATATCCAGCATCTCACTGAAGTCGCCGTTGAGTGCGGTGTCTTCAATGAGATCCAGGGCTTCGCCATCATCACGAGGGTAGAGCGCTCGCAATGACTGGTCGGCGGAGTCGGAGCCATCGGCGTCGGGTGGTGTATCGGTTTCTACCAAGTGCCAAAATGCCCGCTCCAGCTCGATCAGTTGCTTGATGACGGTTTCATCCCGCTCGATGCGGTGTATCTGCAATTCCTGCCCGCAGATCAGCACCGCCACGTCCGCCGCCTGCTTGCCGGTGACGGCCAGCTGATGCTGTACCTGACACTGGATGTACTCCGGTACCCCCTCGGCCCAGAGCCTGGCGCCATTAAGGCCAGTGGTTTTGCATTCCAGGATCTGCACCTCTGGATTGCCCACAACGGAATAATCCAGATTGGCCAGCATCCAGGACTTGTCCGCATCCGGGTGCTGGAGCACGGCATTCACTCGCCGGACCTTGTTGCCCGTCGCCTTGGCATAGGCCTCGGCCACCTTGGGTTCAAGCAGGTTGCCCCAGTACAGCGGGGTATGGATGTCGTCCGGATTAGGAGCTGGTAACAGGCCATCCCGACCGGTCTTGATCATCCACAGCTCCAGGGGCGACTGATACGGGTTGAGCCCCACCGCCGCAGCGGCATCGCTGGCCCCGATACCTTGCTTGCGGACCTTGAGCCACTGTTCCCGGTTCATGCCCTTGGTGGACACCAGGCGCAGGGCCGGACGGGATGAGGGTTTGATAGCGCGGGGTGTACTCATGAGTGACCTCCTTCCAGTTGGGTCAGCCGCTTGGTAAAGCGATCATGGAGATTGATCAGCCGATGGGTCTGGGGCGTCTGATCCGAGGGGATCTCATGACTGCCGCCTTGACTGAAGAAGGTGACTACCAGATCGGTGATCATCTGTTGGATGTCGTCATGGGGTGGCAGATTGCCGTCATTCTCGAGCAGATAGGTGCCCAGCTGTTCGCCCAGGATGGACACCACCTCGTACTCGAACACCCCAGGAAACCCTTGCGGGCCGTACCAGTAGGGTTGCACCTGTTTCCAGATATCGGGGATGAAGTCACACAGGGTGCTGATCAGTTCGATACAGCCATTACCCCAGATCTCCAGAAGCCGGGTACCGCGCTCCTTGTTCAGCATCACCCCTTCATGGAGAAAGGCGCCCCAAATGGCGGCCAGATGCGGGGAGAGGGGAGGCGCAGAGCATCTGGCTTCCGGGCCCACACGGTTATCGTGATTAGGTTCTGTCATGGTCAGGCTCCAAACAATAAAAAGCCCGACCGGCACAGAGCGGGTCGGGCTTTAGTCGAGGGAAAAGAATGAGTAGGGAATCAGTCAGGCCACCAGTTCCAGGGTCTGGCTCAGGGCCCGCTGCTTGATTTGGGCCCCCTTGCCGAACCAGGCGGAATCCAGCCGGTTGTCGGTACTGCGGGCGCGACGTTCGTGGTCCACGAACTCGGTGACGGCATTGAGCAGGCCGTAGGCCGTGTTCTTGGCTGACGGCAACTCCGCGCCGCGACCGGCCCCGTCATACAACGCCATGGCCTTCTTCATGGCCTGTTCGTTGGGCTTCACCAGCATGTCCCCAGAGGAGTAGTTCACATCGGTGAAGACCGAGCGCATGACCTTCTCGGCGGTCTTGCGGGTAATGCGCCGCTCGCTGAGGGCCTTCAGGCGATACATGAAGTCATCCCAGGCGGAGACGGAGATCCCGAGCTGCTTCTTGACAGCCTGGGCATCGAAGGTGGTGTTGTGGCGGACCTTCACCGCCTGGCCGGCGCCATTGAGAGCTACCGCCAAGGTGTTGTTACACACCACTCGGATGCTGGTGAACTGGGCAGTGGTAGCCAGGGTGCCGTCACAGGCGGTAGCCAGCAGCACATAGCCGTTGGTCTGGTCATTGCCTGCCAAGGAGCCTGTTTGCCCGGTGCGGGCCAGTGCCCACAGCTTGCGGCCCCCTTTAAGGACGCCAGCGGTTTCCAGCTCAAAACCAGAGCGCTCGGTGAGATCCCGGTAGAACTCCAGGATCTGCCGGGGTTGAACCACCTTGAAGCGGTTACTCACTACCGAAAGAGGCGCCTGATTGTCTGAGCGGAACAGAACCTTCTGATCCGGGAAGGATGAGATCTGCCCGAGAGCCCCGGCCTCGCTACTAATGAAGCGAACAGGGGTCTCACGGATCTCCCAGTCCATGCCGGCTTCCTGCATCCAGACATTGAGGGGTTGTTGGGCGGCGAGCTGGTTGCCCAGCCCGTGCCAGGGGGTACGTCCTGCATAGGCCATGCTTTCGACAAGATGTGCCATGGTAAATCTCCAAGAATAACGATGAGCCCAAAACGGGCGGCTTAACGAATGAGAAGAGGTGGTTGAGTCAGTGGTAGAGCAAAAGCCGAAGAGTGAAGGCTCAGAGCCAGCCACGCTGGGCTAAGCTGACCCACTCGGAGCGGGACACGACGAAGTGATCCAAGACCCGCACATCGATCAGGGCCAGAGCGTCCTTGAGCCGGGTAGTGATGGTGCGATCAGCCTGGGAGGGCTCACAGCACCCGGAGGGATGGTTATGGGCGAAGATTACGGCAGCGGCATTGCAGGCCAGGGCCTGCTGTACCACCACACGGGGGTACACCGCCGCGCCATCAATGGTGCCGTTGAACAAGGGCTCGAAACTGAGCACCTTATGCTTGTTGTTGAGGAAGATGGCCGCGAAGACCTCGTTCTTCTTCTGGGCCAGGGCCATCTGCAGGAACTGGGCGACATCGGTGGGAGTGGTTAGCGCCTCCCGACCGGTCAGCTCATCCAGAAGAATGGTGGCCGCCGTACTGACAATTTCCTCAGGCTTAACGCAGCCCTGTACGTGGTACAGGCCCTGCTCGTTCTTTACGAAAGTGGGAATATCCATCCAGGCCTCCATAGCGGCATAAAGAAGCCCGCACTGGGCGGGCTTCAGGGGTGTGTGAGTGGTAAGGGGAGAGTGGGACTTACTCGGCATCGAGGCGGAAGCTGTGTCCGCAATCCAGGCATTCCAGGTTGTCGAGATAGGTCTCGTCGAGCTTGGCGCCCAGCGCAGCACCAGCTTCACCACCGGCCACGCCGCCAGCCAAACCGCCAAACACGGCACCGGCGATACCGCCGATGGCGGACCCGGCAGGGCCAAACGCCAGGCCGACCGTAGCGCCCACGCGAGCACCGCTGCTAGCCATGGCAATGCCGCTGGCGGCACCTGCAACCGTGCCTACAGAGCCGCCGACCTTGCGGCCATTCTGCAGGGCGACAACGCGGATGGAACGGCAGGACGGACATTGAATGATCATGAAACCTCCATGAGACAGGGTCAGGAAGGCCATTCCTTCCTGGCTTCATAGAGGTGATATATGGTTGAAAAAATCTGGGATAGTGGCCGCATTTCTCTTCATGCGGGTAGTTGAAGTTTCTGTGTAGTATTTGGATAGTTCGATACTACGCCGATCGCTCTTCTCTATTTAGTTGGCCGATGTTGGTGAGCTGCGGCCTAACATGCCTCTCATCTTCTCGACAGCACCTGCTTGGTGAATTCTCATACGAGTTAGGGCGGGCCTGAATATCGTGCATTTTTCGGTTTTATGATGCTCAAGAAAAGCAGCAATCAGGCGCGGCAGCTCCCGTTTCACTCCGAACAGGTTATTGGCCCCGCCAAGGTATATAGCCTGTTGGTATTCTAGGCTTGGCCAAGGTGGCACCTTTCTGTAGCCGAAGATACCTTTAATCACCCGGAATGTATGTTCACGTTAGTTCGCGCGCTGGTTTGCTGGTCTCGCATTGCTGTGCTGTCTTCCTCGTCGTGGATTGCATTCCAGAACGTTCAGCGATAAATCACTTAGTCTTGCGCTTCTTTCTTTGCGATTCTGGATATTGCAATAACTAGAATCTTGCACAGATTCAGCTCATCCCGCAGGCATCGAAAGTTCAAGGTGGAAGTTTCATCGGCATTCCGGGAAAGATAAATATTCGAAAAACAGCACACCGATTCAATTTTATGCAGCGTATCTTCCATGGTCGGACCACACTTCCAAAACCATTTAAATGCAGCTTTATGCATAATGACTGCTTCACAGAGGAGACTTGCGACCTAAGGTTATTGACATTTGGTTGTTCAGCCAAATAAGATCAAGGGATGTCACTACGTAGACAGCCTGTTTATTTGGAGGAATTATGAGTTCTGTATCAATTCAGCCGCGCAAAGTCGCTTTTGATGTCTCGTCAGTGCCACGGCACTGGAATGGCGGTGACCCCGTGCTGACCCGCTTCTTTGATGCCCTCTCAGTGCATTTCCCGGAGGGGGAGCGCTTCTTTATCCAGTCAGTGCGTAACTTCAAGGATCAAGTGACAGATGATCAGCTGAGCGAGGATATTCGTCACTTTATTCGCCAGGAAGGTCAGCACGGGATTGTCCATGATCGTTTCAACGATGTGATGGCCAGCCAGGGCGTGGATGTGGATAAGGTCACTGCGAATCTAAGGACCTTTATTCGCACCACACAAAAGTACCTGCCGAAGAAGTATCAGCTCGCCATGACGGCGGCGTTTGAGCACTTTACGGCAACCCTGGGCGAAACCATGGTCAGCGAGAAGAGCGAGATGTTTAGCGAGGCTGACCCCGTCATGAGAGCGCTATTTCTGTGGCACGGGGTCGAAGAAGTAGAGCACAAGGCCGTGGCCTATGATCTTTATCAGGGCGCAGCAGGTGGAGGCTACTTGACGCGCGCGTCTGCGTTGGTGGTTGCGACCCTGATGGTTCACCTTGTCGTGGCTCCAGTATTTTGGAATATGCTCAAGCTTGATGGCGTAACGCGCCAGCCTGGTGTGATTCTGCGAGGCCTGAACAAGCTTTATGGGCGAAAAGGTATTCTCACAGGCATGCTGCCTGATTTCCTCGCTTGGTTCCGCCCTGGATTTCACCCTTGGGATACCGGTATGCCTGAGAAGGTTGCCGCGTGGTTGGCGGAGTATGAGACTCATGGAGATCCGATGCGGGCATCGGAAACCATTTACGGTCCGGCTCCAGTGAGTGAGGCAGCCTGATGCATGGAGACAAGCAGGATGTCCCCAGTACCGTCGATGTTCCTCATACACATCGGCCTGGGCGTCACTGTGGCAGTTCAGCTATCAGAGACCTGCTGGAGTTTCATGGGCTTAATTTGACGGAAGCTTTCTGCTTCGGGCTGGGTGCCGGGCTTGGTATTACTTATGTGGAAATACCAGGCACGGACACCCCGTTTATTGTCCATGTCCGTTCAATGGGATTTGAGGAAACGGTGTTCTCTACACTGGGCGTGCCGTTTCGCTGGGAAACTTGGCAAGATAAATGTGCTGCCGCCGATGCGCTGGATGCCCATCTTGATGCGGGGCGGCCTGCGCTTCTCTTAACTGATATTTTTTACCTTCCTTATTTCAAGAGCAGTACACATTTCCCCGGTCACGCCATCGTCGCCTGGCAGCGAGCCGAGAAGGGCGAGACGATGCTCGTTAGCGATACCGAGCGCCCAGGGCTTTTAGAGGTGCCTCGTGACAAGTTGGTTGAAGCCAGATTCTCCTTGTCGCCACCCTTTATCCATCATGGTTCATTGTTCGCACCCGAAAGTGTTTCGGTTCAGGTGTCTGCCGATAACGTGCGCAGTGCGATTGTGAAGAATGCAGATAATCTCCTGCAAGGAAGCAGGAATCACGGTATTCAAGCGCTAACAACTTGGATCCAGGAACTTCCTCGCTGGAAGGCAGTGGATAAATGGCAATGGTTGCTCCGTTTCGCCTATCAAGTGATCGAGAAGCGTGGAACGGGGGGCAGCGGCTTTAGAGCGATGTATTCAGAATTTCTCGATGAAGCGAGTGAAATTGTTCCTGAAATACATGAGGCAGGCTTGGTCGAGTTGATGCGAACGAGTGCTGCGGCATGGTCCGCTCTGGCTGATTGTCTGCGAAAGGGGTCCGAAAGTGAAACATTCCCTGAAGAGGCAATAACGGACGCCATTGAATCTGTGCGTGTTGCAGAGACCCGGTATGCGGATGCCGCTTCAACATTCTGATAAAAAGTTGCTAACTATGACAGCTGAGACATCACTCCCGAGAGAACTGCTTGCCGCAAAGGCTTTTTTTGGTTCAGGGCATCCGTTGTTCAGGGTTTTTGGTATCGCAATGGATGACATTACCAAAGATGGCGCGGTAATGAGCATGCCTTGTGTGGAAGAGGTTTGTGATCAACAGGGAAAGCTTCATCGGGGAGCCATCGCTACCTTGCTTGATACGGCATGTGGTTTGGCGATTTTTGTGCGCCTCGGCGACATGCGCCCAATTGCGACAATTGACTTGCGCGTTGATTTCATCGCTAAACCCGAGGCTGGCGAAGGGGTGGCATGTAATGTCACCTGTTTTGCAGTTGAAGAAAATATTGCTTATGTCCGTGGAGAGGCATTTGGGCGTGATGGCGGCAATTTGCTGGCGTCGGTATCAGGCAGTTTTGCGATAGGAACGGCAGGCCCGTCCTTTGATCAATCTGTGAATCCTAGCAATAAGAGAGCCCCCTCCAAGAAAAAAACAATCGATGATGAAGGAATCATCAGCTTCGAAACAGAAAGGGTAACCGCTCTCTCTACTGTGGTCGGCGATGTATCACCATACGAAAAATTTCTTGGTATGACGGCTTCGGACGATAATGGCGAAGCAACCTATAAAATGCCGTTTCGCGAGCAGCACATTGGCAACCCTCTGATCAAGACTTTTCATGGCGGTATTATCGCAAGCTTCGCGGAGCTTGTTGCTGGCGCGCACTTAACAGCGAATCAGACTGAACAAAATAAGCCAGTATGTTCAAGTATGACTCTGGATTATTTGCGCCCGGCCTTTGCGGGTACGTTGGTGGCCAAGCCGAACATTATTCGTGAAGGAAAGCGCTTCATTGTGGTTGTTGTGGATGTGTTTCTTGATGGCGCCCAGGTTTCCCGAGGTCGCTTCATTTATAAGAGAGCCTTCGCTTCCAGCTAATCCAATCTATAAACAACCCTCCCCCCTTCCTTTTCTGCCTCAATAGAGGAGTTCTGTTATGTATATTTCACAGACTTTGCGCCGTGCGGTTCAATTAAACGGCCAAGGTACGGCTACCGTTTTTGCTGGTCGGCGGCAAACCTGGCGAGAGTTTGAAGACCGTATCGCATGCCTTGCTAACGGGTTGCTAAGTCTGGGCGTCAATGCGGGTGACAGGGTTGCCATACTGGCATTAAACAGCGATCGCTACCTGGAGTATTTCTATGCAGTGCCGTGGGCCGGTGCGGCAGTGAATCCCGTCAATATTCGGCTCGCACCACCTGAAATCGCCTATACCTTGAATGACTCAGGTTCTAAAGTGCTTTTCGTTGATGACACCTTTGCAGCATTGCTGCCATCCCTACAGCCACAGCTTGAGTCTATCAAGCATGTTGTCTTCATGGGTGAGGGTGAGTGTCCACAAGGGTGTATTGATTATGAATCCCTTGTCGCCAACGCCGATCGAATCCGTGACGCCAATGCTGGCGGTGACGATCTGGCGGGGCTGTTTTATACCGGTGGTACCACTGGGCGGTCAAAAGGCGTGATGCTGAGTCATGACAACCTGGTATTCAATGCCCTAAACGTGGTTGCCGAGATGGGCTATGACAGTGACACCATATATATGCATGCCGGGCCCATGTTCCACTTGGCTGATATGGCCAGCACGTTTGCCGTGACACTGGCTGCGGGGACACATGGCATTGTTCCTCGCTTTGATGTTGATGAAGTGCTGGCTTTCATTGAGCAGGAGAAAGTCACGAACACCCTGTTGGTGCCGACCATGGTCAATCTTCTAGCCTCATCTGGGCGCATCGCCAATTACGATGTCAGCAGCATAAAACGCATGCTGTATGGCGCCTCGCCAATGCCAGAGGCGGTATTGATTAGTGCTATGGAACAAATGCCGACAGTGTCATTTGCTCAGGGCTATGGCCAGACCGAAGCCTCCCCAATCATTACCTCACTCGGGCCAGAACATCACATTCCCGGCGGAGAAAAATTACGTAGCGCCGGTCGCGCAGCACTGGGTGTGGAGGTGGTGGTGCTTGATGAAAATGATCAGGTGGTATCTCAAGGTACGGTTGGCGAAATATGTGCGCGGGGACCAAACGTCATGTTGGGTTACTGGGGAATGGAATCAACAACCGCTGATACCTTGCGCAATGGTTGGCTACATACCGGCGACCTTGGCTACATGGACGAGGATGGATTTGTCTTCATCGTTGATCGAGCCAAGGACATGGTAATCAGCGGTGGAGAAAATATTTTCTCTGTTGAAGTTGAAGGTGCCATTTATAGCCATCCTGCGGTACAGGAGTGCGCGGTAATTGGTATTCCCGATGAACGCTGGGGTGAAGCTGTGCATGCAATCGTGGTGCTGCGTGAAGGAGAGCACGCCAGTGAGGCAGAGATTATCGAACATTGCCGTGAAAGAATTGCAGGTTACAAAGTGCCTCGTAGCGTTGATTTTAAGGCAGAGTCGTTGCCGGTGAGTGGGGCAGGTAAGGTGCTGAAAAACGAACTGCGAGCCCCCTTTTGGGAGAGCAACGGTAAACAGGTTAATTGAGTAATTGATGACCTTGTATTGCGAAATTTATTGGCTTGGAGGCTTCCATGAATCTGGATTTCAGTAATGACGAAAAAGAATTTCGTAAGAGTATCCGGCAGTGGATGAAGGAAAATGTGCCTGATGATATTCGGCGCTGTACTGCCCGAGGAGCGATGCCAGACAAGAATATGCAGCAACGATGGGAGCGTTTGCTGGGCAGTCAAGGTTGGCTCACGTCTACTTGGCCAGAACAATTTGGTGGCCCAGGGTGGAGCGCAACCCAGCGGTATATTTTCGATCAGGAACGCGCCTCGGCAGGGGCTCCGCCAACAAGTCCTTTTGGTGTGGCCATGGTTGGGCCGGTGTTATATACCTTTGGTTCTGAAGCACAGAAGGAACGGTGGTTGCCCGGCATTCAGCGTGGCGAAACGCTATGGTGCCAAGGTTATTCTGAGCCCAATGCGGGCTCAGATCTGGCCTCGTTAAAAACGCGAGCCACGCGTAATGGCGACCATTATTTGGTTAATGGTCAAAAAATCTGGACGACACAGGCCCATTGGGCAGACATGATGTTTTGCTTGGTGCGAACGGATAGCACCGTGAAACAGCAGCAGGGTATTTCATTCCTGCTGATCGATATGAAAACCCCCGGGCTTGAAGTACGGCCGATTTATTCAATTGATGGGCATCATCACCTTAACGAAGTCTATTTTACCGACGTGAAAGTGCCTGTGGAAAATTTGGTGGGTCAAGAAGGAATGGGGTGGACCATTGCCAAGTTTCTTCTTACCCACGAACGCACCACCATTGCCGGTGTGGCGGATATTCACTACGAAATCAATCGCCTTAAAAGTGCTATCGATGCGCTACCAACGGAAACAGATAAGCAGTTGGCGGTGCGTCGGTTGGCTGGCTTGGAAGTCGATCTTATGGCACTGGAATACACCAACTTTCGCACCGTTGCTGCCACAGATGAAGGCAAGCCGTTCGGCCCAGAATCGTCAGGACTGAAAATCAAAGGCACGGAACTACAGCAAAGGGTTTCCCAAGCGATGGTGGAAATCGGAGGTTTGATGTCTTTGCCATGGGATAACGAGGAGCCCATTGGGGAGCAAATTTTTAATCAGGCCAGTCGCCGCTATAACTTCCTGCGTGCGTGCACCATCTATGGTGGATCTAACGAGATCCAGAAAAACGTGTTGGCGAAGATGTTGCTCGGATTGTGAGGTGAAAAATGGATTTCAAGTTACCCGAAAATACCACCATGATTGCGGATACCGCGCGCCGTTATCTTAAAGACAACTATTCATTTGACACCTACATTGCACAGTTGAATGAGAGTAATCACCTTGAAGCGAATCGCTGGCAGGCCATGAATGATTTGGGTTGGTTTGGCCTTCCGTTTGCTGAATCTGTTGGAGGGTATGGCGGCTCATTGCTTGACGTGTGCGCCATTGTTCAGGAGTTAGGAGCCGCGCTTTGTCTTGACCCTTTTGTCGATTTAATTGTTTCCCCCGGCAAGTTATTGGAGTTCGCCAATACGCCAACATCCTTGGCGTTGCTTGATCGCATTATTGCTGGTGAGGCACGTGTGGCTTGCGGTCTTTATGACCGGCATGCCGGTTATCACGTGCTGAACCCTTCCTTGAGGCTAAACGGAGAACGACTTTCCGGGCAGAAGCACGTTGTGTCTGATGGTGGCGTTGCAGACGCCGTGCTCGTCTCCGCTATGTCTGGTGATGAGTTGGTCATTGTCGCGCTACCTTTCGACGCCTGTGACGTTGAAAGATATCGACTGCTCGATGGAAGCCGTGCTGCCAGTTTGACGCTTGATGATGTGCTCATCACAGACGAAATGGTTTTGTGTCGTGGTGATGCGGCAAAGCAAGCGGTTTCTGCCTGGCTCGATTATCTGTGCGCATTGGACTGCGCACGTATGTACGGCGCCTGCCGAGAGGTGTATCAGGCCACTCTGGAATACGCTCGAACGCGTAAACAGTTTGGTAGAACGATTGGCAGTTTTCAGGTAATCCAGCACTACCTTGTTGATGCGTTTATTGATCTCCAGCAGCTGGAATCCATGCTCTTGATGGTGTCAGTAAAAGGAGAGAGCGCAAACGTCGGTGAGCGCGGGCGCGCGACAGCGGCGGCAAAGGCTTACTACGCAAACCGGGCCGTTGGTATCACTCAGCAAGGTATCCAGATCCATGGTGGCGTTGGTGTTACGGAAGAGCTGAACATTGGCCATTACTTCCGTCTGGTGACACATGCATCATTGAGTCATGGCGACCGAGAGCACCACATGTCACGGTTTATTCAGGCGGGGGAGAAGCAAAATGAAGTCGTTTGATTTTATCGTCGTGGGGGCGGGCTCTTCGGGCTGTGTTCTTGCCAACCGGTTAAGCGAGTGCGGCAAGTATTCCGTTTGTCTTATTGAGGCCGGCCCCCACGATAATAGCGGTTTTATTAATATTCCGTTTGGACTCATCGGTCTAATTAAACAAGGAAAGCGAAACTGGGGCTACGACACCGCGCCACAAAGTCACCTTAATAAAAGGCGCCTCTACTGGCCGCGAGGAAAAACACTGGGGGGCAGCAGCTCAATCAATGCCATGGTCTACATTCGAGGCCAACAACAAGACTATGATGACTGGGCAGCGCAAGGCGCAACAGGGTGGGCGTGGAAAGATGTGCAGCCGGTATTCAATGCACATGAAAACAATGAACAATACTCCGCTGACAATTGGCATGGTGTGGGTGGGCCACTGAATGTTACCCGAGTCAGGGATGTTAACCCGTTAACCCCGCTGTTTATTAAGTCCGGTGAAGAGCTGGGTTATACCCGAAACGATGATTTTAACGGGCCGGAACAGAAAGGCTTTGGCCGGTTTCAGGTAACACAAAAAGAAGGGCGCCGGTGGAGTGCCGCGCGTGCTTTCCTGGATCCTGCACGTGGCCGCGATAACTTGCACATCATGACGGATGTGCAGGTAACCAAGGTGTTACTGGATTGCGGCAGGGCGATTGGCGTCGAAATTTGTGATAGTGATGGTGCTCAATCGGTCATTCGTACGAACAAAGAAGTCATCCTGTCCGGTGGGGCGATCAATACCCCTCAGTTGCTGATGTTGTCGGGTATTGGAGAGCGAGAGCACCTATCGAAAATCGGCATCACCTGTTTGCAAGACTCGCCGGAAGTTGGGGAGAACCTTCAAGATCACCTTGATATGACCGTCATGATCAAGGACAAAAGCCGTCAATCAATCGGCATGTCACCGTTTTTTATACCTCGGCTGATTAGTGCCTTCTACCAGTATTTTCGTCATCGGCGCGGCTTTCTTGCCAGTAACGCGGCGGAAGCAGGGGCTTTTGTCAGCCTGCTCAGCGAGCCGGATCGTCCGGATGCTCAGCTACACTTTTTACCGGCTTATCTTCGAGATCATGGACGTCAGTTGACGCCAGGGTTTGGTTGTACGATTCATGTGTGCCAACTCAGGCCTAAGAGTCGAGGACAGATTCGATTGGCCAATAGCGATCCATTTGCTGCGCCTTTGATAGACCCAAACTATCTTTCTCATCCTGACGATATTCTTGTGCTCCGTGAAGGCGTGAAACTAGCCAGAAAAGTGTTTCACAGTCATTCTTTCAGCTCTGCTTTTGGCGGTGATGACGAACCGGCTTCCAGCGTGGAGAGTGATGACCAGATTGACGCGGATATTCGCCAGCGCGCTGAAACAATCTACCATCCCGTCGGCACTTGCCGAATGGGTAGTGATGAAAAAGCGGTGGTGGATGTCCGTCTGCGGGTAAACGGTGTGAAGGGGTTGCGTGTCGCCGATGCCTCGATCATGCCACTGTTGATCAGTGGTAATACGAACGCGCCATGTATGATGATTGGCGAGCGAGCGGCACAATTCATTCTAGAGGATGCGCAATAAAGATCGGCTAGAGAAAAGCTATGATAAAAGGTGTAATGCCGGAGTTGCATGGAAGCAATTCCGGCATTTTTTTGTGTGTCTTTTAGCAAACGGTGGTGACAGAGTCGTCAACTATTCAGAGGTTCCCTAAACCCCCTTGAGCATTATTATGCCGCCGGATTGCTATACAGCTCATGCAGTTGGCCACCTTCAGCGAACAACTTCTCACGCCACAGTTTTTCCAGCCCTTTGGTGTCATGTTGATCAGGGTGGAAATCCGGCTGAATGAACTCAGGAAGGCGCGAAAGGATTTGCGATACAAACCCGTTACGACCTAGCAAAATATTCAGACCTTTAACATTATCGCTGATGTTGCCGAGCTGGCCGTCTTTGACAAGCATCCAGCTCCAGGTGATGCCCAGCATCGGCAGCAAGACGACCATCGAGGCGAGGGCTGCAGCCACGCGCTCTGTACGGCTGTTACCAATAAGCTCATATACGTCGTAGGCAACAGATTTGTGTTCCAGCTCTTCGAGCGCATGCCACTGCCATATTTTGAGCATTTCAGGGTCTGCCTGGCGTACAAAATTCTCGTCTTCAAGCAGCTGCTCGGCGAGAAGCGCAGTAAAGTGCTCCATAAACGTGGTGGCGGCTAGCCGAGTGCTCGGCGGCAACTTCTCTAGTATGGCCAAGCCAATTTTGACAAACCGATCTGGCGACTGCATGTCATAGCCGTACTCGGCGAGAATCTGGTTCAGCCTGTCGTGCTCTCGTCCGTGAATGGCCTCCTGCCCCATGAAGCCCGATATGGCCGCCCGTAGAGATTCGTCCTTAACCTGACCACGAAAGTGTCTAACGGACTCCATGAAATAGCGTTCACCAGGTGGGAAAAAACCGGAGAGCATGGCAAAGAAAGTCGTTGCTGTGGCATTTCCAGCATAAAAATACTTTGGAATGGAATCCGGAAATTGAAAATTGATATGACGCGGTGGAATGCCCACCAGTGCGCCGCTGAGTTTCTTAATGCTTTTTACCGTATTAGACGAGCGCATATCGCCTCCAATCAATAATGTGATAGTTAAAGAGAAAAATGTCAGGCCATGCCCTGATGCGTTTTTTTATTTTTGCTGCTTTGCTGTTTTTTAAACATAATTTCAAGCAAGCGTTGGTAGCCTGTGGGTATCAGTCTCTGTGTGGTGTCCAGCATGACCGCGTCACCGCCTACCAAAACTCTTCGCCGGTTTTTCCGCACGCCTTTCAGGATGGTTCTAGCGGCAGCTTCGGGTGTGGTCATGGCAATTTTTTCGAACATGCTGGCAATCTCTTCTTTGTCGCCCATGTTCATGCTGCCCATGTCTCCCATGCGACTATTACGCGCGATGTTGGTCTTTACTCCACCTGGATGAACGCAAGTCGCGCTGACAAGGCCGCCCGCGATATCCAGCTCTTCACGTAATGATTCTGTAAATCCGCGAACAGCAAATTTTGCGGCGTTGTAGGCTGACTGGGTTGGAACACCGATAATGCCGAAAACGCTGGAGATATTGACGATATGGCCTTCACCTATTTTCTGGAGATGGGGAAGAAATGCCTTTGTACCGTATACGACACCCCAGAAATTGATATTCATCAGCCATTCAAAGTTTTCATAGCTCATGTTCTCGACGGTCTCACCCAGTCCCACACCGGCATTGTTCATGATGAGATTTACTTTTCCGTGTGTTGATACGGTATCTTCCGCGTATTGATAAACCGCATTTTTGTTGCTGACATCAACAACATGAGTGCTGATGTTGACGGCGTAGCCTGCCAGTAATTCGACCGTCTTCTCTAGGCTTTCTTCGCTGATATCAGAGATCGCTAAGTGGCAGCCTTCTTTTGCTAGAGCAATCGCCGTGGCTTGCCCGATGCCCGACCCGGCGCCAGTGATCGCCGCGACTTTTCCTGAAAATGATTTCATCGTTGCGCCTCTATATTGAGTGTGTTGCTCAGAAGTTTTTGGACGAGATTGCGTTTCGTTTTATGTAGGTTTGTCGTTTCGAATTTAAGGTGGCCATCATTCATTTTTCCATAACGAAGCGCCGGCAGGTCGTGAAGATAATCGTTGAGGTTTTGCCAAGGATCTTTGTTGCCTTGGCGTGGCAGGCGGTCATCAGCACGTTGAATGTAGCCAGAGCGAAGGTTGAGAAAGTTGACATCAGAGCCACACCCTTCCTCGTCGATAGGGGTCACCTTTTCTGCGCCTGTCTTGCGCATATGCTTGAGAAGCCGACAAACAAATTCGGAGGCAATATCTGCCTTGAGGGTCCAGGACGCGTTGGTATAGCCAAAGACCAGTGCCATATTAGGCACTTTTTCCAGCATTAAGCCTTTGTACATCATGGTGTTTGAGAGATTGACGTGCGTACCATCAACACGTAGCTCTGCGCCGCCCAACATTTGCAAATCCAGACCGGTAGCTGTGACGATAATATCGGCAGGTATCCAATCCCCAGATTCCAGTTTTATACCGGTTTTGGTGACATTTTTTATATGATCCGTCACCACGGAAGCCTTGCCTTCACGAAGCACCTTGAACAGATCCCCCTTGGGAACTGCGCACATTCGTTCCTCCCATGGGTTGTAGTGAGGTTGAAAATGCTTCATGTCGATATCCGGCCCCAGTTGTTTGCGAGCAGCGGCCAGCAGTAATCTGCGGATCGCTTTGGGCTTACGAATCGATAGGTTAAATACGGTTCTCTGCAGCAGGATATTGCGTGTGCGCGCCATGCGGTAAACAAGCATTTCTGGCAGTACTCGGCGCAGGTTTTTCGAGATGAGATCTTGCTCAGGGACGGAGGCAACATAAGTAGGGGAGCGCTGTAACATGGTGACATGCGCAGCGCGGTCGGTCATCGCGGGCACCAGTGTTACGGCGGTGGCGCCGCTGCCGATCACGACAACTCGCTTACCCGTATAGTCGTAGTTATCTGGCCAGTGCTGCGGGTGAATTACCTCGCCGCCAAAGCGATTGATTCCAGGAATTTTCGGTGTGTAGCCGGCGTCATAGTTATAATAACCGGTACAGTTGAGGACAAACCCAGCGGTGAAAACTTCTTCTTCACCGGTTTCCTCGTTCAACGCGGTAACCGTCCAGCGATTGAATTCGCTGCTCCAGTCCTCGGCAGTGACTTTCAGGCCAAAATGAATTTTCTTGTGGACCTGATGATGCTCAGCGGTTTCTTCGATGTAATTGCGAATAGAGGGGCCATCGGCAAGCATCTTGGTGTCTGTCCAAGGCCGAAAGTTATAGCCGAGTGTGAACATATCGGAGTCCGAACGGATGCCGGGATAGCGAAATAAATCCCAGGTGCCACCAACGCGCTTGCGTCGCTCAAGGATGCCATAGCGTAGATCTGGGCACTTGCGGCTTAGGTGACAAGCCGCACCAACGCCGGAAAGGCCCGCGCCAATGATCAGCACGTCGAGGTGTTTATGTTTCATGGTGTAAGTCTCCGATCGGTGGAGCGTATGTGATTTCCTTGCGGGTCAAGGTGCTGAAGAAAGTCCAGCACTGCTCCGGTAAAAATACTGTTGCGGTCACCCGCTACCATATGACCTGCTTGATGGATTACTCGGTACTTGGCATGTGGCACGAGGGCTAATAATTCCTGGGCTCCTGCTTCGCTGAGTACATCACTGTGATGGCCGCGGATGAGTAATATCGGTAATTTGAGTTTGCTTGCTGCAAGATTGAGTCGCGCTCGGCCGAACATGCCTTCATTTGCTTCAGGGATTACCGCATGATCAAGAAACGCAGGATCCCAGTGCCAATGGAGACGGCCATTAGCGTCCTGGCGGAGGTTTTTTCGCAAGCCCTGTGAGCTTGATGGTGCTTTTCGTGTTGGGTTATAGGCAGCCACGGCATCCTGAACCTGATCCAGAGAGTCGAAACCGTCAGGGTGGCGGCGCATGAACTCAATCACCCGGCGAACGCCTTTGGTCTCAAGCCGTGGGGCCACATCCACCAGTACCAGACCTCGACAGGGCAAGGGGGGCTCCTCCCCAAGGGTAAGCATGGCCGTCAGTCCGCCCATTGACGCTCCCACGATATAAGGTGATGTGGGAAGTGATTGGATGATGGCGCGGAGGTCTGATACCAGCGCGGTGCCGCTGTAATCCCCTTCAGGGCACCACTGGCTTTGACCATGACCGCGGGCATCAATGCAGGTAGCGCAGTACCCTGATCTGGCCAGAGCTGTTGCCGTGTGCGCCCAGGCATGACGGGTCTGTCCGCCGCCATGCAGCAAAAGCACCTGCGGTGACTTCGGGTCCCCGAACTGGGTTGCACTAAGAACCAACCCGCCGTTTCCCGGGAACTGTATATCCCTGCCAGATTCCGGTGAGTGCTTTGAATCGCT